>Ga0187861_10002109_pt1 | contig 19126 bp, 13 predicted proteins | sample June2016WEW_10_1_3_FD_132986 | JGI IMG/M metagenome (GOLD analysis project Ga0187861, IMG submission 132986) | Peatland microbial communities from SPRUCE experiment site at the Marcell Experimental Forest, Minnesota, USA - June2016WEW_10_100 | ecosystem: Environmental > Terrestrial > Soil >...
CATACGAGATTATGCTGCACCAACTGCAGCAGAACATCCCGCGCGAACTGGCCGTCATCCAGGGCGAACTGCAAAATGCCGACACGCGCCGCGAGGCCCTTAACAAGTCCGCCGCGGAAGCAGAGGAAAACCTGGAAGTGATCGAGGCGCAGGTCGCGCTTGGCCAAGCCACCCAGTTGGACTTCCTGAAGGCGCAAAGCAATCTGCTTTCCGTGCGCGTGGGCATCGCGGAGGCCACTTACTCCCATGCCGTCGCGTGCGCCGAGTTGGACCACGCCACGGGTCGTTACCTGCAGTATCACACCGAGGACACGCAATGACCGCGCTTGTCTTGCTGCGTGGCGCCGACTAGTATTGTGCCCGTCGGTTTCACGATGAAGAAAACTGTCATTCTTGCCACGCTCATCATTTCGGCGACGGCGTTGATTCTGTATGGCTTGTGGGCGGCGCGGCCCGTTGCCGAGGTCTACGTCGCGCAACGCGGCACGGCGACCTCGGCGGTGTACGGCACCGTGAAGGTCGTGGCGTCCCTGACGATCAACACCCGCGCGCGCGAAAGTGGAATCATTCACGTTTCGGATCGGGTCGCAAAGAACAGCATTGTCGGTCTCGAGGTCAAGCAGGGTGAGTTGCTGGCGACCATCGTCAACGAGAACCTCGACCGGGAAATCACCAAGGCCGAGACGGACTTGAAGGCCACCGAAGAGAGAATGCAGCTCGGGCCGCCCAGTCAACCACAACTGAATACGCAGGAGGCGCTGTTGACGCGGCTGGAAAAACTGGCGCAATTGCAGAATGTGCCCGCCACCGACCTGGAGCGCACCCGGAACGACGTGCAGACCCTGCGCGAGCGCGTGCGCGGCGAGCAGGTGGAACTGGACCGTGTGGAGAAGATCCAGCGCGAACAAGCCGGCGTGCTGCAGGACCGCAAGGCGCGCTGCCTCATCACTTCGCCCCTCGACGGTTATCTGACGGAGATCAACTGTGTGAATGGCGAGTTCATTTCCGAGAACACCACGCCGTTCGTGGTCGCGACCAAGTCCACGTATCTCGAAGGCCAAATCAATGAAGAGGACGTCGGCCAGATCGCGCCGAACATGAAGGCGGCGGTGCGCCTCTATTCCTACGCCAACCAGAATTTCACCGCCACCGTCACGATCGTTCTCCCGACAGCCAACAATCAGCGCTACACCGTCACGCTTACGCTCGACAACGCGCCCCCCAACCTGATGTCGGGCATGACCGGCGAAATGAACATCATCGCGGGCAAGCGCGAGAACGCGCTCATCATCCCGTCCCGCGCCGTGCTGGCCGACCGCGTGTTCATCGTCAAAGACAATGTGGTGAAACCACGCACGGTGAAGGTTGGCTTCCGCAACCTCGAACATGCCGAGATTCTTGACGGGCTGAAGGACGGCGAGCAGGTGGTCGTCGCCGACCAGGATTTGTTCAAGCCGGGCCAGCGCGTCCGCGCCGTCACCGTCAACATGTAGCGCCCTTACCGATGCCATCGCCGTTGTACATTGCGCTTCGTTTCATTGGTCATCGCAAAAAGGCGATTATCCTCAGCCTGGGCGGGATCGTCTTGGGCGTGGCGTTTTTCATTTGCACACAGGCCCAGACGCAGGGCTTCGAGCAATTCTTCATTCAAACGGTGCTCGGCACTTCGGGATCAATCCTCGTCCAGGACCGGTTTCAGGAGCGTTATTCCGGGATTCTGCAGCCGCAGGGCAGCGCGGTCGTCAGCGTCAACCACGAGCGCCCGCGCAAATACTACGAGGGGATTACCGATGCCGGCCAGGTCATGCGGGCAATCCGCCAATTCTCCAACGTCATCGCCTGCGCCCCGGTGCTGGAAGACAGTGTGACGGCGCAGACCGATTTCCACAGTGAGGTGTTCCGGTTGCAGGGCATCGATCTGGACGCCCAGCTTCAGGCAACCGACTTGCGCAGTTACATGATCGCGGGCGACTTGGCCGACTTTCGCCAGAAATCCTCCGGGCTGCTCCTCGGCTCGCTCCTCGCGGACAAGATCCACGCGCAAGTGGGCAACACGCTGGCCATCCTGGGGCCGGCGGGCGAGACTCGCAATTTCGAGGTCAGCGGCATCTTCCGGACCGGCGACAACATGATCGATGAGAAGCGCGGTTTCATCCACCTGCGCGTCGCGCAAGGTCTGCTCAAGAAACCGTCCGAGGTTTCATTCATCATCGTCAAGCTGCGCGATCCTGACCGCGCGCCGCAACTGGCGGCCCATCTGGAGTCGTTGCTGCAACACCGCTCCCGCAGCTGGCAGGAACGCGAGCATGGCAACCTGCAGATCTTCAAAGCCATCCGCTATTCCGCAGCCATCACCGTCTCGACCATCATCGCCCTGGCGGGCTTTGGCATCTTCAACATCCTGACGTTGATGGTGCTGGAAAAAGTGCGCGAGATCGCCATTCTGCGGTCCATGGGCTACCGGCGCGGCGACATCAGCGCGATTTTCTTGTGGCAAGGCCTGCTCGTCGCCGTCGTCGGCTCGACGTTCGGTTGCGGGCTGGGGGCGCTGCTCACCTGGGGTGTTTCCCGCATCCCCATCAAGATGCGCGGGTTCTTCGCCACGGAACATTTCCTCGTGTCCTGGAGTTGGTACCATTACCTCGCCGCCGTTGCCATTGCGTTTGGCGGCGTGTTTCTGGCGAGCTACTTCCCGGCGCGGCGCGCGGCCAAGCTGGCACCGGTAACCATTCTGCGCGGTTCGGGGCAATGAAGGAACGAATGGCCACAAGTGCAACACCAACTGGTAAGACGGACGCGTCCACGACGCAGACGGCGCCTTTGTCCTGCCGCGGGTTACACCGTTACTTGGGCGAATTCGAATCGCGGGTACACGTGCTGCGCGGGATTTCGCTCGACGTCGAAGTCGGGTCGGTCCACGCCATTATTGGCCCGTCGGGTTGCGGCAAGAGCACGCTGTTGTACGTGCTCGGGCTGCTGGATCCGCCCGACGACGGCCAGATCATCATCGGCGGCCAGGACGTATCGGGCTTGCCGGACAACGATCTGTCGCACAAGCGCAACGAACTGATCGGGTTCGTCTTCCAGTTCCACTTCCTGATGCACGAGTTCACCGCGCTGGAAAACGTGACGATGCCGATGCGGCGGCTGGGCAAACTCGGCCCGCGCGAGATGCGCGAGCGCGCCGCGATGCTGCTCGACGCCGTGGGGTTGGGCAACAAACTGGAGCGGCTGGCCGATCACCTCTCCGGCGGTGAACAACAACGGGTGGCCATCGCCCGGTCGCTGGCCAACGACCCGAAGATTTTGCTCGCGGATGAGCCGACCGGCAATCTCGACACCGAAAACTCCGAGCGTATATTCCGGTTGCTCACCGAACTCGTGAAACGCGAAAAAAAAGCGTTGTTGTTGGCGACGCACAACCCGTTGATCGCGCGGGCCAGCGATTTCGTCCATGAGATCAAGGACGGCATGATTGTGGGCAGCGAAGCCCGCGCCTGCTGAGGCAGACAGTCAAATCACGTCCGCAAATGCGCTCTTGGTGCGCATGAAGATAACGTAGCTCAGAATCATGAACCCGGCGCAGGCGGCGAAATGCGCTCCGTATCGCGCCCACTCGAGCGGAACCCGCCACATGATGGCGTTTCGCCATAGATGGATCAGGATGGCCAGTGGATTGACGTACACCATCGGCTGAAGCCGGGGCGGGATTCTGTCGATCGAGTAGAAGATGGCGCTCGCGTACATCAGGATGGTCATCAGGACGGGCACAAACGAGTTGATATCGCGGAAGAACACGCCGAGGCTGGAAAAGAACCACGTGACGCCCAGGCAGAGCAAGACCACGGGCACGAGAATCAGAGGGAGATACAACGCCGTCAACGGCAATGAGCCGTGTACAATCGCCACCCCGATCAGCAGCGGGATCAAGCTGATTACCAGGTGACAAAGCGCGGCCAAGACGACTGTCACCGGCAGTATCTCCAGCGGGAACACGACCTTCGTCACGTAATTGGGGCTCGACAACACAAGCGTCGGCGCCCGCGAAAGGCATTCGCCCAACATGTCGAAGATCATCAGACCACAGAAGAGCGTCAAGGCGAAGTCGATCTTTGATTCGTTGGGGAATCGCCCGAGTTTGTTTGGGAATATGTAACCAAACACGACGCCAAAGACGCAGAGCATGCACAGGGGACGAAGAAATGACCACAAGATGCCGAGATAGGACCCGCGGTAGCGGCTCGCGATATCGCGCTTTGTCAGTTCATAGATCAACGTTTTGTACTGATAGAGATGCCGCACGATCTCCCACGGTAAAACGATTTGCCGGAACGCGATTTTTTTGTTGGACGAATCCATAACATGCATCATCATATCTCCTTACACGTCCTTACATGAAACCGTTTTTTGCCGACAAGGCAAGAATCAACTGGCTTGGGGGTGTTGGATCAGTAGCTTGAGTAACGAACCGGCCATCAAGGTGGAGAACCTTTCGAAGGCCTACACGATCTGGGAGTCGCCCGCCGCGCGCCTGCACGGTCCGATTCTTGGCCAGATTGGGCAAGTGCCATTTCTGCCGTCGGGAACGCGCAAGCTTTGCATGCGACTCTCCCACGAGGCATTCAAGTATTTCTTTGCCTTGCGAGGCGTGTCATTCGAGGTCAGACGAGGCGAGAGCGTGGGAATCATCGGCTTGAACGGTTCGGGCAAGAGCACACTCCTGCAAATCATCGCGGGGACTCTGGAGCCGACTGAGGGGCGTGTGAAAGTCACCGGTCGGGTGGCCGCCCTGCTGGAATTGGGAAGCGGGTTCAACGCGGAGTTTACGGGACGGGAGAACGTATATCTTTACGCATCGATCCTCGGCTTGAGCCGAAGCGAAATTGAATCCCGGTTTCAAAGCATTGCGGATTTTGCGGAGATTGGTGAGTTCATCGAGCAGCCGGTGAAGACCTACTCCAGTGGTATGCAGATGCGGTTGGCGTACAGCGTGATCACCGCAGTCTCCCCCGACATCCTGATTGTCGACGAGGCCTTGTCCGTGGGGGACGCTTATTTTCAGCACAAGTGCTTCGCGCAGATTCGAAGATTCATAGAACGAGGGTCGACGCTCCTGTTCGTTTCCCACGATCCGGGGGCGGTCAAGTCGCTCTGCAACCGCGCCATTTTGCTGGACGCAGGGGTGATGATCCGTGATGACAAGCCCGAGGCGGTGGTTGATTACTACAATGCAATCATCGCGAAACGGCAGGCTGATCACGTCATACGCCAGTCAGAGAGTCTCGGTGGAAAGAGAACCACCCGTTCCGGAAACAACCGAGCGACTATTTCGTCCGTGGAACTGCTTGAGAAAGACAAGAGCGTTCGTGTTGTCCAAGTCGGCTCGCCGGTCAACATCCGCGTCAGCGCTGTCGCCCACGAATGCTTGCCGGAGCTCACCGTTGGATTCTTGCTCCGCGATCGGCTCGGCAACGACATCTTCGGCACCAATACCTACCATCTGAAACTGCCTTTGTCGGTGAAAGCGGGACAGGCTTTTGCCGTGAATTTTGAAATACCCTCATTACGGCTTGGCCCGGGGCATTACAGCGTTTCGGTCGCTTTGCATACATATGACACCCACGTGGAGAACAATTTTGATTGGTGGGATCAGGCGCTCGTCCTCCAAGTGATTCCGGGCAATCACCCTCAGTTCATCGGCGCTTGCCATTTGACAGTCACTGCCAAGGCAGACCTCGCGACGGGACTCAGTCCACAGCCATCCGCTGTCCTGAACACGACGTAATGCTTGCGGTCGAAACCGCGATGAAATACGCTGGCGCCCGCAGTTGAATATTGGATTTTGACAATGATTGAGTCTCAGAATCCCGAAATCAATGTCCAAGAGTTGATGGCAAGAGTGCGGGCCGAGGTGGAGAAACGCAAGGCACTGCCACCGACCCCTGCCGGTGGGCCACTGGCCATACCTGCCAGTACGACCGGGGCAGCCGCTTCCCCATTTCATCCGCTCCGCGAGAACATCACCGAGGCCCTGAACAGGGCCCGACAGAAAAACCACGTCAGCTCTCGCATTCCAGCGCTGATTCACCCGTTCTTCCGCAACCAGGGGGGATTCAATTTTCAACTTCTGCGCGCGATCGAATTGCAAGCCCAGCAAATCGATGCCCTGCAAAACGAGCTGACCAGTATCCAGCAGACCAACCGCAGGGAAGTCGCCGACTTGCGCACCGCGCTTGTGGACAGCCTCGACCAAATCAGGGCGTTGCAGGCTGAGACAGTCGAACAGGTGGGCGCGTTACACGGGGCCCTAAAAGAGCAACAAAACGCGATCAAATTGCAGACCCAGCAAATCGACGCCCTGCAAAACGAACTGGCCAATATCCAACAGGCCAGCCGTCGCGAAGTTGCCGACCTGCGCGCCGCACTGGTGGACAGCCGCAACCAAATCAAGGCGTTACAGGCTGGGATCGCCGAACAGATGGACGGGTTACACGGGACCCTAAAAGAGCAACAAAGCGCGATCGAATTGCAGACCCGGCAAACCGCCGCCTTGCAAGACAAGCTGGCCAATATCCAACAAGCCAACCACAGCGAAGTCGCCGACCTGCGCGCCGCGTTCGTGAACAGCCTCAACCAAATCAAAGCGTTGCAGGCTGGGACATCTGAACAGGTGGACGGGTTACGCGGCGCCCTGAAGGAGCAGCTAGCACAGCGTGACTCCGCTCAACAACAGATTCGCGCGCTCGAGAGCCAGCTGGTTGACCTCGCCGACCGCCTGATGCCGAAAAGTCCTTCGCCGGAGTGGGATGCCTTCTACCTGGCTTTTGAGAACCAATTCCGCGGCAGCCGTGCGGAGATCAAGGAACGGCAGCGCATTTACCTGCCGTATTTGGCGAAAGCCGGCGTCGGTACTGCGGACAAACCCATTTTGGACCTTGGCTGCGGACGGGGGGAATGGTTGGAAGTTCTGGGTGAAAATGGGTACACGGCGCGCGGCGTGGACATGAATGTATCCATGGCGTCCATGTGCCGGGAATTCGGGTTGAACGTTCTTAAGGCAGACGCGATCACCTACCTCAGGTCATTGCCCGACCGGAGCCTCGGCGTGGTCACGGCGTTTCATCTTATCGAACATTTGTCGTTCGAACGTCTCATGGAATTGCTCGGTGAAACGCACCGAGTCCTGGCGACCGGAGGCCTGGCGATTTTTGAAACGCCCAATCCCGAGAGTGTTTATGTGGTATCGGAGACCTTCTTAACGGATCCGACCCACGTGCGTCCATTGCCGCCGTCGCTCATTAAGTTTCTACTGCAACATGTCGGGTTTGCCAAAACGGAGCTCCTCAGGTTGCACAAACGTTGCGAACCGGATTATACGGGCCAGAAGCACGTGGATGAGATGATCTGGAGACTGACCATGGAGCAGGATTACGCCATGATCGGCTCCAAGTGAGTATGCTGCGGATTCTCGTACTGAATTTCTTCCCCGCGTTCACTCCGCCGGGCAGCGGGGGAGAATTGAGGTATTTCAACTTCTACAAGAGCCTCAGCCGCTTCTTCGACATTACGCTCTTGTCGCCGACATATTCGGATCACAAAGAGGAGGTGATCCGGCATTCGGATACGTATCGAGAATACCGCGTTCCGAAGGAGAGGATTCACAACATCCTCCATCAAGAAATCGACAAAGAACAGATTTGCCCCGAGATATCGGGCTTGGTCTGTGCGCTCAGCGGCCTGTATCCAAATAACTACCATCGGGCGTACCTTCGACTTGTGACTGCGGCGGACATCATCATCCATGATTCGCCGTACATGGTTGACTACGACCTGCTCGCCGGAGTCGACAACAAACCGCGAGTCTACAACAGCCACAACGTTGAGTCGAAAATGGCCGCGGGGATGTGGAGTGGCCTCCACGCCGCGAAGTACCTGGCTTTCATCCAGGACGCGGAAGGCCGCCTGGTGAAAGATTGCGACCTGTGCTTCGCAACTTCCTCCGGCGAAAAATCGCAGTTCAGTCAACTGTTTCAAGTGGACAAATCCAAGATCGCCCTGGCTCCGAATGGGATCAATCCCGAGGATTACCCCGAGAACCGGCCGCCAGATCACACGGTCAGAGCTCTTTTCCTCGGCAGCTTCCACCCTCCCAATCTCGAGGCCACGAGTTTCATCATTCACCAGTTGGCTGGTCGGTGCCCCGATATTGAATTCGTTATTGCCGGAAATTGTGTGTCGGAGACTGATCGAGTCGACCGGCCGAATCTCCGAATCCTGGGGAAGATTTCTGATCAGACCCGACGCGAGTTGTTCCAGACCAGCACCATCGCACTGAATCCCATGTTTAGCGGAGCCGGGACCAACCTGAAAGTGCTGGAATACCTCTCGAGCGGCCTTCCCCTTATCGCCACGACACACGGGGGACGAGGACTGAATTTGATTCCCGACCAGCACTTTATCGAAGCTGGCCGCGACACCTTCGCCTCGCAATTGAACGCGCTGGCTGCTGATCCGTTAAAGCGCGCCGTCCTGTCGCAAAACGGGAAAAGCTTCGTCAACGCGAACTTCTCGTGGGAGGCAATTGCTTCGAATGTGGCCGACCGCATTCATAAAATGGTCGCGTCACGGGCAGCGCGCAAAACGAAGACGATTGTCGTATTCAATGATTTTTCAGCGGCGAAACCATCTGCGGGAGGCGAGATCAGAATACACCACCTGTATCGCAATCTCGGCGCTTATCATCAGGTCGTGCTCTTATGCCTGAACAACGGCCTCTTCATCGAGCGGCGCAGGATCTCCCGTGGATTCACAGAAATATCCTGGCCCAAGACCTCTCAACATCGAGAAGAACAGTCTCGCGTGAACGCCCAATTCTGGGTCAGTGCGGACGATGCCGTGGCCTCCTACATGGTGACTCAAAACCGACTCTTCGTTGAGGTGGCCCATGCACTCTGCCGCCTTGCGGATGTGGTAATCCTGTGCCACCCCTATCTGGAAAAGCTGACCGACGGCGTCGAAGTGAAGCATTTGATCTATGAGAGCCTTAACTGGGAGTTCGGACTCAAAAGCGAGACGCTGAAGGGGCACCCAGACCAATCCAGGCTGGTAGCAATCGTTCGAGATTGTGAAGCAAAGGCTGTGGAAAAGTCGACCTGCCTTATCAGCGTCTCGGATAGTGACCACGCAGGCTTGTTGCGCTTCACCCCGACGCCCAAGCCGATCCATACCATCAAGAATGGCGTCGTGATACCCGCTGAACCGTTTCCAAAAGAGTCCCTGGCTGGTATTAGGCAAATGTTCGGGGGGCGTCCGGTGATCCTGTTCATCGGCAGCGGCCATAAGCCCAACACCGATTCGATGAATTGGATCAATCGGCACCTTGCTCCCACGATGCCCGATTGTTTTTTTCTGGTTGTCGGCTCCGTATGTGGGGCGCTCGCCAAGGACACCATGTCCGCGAATGTGCTCCCGTGCGGTCAGGCGGATGAGGCAACCAAAGAAACTCTTTTCGGACTCGCCGATGTGGCCATCAACCCCATGATTGCCGGCTCGGGGTCGAACTTGAAACTCGGAGATTATTTCGCCAACCGCGTCCCCGTGGTCACGACACCGTTCGGCGCCAGGGGCTATGAAATCCGGCACTCACGGGAGGCGATGATTTGCGAGTTGTCTGGGTTTGCGGAAAGCATCCGCCAGTTGGTCCGCGACCTGCCGCTCTCCAAACGACTTGCGGAAAACGCCTTCCAGTACACGCGCGATAATCTTTGTTGGAAGGTGCTGGCGCGGCGCTTCGATCAGGTATTGCATCAAGAGATCTTCAACCGGGGCAAGAAACGTCTTCTGGTGGTCACGTACCGTTTCACAGATCCGCCCCGCGGCGGCGGGGAAGCGCACTTGCTCGAACTGCTGAGACACATTGATCGCTCGGGTGAGTATTCCATCGAGGTCGCCACCTTGGACATCCTGGACATTCACGACCAGTATTACTTTTCTCCGCGTTACACACGCGACCAGAATGCCGGGCTCCCCCGAGACCTCGCAAACACAAGGGTCCATCGCTTTAAGGCGGACAGCTTGCCAGCCGAACTACGGCTGAACCACTGTCGTGTCCTGTTCGACCATTGGATGCAAGAGTCCAGGGAGCGTTCCTTGAAGTATCTGGACAAGTATGAGTTCCCCTTGCTCCTTGGCGGCTGGTACCATCCCGAGCGCACCCAAAAGGGATTTGAGATCTGGTCCAGTGGAGAAGCGCTCATTTTCGTGCGTGGTGCCTCTGCGCTCTCCTTGGAAGGGCTTTGTCCCAATGAGGTGACACTGACATGCCTGGCAGATGGGGCGGCGCTCGCGGAAAAGAAAGTGCAGGGAAGGTTTCATATTGAACTCCCTCTCAATCAATCTTCCGTCCTGAGTCTTTCGGTCGATCGGCTGTTGGAACCCGGTGACGATCCGCGCCGATTGGGAATGCGGGTCTTGTCCATCCGCGTTACATCATCGAACCAAGAGTCAAGCCTCCGGCTGGATTACGATTACAAGGATTTCCTCAAGGCCCGGCATCTCGAGAGTTATATCGAAGACCTGATCCGCACAGCCGAGTCGCGGCCCGCTGTGTTGGATGAAATGTTCCAAGCCGTCCGTGGGCCGCTTTCCGCAGAGCTTGAGTCATGGCTGGAGGAAAACGCGCAACATTACGACCTGATTATGGCCAACAGTGTCCCGTTTTCCACCTCCATCATCGGGGCGGCTGCGGGGAAGCGACATGGGATCCCCGTTGCCTTGATCCCTCTTTTCCATGTTGAAGACGAATTCTACCACTGGAAATCGTATTATGATGCGCTCCGCCAGTGCGACGTGGCGATCACGTTTCCCAAGGCAGCCAGCCAGCTTTTCTTTGACAAGATCGGGTGCCGAAGCCAATATCTTCCTCATGGCGCTCCGTTGGACGAATCTCCCAGTACGGTGGATGAGAAGGCTTTCGCACAACTCAGCCACTCGTCACTGCCGTACGTTCTGGTCTTGGGGCGAAAATCCAACGCCAAAAACTACCGGCACGTCATCGACGCCCTTCGCGAGGTGAACAAAATCCAGAAACTCTGCGACGTTGTTATCATCGGGCGTGATGAAGACGGCGTTCCGATCGACCCGGCAGAAGCCTGCTATCTCGGAGAGCAACCACGAGGAGTCGTCCTGACCGCATTGAAACATTGTCTCTGCTTGGCGACGATGAGTGAGAGCGAAAGTTTTGGGATTGTCATCCTGGAGGCTTGGGCCCAAGGCCGTCCCGTCATCGTTAACTCCGGATCCGTGGCATACACCGAACTGGTCGATGATGGCCAGAACGGGCTTCTCGCCACACAGGAAGACCTGGCGCTCAAGGTCTCATTCTTTCTCAACCACCCTGAAGAGGCGCGGCGAATGGGAACAGCTGGATTCCATAAAGCTGAAAGTGTCTTTTCTTGGTCGGCGATTTCCACCAGCTTGCTAAGCTTGTTTCGAGGATTGATCAAGGCCTATGCAGAAAAATCCGAACGGAAACCTGCCCGGCCTTGCTCCAGCGCAACTTCTAAGATTTCGCCCATCTGCGAAGAGAGGCAACCGCCACTGAAAGCCAGAAGGTGAGCTTGAATACACAACCGATCCCCTGGCAGCAGCGACAACCGCGGCAGCTTCTCCAGTAAACAGACCTCCCATTCAATTCCGTCGCGGCATGGCGCTGGTGAGGAAATTCGGCTTGCTCCCACGGGCCGACGCTGCGAAACTGCCTGACATGTTGGCGTTCGCTCAACAGCATGGCGTCCGACGGACGGTCTACGGAGTCGGCCTCCGCTCCAGCAGGCAGAACCCGGTATCACAGGGCCGTTTGTTCCAGTGCTGCGCTCCCGCTTTTTAAGGTAAAATATCACGTGCAAACACAACGGGTCCGGCACTCAACTCTAAGTTGGCGCACACTACCTTGTCTTGGGCCGATTCTGAATGCTGATAAGTATTATATTGACAGATTTGCCCATGCCGCCCGCATCACGGATGAATCTGTTTTGTGTATCGGGTTCAGCGAATCCGAGATTGAAAAGTACGTAGTGAAACACAAGCCCAAAGAGATCACGGTTCTAACACAGTGGGTGGATCACCCCGATGCGCAGGTCACGAAATATCCCCTTGTCGTCGGCGACGTGACCAAAAGAACTTCGTTCGGCGACAAATCCTTTGGAGCAATTTTGACATTATCGCTTATGGAACACCTGGAAGATTTGGAGGGCGGCCTCACGGAGATGAAAAGACTATTGAGACCGGGCGGGCATCTTTTCGCCTTCTTTGGACCAGCCTGGTCGTCACCTTACGGTCATCATCTCTATTTGCGTGGCGGCGACCCTCGGCTTGATTTCTCGCTATGGCAGCTTCCAGCCTACTTGCATCTTCTCTGCTCGGACAATGAGATCGCCAGTTTCGTGAGAGATAACGGCCTCAGCGATGATTATATTCCATGGTTTCTGCGCATGTTCTTTGAACATCCGATCATTAACCGCGTCATGTACGATGATTATTTGAGACTCTTTTCGGAGTATTTTCAACTCGTCCTGAGTGAGGTGATCTACAATGAAGTTCCTTCGAAATTCATCACCTTGCTCAGAAAGGAATTGCCACCTTACCGCGACTTCACGAGTTATGGAGGAGGCTATCTTCTGAAGAAGGCCTTGGATTCCTGACTTGAGTTCTTCACCTCATCCTGGGTAAACAGGCCCCTATGTATGACGAGCAATCGGATTTCGCCGACCATCAGGAACAGATCGCGGCCTTTCTTTCCGTCGTCGAGCGGGCGGGGGTAACGATTCAGGAACAGATGACGGTGTTGGATTTGGGATGCGGTCAAGGCATGCACGCGGGATTCTTGTCCGCTCATTTCGGGAGCGTGTTTGGTGCTGATGTAATCGACTTCAGTTCGCTGTATGAAGGTCAATTTCTCAAACTGTTGGCCGAGAAACACGCCCGCCATTCGATCCCATTTTCGTTGCGCAAGATTCAGTTTAACCAAACCGACGCAATGAATCTCATCTACCGAGACCGTCTGTTTGACGTCTGCTTTTGCGTCAACGCGTTCGAGCACATCCCCTCACCAGAGAAGGCCCTGCAGGAGATCATTCGTGTCCTGAAACCTGGCGGTCATGCCTATATCTCGTTCGATCCGATCTGGACGGCGGACACCGGCGGCCATTTTCCCCATCGGGTTGGCGAGCCTTGGGGACATCTCGTACGAAGTGACGACGAATACATCGCCCTGATGGCGGGGGCGGAAGCCTGGGAAATCGATGAGTTTCGCCACGCGATGAACCGTCGACGGCTGGTCGAACACCGGCGCAACTTCGAAGAGGCCGCCGGCCGCGGCGAGATAACAATCCTGCACCAAGATGCCTGGAAGGGTGTGGTCAAACCCGATCACTGCCAACACAAAAACTGGAGGACATGTCTCGCCATGGGCTTCAGTGAGGAGGAATTACTCACACGTGGCATGCGCTATTTGTTCAAGCGGCGGTGAGGAACAGGCTGTGCTTTACATGGAGACCCCGGATCACAATCCGGTGGTAACTGCCGAAGACAGCGATTCCCGCGCGCTTCGTCCGAGTGGTTACGTTCTGCTTCTACGTGGCCGACGCAGCGGCAAAGGTCATTCACGCCATCGACGAATCATCGAGATCGGCTCCGTCTATTCCTCGACCGTGATGCCTGACACCTGTGAGTCGCTCCTACCCGGCCAGAGGCGACTGACTTTCATCGATCCATTCCCTGCCAATTTGACCGCGCTGTCACCCGAAAGGTCACCGATCTAGTACTACATGCTTGAACGCCAAACTTAAAGCTCTGGTATCCCTCGCGCCTCCTGAGTTGCGGCTGACGATTGACGGCCTGTCACAGCCCTCGGGTACATGGAACCTAATGAGGTTGTCGCCCTTCCTTAACGAGATTGTTTTGGTGATACTTGTCAAGTCGGTTGGAACTTGCTGGCAAATCGCCATGTACGTGTTCACGTACACTTCTAGAGTTCTGGGTTTATAAAAGCTCACCGTCTTAAAGCTCAATGCCGCGTCATAATCCCGATCCGAATACACATATATCGTAGCATTATTGCTCATCCACCGCGTGGTCGTCCCATCATCTGATCCCTGAAGTTCATGCCAGTTGTCCCCGATAAGCATGAACGTTTTGAGCAGTGTTTTCGGCACCCTGTAAACCACCAGCGAATCGCCATCATACTCGAACGGCTTTTCACCAAGAGAGTTTTGCAATAGTAGGTTCGCATAGTCGAGCTGGTCTTTGCTCATGAGATTCTTATGCAGCACCAGATACCTGATATCGTAGTAGTTTAATATCGACGGGCCAATCTCGGCGATGTTCTGTTCCAAGATATCGGCATCATTCCGTGTTTTAGGCACACCGTACATGAAATACATGTCGTTGATGAACGGCGTGTCCCTGATGAACTTCGTGGCATCATCTGGAACTTTGCCGTAGCCCGTCAATAGTTTCTTCCCGTGGACCGTTTGATTATACATATAATCGGGGAAGGATAGGTGATAGCCGTAATCAGGTATCTCATATATCACATAGCTTTCAGTATCCTTTGCGATTCGATGGTAAAATTCCGGCACCTTCGTGCTAGCCATGGGAAATGGTATCGCTAAGAACTCGAATACTACCAAAGATGACACTACAATGGTTAGAGTGATCGGCTTTGGTATGCCATGATATGTGCCTTCGAATCTGTTAACGACGTGCCTAAGCCCATACCCAGCCAATACAGCGAGTGACAGCATTACCAAGACATCCCATCGGCTTGGCACCCTCGCCATCCCGATCACAGGAACATGTACCAATAGTTTAAATGGAAGCGGCATACCTGTTATCACGCCGCCGACATGCAATGTCGGGCCCAGGCTAAGTATACTGAAGATCAATGCGCATGCGCCCCAGAAATACACCTCTTTTGTTCTTGTCTTTAAGAGCGCTACGAGCGACAGCAGTAGCACGGTATATCCTGCAAACACGGTATATTCCGCCACATTACCTGTGAAGTGATGATATATCGGCTTTACAACACTCCCGAATAAAGGATGGAACTCTGAAGGTATGACAAATGCGAGCAAGTCGGCTGAATAAATCTCGGAGCCCCCGGCGTACATGTAATTCGACCGAGATATTGCCAGCTCTTTCAACATGGGATACGCGAACGGAAATATCATGATCGAAAATACGGCAAACGATATTGCAGCCCGTTTAGTAACATCACGCGCCATCTCATGAGGTTTGCTGACGACGATTACATTTCCAAAATATAAAACCGTAAACGCTAGCAAGTAGACCATGTAGTTAAAGTCACACAATGAAGCCAGTACAAGGAAGATGGCCGCGTATATGGCGTTCCTCAGCTTGCTTTCTTTTACCATCTTTATGAGAAAAAGCGCATAGAAAGGTATCCACTCGATCGCCAGAAGATTCAGGTGGCCGAAATGATGCGCAAAGTGGTACGGGCAAAACATAAAGATTAGACCTGACACGAAACCTGCGTAGCCGTTCCCCGTCAGACGCTTGACCAGTAAATACGTGCCATAACCGCCCAAGAGAAACGACAGCAAGCACAATAGATTATACGCGCGTGTCAAACCGAAGACCCATTGGAGAGGGATTGATAGGATCGAGTTGAATGGGGTGAGAGCCGTCAATGCGAGGTTTAACCCAGTTGGATAAAACAAGTATGGAGTATGATACACATTAGATAGACTGGATAATGATGCTTTGAACCACCATAGGTTCCATAGGAATTGGAATGCGTCTCCACCAACGGGGACGCTATTTCCTGAAAATGCTATAGGATATGTGAACACAATCGTCAGGATAGCGTAAAGGCAAATAATGATATAGTGCGGGAGATACTTGGCGCCCCCTCCGCTAGTTGGTTGTGCTGATTGTAATCCTAAGTCGCTACCCGCGACATCGCGGGAGTCGTCGTTAGTTCGTGTTGGCCTATTCATAATCTCCTGCTGATGACATACTGCGGCAACCTACTTCTGAAGGAAATCCTCAACAGATACTCACTCAGGACGTATACCGATAAGGTATTTAACCCGCAAAAAAAGACCAACACAATCATCGTGCTGGCCCAGCCTTGTACGGGTTTCCCAGTGGCATAAGCAATTAAGACATGGATGATGAGAGCGACTCCAGCCAACATGCTTGCGATTCCAAGCAACCCGATTATCCGCATGGGAAAGGATGAATAGAAAACCACGGACTGCATCGCAAGGGACAGCATCTTGCGAAATGTGAATCGCGACTTCCGCCCTGGGATCACAACCTGCTTGAATTCGACAACGGGACCCTGTGGTGCTATGTACGATGCAAACAGTCTCAATGACCCGCAATGGGGGAAATATGCATCAAGTTCGCGAATCAATTTCACATCCCAAAGCTTGAAATCAGACATACCCGCCCGAATTTTAACCCCAGTGATTCTGGAAATAATTCTGTAAAAGCTCTTGGACAACACGCGCTTGATCAAAGGCAGTTCCTCACTTTCAAGCCGTACCGTATGCACAATTTGATGACCCTCGTTCCAATAATCCAAAAGAGCAGGAATGAGAGTGGCGGGATGTTCTCCATCAGAATCCATCGTCACCACAACATCCGCTGTGTCAGGCACCGAGAGCAAACCAGCCAAGAGCGCACCTTGATGTCCAAAATTCCTCGAAAGTGTGAGCGCCTGAATCTCGATGTGCTTGAATTCATTCTTTAGGGAATGAAGGACCTCCGATGTCGCATCTGTTGATCCATCATCGACGATCAAAACTGTGCTCCTGAACTTAGTCAATTCGCTGGCAACTTTATCGAGTTCTTGAAGCCATCCCGGGAGCAAGCCCGCCTCGTTCAAGGCTGGTGCAACGATACACAGATGCGGGGCTTTGGTCATGCGCGAACCATCCGCCCGATGACAAACTGGATGTCATACAGGTTGAGTCTTGTTGGGATACGATATCCACAGTTAACCCGCCGCAAGAGCTTTCGCCCAATGAATGGTCCGAGACAGTCTTCTAAAGGGCGAGGGTAGCCGAAAGTCGTATGTAGCAACGTCTCACCACCGGCGGCGTGGATAAACAGAGCTAAACTGTCTCTTGTCGGATAATTGAGATGTGTGGGCGGATAAAATTGACGCCATCGCTCGCACCTAGAGTTTCCCACGAAGCTGGAGGAGTCTACAGTTGTGACCGCGAATAACAATCTTCGATCGTCGGCAAGCGTGAAAAGTTTTGAAAAGAACTGGGCTGGGTTTTCAAGGTGCTCCCTAACACACACTACTATCGCATTGCTGAACATTGACCTCCACCATTCGCAGCGTGGTATGCTATTCGACGGGTTGCCATTAAATCAAGTCCCGAATCAAGGTTGCGTTTTGTCGGTTCACTGCGCAGAATAGTGGTTGTGGCCACGCGTGATTTGAAATGAAAAATGAAGCGGGGGAACTTGATTCAAGTACCGGCGGCGTTTTACCTCCGCTAGGTGGTGTCTTACGCCTTCTGGTTCCCGGCCAGCACATCGAATACACGGTTCCTCTCGACGCTGTGTGCTCGTTTATAGACAAGCACGAGTCCGGCGTTCTGCGGTACAGTGTCGTCATCGAATAATGCCATGAAACCAGTCTTGCGCGGATTCCTTGAAGACCGGTGGGGTGCCGGTGGAACCATCGTTTGGTTCAAGCGCGACGCGAGCATCCACGTACCAGGCGATTTCCCAGGAGCCACCATCACCTTCCACCTCACCTTCACGCCGCCGCGTGACCCACGGCCACAATTTCAACCGCCGCGGGTCGAGGTGTGGCTCGACAGAACGAAACTGGGCGTGATCGAACCTTCCATCTCCGGTCCTTTTCAGCAGTCATTCACCTTGCCGCCAAACACTTCCGGCAAAGGCGATCTGCGGTTGCGGCACACGAAGAGCATAATACTTCATGGCTGGTACGCTTGGCTCGGACGCGTTCTGGTGGATTTTCCCATCTTCCGTGGCGCAATCGTCAGGCTACAGAAGTACCGTGATCGGTCGATGCAACGCTCCTTGGGGATCCGTCGCATTCTGATTGACGACCAAGTCATCTGCGACTTCACAATTTCCGACCAACCCTACCTGCCCAGCGCCAGCGACAAGGAACTGAACCTCGGTGCCAACGTGTGCGCTCACTTCTCCTTGAACAACGGCGTTAGTGAAGGAGCGCGCGCGTCATTGCGGTCGCTGCAAGCCGCACAGATTCCCGTCTGCCAGATCGATCCCGACGGGTCACTGCCACCGGAGCGATATTGCATCTCCGTGTTTCACGCGGATGCGCCCCAAACGTCTTCTCTGGCAATTCGTCACCCAGCCCTGTTCGCTAACGGCCAATACAGAATCGGATACTGGGCCTGGGAATTACCCGTTTTCCCCGGCCTGTGGATGGAACACTTCAGACACCTCGACGAAGTTTGGGTTCCGTCCCGGTTTGCCTGGGAGACGATTAGCGCAAAAGCTCCGGTTCCGGTTCTGGTTGTGCCGCACTCAATCGATATCCAGCCGCCTTTAGGAGTCGATCGCGCCGAGTTTGACCTGCCGCGTGATTCGTATTTGTTCCTGATTCTTTATGATTTGGACTCGTATCAGGAACGCAAGAATCCAACGGCCGCGGTCCGTGCGTACACGCAGGCCTTCGCAGGCCGCAGCGACGTGGGGCTGGTCATCAAGATCCATCACAGCCAGCAGCACGCCGCCGCACTCGATGAACTGCGGGCGCTGATCCACCATCTTCCGGGCGTCCACCTCATTGACGGAACTTTCTCCCGTGAGAAGCTTACGCGCCTGCAAGCCGCCTGCGACTGCTACGTGTCGCTGCATCGCGCCGAAGGTTTCGGACTCTGCGTCGCGGAGGCGATGGCGCTGGGCAAGCCTGTGATTGCCACGAACTGGTCAGCCCCGTCGGAATTCCTTTCGACGGTCAATTCGATCCCGGTCGATTACAAACTGGTCGCGCTGGACCGCGACCATGGCCCGTATCGAAAGGGTCAGACCTGGGCGGATCCCAGCATTGACCACGCAGTTGAATCGATGAGGAGACTCTTCG
>Ga0187861_10002116_pt1 | contig 19087 bp, 18 predicted proteins | sample June2016WEW_10_1_3_FD_132986 | JGI IMG/M metagenome (GOLD analysis project Ga0187861, IMG submission 132986) | Peatland microbial communities from SPRUCE experiment site at the Marcell Experimental Forest, Minnesota, USA - June2016WEW_10_100 | ecosystem: Environmental > Terrestrial > Soil >...
ATTTTCCGGAGGCCCATAATAATTTTGCTTGATTCAAGAGAAGGTGGAGATTATTTGACGCTTCCAACAAAACGGTCTTCCAACCGCCAATTCAGCTGACATCTCAATCACCGTTTAGGAATAGGAATCGGGCAACGTCGCTCAATTGGGTGCCTTTTATTATCGCACAGTTTCCTTACTCGATTGCTCCAGCTTTTTCTTATCACGGTAATGCAGCTTATCTCTTGGTCTCACCCGCATTTAAGAGAATCAAGTGCCAGTTGTTCCCGCGAAACGGGCTTCTGGGAAGTTACTGGATCAAGCCACAAACGGTTTGAAGGTTGGAAAAGTGTTGCGCAAACTTTTCAGAGCATCTCTTGCTTCCTCTGAGGTTTATCTATTAGAAGCTCATCGCACTGACTTAATATAGGGGGAATTGCTCCAGGATTGATCAAACCCCGGAGCATTACTTCCGACAAAAAGGCGTGCAACGTTTCCGCCGCGGATCCCGGTTCAAATTTGAGACGAGCTCCCCCAAAAACCTGCTTGGGATTGGCGAAGCTCTGTTTGACGATCGAAACTCCTATGGACAAAACCTTGCAGACCATGGTCGGCGCGACCGACACCCTCTTCTTTGCAGCCGTGATCGTGGGCTCCGACGTCGGGACCATGGTGTTCTTCACGCACAGCATGGTCCCGATTACGGAGACCATGGTTTTTGCGAAGCAGAATATCTTCTTGATCAGGGAGACCATTTTCCCGGTCGCCAAGACAGTGGTCTCAGGCATTGATACCATGGTGTTCGTTTCCCACCCCAAGGTCTCCGTCTCAAAGACCATGGTAAATGCCTCAAATACCATGGTCGGAGACGAGGATCAAATTATTGAAAAAATTAAGCTTCCAGCAACGGTCGATTTTTACCATGGTATTTGTCGTTTTTACCATGGTATTTGCCGCTTCGACCATGGTGTTTGTCGATGCTGCCAAGGTCTTTTTTTCTTTGACCATGGTATTTGCCGCTTCGACCATGGTGTTTGTCGTTTTGACCACGATCTTTGTCACATTGACCATGGTCTTTCTCACCTTGACCACGGTCTTGGTCGTTCCGACCATGGCCATCGTCTTTTCGACCACGGTCTTTGGCATCGAGAAGATGGTCTCGACGCTCGAGAACATCTTCTCAAAGCCGGAGACCATAGTTGACTTTCCAAAGACCATGGTCTCCGCCGTCGGTGAGCCGGCAGCGATCGTGTAACTCACTCAACAAATCAATTTAACTAAAGGAGGTATTACCATGCCTCAACGCGTCCGAATTGCGGACAGGTTCAAGACACAGTCCGCGGAACAGCTCGTTACCATGGCCGGCGCCGTCATCACCGGCCTCACCAACAACCCCGGTTTTCCAGCTCCAAATGCTTTTGAACCGCGAAGACCGCTAAGACCTCAACGCTCTCTTTTTCTTCGATGTCTTTGCGGTCTTCGTGGTTTGTTTTTAAAGCTCGCGGAGTTCTGAAATCGGCTCGTGAGCGTTGTGCAGTGAGTTCGATCGTTGTGCGGCCACCCTATGCCACATGAAAAACAGAAATCCGGCGCCCTGGCTGGAGGATCTGTTGGACACCATAAATGCGGATGGTGTATGTATGGAAATCATCTTGGCAATGATCCAACGATTGGAAGGAGGAGTGATCCATGTGCACGAGGAAAATGGCATTGAGCAAGGAAGTAATTCCCGAATTTCAGACCAAAAGGTGTTTGCGGCTGTTCATTGTCCTGTTTATTTTTTTAATTTCGCTGAGTCCTTTGGCCGCTCAGAACACTCCACTGGGCGCAGTCGCTTCTCCACCCCAGCCCAGGCGGGCGCCGGGCGCAGGCATCGATGGATTCTTGGGAAACAATGAACTGAGCTATCTCTCTATCATCCCGCCCTATCCTGTTCTTCAGTCACTGTGGGATGAGGTTGACGCCACAGTTGTGCGGCAGTGGCAACGATCCGCTGACTCTGCGCGCTGGCAACTGGCGAAAGCGGATGCCGACGTCTCCTACGATCGTTTTTCAGAAGCCTTTGGCAGTAAAATCGATGCTGCCGCAGCGCCCTTGCTTGTTCATCTGTTGAATCGAGTTGAGGCGGATTTTTCCAGTATGATTGGAAGCGCCAAAAAGTCTTACAACCGGCCACGCCCATTTCAACGCTTTCAGATGACTCGGGTTTGCGGTTTCGACCCTGCTCCCTTAGCCGAGGCCTCTCCGAAAAGGGGAGATTCCTATCCCTCGGGTCATGCCACCTTTGGCTGGTCGGTCGCGCTGGTGCTGGCAGAAGTGGCCCCTGAACGCGCGCAAGTCATCCTGGATCGCGGCCGCGAATATGGCGAGAGCAGGATCGTATGTGCGATGCACTATCCGAGTGATGTCCATGCCGGAGAGCTTCTCTCATCAGCTGTTGTCAGCAGACTTCAGGCTATACAGGAATTCAAGCGGGAGCTGGGTTGTGCTCAAGAGGAGCGGGCGGTTGCACTGAAGGTCAGAGAACAACTTGGGTCGGAATGCTCAAGCCTGAAGCGCGAGCTGGAACAGAAACAGGCTGCCGCGAATTTCTGATCATGGGATGAGCATGGCGCAGCGATGACAGATGCCTCCATGCCGCTTTAAGAAGCAGGTTCGGCGCAACTCAAAGCGTTTCCCAAGCGCTTTTGCTCTGGTGTCGTCGATGGATGAGCTCGCGAACTTTATATGGCATTTATCAGAGTACGGTCCTCGAACCACCAGGAGTCTGTCTGAGAATTGGAAGGGCCCCCTTTAAATTCTCAGACAGACTCGTGGCCCCTCCTCCGCACAACAGAGCGATCATCGGACGTATTAACAAAATTGTGGACACACATTATCTTGTGTCTTTTTCAGCGATTTGTTTCTCCAATGAAACCGCCCTAAGCATCGCGGCCCAGATTCCTCCGCACCCTTGGACTGGTTCCATTTTTCACATATAAAAATGATGGGTTTCCACGTTTCCTTGGCTTGCGGGCCTTGCAGATGCGTTTATCTGTGAGCTGTCTTTGACATTCACTTTACGTTTCTTCCTGTGACATATCTCTTCCTCAAATTGACCATTTCCCCGTTTCTTTCTATGAGCCGCAGCCGTATATCATCCCAATCGAGCATTAAAGGCACGGATGAAATCTCTGTAATATCATCTTCCTCATCGGACCAGGCGCAGGCGCTCAGCCCAACCAGGTTCCCGTCATATGCTTCGGAATATTGTTTGTGAGCCTTTTCTATGAGGGCACGCGCGACTTTTGACGACTCGGCTATCATTCGTCTCGCGGCACAATGAACACGGCTAATGCATTCTATGTAGCACCTTGTCGCAGCTTTCAAATCCACTTTTTCATCCATTTCCTTCAGCACAGATTTCTTGAAATCATTGTCTTCCTGGAGAACTGAGCGCAATGATCCCATGTTCAGAGAAAACTCCAGTTCTCCATTCTCTTCAAAAGAAGTCCATCCTCCTGGCAGACTTGTCCAATGCACGGGTGTCCCTCGATGTTGGACATAGTTTCTGAGTGCTTCCATGAAGCGATATTCAAAACAGCCGTCATATTCTTTTGAAAAGAGCATTTTTATCGAGTTGTTGATGCTCTCATCGTGGGGCAGGCAGTTGCGGACGTAGTGAGGAAGTTGATCTATGTATAATCGAGCTGCTGTTAGGACATTCACCAGCCGCATATTCAAGCTAAGCTTTATCTGAAAGAAGTCGGAGTAGCCCGGACCGCTATGTATCATATGCGAGAGGGTGGCATCGTGCATCTCCCTCTCAAGATCGGCGTAGTTTGAAAGCAACATTTCATATGTCTCTTCAATCCCCAGAGAGTCTTTGAGAACTTTCCAAGCATGTTGGAATTCCAAGTATTGTGCCTCTGTAATGTCAATTTCAGGGACCGAACCTATCACGCTCTTCCGCAGGAGATATCTCATGGTTTTAATAGACCTTAGATTCTTAGGTGTTATCCGGAGCTATTTTAGAGCAGGCCGGACAAGTTTTTCAGTTGCTCAGTATTTAGATGGAGGCTCAGGCCTTCCTTCGATTCTGGCAAGGTCATACTCAGTCCAACCGCGAACTCTTATTTTGTGCAAAATCCGTTCTGTATTTTCTGGATGAGTAATATCAATACCCTCTATTGCGTTAATCAGTGTCTTTTCCCCATAGGGGCGGCGGCTTGGATCTGGAAACTCCGCTCGCAATTGATCTAATGCCTGAATGCAGTTCCAAACCTCTGCCGCATAGGCAGACAGCATAGCAAGATCAATCTGTTCTTGTCCGCCCAATTTATAAAGGCAGCGCAGGCAGCATTGGTGTTGTATTCCGGCCGAATCGACTGAAATAGAAAATACCCAATGCTGGTCATGGCAAATGTGGCACGCTGTTGTGGTTTCGCTCCAATTTGCCGTTCTGAAGAGAAAAATTTTCTTATGGGTAAGCCGCCCCGTGACGGTGGCCGGGAGAATGACTTTCGGTTTGCGGGGCCGTCTTATGGGCCGATCCGAGGAGGGCTTTACAGAAACCTTGATGTCAAGACTTGTCGTCGCGGCTAGTGCATTAACATCACCAATGGCGAGTTGTTCTTGATTAGTTGTTTTTGTTGATAGGGTAGTGGCCGCTGTAGATGATTCGCTTGGTGCACGCTGTTTAACCGACACGCTTGCATCCAGGCCCTGCCTGGCGGCATGTTCGAGAAGTTCCTGTGCGCTGGCATACTCTGGCAAGGCGGTTGAGCCTGCTGGGAACTCATAGCCGCATTGACATGTACGGACAACAATTGGATTTGGTCGTCGGCATTTCGGGCAGACCTTATGAACGCTACCTTGTGGAGATTGAAGTGCTTTGGCTTTGTTGCCGAATAGCCATGATAGGATGGTTTTTAACATCTTTTCCATGACTCAATCCTAAGCCTGAGTACGACCAGCTTCGATTCTAACATCTGTGGATTAATTGCGGTTACACGTAATTGTGTGGCAGTGGATTTTCACCCTACTGAATGCTAGATTCGAGCATCCTGAAGGCGATCATTTCTTGCGAACAAGGAAGAATCCTGGAGGAACAATCCTGGACACCCACTATTTGCAGCTTTTTGGGGCTCATTCCATTACATCGCCATTAGATGCGCATAGAATTCCCCACCCTATGTATGCGGCTTGTTTACAGAGCTCTGTGGATCCATTGCAGTCCTGAGCTGAACTCTGCAATTGCGTTAAAAATTTTTTCGCTCAAAACGGCGGTCGACTGTTGGATATAGCGAAAGGAGCATGCAGAACATGCTTTTTCGGGTCCAGTCGGCCGCCGTTTTTGGCATCAAAGCATATCTGATTTCCGTCGAGGTAGACCTTAGCTCGGGACAAAAACTGAACTTCATGACAGTCGGTCTCCCCGACACTGCCGTGCGCGAAAGCAGTGAGCGGGTGAAGTCGGCCCTGCGAAACTGCGGGTTTGTTTTGCCTGCCCAGCACATCACCATCAATCTCGCGCCTGCGGATTTGAAGAAGGAAGGATCGGCATTCGATCTCCCGATGGCCATTGGAATCCTGGGCGCATCCGGCTGCGTGCGGACCCAGAACCTTTCGGCATTCCTGTTCATGGGAGAACTGTCTCTGGACGGCTCAATCCGGCCAATCAAAGGAACGCTCTCCATGGCGGCGATGGCACGCGAAAGGGGGTTGCTTCATCTGATTGTTCCGGAAGCAAACGCGCGGGAGGCGGCGGTGGTCGATGGAGTTCGGGCATTTCCGGTCCGAAGTCTGGCGCAGGTGGTTGAACTGCTCAACGGAAAAGAGCCCTGGATTCCGCTGGCAGTAGACCGAGAGCAGTTGCTTGCGCAACGAAGCGTCTATGACCTCGATTTCAAGGATGTTAAAGGACAGTACCAGGCCAAGCGCGCTCTGGAAGTGGCCGTTGCCGGTGGACACAACATCGTTCTTATCGGTCCGCCTGGCTCGGGAAAGACGATGCTCGCCCGGCGGCTTCCGACGATCCTGCCCCGGATGACTTTCGATGAGGCGATTGAAACCACCAAGATCCATTCGGTTGCCGGTCTACTGTCGGATCAGGCAGGCCTCATTGCAACCCGCCCCTTTCGATCGCCCCACCACACTATTTCGGACGCCGGACTTATCGGCGGCGGGACGATACCGAGGCCGGGCGAGGTCAGCCTGGCGCATAACGGCGTGCTTTTCCTGGATGAACTGCCGGAATTCCATCGACACGTCCTTGATGTGCTGCGTCAGCCGATCGAGGATGGCGAAGTGACGATATCCCGCGCATCGATGTCTTTGACCTTTCCGGCGCGCTTCATGCTTGCCGCGGCGATGAATCCATGTCAATGCGGATATTACGGGGACACGTTGCACGAATGCACGTGTACCCCTCCGTTGATTCAGAGATATCTGGCTCGGGTGTCGGGACCGTTGCTCGATCGGATCGATCTGCATATTCAAGTCCCGGCCGTGAAGTACAAGGAGTTGGCACAGGATGAAAAATCCGAGGAATCGGCCGTTGTGCGGGAGCGCATCTTCGCAGCTCGCTACATCCAGGGCAAACGCTTGGAGTCCTTTGGAATCTATTGCAATGCCCAGATGACTCCGCGAACCCTCCGCCGCTTCTGCAAACTTGATTCCGAATCGGAGAAGCAGATGGAGAATGCAATTACACGCCTTGGGTTATCCGCCCGTGCCTATGACCGGATTCTGAGAGTCTCGCGTACCATGGCCGATCTTGATGGAGGCGAAAAAATCCAGGCACGTCATGTGGCTGAGGCAATCCAGTACCGTACGCTCGATCGCACGTATTGGCAGTAAGGGCCTGGTAATGAATAAAGGTTGCATTTTGGCGCGAGCGCCGGGCGGGCAGATGCGAGGCGCCGCGACGCAGGCGATGCGGTGTCATCGTCGAGGAGCGGCAACGAAGCAGATACCCGCCCGCCGCCGCGCCCCGACGGGCTGCGGCCCGCAGGTCCGCTGGCTTTGTTGCTCGCTCCTTACATACTACCCGGTATGCTCGTCGCTCGCGCCTCGCCAGCGGGCCTGGGGGCCAGCAGCAAAATGTAACCTTTATTCATTACCAGGCCCTAACCAAGAGTAAATCCGTTCAGCGGAGTGGGAGCTTTCCTGTATTCGGCAGTGCGGCAGCACTCCGATAAAGGCTGGGAAGTCTTCTAGGGTATTTCCCGGTCCGATAACCACAAACCCTAGCCATCTCCAGGAGTACTTTATGGAAAAAATCGGACGTCGAAGTTTTTGCGGGACGGTCGCTATGGCTATTCCTTTTGTATGCCTGAATGCAAAGTTTGGTGAGAAGTCATCTGGCCAGTCGGATGCCGTGATTGATTCACTGGCCGATGAGATATCACAGATCACCAAGGATGGCATTCAGCATGGATTCAAGGGCGAGCACTTGCGGCGATATGCCGGCGTGGTGCGGACCTTTGACGCCTGTCTGGAAGAGAAGGGAAGCAATCAGGATTTTGATAACCGGCTGGATATGGATGATTATTCTCAGCTGAGTCCGGCTTACACTGCCCGGATCACCACGCAATACTGGCAGAAGCGCGCCATCAACTTTGATGAAGACGAGTTAACGGCCCAATTGGCAATCACCCCGGAAGAGTATCGGGAGATGAAGAAGGCTATTAAAAAGCGGGGGGGAATTCGGGCGTTGCACAGGGAGGTCTCCGATCTTTTCGAGCGCAAAGCAAAAGAATATGATGCGAACGCGAACAAAGACGGAGCTGATTTTAAAAAAGGCGCCTTCCGATTTCCATTTCGGCCCCAATCGTCACGATCAAATTTCGTACAGGTCCAGGATTTTCCCGATCCATCGCAGTTGATGATTATGGCAATGGGAACCAACATGGACTGTCTCTGTAAGGCATTGCTTGTCGAAGGGAGTGTTCTGGCAATTGCCTGTTCAATCGCCATTTGTGCGCCATGTTGTGCGGCAGCCGCCTTAATGATCGCAATGGAGAATATTCTGGAGTCATTTGGCACCTGCAACGCAAACAGATGCTAAATGAAAGGGGGGGCAATGAACCATCGCTATATGCTTTGGACAGGGCACCTGTTCGTTCTGTTGTTGTTGGGACAAGGAATCGAATGGTTGACTGGAAACATTCGCGGCTTGTCGGAATTTCGTCTCCTGTTGGTTTTGGCTGCCATGACTTGTCTCGTCATAAACCACCTTCGCTGGTGGGCCTTTGGCAATAAAGTCGATGACAGAACCATCCTCGCAAAAGTCGATATGATTGTTGTTGCCAATTATTGCATCCTCGTTCTTGTTGTGCTGGGGTTGGTAGTGAGCTTCCGCTGATCACCGGCCCTTTCTAGAAGACGAACCTTAAAAACTTAGAGCCTTAGAGTCCGACTTGAAGACTCAAAGGTTCTAAAGGCCTGTCAATGAATACCATTTGCACTTTGGCGCGAGCGCCGGGCGGGCAGATGCCAGTGTCGCGTTGCGCAAAAGAGTTGACTTATACGATGGGATGCGGGATCGCATGACGTCCAGGTCCGAAGGACCGATAGTGAATAGGCCCGGCCGTCAGGCCGGGATTAAGTAAACATTGAAGGTGAGCGCCGAAGGCGCGGCACTTGAACAAGCGTTTTTGATTTTATCCCGGCCTCTGACGGCCGGGCCTACTTCACTGCCGGCCCTCCGGGCCTCCTGATTAACACTGCCGAAAACCGGGCAGAACAGGTTAATCCATTTGTAAAACACTACACCAGGCGCCGCGACGCCGGTGATGCGGCGCCACTGTTAAGGAGTGGCAATGAAGCAGAAGCCTGCCCGCCGCCGCGCTTCTTCGGGCTGGCAGCAAAGTGTAAACGTTATTCATTGACACGCCCCAAGTCTCGACCAGATGTCTTACTTGTCCTGTTTTCGCGCGGGGAAAACATATTTTTGCAAAGCCAATGCAACCAGCGCCAAGCGCCCGAGCGTGCGCTCTCCGCTAATGTAATCGTGGTGTGCAATTAATGGCGGTTTAGTTAGGAAATTGGAAACTGCAAACTTGCAGGGGAGTGATTTAACGAGAACAGAATTCGTTAACCATCGGATCCAAGCCGAGTCGTGCTGGGGCGCACATGAACAAGGCTTCGATGCGCTAACGCAGATTTGTGACTCTGCTTACTACAGTTCAGGCGACGTTCTTTTCCACGTTATAGGGACGATGGATGAAGAGAGCTTCATCACGGTCGCGGGATATCTGGTATATGGCGTCCCGGCAGATCGCACAGTCGTCCAGGTGGCTTAAGACCTCCAGCTTTTCATCCAGGCTCAGCTGCTTGTCGAGTAGTTGAACGAGTTTTTTGAAACTGCATGCATTCATATCGCCTCTCAATCTGGGTTTCCGCGAGCGAGTCTACGTTTGAATCGCAGTCCAGGTTCGAGTTTCGGACCGACGCGTGTTTCGGGCTTGAAGCATGCACTCCCGAGTTCCCGCAATTCAAACGCCATCCGGTTCCGGAATCAATTCGCCCAAAGTACTCAAGCGAAGATAAGTATTAGTAGCCAAAGCTTGCTACGTATAAGTACGTATCGGCAGAGAGTCCGGAAATAGTGAAATCTAAATGGTCTTCACAGACGACCGACGCCGGCGTTTGCCTGGCAGCAAATCAATAAAAAGAGGAAGTTAGCCGATGACGGTTCTTGCGATTATCTGGACATACAGCTGCCGGCTTAGGTCGAACGTTGAGTTGGCAGGTTGGTTTTTCTGGCGGGAACCTCTTTTTTCTGGGATAGTTTATATGCACTAACCCCCAGCCAAAAAAAGGCCTCAAAAAGGAAAGAAGCTCACAGTTCGCAGGCTTGCGGCATGTCACTGCGAGCTTCCGGCCGGTTTTTTATGAGAATAACTAGAAACTCTTGTCGGGATGCAGAGTCTTGGCTCTTGCCAGAAGGACTTCCTTGGACTCGACTCGATCCGGATCCTTCACGCAAGCGTCTGTCGGACACACCGATGCGCACATTGGTTCGTCGTGGAATCCGAGGCATTCCGTGCACTTCTCAGGCGCTATATAATAGAAATCCTGGGAGAGAGCGGAAACAGACTTCCCATTCACATCATAATCTTCGCCGCCGGCAAATATTGCCTCGTTCGGGCATTCCGGCTGACACGCACCGCAGTTAATGCATTCTTCCGTGATCTTTAAGGCCATTGTTCAAGTTCCTCCAACAAATTAGTAGTCCTGAAATTTGCTGCTGCAGTTTGAATTCTAGCATGGTTCGGCAAATTGCGCCCGAGAATTTTCTAGTGAGATTACACTATCGCGGTTCCATATTATGATTCAAGCAAAAACCGGATATTGTGTTAGTCTACGAAACAGTCCTGGGTAGGAGGAAGGCGTGAAGGCGGCTCTACTGGTTGGTCCCGAAAAGATTTTCATTGATGAAGCTGCTGAACCCCGGCTCGAACCGGATGAAGTAATGATTCAGCCGGCACTCGCCGGCGTCTGCGGCACCGACATCTCGTTTTATGTGGGCCATCGGTTTGTTCCGTATCCTTTCATTCTGGGACACGAAGTTGTGGGCCGGGTGATTGCTGTTGGGGCCGACGTATCCAAATTCCAGATCGGGCAACGAGTCATCGTAGAGCCGAATTATCCTTGTGGTGTCTGTCGATTGTGCATCGCGGGCCGGGGTGCCGTCTGCGCCCAAAAGAAGAGCATGGGAGTAAACATCCCCGGCTGTTTCGCGCAACGTGCCACTGCGCCGGCTGAATTTGTTTGGCCGCTGCCCGACAGCATCTCCGATCAGGATGCGGCGACCATTGAACCGCTGGCCGTTTCCATGCATGGATTGCTTCAGTCCGGCGTCCGAGCCGGAGAAACAGTGGCCGTGCTGGGATGCGGCGTCGTCGGTTTGCTTCTGATTCATGCGGCAATAGCGGCTGGAGTGCGCGTAATCGCACACGACAGGATTGCGGATAAGCTGGCGATGGCTCGCATGCTTGGAGCGGCTTCAGCCTCGGAGGGCGGCGATGTGGAAGCGCTCTGGCAAACGGAGAATGTGAGCACGGTTTTCGAATGCGCCGGCGCCTCGGAAACAGTCGAACTTGCATTGAAAGCCGCGCCGCGCGGGGCTCAAGTGATTCTTCTGGGGCTTGCTTCCACTCCAGCCAGTTTCGTTCCGATGCGTCTTGTGCGGGAAGGGATCCATTTACAAACTTCCATGATCTACTCCCACCCGGCCGATTTCAAATATGTAATCGAGCTGGTAACAAAAGGAGCGCTGCATCCCGCGAGTGTCGTTACCCATACCTATCCTTTAGAAAAGCTCGGAGAGGCGCTTGCATTAGGAAACACGGGCGGGGCAGGCAAGATCCACATTAAAATAAATTGATGCAGGCAAGCACACGAAGGAGGGCTGACCGTGACCAAAATTCTGCTCATTCATGGACCGAATTTGAACATGCTCGGGCGGCGGGAGCCGGAAGTGTATGGGACATTGACACTGGATGACATCAATGCGCGGATGAAGCAGATTGCCGAGCAGAACGGGGCCGAGCTGCGCGTTTTTCAATCGAACAGCGAAGGCGCCTTGATCGACGCGATCCACGAAGCGGCTGATTGGGCCGCCGGGATTGTGATTAATCCCGGCGCATATTCGCACTATTCTCATGCGATCCGTGACGCCCTGACTGCCGTCCGCCTTCCTGCAATCGAGGTGCACCTGTCGAACATCTATGCACGGGAAGAGTTCCGGAATCACTCCGTGATTTCTGCCGTTGTCTTGGGGTGCATCGCGGGACTCGGGTGGCGGAGCTATGCCTGCGGCCTTCAGGCATTGATTGATATTCTGAAAGACAGATCGGCAGCATAGAAAAACGCCACGGATTCCACGGATTTCAAGACCGTCAGGACAGTCACGCTTACAGCCAGTGCGCCACACCGTCGAGTGGGATTGATTGTTTCCCAGATCGCCGTTCTGAACCGCGTTCCCGCTTAATAGCGATCTCTACCGTTGAGCTGCAGGGGGCTTGCGTATTGAGGTCACGGGGTGATATTTAAGGGTTGGGCAAATATTTATAGCGGAGGAATCGGTCATGGGCAGCATGGAACCAGGTTCCGAAGACAAGTTACACGAGAAGAGGCCGGAAGGCCCGCCTGCTACCGAGAACAAACCTCCATATGAGCAGAAGCATGCTGAGGAGCGCGAGCAGACTCCCAATAAACCCAAAGATCCTGCGTGGCGCCGCGCAGTTGTGCCTTCGCTCTATATCGCGGGGACCGGTGTGCTCCTGTATGCTGCGTGGAGGTGGCTGCGGCCCAAGGATGCATCCAAGAGGGAAAAATCCACCTGGACCCTGGATGACACGCTGGGGCCGTATGATTGATTGCGCTTGAGCGGGCGGCTTTCTCTTCTTCGGTTTCGTGTTGCGGGGAATCGAACTCACGTCCGTTCCATGTATTGTCTTGGCTCTGCACTGTTTTTCTTGCTAAATCCCGGGCTTGCCGGCCCAACGTCTCAGTCTCCTCGAATGCCGTTTATCGTTCTTTATCTTCGAGGCTCCCATTCCAGGGGGGACTTCTAAGTGCATTGAAAAACGCGCCCGCAGTCTCCAGACACTCAAAGCAAAAGAAGACATAGATAAAGCGACATGTAAAATGTGCCGATAACATTATGGGTGCATTATTGGTTTATCTGTTCTCAGCTTTTGCTTGATTTACTGGGAACACGAAGTTTTTCGTATCCCTTTTCCTACCGTTTTCCATCTTATGTTCTAGAGGTTCCAAGCCGCTCGCTGAGAAAGGAAACAACGATGAAAGGCTTATGGAGATTTTCAGGCATCCAGGGCGGAAAGATTATTTTGTCGGTGGTTGTTTTTCTTGCTCTGCTGGGGCCTTTTTCCGCCCGGGTGGCTAATGCCCAGACTGGGACTTTCGGTTATGCAACGACAGGCACGCAAAGTGTCAATCCGACTAATGTTGGATACACTTCAACGGCCACAAGTAATAATTCAGGTAACTATCTTGTAGTCGATCAATTCCAAACCACGGTTCCTTTAACAACTGTTACTATCAAAACTTATGGCACGGTCAGTGGGACTGTTAAGGTTTCGATTTACAACGACTCGAGTAATTACCCTGGAACCCTGCGATTTACTGAAGTGGCCAGCAGTGTAACCGCCAGCGCCTGGTCCACCATAACAGTACCCAATACCTATCTCCCTGCGGGCTCTTACTGGCTAGCATTCAACCAGAATTCCTCCAGTGGCTCTGCCAATTTCATAACAAAGAACACCGGCGTTACTGGAGCCGTCCGGATGTATCAGGCTTTGACTTATGCGACCGCATTCCCCACCAGCCCTCTTTCAACAAGTTGGACTGCTGGGCAGGCTGGAACGCAAGATTGCATCTATTTCGTCGGTGTTCCCGCGATTCAGGGCTATGTTAAGGCAATTGCCGCCCAGGCTCCCAGCAATGGAAAGATGTCATCCATGTGCCTATATTCGCACGTGGCTGGAACTTTTAGCCTGGCTCTCTACACGGGTACGTCGTCTGCACCGTCCGCTCGGGTTTGGTATAGCGGCGATACATCGGCCACGGCATCGAGTTGGAACTGCGTGGCTGTATCCTCCGGGACCCCATCGAGCTACAGTTTGACTTCAGGATCATGGTACTGGCTTGCCTGGCAATGGAATAGCAGCACTCCCGGGCCATCCTACACGACAGGAAGCAGCGGCATAGGCTACTACACAGCACAATCATATGGTGCATTTCCTTCAACTTGGTCCGGCGGCACACCGTCAGTCGAAGAATGGAGCATATTTGTAGGATATTCCCCGACAGCGGTACGTGACACCGTAGTCCGCGTCGAGCACGATGCGGTGGGCAACCTCGTGCAGTGGCGCACAAGTTATGAAGTCCGCAACCTCGGGTTTAACGTCTACCGCGAGGAGCCATGGGGCCTGGAGCGCCTGAATCCTTCTCCTATCGCAGGCTCTGCCCTAACCGCCGGCCTCAACACAAAAATGATGGCGGGCAACACCTATCGCTGGTGGGATCCAGACGGGTCGGGCGCTGTCGCCTACTGGGTGGAGAGCATTGACCTCAGCGGTGAGCGGGAAATGCACGGACCGGCCCGAAGAGACAGTCCGCCCGAGGGACAGCTTCTGATTAGGGAAGACAAACAGTTGATTAGGGAAGACAAACAGTCATCGCCGCTGCTCAACCGCATCCCTGCCAACAGCTTCAGCATCACCTCGAGCTATCCTGGGAAAGCCTTGCCTCTCGCGGCAGCCACGACGACAGCGTCTCAGCAAAACCTGCAGTGGGGAATCGCTTCGGGCCCCGCAGTTAAAATTGGCGTCCGGGCCGAAGGCTGGTATGTCATCCCTCAGTCTGACCTGCTCGCCGCTGGCCTGTCTCCCAGCGCCAATCCTGACTTCCTTCACTTGTACGCCGATGGCATCGAGCTGCCCATGCTTCTTATACAAGGTACCTCGAAGAAGTCCTTCGATGGCATTGCCTTCTACGGCACCGGATTGGACACTCCTTCCACCGACACCCATATCTACTGGCTCACGGTGAGCAGGGTCCCGGGCCTTCGCATAACAACCGAAACGTCGCAAATCTCCGGTGGCAGTCCGCCCGCCAGCTTTCCTTACACCGTAGTCAGAAGAGACAAAGTCACTTACTTCGCCGCCCTGGCGACCCCCGAGGGCGCCGATAATTTCTTCGGCCCTGTGATCGGCAGCGACCCGGTCAGCGAGACTTTGCCGGTCCATCACTCCGTTAGCGGTGATATCACCCCTACGCTCCAAGTGACCGTGCAGGGTGTAGGCGACGGACCGCACACCGTCGACGTCCAGTTTAATGGTTCCGACCTTGGCGCTATTTCATTTTCCGGCCAAGCCCAAGGCCAAGGCAGCTTTAGTTTAAGCCCCGGCGCGCTCATGGAAGGAGATAACACCTTCACGCTCGCTTCGCTCGACGGCAGTGACGATCTAAGTCTCCTCGACACTGTCAGCATCACCTATGCACACAGCTACGTCATGGATGGCCCTCAGCAGCGCTTTACCGCTCCTCCGGGCCCCCTCACCATCACCTCTACTTCGTCACAGGTCTGGTTTTTCGATGTCTCCGATCCCACCGATGTGCGAATGATCACTGCGCAAAATAGCTCGGCCGGCTCGAGCTATTCCTATAGACTCAACGTTCCCATCGGCAGCGAGTGCACTATCTTCGCCGTTGAGGCTCCTGCCGGCTTCCAGGCACCCGCGGCTATCACACCCAATAGGCCTTCGGATTGGCACGAATCAAAAAACCGCGGCCAGCTGGTCATCATTGGCCACGGATCCCTCATCGACAGCGCCGAGCGGCTCGGCACATTCCGTTCCTCCCAGGGATACCTCACTGCCGTCGTTGATGTCGAGGATCTCTACGACGAGTTCAGTTTCGGCGCCAAGGACCCGGCCGCCCTGCGCAGCTTCCTCCAGCTCGCATCATCCACTTGGAAGACCGCCCCACGCTTTGTCCTCCTCCTGGGCGATGCCACGTTCGACCCGCGTAACTACCTCGGGATTGGCGGTGACATCTATGACCTGGTGCCGACCAAGCTAATCAACACGACATTCTTGAAGACCGCTTCCGACGACTGGTTCGGCGACTTCTCCGGCACCGGTGTCCCCAGCCTGGCCATCGGCCGCCTCCCCGCCCGTACCCCCGCCGATGCAGACCTCTTGGTCTCAAAGATCATCGGTTACGAGCAGGGGGGCGGATCGGACCTGGGGCTCGACCGGGTCCTGTTTGTGGCCGACTCCAGCGACGACTATGACTTCCAAGCCGAGGCCGACTCCTTAATTCCCCTGGTGCCTGCTTCCATGGCGATTGCCACGGTGCAGTCGTCCGACCCTGCGGCCTCCAGTCAGGTCCTCAGTTATATCGAAAACGGCGCGCTCATCGTCGATTACATGGGTCACGGCTCGGTCGAGGTCTGGAACGGCAACCTCCTATCCTCCCAAACGGCTCTGGCTCTCAACAACGGCCCGATACTCCCGTTCTTCATCGACATGACGTGTCTCAATGCGTTTTTCCAGGACCTATACACCACCAGCCTCGGCGAGTCACTGCTGCTTGCGCCCGAAGGGGGCGCCGTGGCGGTCTGGGCATCGTCGGCCCTGACGGATCCCGCCCCGCAGGCCGCTATGAACCGTGCACTGCTGCGCGCTATGTTTGCCGGGAGCAGGCCGACCCTGGGCGAAGCCATTCTCAAGGCCAAGGCGGCGATCAGCGATAACGACGTCCGCCGTAGCTGGATTCTGCTGGGTGACCCTACGATCAGGATCCGTAGGAACACATCTCTGGAACGAAGGAGTAGCCTTACTGGCCACTCCTTCGAGTAAAAGCCAAATCAAATATCTGTTTGTGGCCTGAGGCAAGAATGGCGCTTATTCCGATTATGCGCCAGTCTATTTTCAACAATTTCCCGCACAAGTCCGCGTCCAAAACAGCATGAATAATCCTACCATTCAAGCCTCCGGCTTTGCCGGGGAATTCTGATTTGGAAATTGGCGAAAGTGTAGCCTGCCCCCCGCTCCTCAGCGATGATTCATGAGTGGGATGAAAGCTTGCGCCAGAATTATCCCCCCCAGAACTAGAAGAGCAATGGGCAGCACTTTTTCAATTATTCTTAGAGTCTTCGGACTTATAAATTCCGCGTGCAGGGTCAGAATTTTAAGCAAAATCCAGAACCACAGGATTGGCCCGACAATAACTCCAAGCGCAAATCCTGGGGCGGCATGAATCCCCGAAATCAATCCTGTCGCACGTGCGGCCGCCACCGCACCCGTCCAGGTTACGAGAAGGGTGGGATTGAGTCCGGCAATGCTTAATCCCAACAGAAAGTTTGTCCCCGTATAATCATGGCTTATGGTTCTTTTCTGGGAAGTGTGTCCGTCGAAAAGGCATATTACGGCAAATCCTATTAATATGGCACCGGCAAGCATCCGGAGTATGGAGGCCTGCAATGGATAGCGCGAGAGGGCGAAGTCGATCCCTAGATATGCAAGCAGCGCGTATCCCGCCTCAGCCAGGGCTGCACCGGAAACGAGGCAGAGCGCGCTCAGCTTTTGGCGGCCCAAGCCACGTTTGAGCACTATGAGGGCGATTGGGCCGGTCGGTATCATCGATCCCATGAAGCTCATCAACAAGCCGGTGATAAAAGCGAGGATCATAGAAATTGATAATAGGCTAAAATTTCAGACTTCTGGGCAGTGACAATTGTATCAGCTTTCTCCCGATCTGCCATTATGATCAATTTTGAACACACGGCTGAGCAAAATGGAATACGCATACCGATGAAGTCCGTTTAAGGTTTCAAATAGAGCGGTAATTAGAATTTGGGGAATTCTTTCCGAGGAAACGAATATGGCAGACGGGCAACATTTACATATCGCCATGATTTCTGCGTCCGTTCTATTAGTAATTTTGCAGTTTCTGAAACGACGGTTACTTCGAAATGAACCGCCGGGCGAGCTTTATGAAGATACCGCCCGGCCCTCGGTCACCAGCTCAGTACACATGAGTTAGGCCCGCTTTTTATAGTGCAAGAAGATTCCTCCGGTCCAGGAAATCGCCACAGACCTCCTTCTGGGAGATTGCGGAGCTAAATGGCCGTGTAGTGCCGCTACTCGTAGATATGAAATTCCCCCTGACTCCCGCGAAGTTGCAATCGAGGAGACTACGGCGCCCTACCCACCGATCGCATGGACATCTCGTCGGCCCTTTTTATTGTTTTCACAAAACCAGTTGGGTGTAGTATCGGAAAAAGATCATCGCTGAAACTGTGATGACTGCCGATGCAAGAGTTACGGGTGTCAACGCCGATCGCATAGATAGATGGGTTTCGGCAGGCGTCCGCGCTTGTTATCTTGCTAAGTGGGTGGGGCTCACAGCTTATCTGGATACGCCGCCGATTGGACGATGCACAACAAGCTGATTATTAATTGAATTGCCGAATTGATGATCCAGCGGCCTGTCAAGTTATCGAGACCTGTATAATTTAAGTTGATGAACCAGGAGGAACGAATATGCGAGGAGCTAAGGCGGACATGCCGGCCACGCTGGGAAATGCCGGCGCAGTCATCCAAGAGGCTGTCTGGGATGACTTTCACGTGTCATTTGACACCTTCAGTGAGGGTTTCGATACGACCCCCCTGCACAAAGGCCTGCCGAACGATAGCTGCCAATGCCCCCATTGGGGCTATGTGCTGAAAGGTTGCGTAAGGGTGGTCTATGCCGATCGTGAGGAACTGCTACGAGCGGGCGATGCCTACTATATGGAGCCTGGCCACAACGCGATCTATCAGGCCGGCACAGAGACTGTGGAGTTCAGCCCGAACGGCCCGTTCCAGTCCTCCATGGAAGTCGCGATGCGTAATGTCGAAGCAATGCGGAGCAAGTAGAGCACGGTAATCCGGGCAGGTTTGTCCAGACCCAGCAGTTGGGCAAGATCGAGAAGTCCGGCCCAACAAACGAAGACCTATCGTGGCAAGGCGCCGCAGACAGTCGAGGGGATGTTGTGGGAATACCGATTTGGTGATACCGCCAGCCGAGTTTTTCAGTGACTGGCGGGGGGCGTTGTCTTTTCTTTTATCGTTTAAAAGATCTTTGGACATCGGGGTTTTTCTCCACGCGAACTCAGTATGAAAGAGAAAGCTGTTAATACCAGATTCCTTTTTTTCTCAAAACGTCAGGACGGAGTGGAAAGTCTCTAAAGAGAAATCTGGATTGGTGGCAGGTTTAAGCGCCTCGATGCCACTCAGTTGTCCCGAAGTTGCATTCGGGGAAATCTTCCGCACGCGGCAGACCTCCTCGAACGCCATTTCAAGCGAATGGAACTTGTCCGATTTCGCAACTACCGGGCCATGTGGCCAAATACCGGCTGAGCGCGCGCGGAACCAACGACACCATCCTTGCCGCCGATCTGCCGCACTCCCCGCAACAGCGGCTAGCCCCTAAATAAGCGAGGATGAAAAGTGCGCGGGAAACATTGCAATATTGTAATTTCGCGCAATTTCTCGGCATCTCTTTTCATATGCGTTAATGAAGGACAGACACACCAAGACAAACG
>Ga0187861_10002120_pt1 | contig 19069 bp, 7 predicted proteins | sample June2016WEW_10_1_3_FD_132986 | JGI IMG/M metagenome (GOLD analysis project Ga0187861, IMG submission 132986) | Peatland microbial communities from SPRUCE experiment site at the Marcell Experimental Forest, Minnesota, USA - June2016WEW_10_100 | ecosystem: Environmental > Terrestrial > Soil >...
CGGCGCAAGCGTCGCGAGTAGCCACGCCAGATTATTCTCCGCCTCGGCGTAATCAGGTTTCAGCCGTAGCGCTTGCTCATAATGCCCGATTCCTTCCCGCACCCTGCCCGTTTGCTCCAAGGTATTCCCCAGATAGTAATGCGCCTCGGCGAAATCGGGCTTGATCCGCAGGGCCTGCTCGTAGTGTACGATGGCTTCCTCAATCTCGCCCACTTGACCCAAAGCCATCCCCAGATTGCAGTGCGCCTCGGCGAAATCCGGTTTGATCCGCAACGCCTGGTCGAACTGCACAATGGCTTCTTGAACCCTGCCAACTTGAGAGAGGGCAGACCCCAAGTTGTTGTGCGCCTTGGCGTAACCGGGCCTGATCCGTAGTGCCTGTTCATAATGCCCGATCGCCTCCCCAATCCTGCCTACCTGCGCCAAGGCATTTCCCAAGCTGCAGTGCGCCTCTGCGAAATCCGGTTTGATCCGCAACGCCTGCTCATACTGCTCGATCGCCGCTTGAATCTTACCGATACGCGACAGTGCCAGCCCCAGATTGTAGTACGCCTCGGCGTAGTCAGGCTTGATCTGCAGCGCCTGCTCGTAGTGCCCGATCGCCTCCGGTACCTTGCCCAATTGTGCCAAGGTCACCCCCAAGGTGTTGTGTGCACGCGGGTTCTCTGGTCGCTTCGCCACAGTATCGCCCCAGATGGCAATATCGCTGCGGTAGTCCTCATTGCGCTGCACGGTGAGGACTCCCAGTACGAACGCCAACACAAGAAACACCGGCACGCTCCGCCGCCCGGCCAAGGCATAAATCCCCATCACTCCCAGCACGACCACGGCGGCCAGCGGCAAGTACATCCGGTGTTCAAAGGCCAGATCGGCGATGGGAATGAAACTCGATGTCGGTGCCAGAATGATGAAAAACCACGCGCCGGGAAACCCCAGCGCCGGTCTGCGTCGCCACGCCCACACCGTCACTACCAGCAGTGCGCCGATGGCGATCAACCCCGGCCCCACCTCGGCCGCGGTTTGCGCTGCGGGCCAGTCGTAGTCCAGGCATAGCGGACGCGGCCAGAAGGTGAGGCGCAAGTAATGGAGAATCACCGCCGGCTGGGTCAATGCATACTGGATGGGCGTGATCTTTCTGTAGCCAAATCCGGCGCTTTCCTTCCACTCCCCGGGTCCGTTCGCCAGCAACACCGGCAATAGCAACCACGTGGCCGCCAGCCCCGCATACATCTTCCAACGCCGCTCTAAGATCTCGCGCCACGATCCCGCCATGAAGGCGCGCTCATACAGCAACACCATCACCGGGGCGCTGGCTGCGACGGGTTTGCAGCTCATCGCCAGCGCGCAACTGATCACGCTGCCCATCTCCCACCAAATGCTTCGCGATGACCCGTTACTTCGAATGACACAATACAGCGTCAGCAAGTAGAACAACCCCATCAACGACTCGCAACGTTGGATGATGTATGTCACGCTTTCCGTTTGCAGCGGATGCACCACCCAAATCACAGCAACCGCGACCGCCAACCACGACGCTGCCTCACGCCACGTCGGCGGCGACTTCGCCAACAGGCATGTCCGCCGCACCACCCCGTACAACGTCAGCGCCGCGAGGATGTGAATGGCGAGATTGAACAGGTGGTACCCCCATGGGTTGAAACCGCCCAGCGCATAGTTCACCGCCAGTGAAAGGTGCACGACCGGGCGTGAAGTGTGTCCTATAATCGTCCACACCGGCCAGAGTCGCCGGATCGTCAGATTCTCTTGGATCGACGGCAGGTCATCAAGGATGAATGGACCCGTGAAACTGTTGTGATAGGCCAGCAGCCCCGCCACAATCAGCACCAACGGCATGAATTTCTGCGTTTTCAACAGCCCGGGAGACTACCCAAACTTCTCAGCCGCGACCAGCGGATACTTGGATAGGTCTCCAAGATTGAACGATTTGCGAACCCTGAGGCTCCAGGTTCTCAGGCAGTGGCCCGGGTCACGGACCGTGCGGACTCGTCACACTCGCAGGCGCACGGTAAGCGCGTCCTGCCCGGTAGAGTTCCCGCCGGGTGCGGAAGGAGGGCATATGGCAGACCAGACTGAGAGCATAAAAACAAACGGGCGTCCCGGATCCTCCGGAACGCCCGTCAAGGTTTGCAAACAAGGCGCTTAGGGCATCAGCTACGACGACGACGGATCACCGCAGCCATCAGGCCCAGCCCGAGTCCCAGCAACGCGAAGGTGGACGGTTCGGGGATCGGAGTCACCTCCGCCCAGGTCGTGGCAACGCGCACGTTACCAATCAAATCCTGACCCGAGGCGGTGCTGTTAGCTTTGAACCCGATATTGTCTACCATTGTCGCAGAGAGACCTGAAAGGGTCGCAGTGGCCGTAGGCGGGGTGTCGCCGCCGGTGACTGGATCCACCCAAAGGCTGGCGGTCGAAAGAGTGGAAGAAACGAGATTAATTTCTTCAACGATGAAATGCGTCGTACCTAGCGTCAAGGCGATGCTGCTGCCAGCATTAGCGGCGGCAGGGCTAGCTCGTACTTCAATCTTACCGCTGCTATAAGAATAAGCATCAATTGCGTCGCTGCCGCCATTCGGGGCTGTGGTGCCCGCATTCAACGCGATGAAGTAGTTATTGCCACCGTTGGCTACAAGTGGATCAAACAGGAACGAATAGTAGACCGTTCCGCCGGTCTGATTTGCGAATGTAGCTACGACAGTTCCCGCGGAACCGTTCTGGATGACAAGGTCGTAACCGCCCTGATCCGCCACAGCCGGAGAATACAGGCTGGTGCTGCCGACGGTTAGGCCGGAATTGCCGCCAGACCAAGCGGCGCCGGTGCCAGGGTTTGTCTGGCCGCCAAGAGCCGAATTCGGTGTGTAGTTGAATGCCTCCGTAAAGAGGAGGGTGGCGCTGGCGCTCTGCAAGAGCAAGCAGCTCACACCTAGAACGGCTACCCACAACTGAATTTTTGAACCTGGATGATTTACTGTTCTCATGTGCTTCTCCCTAAGTTATCCGCACCTTGTTTAACAAACCTCGCTCCCTCATACCAAAATCTGCTACGACCAACCCGCTTGCCCCATCCCATCTGGGGCTCTCCCATCCCCAGTACCCTACCAAATTCACACGACCGAAATCAAGATAATAATTACAAAATCGTCAGAAAGTGAGAGCGCAGCCGCCGGGGGTTCACCGAGTCGTGAACAAGGCATTTGTTGTTGCTTGTCATACCTTTTAACCGTACGACTGCGCTCTTTATCTTAATTATAGCACAATTGTGACACTTTGTCACTTTTATGGCGCTATGACACGGATTCGGTAGTACCGCGTCGCGCCGGTCGCGCCGCCCGTATCCGTCACGGTCACGTTCGTGCCGATTCCGCTCCCGCCACTGAGGATGTTGGTCCCCTGGTTGTCCGACGTATAAGCGGTCGCGAAGTTGTTGGAGTAGTTGCCGGTAGGCGAACCGGTCATGAATTCCAAGACGTTGGTGCGCATCGCAATGCCGGGCGACCACGAGTTGTCGCCGTTGGCCCCTAGATACGTCACGACCATATTGCCAGCCGACTTCACGATCTTGACGACGTGGGGATACGCCGCGGCGTTGGTCGGGTTGAAGCCCGACAGGAACTCGTTGGTGTTGTTGACGCCGTCGCCGTCAGGATCCATTGTGCCGGCTTGGCTTGGGCCGCCACCTGGGAAGTAATATGTCTGCCAATTGGCCCACGGAGAAGCAGGCGGCGCCGTGGAGGTCACGATCAACTGCACCAGAGGAAGGGTATTGGTGGAGATCGCATAGGTGTACCCGGCGGGGAGTGAGGCCCCGTTGGTGCTCAACATACCCGACACCGTGTTGGTGTGTGTGATCAATGTGTACGTGCCTGCGGTGAACCCAGCGTTTGACGTGACGTTGATCGTGCCGCCCAGAACGAGATCACCATGCACCGTGACGGAGTCGCTGGAAGTGCCCAAGTCGTAGCTGAGCGACGCAGAATTGCCGAACACGACATTGTTGCTGAAGTAGACCGAGCCGACGGAGAACCCGGGTGAAAACGTGCCGTTCATGGTGACGTTGCCTGCGATCGTGCCGGTGCCGCGCAGCCAGCCATTGGTGTTGATCACAAGACCGCCATTTCCGAAGTCGTGGTAACCGCTGCCGCCTGCCGCCATATCGTAGTAGGCGGGGATGGCGCCGGCATCGCCCACCACAAACGGATTGGTGACGCTGTCACTGGTCCAGTTCGCCAGCGAATCATACGTCAAGCCACCCACGCTGAGGGTGCCGCCGGTGAAGACAACGGTATTGGTCGGGCGGATCCGCACAAAGCCGGCGGAGATCATCCCTCCGTTGAATTGCAGGAGATTGTTTGTCGCGCCACTGTTGCCAACATTGATGATGCCGGCAGTCAAAGTCGCGTTGGTGACAAACAGCGAGTTCCCGTAGCTGCCGTTGGCCCGGCCGATGTCAAGCGAGCCAACGTTGTGGACAAAGGCAGGGTTGCCCGGGCCGCCAAAGCGCACGGTGTTGACATCGGCGGTGATGTTGTTCGCGATGGAGAGTGTGCCGTTGTTGTACAGTGTGCCGCCGTCAAAGACGCCCAAGAAATTATTGCTGCCTTGCGTGCCGGTGCCGACAATCAGGTAGTTCGTGAAGAAGCTGTTGTAAGCTTGTCCGCTGAAGTTGGACCAGACCGCATTGGCGCCCGACACGATGGCGGTGCATAAGATCACGCCGTTGCCGAGGGTTCCCGCGGATGTCACGAGCTTGCCGCCATTGGTGACGATCAACACGGTGCCGACGCTGGGGATCGAGCCGGCGGTCCCGCCGATGGCGATGCCGCCGCCGTTGTCGGCCGTCAGGAGGTTGATGACGGTGCCGCGGTTGATGATCGTCGTCCCACCAGCGCCCGTGAGACTGATCGAGTTCGAGCTGGACGCAAGCTGTATGCCGTTGGTGAGTACCCAAGTCGCTTTATCCAAAACGCTGAGGGTCTCTTGCGGTCCCTGCGGGTTCATATAGACCGAGGTGATGAATGCGTTGGTGGCAGTGAAGAAGTTGTTCATGTGGTTTGTGCTATTGGAGGCACTCCGCACCACGTTAAACAACCCGGTGGCTGGCCCACCCGTTCCGCCGAATTGGATGCCATCGCCTACGTGGAAGCTATTATTGCCGTAGGCCAATGTGCCGTCGCATTGCACGTATGCGCCATCGTAAACAAGAAGGAAGTTGTTGGTGCCGCCGGTGGCGCCGAGACCAACTTGGAGACTGCTGGCGTAACAAATCAACCGGGAGCCGGCGCCAACAACGACCCCTGTGTTAAACGAGGCGGAAGAGCCGAACAAAAAGCTGCCACCGTTCAGATAGAGCTTGGCGCCGTTCGTAATGAGCAACCGACCCCCGTCGCCGCCGAACCTGAAGCCTCCCGAGTTATTTATTGTCCCGGCAGTGCTGGAGCCCGTCATGAGCATGAAATTGTTCGTATCCGGCGGGTTGGACCCGACCGTGATCGTGCCACCGAGAATCAGTTGGCCCCCGTTGGTCATAATCAATTGGCTGCCGCTTGAGCCGTTGCCGCAGGCGAGTGAGCTGGAGTTGGCGCCGACGTTTCTCCACAGGCCGCCGTCGATGATGAACAGCGAGCCTACTCCATTGGAAGACGCTCCAATGATGCCGATGTCAGCCGCCACCGTTGCTCCGCTGCCCACGGTGAGTGTTCCTGCACAGCCGTTCGTGCCATCGCCGACACGAATTTGAGACAGGGATCCGGCGAAGTGGGCGCTAAGTGTGCCACCGACCACAGACACCGACGCAGTCGCATCCCCGATGGCGAGATAGACTCGACCCGAGAGACTCAACGTATGCGAAGGGCTCAGATCCAACTCGACCGTTCCCACATGTTGCGTGAAGGTGATGTTTTTGTATACCACCCCTGGATCCGCGTTGAAGCTGACGGTATAGTTCGTGTCATTGGTGAAAAAGGCCGAGTTATTATCCCCGGGGTAAGCGCCCGTGCCGCCGCCGAGACAGTTGCTGATGGTGGTATAGCCGTCCGCAATTGAGGACTGGCAAAACACCGTGTTAGCCGCTGCGTTGGTTGCCGTGTACAGATCCTGCTGCCAAGCGGTAAGGCTCGACCAGGCGTCGCCGGTAGTATTTGTCCACGTGTAACTACTCAGCGCCGCCTGACTGGTGGCGGCGCCCGCCAGTAGCAGCGCGACGATGGCGACTGAACGCATCAACCGGAACCGGGATGCGATCTTGGAGTTGATGATGGTTGTTTGAAATGTACGCGCAATAGTTTTCATGTGATTCATCTGTAGACCTCGTCGGTTTGTTGAGCCCTCGCCGCTGTTACGATTCCCTGGTGCCATGATTGCCACACAAATCAAGAGCGAAAAATGTGCCTGCCTAATCACCCCGCGTGCTTGAGCAATACATTACTCAACCTCAAGCAAATGTCAATCACACAAGCGCGTCGCATACGTAGCATGTCGAATCACTGACGGCGTACGCTCTGACGGTTTATGCTCTCAAAGTTGACACGAAAGCAGGCAGTGACAATTATGTACTTTACAAACCCGAACGGGAGACTCGCGGCTTGGATGGCTGCACGGACCGGTGGTTGCGGGAAAACCGTGTGATGGGGGGGTGCCTTGAGCGTTCCAGCTAGCACTGATCTGGCACTGGAAAGTCCTCGTTTGTCGGCACTTGCGGCGGGGGATGGATCTTGAGCAGGGCCAGCAAGGCGTCTTCAAGGCTCATGGGGGCCAGAGACAGTCGGGACGCATTCTTTCGCCGCTGTTGGGTCGCTTCTTTCAACGCCCGCTCCCGTTCATCCGTTGCCGGCGGCAGGCGGCGGAGGGGCGGCTCGACCATGGCCCGGCGGACCTGATGGGACATGGACCACGCGCTCTTGTAGGAAAGGCCCAGCGTTGTTTGAAGCTGTCTGGGGCCAATCCCCGTCCGGCTGGCGCAGATGATGGAAACAGCCATCACCCATTTGGAAATGGGAATGTGACTGCCTTCAAAAAAGGTTCCCACTCGCACGGTAAACTGCTTGCGGCAAGACTTACATTTCCACACGCCGTTTCGCACGGGGCGCCTGGATTGCGGTTGGGGTGCCAGCGCGTAGGCCCCCTTGTTTGTGCAATGCGGGCAGACCGCACCGTCGGGCCAGCGCAGTGATTCCAGAAATGCGCGGGCGGTGTTTTCATCGGCGTGTTGTCGCGCCAAAGTCGCCAGATCGAGTTCGTCGGAATCCATCGGTTTGCACCGCCAACCGGGTCAGCGTATGATAGCTGGACTGGGTGGGTTTGTAAAGTATATATGCAGGCGTAGCATGCCTATTCACTGAAGGAATAAGCTCTCGAATATGCGACACGTTCACGAGCATTATCCCTTGCAAAGTCGGCAAAAGAGCGTAGTCTATGGCGGATAAGCCATCTGATTTTTGCAGATGGCACGCGGCAAGTAGTTTGCAAGGCGGGATAACTCGAAAGTGGGCAGTTTCCAAAGCGGAGGCGAAGGCACATATGCGGCACAACCAATCCAGAAAGAAAGCGTTCACGCTCATTGAATTATTGGTGGTCATTGCGATTATCGGGATTCTGGCGGCGATGTTGCTGCCGGCCCTGAACAGGGCCCGGCAGAAGGCTTTCCAAGCGACTTGTATCGCCAATGTAAAGCAGTGGGGGACAGCTTTCGCGATGTATGCTGATGATTGGAATGGGACACTCTACTACGACAAGTCGGGAGTGCATTTTGATGACACCGGTAATCCGTACGAGTTTTATTTCGGGAAAATCGACTCGGACCACACAAAGTTGAAGACCATGAGACTCTGTCCGGCAAGAAGAGGGACGTACCTCAACATGACGATTTCCACGCCCCACAATTATCAGATGCCGATCGGCAGTGTTCACCTAGGCGACGGTTATCTGGACGCAAATAAGAGTGGCAGTCCTTTTTACGTCGCCAATGCCGGTTGGCCCTATTGGCCCAGTCTCAAGTTCTGTCCCAACCCGTCGCAATTCGTATTGCTGCTCGATGCCAACGGGAACACCGAGTCTCCAGGTCAGTTCAACAGTCATGTGACCAACATAGCTACCGGTACCGGCGTCGATCCTGTCAAGCCGATCGACCGGCATTCATCGATCATCAATGTTCTTTATGGCGATTACCACGCGGAAGGGCTCACGATTAGCCAGATCAATTACTTGGACGCTGGCGGTCAAGGTAGCCCCGCGTCTCTGCTGAATTAGCCTGGCGCGACCTGTTGATTGCAGGACGGACCATCTGGACGGCACCGCTTCAAGCGTAAACTTGACAATCCTGTTCGATCCAGTGCGTGGCCGAAAGACCCGGATACGGCCGCCGGTATGGCCGCTCCATACTTGGTAAAGGCCGAAGCGGCAGGGCGCCCGGCCCGCTTCTTCGCTCCCGCGTTTCAGGAGCGGCCCACTCAAAAAGCTTGAAAAGGAACCCGTGCCATTCCATAAGGTGGCCGAATGCGAAAAAGGCAGCGGCGGGTTCTTCTAATTCTGGGCTGGTATGATTACCGGCTTCAGCGGGGTATCGAGAAGTACGCGCAGGAGCACGGGTGGCACCTGTCGCCCGGCGTGACGCGGGAGAAGCGCATTCCGTGGGGGTGGAAAGGAGAGGGTATCCTGGCTTGGCTGGGAGAGGGGGACGATCTGGCGGAGTTTGTGGTCCACGCCAAGACGCCGACGGTCGATTTCAGCTTGCGCCGGCCGCATTTGAAATTCGCCCGGGTGCTCACCGACCACGCGCGGATCGCCCAACTGGTCGCCGAACATTTTCTTTCGCGCGGCTTCACCAATTTTGTCTTTTATAGTGATACCGACAACTGGTCCTTTGAAGAGCGGGGCCGGGGCTTTGTGGAAGCCTTGGAGCAGGCCGGAAAGAAATGCGATTGGTGGCGGTGGGATCGGTCGTCCGAGTGTTACCCGTCCGGCGGTTATGAAGAATGGGACCTCAAACGCAGTTGGCTGGAATCGGAGTTAGAAAAAGCGCCCAAACCGCTCGCCGTTTTTGCGCCCACCGATTGGATGGCATTTGACGTGGTGGACACCTGTGAAGGCATCGGGCTGGCCGTGCCGGAACAGGTGGCCGTTGTCGGTTGCGATAATTCGCTGATGGCCCCCGAGGCGATGCGAACGCCGATTTCCACCGTGGAACCCAACCTGGAAGCCATGGGCTATCGAGGGGCCGCCGTGCTGGATGACTTGATGGATGGCAAGCCCGGGCCCCCGGAACCGATTCGCATGCCGCCGTCGGGGTTGATCGTGCGCAAAAGCAGCGACCTGCTGGCGGTGAATCACAAGGGGGTTGCCGCCAGCCTGCGCTTCCTGTGGAAGCACTACCAAGAACCCATCGGCGTGAGCGATCTGGCGAAGGTCGCCGGAATGTCGCTGCGGGGATTTCACCAGGCATTTGTGGAGCACCTTGGCCGGGCGCCGGGACACGAACTGCACCGGGTCCGCATCGAGCACGCAAAAGAACTGCTGACGTCGTCCACCCGGAAAACAGAAACCGTCGCCGCCCTGTGTGGTTACCAGAGCGTCAACAGTTTTTGGGTTGCCTTTCGGAAGGCCACCGGAATTTCGCCCGCACAATACCGTAAGAAGTTCAGCGGCCATGGGGACATGTAGTACACGGGCAAGTCGAGGCTCCGCTTCAACCGGACGTGGTTACCAGCCGCACTCGACGCGACTCCTTGGGGGCGGGCGACGGGCGATGCGGTTGGGCGGCGTTTGCCCCAGTGCATATTTTTCAATAATTCTTGCAGTTTTTTGGGGTTGTCTTTCGGAAGGCGACCGGAATTTCGCCCGCACAATACCGTAAGAAGTTCAGCAGCCATGGGGGGCATCTAGTACGCGGGCAAGTCGAGGCTCCGCTTCAACCGGACGTGGTTACCAGCTGCACTCGACGCGACCCCTTGGGGGACAGACGGCGGGCGATGCGGTTGGGCAACAATTGCCCGAGTGCAGTTTTTTCAACAATTCTTGCCGAAACGCCAAATTGACGGGCCGCGCAAAAACCTCTAATCTGGCCGGCAGGGTTCGGACGGGAATCCCTACATAAGAATTACTGAATCCGACAGGGAACGCGATACAGGCGATGTTCCACGTCGTGATTCCAGCGGTCGCGGGCGGGCCGAAGTTGCACCAACCAAAATGGTAATGGTCTTGCAGGGTAGACCAAAGCGAGAAACGGCGGAGGGATGAGCTCCATGAACGCGATGAATCAATTCCAGTCAGTCACACACACTTTTCATAAATCCATCAGAACGTATGCGGCGGGAGCCTTGGCGATGGGCTTGGCGCTGTTTATCGGCGCGAGCACCAGTCGGGCGAGCGTTATCACTTGGACCAATACCTTGGGCGGTGTCTGGCAGGACGCGACGCAGTGGAGTAATAGCGTCGTCCCGGGCGTGTCGGACGACGCGTCCTTCACGGCCAGCGCCGCGTATACTGTGACGCTCAACGCCGATGTTCTTGTCAACAGTATCGATGTTAACACTGCATCAGGCACCGAGACGCTGTCGCTGAATTTGGCCGGGAATTCCCTCTCGGTACTTAAGTCCGGCTCGGGAAGCCCCACGGGATGGCTCGCGGGCGACCGTAATGCGACGGACATCGTCTACCTCGCTTCCTCCACAGGCGCGGGCAAAGGATTATACGTCACGAATGCTTCGTCCCTGCGGGTCACGCTCGGCAGGAGTGGGCAAGGCATCCTGTATGTCACCAACGGGTTTGTTCAGTTCGGCAAAACCGGTCTTGCCAACAATCAGACCGTTTTGGGCAATAACGGCGCCCCATCTTTGGGCATTCTGGTGCTCAGCGGTTCCAATACGATTCTTTCCAACAACGCCTCGATGCTCATCGGCAACAACTCCGCAGCCATAAACAACTTGTTGGTGGTCTCCAATTCGGCGACGCTGTACCAGGTCGGCGCCTCGCTCTCGGTGGGCGGCGCGGGCGCCTCGTCAAACTCCTTCCTCATGGACACGAGCGCCCGAGTGTTTGTTGGGAATGCCGGTACGCTTCTTGGCAGTGGTAATGTCGGCAACGGCGCCGCCGGCGTGAACAATCGAGCTACCGTGCAGGGTGGCGCTGTTTGGGACAATGGGGGGATGGCCTTCACGATTGGTGTCGGCGGGGCAAGCAACTTGCTCACAATTGGAAGTTCGGGGCAAGTGACCAACGTCGGCAATCTGAACATCTCTACGAATAATTTTCTGGCCCTGAGTAATGGTTTCCTTCAGGTGGTGTCACCGGGCGCCATTACCAACATGTCGGCCACGATCAAGGGTTACGGTTCCATTGCTGGCAGCGCCGTGTTCACCGGTACAGGAACATTGACACCTGGGTTTGGGAACACAGTGGGAACGCTCACGCTGTCCAACAACCTGACGCTTGTCTCCGGTTCGACGACCGTCATGAAGCTGGACAAGGGTCAGACCCCCAGCAACGACGTGATCACGGTCTCGGGCACCGCGGCTGAGGCGGGGACATTGACGATCAACAATGTCGGCGCGGCGCTGGTCGGTGGGGACACCTTCAATCTATTCTCAATCAGCACCAAGGCCGGTGATTTCACTTCCACCAACCTGCCGCCGTTGACTGGTACTTTGATTTGGAACACCTCGCAACTGGGATCCTCAGGCATCATCTCCGTGGTTCTTCCGGCCACGATCACGGACCCGGCTCCCCAGGCCGTTCTCACCAACACCGACGTGACCATCAGCACGGTGGTCACCGGCGTGCCCACCCCCGTTTTACAGTGGCAGAAGGGCGGCGGTAACACGACCGATGGCGCCACGGGGAATGGCTCCACGATTTCCGGCAGCACCAGTAGCACGTTGACAATCCTCAACGCTCAAGTCCTCGACAGCGGCCAGTATTGCCTGATCGCCAGCAACTTCGCGGGTGTGGTGACCAACTGCATGACGCTGGAGGTCACCGTCGATACGGCGCCCCCCATCATCGGTGGTCTGCACGACCAGAACGTGATTTCGCCGAACAGCGCCACGTTCTCAGCCATGGTCGCCGGCATCCCCACGCCCACCCAGCAATGGCAGGATAACGGCTCGGATATCCCCAATGAAACGAATACCACGTTGGTGATCCCGGGCGTCACATTCTCGCTGGACGGGCATTCGTACTGCATCATCGCGAGCAACAGTGTCGGCACGGTGACAAACTGCGCGTCATTGCACGTCGTCGTTGTGCCGCTCATTCAAACGCAGCCGCAGAACATCACCGTAACGAACTCGCAAAGCGCCACGTTCACGGTCGTGTCCACCAATGGGGTGCCGGCGCCGACGTTCCAATGGTATTTCAACAACGTCGCCATCAACGGCGCCACCAGTTCGAACTACACGATTGCCAGTGCCACACCGGCCAATATGGGCAACTACAACGTCGTTGTCGCCAACGTCGTCGGATCGGCGACCAGCAGCAACGCGACGCTGCAGGTCAATTCCACGATGAGCGCCGCGCTGACGCCGACCAACAATGCGACGGCAGTCTGTTACGACACGCCGTTGTATATGGCATTTGACCGGGTGCCGGTCGAACGTGGTGTGGGTAAGATCAATATTTACAACGTGACCAACACCACCACGCCTGTGGATACGATCAACACAGCCGGCGGTGTCTTGCAGCCGCGGGCCGTCGCCGGCGACTCCAATGGTCCGTTCAACTTGTATCCGATCATCATTACGAGCAACACGGTCGCGATCTATCCGGATCTGGATGTGCTGAGTTCCAACCAGACGTACTATGTCACGGTGGATCCCGGCACCTTCACGGACACCAACGGCGCGTACTTTGCGGGCATCACCGACACCAACGCGTGGCGGTTCACCACCAAGCCGACCGGCCCGGCCAATCCGAACAATGTGACCGTGGCCTACGATGGCAGCGGCGACTTCTGCACCGTGCAGGGCGCGGTGGATTCATTGCCCAACGGCAATACCACCCCCACGCTGGTGAACATCCGTAACGGCACGTACACGGAATTTGTCGACACCCGTTTCAAGAACAACATCACGTTCCGTGGCCAGAGCCGTGCGGGCACGATTGTTCAATATCCCAACAACTACAATAACAATACCAGCACGCACACCCGCATGTCGTTCAAGGTCTTCAGCAACGACATTGCGATTGAGAACATGACGGTCGCCAACACCACGCCACAAGGCGGCTCACAAGCTGAGGCGTTGATGCTCGACACAGGAGCCGCCCGGTTCATCTTGAACAACGCCGAAGTGGACAGCCGCCAGGACACCATTCTGGCCAACGTAAACTCGTCCCAAGGGTATTTCTACAACAGCCTTATCAAGGGCAACTTTGACTACGTCTGGGGAGGCGGCAACCTGTTCATAACGAACTGCGAATTCCGCACGATTCCCACCGCCAGTTCGTATAACCTGACAGCCCCACGTACCGACAACGGCCCCACCGGCCCTTGGCTGGGTCCGGACGGCAACTACGCGAGCAACGGTATGTCATTCGTGAATTGCCTGCTCACGAGACAAGACACCACCGTTACCAACATCACGGTGACTGGTTCAAACGGCGCGGCGGACGGCAACGCGGCCTTTATCAGTTGCAACATTGACACGAACTACATCCACCCGATAGCGACCGTTACGAACACCTACATCCTGTGGGAGTATAACAACAGCAATCTGAACAACACGGCCACGATTTCGCTCGGTCTCGTTGTGCTCACCAACGGTGACGCCAGGCTGGCCTGTGCCAGCTCCGCCACGTGCTGGTTGAACAACTGGGTGCCGCAACTGGCCCCGAACATTCTCACGAAGCCCGTGAGCGTGACTGTGACCGCCGGTGTCAACGCTACGTTCTCCGTGGTCGCCACCGGTATTCCCGATCCGACCTATCAGTGGCAAATAGGCGGGAGCAATCTGGTCGGCCAAACCAGCTCCACCTTGACCGTCAGCAACGCGCACTGCGCCGATGCGGGGGCATATTCCGTGATCGTCTCCAACATCGCGGGCGTTGTCACCAGCAGCAATGCGACGCTAACCGTGATTGGCACGGCACCGGTGGCCAGCTTCACCGCCGGCCCCCAGACGTCGGGTACGGAACCGTTGTCCGTGACCTTCACGGATACATCGACCGGCTCGCCGATCAGCTTGGTCTGGAACTTCGGCGACCTCAGCAGTACCACCACGACCGGTGGAGCCACCGTTGTGCATGCGTACGCGGCCGGCACGTACACGGTAACGTTGACAGCCAGCAATGCCTGCGACATCAGCACTCTCGTGTCGAACAACATGATCTCGGTGATCGCCTCACCAGCGGCCGGCTTCAGCAGCACCACGCCGGTCGGTCTGGCGCCATGGTCGGTGACGTTTAACTCTACTTCCACTGGCACAACGCCAATCACGCTGTATTGGGATCTTGGTGACGGCACCTTGGTCACTAACACCGACTTGGGAAGTGGCGCCATCGTCGGGCCTCATCTGTATGCCGCCGGTGTCTATACCGTGACGCTGATAGCCAGCAATGCAGCGCCGACTATAAGCACGAATGTGCAGAACCGCCTGGTCTGGGCGCAGACGTCGTTGGAATCGTGGCAGGAGCACTACTTCAGCGCCACCAATGGCGCGGCGCTCTTGGATGCGTTATCCGCCTCCGGCGTGCCCAACAGCAACGAGCTTGCGGCGGGCTTCAGTCCGATCAACGCCGCAACCTATCTCCACGTCATCAAGATCGTGAAGTCGGGTGGCGATATGAACGTGACATATCTGGGGGCCAACGGCGACAACTCGTGGTCGCCCGGCATTGCGATGCGCACCAACATCCTGGAATTCACGACCGGTTCGCCTGCCGGTGACTACTCCAACAACTTCGCGACCGCTACTGCGTCGGACAACCAGGGGACCAACATCCTCAGTGGCGGGGCCGGAACCGGCACGGTTGTCACCGTGACGGATACGGGCGGCGCGACCGGCGCGACGCGGTACTACCGGATCCGAGTCTTGGCCCCGTAATTCAGGGGTGAAGATTGACAAAGTCGCGGGCTGGTTGTAACAGTATGGATGTATGTTGAAACCCGACTAAGGGGTGTGTCCTCATGATGGGAACAGGGCTGATACTTCAAAGTCGGGGTCTTCAACTGTGGCGCAGGCGATCAGCCACTGCCATCTCCGGTCTGGCGATTCTATGCTCGTTTGGGTTTTGGGCCGCGCTGGTGAATGCTGACCCCGATCTGCCGAGCATTCCCAGCCGATCCACCAACATCACCAGTTTCGGCGCGGTGGGCGACGGCTCCAGCAATAGCGCCGCCGCAATCAACGGCGCCATCACCGCCATGCACAACCTCGGCGGTGGTACGGTCATAGTCGCGGGGGTGGGCTCGTCGAACGTTTACCAGAGCGGGACGATCACCATGGCCGCCAACGTCTGTCTGTTGATCGACACCAACACGATGCTGCAGATGCTTTCCAAGAGCACTTGGACCAACAAATACGGCACCTCCACACCCTTCATTTACGGTTCCGGCCTTACCAACATCGAGATCACCGGATCGGGAACGATTGACGGGCAATATTCGACGTGGGGGGGCACGGATCCGCGGCCGAACTTCATCGAGTTCGATCACTGTTCAAGAATCCTGATTCAGGGCAGCAACATGACGACCCAAGCGACGCTGCGGAACCCGCTGACGCTGCAGAACCCGCCGAAATTCCACATCATGGTGCACAATGGCAACGGGAACCTGACGATTCAGAACGTGAGGATCAACACGCCCAACGGCACGGCCAACACGGACGGAATCGACCTCGCCTCCACCAATGTTCTGATTCGCAACTGCTTCATCAGCGACGGCGACGACAACATCCAGATCGGCAGCAAGGATGCGGCGGCGAATAACATCACCATCTCCAATTGCACCTTCGGCACCGGGCATGGCTTGTCGATTGGCAGCCCCACCCAGGGTGGGGTGAGCAACTTGCTTGTCAGCGGTTGCACGTGGAGCAATACCGAGTACGGTCTTCACATAAAAACGTCCCGGGGCATCGGCGGGGTGATGCAGAATCTCACGTACCAGAATCTCCTAATGAGCAACGTGAATTTCGTGATCGCGTTCTATATGCACTACGACTGGATCGGAGCGCCGTCGAGCAGCATCAACGAAAGTCCATTTGGGGCTTCGACGGATTCGGTCCAAGCGGTCACCGGCACCACCCCGATCTTCCGCAACATCACCATCAGTAACGTGACGGCGACCGGGATCGGCGGGAATATCGCGGGCATCATCTGGGGCTTGGCGGAGTCGCTCGTCTCCAACGTCACGCTGAGCCAGGTGAACATTTCGCCCTCAACCAAGACGTTCTGTATATATGACGCGCGAGACATCAAGATCGTCGACTCAAACCTCGCCGCGCCCAACACCAGCAGCAACACGCTGACGCTCTACAACTCCCAAATCACCGTCACCAACGCGGCCTATACCAATAGTCTGGTGACGTTGGGCGGATTGGCAAAACCGCTGACCAACAACTCGATGGCGTTCTTCAACGGACGGGCCACGATCACCGATACGAACATGCTCGGCACCGGTCCCATTACACTGGGCGGCAGCACGCTCTCGTTCAGCCAAGCCGCGGTGATTTCCTCCAACACGCCTGTCAGCGTCGTCAGCGCCAGCACGCTGACACCTTTCAGGGGCACCAACGTGTTCAGCGGCGCACTGAGCGGCCCCGGCCCGCTGACTCTCAATCTGACCAACAGCAGCATCATGCTGACGCTGCAGGGCGACAGCTCAGGTTTTACGGGAACCCTGGCGATCACCAACAATGGCACGCTGCGGTTTGACCAGGGCGCCAACACGTGGGGCGACGCCAATGGTGCGTTCGACGCCGGTGCGTCAGGAACCATCAACAACCGTTCGACGAGCAGCAGCATCAACATCTTTCTCGGCGCGCTGTCCGGCGGGTCGGGATCGACACTGCGAGGGAGCGATCAGACCGGCCCGGGCACAGACACGTACGTGGTCGGCGGGCTGAACTCGAACACCACCTTTGCCGGCACGATCACCAACGGAACCAGTGCCACCACGCCGCATACCGTGGCGCTGACGAAGATCGGGAGTGGCGGCTTCACGCTGTCCGGCACAAACACCTACAGCGGCGGTACGATCGTGAGCAACGGGACGTTGCTCGTCAACAATTCTGCGGGCAGCGGCACCGGCACCGGTGCGGTCACCGTCGTCAGCGGCGCGACGCTCGGCGGCAGCGGCATCATCGGGGGACCGGTGACCGTGAACGGGACATTGACGCCGGGCAACGGTGTCGGCACGCTGGCAATCAGCAACAACCTTGTGGTCAACGGCGGGGCGGCGCTCCTCTACGCCCTGGGTACCAACAGCGACCTGACGGTGGTCAGCAGCAACCTCACCTTGGGTGGAATACTGGATGTCACTGACTCCGGCGGTTTCACCAACACGACGTACATGCTGTTCCGTTACGGCGGCGGGCTGACCTGTACGAACCTCAGCCTCGGCTTCACGCCGCCGGGGTTCAGTTGTGCGGTCAACACGAACACGGCGGGGCAGGTGAATCTGGTGGTCACGCCCTACTACCCGCCGTTTGTCGCCTGGCAACTCCTGTATTTCGGCTGCACCAACCTGGCGATTTGTCCGCAAGCGGCGGCCAGTGCCGATCCCGACGGGGACGGCCAGAACAATCTGACGGAGTTTCTGGCGGGCACCGACCCGACCAACGGCGTTTCCACCTGGGGTATCCAAGCCAGTCCGACCAATGGTCTGGTACCGATGTTGGTCAATTTCAGCGAGAACTCGATGGGGGCGGACATTACGAATCGGGTGTGGGATTTTGGAGACGGGAGCGTTGGCAGCGGGAGCAATCCCAGCCACACCTACACCAACGGCGGGACCTTCTCAGTCAGTCTGACAATCTTCAATGTCAACGGCACGGCGAGCCTGGTGGCGAGCAACCTGATCACGGTGGCGCCCTTCGCCACCTGGACAAATGCGAATGCCAGCGGCAACTGGTCAGATGCTACGAGTTGGGATCCGTCGATTATTCCCGATTTGGGTGCCAGCGTGGTATTTGCCGGTGCGGGAGCGACGGCGGTGGTGAACAACGTCAGTCGCAACGTCGGCAGCGTCACGTTTGACGCGTCCGGTGGGTTTACGGTCACGGCGTCCGGAGGGGCCAGCCTGATGATCAGCAAGGGGATCGCGGTGACGACCAATTTCAGCTACACGCTGGCGGCGCCCGTGGTGCTGGGGGGGACCAACCTCTGGTGGGTGAGCAGCAACGGCAGTTTGCAGGTGAGCAGTCCGGTCAGCGGGACGAACTCGATCATCCAGGACGGCGGCGGGACGTTGATTCTGAGCGGCACCAACAGCTACAGCGGAGGCACGACGGTCAGCAACGGCACGCTGCAGATCAGCGGGGACGGGCAGATCACCAATAGCCCGGTCATCGTCCTTGGCAGCGGGGCGACGTTGGATGTCAGCGGGCACACCGGGGGGAGTATGACACTGGTCAGCGGCCAGAGCCTGATGGGCAATGGCGCGATCCGGGGTGATTTGATTTTGGCGGACGGGGCGACGTTGTCTCCGGGCAGTTCGGTGGGCACGTTGACGTTTCTGAACGATCTGGTGCTCAGCAATGCGGCGGTGCTGCAGTATGGCTTGGGGGCCGCCAGCGATCTGACCGTGGTGAGCAGCAATCTGACGTTGGGTGGCACGCTCAACATCAACGACGCGGGTGGCTTCACCGCCGGCGTGTACACGCTGTTTACCTACGGCGGCGTGTTGACGTACACCGGGATAAACATCGGGACAGTGCCTTCTTCCGCGTATGCCTACACGATCGACACCAACACCGCCGGCCAGGTGAATCTGATCGCGGTGCCGCCACCCTCGACCTTCCTCGTTGACGCCGGCAATCTTTACGACAGATTCGGCACGCTGGCGCCCAGCAACAGCGTGGCGGTGCTGGTGGCCGATACCGGGAACAATGGCTTTGTGGATCCC
>Ga0187861_10002121_pt1 | contig 19066 bp, 16 predicted proteins | sample June2016WEW_10_1_3_FD_132986 | JGI IMG/M metagenome (GOLD analysis project Ga0187861, IMG submission 132986) | Peatland microbial communities from SPRUCE experiment site at the Marcell Experimental Forest, Minnesota, USA - June2016WEW_10_100 | ecosystem: Environmental > Terrestrial > Soil >...
GAGATAACTCACCAGAGCCTGTGGGAAAGTGGAAAAGTCCCGCTGCCTTTTGCGGGGCTTTTCCACTTTCCCATAGGCTTGGAGTTCACGGGTTTATACCCACAAATTCTGCTGAAGAACCCTGAAAGATAACTGTCGAAAACAGGTCTTATCACTCACAATCGCTTTGTGGTCGAAGTGGCAGCTGAAGAAATTCCACTAGTGCAGCCGTCAGCCCCGCCTCTGTTTCTTTAGGATTCCCCTTTTAACACCAGCACTAGCAATTGCAGAAAATTGCGCTTCGAGTTGCTCCAAACCGATCAGGGCTTAAAAAATTGCGCCCCACGCCCAATTCCAATCGAACTTTTTCCAAAGCAAGATAAAAAAGCACTCAAAGGTGCGAGCCGCAAGACACACTATAAAAAGCGTCAGATCTCGCTACGCCGAATCAATGTGCAAAATTTTCCAATGATGGCTACAATGAACAGCACAGTCCGCGTTTGGATCTCTCGGCCCATAAGGATCTCTTAACGCCTGACACAAATACCTGGAGAGGTGATAATGCCATTTACCGCGGTGGAAAAAATCCTGATGCAGCACTCGGTGGACAAGCTGGATACCGTTTCGCCGGGTGATTTTGTTACCGCCAATATCGACTACGTGGGATTTCATGAAGGCAATGACGCGCTTGTCTTCAAGATGTTTGAGGAAGCGGGCGAACTGGCTGGAGTCTGGAACCGGGACAAAGTAGGGATGTTTCTGAGCCACCACTTTTGTACGGGGTTGAGCGATGAGTTTGCCGCCAATCAGAAGATCGCCAGAGAGTGGGCCGCGAAGCTCGGCATCAGAGTTTTCGATTTCGGCACGGGAATCTGTCACATTCTGATCATGGAAGAAGGTCTGGCATACCCCGGAGCGCTCTGCCTTTTTGCCGACTCCCATGCAACGGCGTACGGCGCCGTCGGAGCCATGTCCACAACAGCAGGAACCGAAATGGTGCAGGTCCTCTTGAAAGGACACCTGTGGTTCAAAGTCCCTACGACCCACAAATATGTAATCGAGGGTAAAGCCAGGAAGGGGGTGTACCCGCGAGATGTCGTCCAGCACATCGTCCGGGAAGTGGGACTGGATGCATCCGTTTATAGCGCCATTGAATGGGATGGTTCCTATATTCACAGCCTGCCCGTTCCGTTGAGATTCCCTTTCAGCCTCATGTCGGTTGAGCTTGGCGCAAAATGCAGTTTCATCGAGCCCGATAAAATCACTCTGGACTACATCGATCGCAGAGTGAAGTCTCCATACGATGTCGTCAAGACCGATCCGGATGCCCAGTTTGAAAAAACGTATCATTTCGACATCTCGGATCTGGAGCCGCAGGTGTGCGCACCCTCTTCGCCTGACAACACAAAACCCCTCTTGGAAACATTAGGCGTGAAAATAGACCAGGTCTGCATCGGCACCTGTACGGGCGGGAGCATCGACGACCTTCGGGAAGCGGCTAAGATTCTGAAGGGCAGACGCGTCAAAGCGCGCACTCTCATTATTCCAGCGACGCGCGAGGCCAACCTGCAGTGCGCGGCCGAAGGCCTCCTCCAGATTTTCGTGGAAAGCGGCTGCGATCTTTATCCTCCTTTTTGCGGGACTTGCCAGACTCTTTGCGTGGGACACCTGGCTCCCGGCGAGGTGCAGATGCATCCGGGACCGAGAAACTGGCAAGGAAGAACGGCGGAGGGTTCGTATTCCTATCTCGCTTCGCCCGCGACCTGCGCGGCCACTGCGATCGAAGGACACATCGCAGATCCACGAAAATATCTGCAAGAGGTGAAGGAATGAACTCAAAAATCGGAGATAACGGCTGGATCGAGGGAAGCGTCTGGAAGGTCGGGAACAACATCAACACAGAAAGCATTACTCCTAGCAGATGGCTGCATGAAGGAGTGGCCGTCCTGATGGAGCACATCGGCGAGCTTCTCATTCCCGATTTTCCAGCCAAAGTCAAAAAAGGCGACATTTGGGTCGGCGGAACCAATCTCGGTTGCTCCTCGTCCAGGAATGCCCCTCGTTTTCTCAAAACAAAGGGAATTGGCGCCGTCCTGTGCAATAGCGCTTCCAGGATCTTTTACCGGAACGCCATCAATGAAGGTTTGCCGATTTTCGAAATCGGCATGGAAGTGGAAAAAATCAGCATGGGCGACAGAATCAGAATCAATGTGTATACCGGAGAGATTACGAACCAGACCACAGGAATCGGAATCAAGGCAAAACCCTACCCCGATTTTATAATGAAGATCGTTGAAGGCGGAGGGATAGGAAACTACATTCGAAGCCATAAGAGCGAATACGAGCTTCTGAAGTAAGGAGGGCTGATGGCGGCGGCACATGGGAAACTCCAGAAGGCCCTGGAGTTCATAAACCGGAAGGGATTCAATGGGCTGATCGTCTATTCTAACGGATCGGCCAATATACTGCGTCCAAATCATCTTCACTGGTTTTCGGGATGCAGGCTTATGGGGCCCCGGAACGCAGCCATCCTTTCCAAATCCGGTGATGTCATTCTGCTGGTTACGCCGCGCTGGGACCAGGCGCGTGTGCAATCGAAAAGCTGGATCAAGGATGTGAAGGGCACCTCATCCTTCGTGGATGAACTGGCAAATTCTATGCGGCGGCTGAAACTGACGGGGCCGGTCGGGCTGGCAGGCTCTAACGAAATGACTACCGAAGTGTATGATGGCATCAGGCATATAGCCGAAGTCATTCGGGCAGACGACATTACACCGGCGATGGCGCAGCCGAAAACGGAGCAGGAGATTGAGAACGCCAGGAGGGCCGGCCGAGCCGCCGATGCCGGCTATCGATCCTTCATCGAGAATGCCCGTCCCGGGATTACCGAATATGAATTCCTGGCCGAAATGGAGTTGGCGATGCGCAACGCCGGCGCCGACGACAATTTCAATCTCATGAGCGCGGGAAAGCATAACCAGGCAATGCATGCGCCGACGGACAGAAGACTCGCGGTGGGGGACATCATCATCGGCGAAATATCGCCGGTGGTTGACGGACAGGTACTGCAGATCTGTAGAACCATTGTGCTCGGAAATCCGGGCCACGTGCTGGTAGAAAAATATGACATGCTGGTCCACGCACTGGAAGAGTCGCTGAAAGCGGTGCGCCCGGGGAATCCCGCGTCCGCCATGGCCATTGCTATGAACGAGGTCATCCGCGATGCCGGGTATGGCAAATACTGTGCTCCGCCTTACATGAGAGCGCGCGGACACGGAATGGGGCTGGGATCCGTTTCGCCGGGAGGCGTCATTGATGATGAGACCGCAGCTCCCTTCGAGAAGGGCCAGGTAGTGGTCGTCCACCCAAACCAATACCTGCCTGAAACGGGATACCTTGCTTGCGGCGAGACTGTGCTGATTACCGACACTGGATATGAACGCCTCCAGGAGTCGCTCACCCAACTCTATGTGAAGGAGGTGTAATCGTGGAAACTCTTCAGCCGATACTGAAAAGAGGCCGCAATGTCTGGGACCAAATCAACATGCCCAAACAGGAATTCCTGCAGAGGGTCGAAAGAATCAGGCTCAAGATGGAAAGTGAAGGGCTGGACGTTCTCCTTCTCTATGGAGACATCCATGATTATGGAGACTCGTGCTATATCAGCAATTTTCTCGTACGTCTGCCGGCGGGAGCGCTCGTCGTTTTGCCCCGAACCGGAGAGCCGACTTTGTTTTTCGTCGGTTCTTCCCGCGAACTGAAGCTTGGCCAGCGAGTGACATGGATCGATGATATCCGATCCTCCCTTGCGGGCGCATTTTCCTCAACGGGCAGTCTTGCCGGCGATTGCGTGAACTACCTGAAAGAGAAGGGCTATGGTTCGTCCAAGATTGGCATGGCCGGACTGCGCCAATTCATGTCTCACGGGGAATTTCAGCGCCTCACGGAAGGCGTCCAGGAATCCGAGTTTGTAGACGCCGGTCACATTGTGCGGAATATGCGCATGATCAAATCTGCCCGGGAGTGCGATCAGATACGGCGGGCAGCGCGCATCGTCCGCAACACTCTGGATGCGATTCCCGGAATGGTTTTGCCGAAAATGGACGAGTGGAGTCTGGAAATAAAAATCGATTGGGCTGCACGCATTCAGGGACCCGATGATGTGAGGATTCTACTGGGGAGGCCGAAGGAAGCCGGTTGGGCACTAAGGCCGGATGGAGACTCCGTCCTGACTAATGAAGCCGCCATTATCGTCTATTTGGCAGTTTCTTTTGAACAGTACTGGGCCGAGGCCGCCAGAACGTTTGTGGTCGAAAATGGAAATCTCCAGGAAACAGAGAGTGAGAAAGTGATCGGATTATACCGGCAGATTGCGGCTGCCATGAAACCGGGGAAGCCGGCGGCTCAATTTTGTCGTGAGGCAATCGAGGAAATTCGGGCTAAGGCGGGCGGGTATATATCCGATTATGGCCTGGGAGATGGCGTCGGACTTAGCAGCAGTGAAGCTCCCTTTCTTGACGGCAAGGATACCACCCCGTTCGGCGAAGGCATGTGTCTTTCCCTGCGTATGACGATCCCTGATGAGAAAACCGGTTCGATTATGATAGGAAACACGATCTGCCTCACCGACGCGGGCGCAGAAGTAATAACCTGATTCGAGATTTGAGATTAAAAGACCACAATCCGGTTTCCCAATCTCGAATCTCCAATCGATGATGGTGAAATCTATGATGACGATTGCTGAGAAGATACTGGCGCGCGCGTCCGGATCGAGCAGTGTTTCACCCGGCGATTATGTGACGGCAAAGATCGACATGGCGCTGATTCCGGAAATGCTTATGATGGTGCGCCGGGCGCTTCTGAAGGCCGGGATCGACCCGGAATCTCTGACGCTATGGGATCCTGAAAAGGTGGTTGCCGTCATCGACCACTATGTGCCTGCAGCCGCGCCGGAGCTTGCAGAGAGTCACAAACAGCTCCGGGAATTGGCCGGCAAGCTGGGAATGAAGTACTTCTATGATGTCTTTCCCGGAGTCTGTCACCAGATCCTTCATGAAAAAGGGCACGTGAGGCCGGGAGAACTGATCGTCGGCGCCGATTCGCACACGACGACCCACGGCGCTTTGAATGCTGCTGCTACAGGTATCGGGGCCTCCGAGATGGCCTACGTGATGCAAACCGGACAGCTCTGGTTCATGGTGCCTGAGTCGATCAAGTTTGACATTCGCGGAACACTGGCCGACTTTGTCTATTCCAAGGACATAATCCTGTACGTCGCAGGCAAGTACGGCACTGAAGTCGCCCAGTACAAGTCGATCGAGTGGACGGGGCCGGTTGTTGAGGACCTCAGCATGGATGCCAGGTTCACGATGAGTAACATGTCGGTGGAACTTGGGGCCAAGTTTGGCCTGTTCAGGGCGGATCAGAAGACGCTCGATTACGTCAGGGCGCGCACCCCAAAGCCCTTCGAGCCGGTGGAGGCGGATTCCGGCGCCATTTACGCTGAGACCTATGTGATCGATGCCTCGTCTCTCGAGCCGCAGGTTGCTCTGCCCCATTCCGTAGGAAACGTGAAACCTGTATCGGCGGTCAAAGGTGTTCGGATCGATCAGGCATCCATCGCCTCCTGCTGTAACGGCAGAATTGAAGATCTGGAAATTGCCGTTCGAATTCTGAAAGGGAAAAAAGTGCACCCGGGAGTGCGGTTCTGGGTTGCGCCCGCCTCGTGGGAATTGTACCGGGAGGCATTAGATAAAGGCATTCTGCGGATCTTGCTCGATGCGGGCGTCATGATAGGAAATCCCTCCTGCGGATTCTGCACCGGCATTCAGGGCGTGCTGGCAACCGGGGATCGATGCATCGCCGCCGTTCCCAGAAATTTCAAAGGGAGAATGGGGAGCAACGACTCCGAGATTTTCCTGGCATCGCCTGCCACCGTTGCAGCCTCTGCGATTGCAGGAAAAATTTCCGACCCAAGGGAGGTCATATAAATGGGCACCATACGAGGGAGGGCAAGGAGATTTGGGGACAACATCGACACCGACATAATCACGCCTGCGGCGATACTTCACCTCCCGCTGGATGAAATTAAAAGGCATGCATTTGAGCCTGTGTGCCCGGGATTTTATGAAACCGTTCAAGAGGGGGACATCATAGTCGGGGGAAGCAATTTTGGCTGTGGATCCAGCAGAGAGCACGCGACACAGGTCGTCAAAGAGATGGGAATCCGCTATATTGCCTGCGAGTCGATGGCCAGGATCTATATGCGGAACTGCGTGGCTCTCGGCATATATCCTATCCTTGCCAAAGGCGTGAGTGCTCTGTTTGGGGAAGGGGATGTCATCGAGATCGATTTCGAACAGGCGGAAACGAGAAATCCGAAGACAGGGAAATCGGTAAACTTCAAGCCGTTGAAAGGGACTCCAAGGGAAATCTTTGAGGGCGGCGGCATTCTTCCTCTATTGAAGGAAATTGTATCCCGGCACGGCTAATGACAGGTATTCTTTGGAGCAGCCAGCAAGCTGCCGCATCTCCAAAGAATGCGCGAGAGTGATATGGTGAAGAGAGCGGCCTTCTATGGTTGGACCCTTGTGGCCGTGTTGTTCTTGACCGACCTGTTGCTGATGGGATTGCCTTACTATTCCGTTATCAACACGTACATGCTGAAGCAGATTCATATGAGCCGCAGCATTTACGGGCTTGGGTTCACAGTCACAAATCTGTTCTACGGATTGCCGTCCACTCTGGTCGCGATCGTGATCTTGCGTTGGGGTCTGCGAACTACTTTTGCAGTTGGAGCAGCTTTGCTTCTGTGCGGAACTTTGTGGCTGGCATTCTTCGTTCACGAACCGTGGGAATATCTCTTGAGTTTCGGTGTGCTGATCGGGACAGGATTTGCATTCACGACGAACGTACCCATCAGCACCGCAATCACACGTTGGTTCAAACGCTATCGCGGAAGAGCGATGGCCATCGCGTTGAGCGGCGCAGGCGTCGGCGGGTTCGTGGGTTCCCCGATGGTGGACCGGTTCCTGACCGCCCACCAGGGAGATTGGCAACAGGCATGGAAAATTATGGCTGCTCTGGTAATTCTGGCGGGATTAACTGCCGTTTTTTTTGTGAAAGAGCGTCCGGAAGACCTGGGCCAGACTGCCGATGGTTCTCTTCGTGAAATACCGACGCAAGGTATCGTGGCCAAGTCCGATCTGCGGATCACCAACTTGTCCTGGACTCCATCGGAGGCTTATCGCTCTCTTCCTTTTTGGCTGATTGTCATCGGCGGGATCGCCTGCAAGTTCCCCTTGTTTTTCATGCTGAGCCACTGGGTTCTGCATTTGCGGGGAGCAGGGATCAGCGCCGCTGCAGCCGCAACAGCCCTCGGAGTCTTCACCATCACCCAGGTGCCGGGCCAGCTGGTCGGCGGCTGGCTTGTGGATAAAATCCCTGCCCGCTATGCTCTGATGCTTGGCTTCTGCTGTTATCTGTCGGGAGCCTATCTAGCCATTCGAGTGGCCTCAGATACGATATTTTTGGCAAACGCCGCCGCGATGTTGTTTGGCATCGGCTTTGGATGGACTTTTATCGCAGTGTACACGTCCATGGGCCACTTCTACGGTCCCGGACCCTATCCGAAATTGACCGGGATGTTGGCGCTGCTTTCGTCCGTTATTGCTGCGCCTTCGGGCGCCATAGCCGGCAAGTTGTTCGATTCATACGGCAACTACACACCCGCGCTAGAGTTGATAGGTCTTATAAGCCTGGCAGGTATGGTGGCGGTGGCTTTCGCGAAGATACCCCGGATAAGTAAGAAGCCTGAGGGTGCGCCGGGTGTCGCGGCTATGAGGGCTGAGTAGACAACCGTTTTTGCTGGGACTTGGATTTAACCGCGGATTCACACGGATGCGGTGGTGTATCCGTGTAGATCCGCGGTTGATGCTGCGCTTGGGCGAGACGCAAGCTTTCCGAGAAGTCCCGCGCTATTCAACCTGAACGACGAGATCTTTAATGTGACCTTCGGGAAAGGTCAGCGGATCAATGATTACTTCATCTCCCGGTTTCACGGTGGTGAGACAGGCGAACTTTCTTTTTTTGTTGATCTGTACGCGACACGAGCCGCACGACTGCAGACCGCAGCAATAGCTTCGAAAGCTGAGCGTCGGGTCCATTTCGCGCTGGATGCGATCGAGGAGCACTATAACGTAGGTTTCCTCTCCCATATCAACATCGTATTGAACGTAGCGCGGTTTTTTATCCCTTTCCGGATCGAAGCGGAATACTAGTGCTCTAACGGGCTCCATACGGATCTCCCGGACTCAAACGTGTGATGGTGACTGGTCTGGTTCGGATCCTGAGCTTTGCCTCATCCTGTTTCGCGACGGTGTGGACTAGCCACCTCCCATTGTTTTCATCAGGGAAATCGGTGCGTTTGTGAAAGCCCCGGCTTTCCTCCCGGGCGAGAGCCGAGGCCGCTGTAATCTTCGCGACCTGAACCAGCAACTCGAATTCAATGGCACGAGCCCACTCCAGGTTAAATCGCTTGCACGCGGGCACAGCGATTCTGGGGATCTGCTCCAGGATCGCCTCAATCTTTTCCATGCCGGCAATCATGCCCGGTCGAGTGCGAACAATGAAAAAGTGCTGTTCCATCGTCTGCTGCAGCTGCCGCCTGAGGTCTACAAGGCGGACTCTGTTTTCCGGTTTGAAAAAAGCGGCTAGGCGGTCCTGTTCCCGCTTCACTTCTTCCTTGGACAGTCCACTCGGCTTTTGGTTTTCCAGGGCAAACCGGGCAGCCTGTTTGCCTGACTCAATGCCGAAAACGATCATCTGCGTAAAGCTGATGCCGGCGAGTCTCAGGGCTCCATTGATATTGCCTGTTACCTCCCCTGCGGCAAACAATCCTGGAATGGTTGTCTCTGCTCTCGCGTTGATGCTCACACCGCCTGCATTGAAATGTGAACCGATGACGACTTCTATCTTGTGCTGCTGCGGATCGATATCCAGCCGTCTGATGAGATTTCTCCTGTCGGCCCAGCATTGGATAGGAGGCCCCTGGTTCGGCGGCGGCTGTTCCCGCCGGTCAATGTATATGGGCCCGTTGCCCTTCTCAATTTCGCGGTAAAGCTTCTGTGCCAGTTGATACGAATAGAAGTTGCCTGGATACTCCATCACATTGCCTTCGACAATTTCACCCCTGGCATTCATATAGGGACCAACCCAGAACTCGGGGAAAAAGCGGATATTGAGGAACCGATTCCCAGATGGTAAAGGCACAAACTGTACCATCTCCATATCGACCAGCTCGGCGCCTGCTTGGCAGGCCAGTGCATGCCCCGCGCCAGCGGCGTCGGTGCTGATCCCGAATGGATTATTGCTGCTGTACGGATAAAGCTCGCCCGACATGCCTCCTGTTGCGAGCACCGTCGCCTTTGCAGAGATCGCAAAAAACTGACCTGTTCGCAAATCAAGCACAGTGGCGCCACACACCCGTCCGTCCGTGTTTGAGAGGCTGGTAACGAGCATATCTTCCAGCAACGTGACATTAGGACGGGATTTGAGGATTTTCCGAGCTCTTTTCAGTGCATCGATTGCCGGTACACAAACGGATTTGGGTGCGAAACGAATAACCGGCATCCCATAACTTTTCAGCTTTTCAAGGCAAAGGCCGGCTTCATGATTCAGGAACCAGATTACATCCTGGTCGTTCAGAAAACGTCCTGCGTAGACCATTTCTTCAAACAAGAGGGCGGGATCTATCCCAGGTCCCGCAATGAGGGCTCCTCCATTTGCCGTCGGGGTGAGTCCGCTCTGCCCCACGGGCCCCCTGCTGATAAGAGCTACATTGAGAGTATCATCTGTTGATGCCTCAAGGGCAGCGAGGGCGCCACTTCCGCCTCCTCCAATGACGAGAACATCGCAGCTCTTCACATCGCAGGGATAAAGATTCAAGATACCTTCCCTAATTCCGGACCTGTGCTTTCGGAAGAAATGCAGACATAACAAATTGTCAATGCATCCGTTTGGCATGGCATTCTATAGTTTCCCATTGGCCTGGCGCAATGCTTCTGAATTGCTCCTAAATTAGCCTGACTCCCTAGCGGGCCAGCGCATTCGTAAGTGTGGCAAGCAGCATTAGACCAGCCGCTCGCGGGATCTCCTAATCCCCGGACGGGCTCCTATGGCTTAAGCTGAAAAATCCCTCATATCTCACAAATGGGTGTTTTCCTCGAGAAATCCGTGTAACCTGTGTCTACTTTTTGGCCCTTCCGGATAAGGAGAGCATGCATGGCCAGCCCCAAAGAGGAACTGCACAATATTTTTGGACCGTACAATCTGCTGGATGATGGGAAGACCCTCGATGCCTACTCAAAAGATAAGAGCTTTGCCCAGCCACTGAGGCCACATTACGTCGTCAAAGCTCAGAGTGCGGCCCAGGTACAGGAGCTGGTGCAGTGGGCAAACAGGACTCTCACTCCCCTGGTGCCATTAAGCTCGGGCCCTCCACATTTTCGCGGGGGCACGGTTTCCTTTGTTTCTTCGGTGCGCCAGGCAGTTTGAGCCGAAGCATTCGCAACGCGTTTCCGAAGTAGAGCTTGCGCCGGTCGTTATCCTTGAGCCGCAGCGAATCGATCGTCTTGATGATCTCGCGGATGAAAAGCGGACCGCCCTCCGGGTCGAACGGGCAGTCCGTGCCGAAGAGGAGGTGATCGATGCCGAAGAAATCGAGACCGCAGCGGGTTGCCGAGCGCGAGCCGTTGACCGCGGTATCCGCGTAGAACATCCTGAAATAATCGACCGGGCGCTTTGCCATGCGCTTCAGGATTATCGTGTAGTCCTCGTCGGAGGTGCGGGTTCCGAGCTGGTCCATCCCGTAGCCTATACGCGCTTCGAAGTACGGGGCCATGGCGCCGAGGTGGTGCGTGATAATCTTCAGGTTGGGGAGCTTCTCCATCATTCCCGAGAACACCAGCCGCGCCATGAAGGCGCTTGTCTCGTATGGCCAGCCGAACAGCCAGTAGATCTCGTACTTCGACTTGCTCTCGCCGACATAATCGGCGAACTTCGCCGTGCGGGTCGGGTGCACCCAGATCGGAAGGTCGTGCCTTTTCACCATGCGCTCGAAGATCGGATAGAATTCAGGCTCGTCAAGCGGCCGGCCGTTTACGTTGGTGAAAATCTGGATGCCCTTCGCGCCGAGCTCGTCGATTGCGCGATCCATTTCGCGCAGAGCCTCGGGGACGTTGTTCATCGGGAGCGACGCCACGAATGCCGGGAAATAATCCGGGTGTTTGGCGACGATCTCCGCCATGCCGTTGTTCGCCAGGCGCGCGAGATCGGGCGACTCTTCGGGCGGCGAGAGGAACTCGATGGCCGGCAGCGAAAGCGTCAGGATCTGCTTGTAGCCCTTGAACCGGCCCATCATCTTCAGGCGCGCGTCGAGGTCCCACAGCACGGGGATATGCAGCCAGCGCTTGATCTGCGCGGCGAGTGGAGGATTCTGGTCCGCCAGAGCTTTCACCCGCTCGAAGAACGCCGGTGGAAAGATGTGCGGGAAGATATCGAGCTTTAGATTCGTGTCCATAACACAACACCCGTGATTTCGAAGTCCGGAATGCCCGGTATTTTTAACACGTTTGTGGCGCACCATGTCCCTACATCCCTCAGTTGAGCGTTGGTGGAGTATTCACAGGCCAAAACCAGACTGATGTTTAAGGATATAATATAATTCAAAGTTTTTGCACCCTTTAGCCTTATCGTCCAATTCGCGCTTGATGCCTGGCGCCAGTTTATGTCTTAATCGCTGCCAGGGATCCTGTGCTGATTGCAACCGACAAAGAGGCGGATCAATATGAATGGAAAATTGTTTTTCTCGATTCTTTTTGCACTGTCGCTGAGCGAAGCGGCGCTGGCGCAGGACAGCGCTGTATCCAAGGGCCTCGCGCTCACGCCTCCCATGGGATGGAACACCTGGAACAAGTTCGGCTGCAACGTCAGCGACGAACTGGTGCGCGGAATGGCCGACGCCATGGTGAAGTCGGGGATGAAAGACGCCGGTTATCAGTACATTGTGATTGATGATTGCTGGCAGGTTTCGCGCGACGCCAACGCAAACATTGTCGCCGACCCGCAGCGGTTTCCGTACGGCATCAAGGCGCTGGCCGATTATGTTCACTTGCTGGGTTTGAAGTTTGGAATTTACTCCGACGCCGGGTCGAAAACCTGTGCCGGCCGTCCCGGCGGCCTCGGACACGAATATCAGGATGCGATTCAATACGCCGCCTGGGGCGTGGATTACCTGAAGTACGATTGGTGCAACACCACCACGCAGGATGCAAAGGCTTCCTATGTCAACATCCGGCACGCGCTCGATGCCAGCGGCCGTCCAATTGTGCTCAGCATTTGCGAGTGGGGGACCGCAAAGCCTTGGCTCTGGGGCAAAGAAGTTGGCGGCAACCTTTGGCGCTCGACTGGCGACATTCAGGACCGCTGGGCAGGCAAACGCGAGTGGAATCCCGGCAACTGTTGCAACTATGGCGTGCTCGATATCGTTGACCAGGAAGCTGAACTCTATTCCTACGCTGGACCGGGGCATTGGAATGATCCCGACATGCTCGAAGTCGGCAACGGCGGAATGACCACGGCGGAGTATCAGGCGCACTTCAGTTTGTGGGCAATGCTGGCCGCTCCTCTCATCGCCGGAAACGATCTCCGCAACATGCCCCCTGAGATTCACGACATTCTGACCAACAAAGAAGTCATTACCGTTGACCAGGACCCGCTCGGCCGCGAAGGCCAGCGCGCATGGAAAGACGGCGACCTCGAAGTCTGGGGAAGGCAGTTAAAGGACGGCGATCGCGCGGTCATATTGCTGAACCGCAGCAGCGCCGAGCGTGAGATTACGGTGAATTGGGGGCAAATCGGCTATCCCGCCCACCTAAACGCAGCGGTGCGGGATTTATGGGCACATAAGGATTTGGGGAAGTTCACGGGGAATTTCTCTGCGACAGTGGCGTCGCATGGCGTGGTGATGGTGATGGTGACGGTAAAGCCGTAACTTCAAATGCCGATTCAACGCCAATGCATACAAAGTTCACGAGGGCAAGGACCACGAAAGCCGATGATGGAAAAAACAAGAGCTTTCATTGATCAGAGCTCGAAGCAGAGATACTCGTGACTATCGATAACATTGGGTGGTACGCGTACCTGTAGTTTCCCATTATTCAGAGAGCAATCTTGAACTTCCGGTCCGGTGGTCCTGAAGAACAGGTTCATGAGGCTGTGTGTCGTCAAAAGTCCATCGCCCCAAGATTCGTGCGTGCCCTATGGAAGATCTCCGAGAAGTTTTAGCGGTGAAGAGTCAGGAAACCTGTTGGGAAGGAAGGGAATTTAAGTGTCGGCCACTGCATCCAACTTTGGTCCAGGCTAGCTCGAAAGATCCGGCAACAGCGAAGAGACCTCTTCCGGCAGCCTGCCAGTCATATCGATGATGTAAACCGCCAACGCGCGGGAATGAAGCCAATCGTGCGGATTGATCCGGTTTGGAAGCGACAGGTCGCATCGCGGGTGTGTCCTTTTCAAGAGAGTCGTGGATTCGGTCCTCGTGATAGCAGGAGCGATAATCCCGAATTAGACGGCGCAAATGAACCTCATTGAGGACAATCACGTGGTCGAGAAGATCTCGGCGACAGCTTCCAATCCATCGTTCTGCGACTCCATTGGCCTTTTGCCAGGGACTTCGGAAACTGATCTGCTTGGGTTTGATGCCACCGGATGCCAGCAGATCCGTCACATCCTTGCCGAACTTCGCATCTCGATCCAGAATCGCATAGCGGTAAGGACAAGATTCCGGAAATGCCGCCCTCAATTGCTGCAGTATCCAGGGACCGGTCGGGTGTTCCGTGACATTGAAATGGAGGATCCTGCGTCGGCCATGTTCGATGATGAAGAAACAATACAAAACTTGGCAGATGAGTGTTGGGACGGTCAAGAAATCCATGGCCGCGATGGCCTCGCGATGATTGCGAAGGAAAGTAGCCCAGAGTTTCCGAGCCTGGCCGGAAGGAGAGAGGCGCCTGATATAGCGAGAAACGGTACGTTCAGAGATGTCGGAGCCGAGTTTGAGGAGCTCCCTGTGAATTCGTGGTGCGCCCCAAGTTGGATTCTCTGATGCCATCCGTTTGATCAGCCGCTGCAACTCGACATCTGTGTTTGGTCTGCCTTTGTTATTGGCATGGGACCGAATCCGCCAGAACAAACGAAAACCAGCGCGGTGCCAAGCGACCACCGTTTCTGGCTCGACGATGACCAGCACGTTGCTCCAAGCAGACCAAAGGCGGCGGAGAAGAATCCAAAATATTCGATCCTGGATCCGCAGCCGAGGATGAGGATTTTTTCGCTTGAGTATGCCCAGTTACTAACTCAGGGCAAGGATTTCAATACTGAGGTCCTAGCGGGAACGGAATAAGGCGGTGAGACAGGTGAGGAATCCGAGGAAAAATGGGAGCATAAGCCCGAATTTATAAAATAGGTGAGAATACCAACGCCTGATTTAACTGACTGAGTTTGCAGCCTCACGGAGTTTTGGCGACAAGACCATTTGATATTGAAACGAGGGGAGATCTGCTACTCCGAGTGCCCGGATCAGTAGGGTTCGGAAACCGTACAGGGATTTTGCGGAGGCTAAGGCTGCCATCTCTAGATAAAAACTTCAACGCTTTGAATACGGACGGAATTTTGACAATGGACACGGGTAGCGTTATTGCCGGGACCCCAAAGGACCATAGTCGTCGGCAATCCCTTATCGATCCCAGGCGTCCGAACGCATGCCATATGGGACCGTGTTTAGTACCGCCTCGATCTGATCAATCTTGCCATTCCGGATCTGGAACAATTCCGAAATTTGAAATGTCAGCGGTGAAAGGAAAGGAGCCGGGAAGGTCTGGCCGGTTGAAATGGTTACTGTCCGTACCGCGCCTGTGTGTTCGAAGAAGCCGAATGCCATAACCAGGCCTCTTTCCTCATCTACAATGGGGAAGCGCCTGTTTCGAATGCTGGTAACGAACGAATAAAATCCGCTCTTCTGTTGTTCTTCGCAACCCAATCCGAGGACATTGAAACCGTTCCTGTCTTTTCCGGCTGCTGGATTATGAGTTGTTTGAGTGCCATTTTCCACGCGCTCGCAGGTGGGGGCAAATGGGGCGGTGTTGCGTCCCGTGTTGTTGGCAAGCCCCGTGAAATAAGAATTAGCAACCTCGACCAGCCTCTGGCGTGGCATCCTCTCTGATGCCGGAACGGTCTGCAAAAACTGTGGCCGGGGCTGTACTCTCTTTTCCACTGCCGCTCCGGCACCGGGCAGGTTGGATCCCGTTTGAGAGCGTGCGATGATCGTCTCGATTTCGGTGATCAGCTGTTCATCGACTTTAAGCCTGAGCGCAAGCAGGACAGGAGTCCCATTCTCAAATATCGTGCCGTAGAAACCTATCTGGCCCGATTTGGGATCCGTCACATAGAGCTTGTATTTGCCCGGTGCGCTAGCCGTCGCCCATAGACCATCTCCTAGCCTAAGTTCCTGTCCGTTTTCGGTAAAGCGGACATCGCGGGCAAGTGGCAGCTCACTCGGATTATGCGCAATCATTGCCGCGATATACCTGTTCACGTGGCTTTCGAGGCAGGCCCGGTCGCATACATCGGATGCGACCGCATGTTTATTAGAACCCAGAAGAGTCAGAACAAATAAAGTTGCGGCAAAACTGATCTTTCGCATGATGTCATCCCCTGTCGGCGTGGCTACTCTTATTTGATGGGAACTCGGATCTCTCTTATAGGACATTGTTCATCGGAGCTCAAGCGCCAATTGGAACTACGCCTGCGAGCCACGTATTGAGCGAGCCTCGTAGTAGGAATGTCCAACGGTTGGACACGCGGCTTGAAAAAGTTATCAGCCGACCATCTGCTCATACAGTTAATCTCGGGAAGGCTGATCTCGCCTATTATCTCTTTGCTGTTCAGTGCCAGTCATCTGAGAAGCAAAGGCCATAGTTCCTGGCCTGTTTTTATGCCTGTTTCAGTGGGAATAAACGATCAGATCTTTTAGTGCCGCATTTCGAACATGCTTCGTCATACCAGCCTATTCGATTTTGGCACTTAGGACATCTCCAGCGCTCTTCCTCGCTCTTGGCCCAGTCCTTTATCCCCATTTCCTTCAGGTGGCGTAAATTGGCCAACACTTCGGAATGGTGAAGTAGCTTTCCATGATTATTGTTGAAATCGCTTATGCGGGCGCAGGGGAATTCGGAACACTCGGAGCAGTGAGCTATCTTTTTGCCCTCTGCACAAGAGCGGATGTCGCATTTCGCGCAGAAGGATATCAGCTTGCCCTTGCCAAGACATCCCTCACACTGAAAATCCTCACGCTTGATTTCGGTTTGTTTCGAGCCCAGGTATTTCATGAATTCTTTGGTTTTCTGGTCACTTTTGCTCCGGGAGTCCAGGTACATCGGGCAGGCACCGCAATAAAGTCCACAGGTCGCAACCAGATTTTCCCGGTTTTGGGGAGCCTGCATGGCGCGAAGGTTCTTAACCTCCAGGCAGACTAACCCTCCGGCTACAGCTGCTCCAGTAATTCCTTTTACGAATGTCCTTCTAGTTGTGTCCACGTGCTTGTCCTTTCCCATAACAGAAGAATTCATGTATGAATATCTTCTCGATTTCAGACGCGCGTGATCTACTGCAAGCTTGGAACGACGGAGATTGCGATAACATAATATCCCTTTGAGGCCATTGTACCGCAGGGCGAGGGATAGAATCTTTCATATTTGAGGTTTAAATACGAATTGCAAATATTCCGTGCGCCCAGTTTCAATCTGACGGGATTTGTCCCGGGGCGTTTGGCGCTTGTCTCAAATCAATTCCCTCCAATTGCGATATTAACCAATCTAAATTCGGTTGAAAATAAAGATTGTTATAGGAGTTAAGATATTGATAATAAAAGACTTGGCGGAGAGGGTGGGATTCGGAGCCTCGCCGCGCGTTGAAAACACGTAACTTATAGATTCTGTAATACGCTCAAAAATCTAAAAACGCGCCTTTGCAGGATTCTCTGTACAAAATCGTGTACAGTTGGATGGCATAGGAAATATGATTTATGAGGTTAATGCCTACGGCATCCCTTGAAATCGCACTCCTATTCTTTCCCATTCGCTCCTGCAATCACGCATCCGGTCACAGTCGGCCGGCTAGCGAGGTTGCGGGATTATGTATCTAGGATCCGCCGACCTCTTCATGGATGGGGACCTCAGTTTCCCAGATGCCCGTTTCATGGGAGTTTGAATACAACCGCTTTGCCGGTGGCTGTCCCTGAATGGGAGTCTCCCATGAGCATAAAGCACCGCCACAGCCCTTGACTACAGTATGTTAACGGGTTTTGGCCAATGGGTGGAACGTAATGCCAACCGTGATTGCAAAGGGATACCGGGCCGTCCGAAATCACTTGAGGGCTTAAAGATATACGGCATTTATGGACATAGGTGATATTCTATTGGGATAGTATGCGACGGCGAGACGAAGACTGCGTAAGAGAGGCCGATCTTATAGCTCTGTTGTTGCTCGTCCTCCCACCGAAAAGGGAACGAACGTCCAGGGGGACAAGGACAAGCTATTAACAACATCAGGTTTACGACAACCAGTAGCTGAGTCTTGCGCTGGATTAGCTCAATTGAAAGGAAGTCCTATGAACAAACGATCTATTGTGATTGCAGCAACGGTACTTTTTGCTTTCGTAGTCGCCACAGCCGCAATGGCCGCAGATGACCCGTTTACCGGGACATGGAAGTTAAACCCAGCCAAATCTAAAGCCCCAGGAGGTCGCATACCCCACCCAAGCTCTACAAATATAATTGAAATCCAAGGTGAAACGATGCACCTGATTTCGAACCAAACTGATACGACGGGAAAAATGGAGCATGTGGAGTACACTGCGAAGTTGGACGGCAAAGAATATCCCGTCAAGGTAACACCACCCGGCCCCCAACAATATACGATCTCGCTAAAACGAATCAATCCGCGTACCAGGGAATTTGTCGAAGTTATTGGCAACTTCACAATTAAAGGCCAGGATGTCCTATCTGAGGACGGCAAGAGCTTTAGTCGCATCGTAAACAGCAAGGACGCTAACGGCAACGATACTAGCATTATTCAATTCTTCGAGAAGCAGTAGCTGGGCTTGCGCTGGAGTAGCGGCACTTTTTTAATTTTGTATTGAGTGCGCCAGCGCGCGGTGTGCGCTCTTGCTGGCCGGGGGCGGGGTTGTGGGGCGGCGTCAATGTCCTACGCTTCTCCGCTTTCCGCCTTCACAAGCTCCAGCCCGCTCACGATGCGGGAGAGCCGTGCACCCCAGGCGTTCAGTGCTTCTTGCTTCTCCTTGTTATAGGCGTTGCGATCATAGACCTTCGTAAACTCCCTGGCTCGACATGATTGAGTATCTTCCCGATGACAAGCCTGGGAATACCCATCCCGGCCATCATGGAAGCCGCTGTGCGAAAGGAATCGTGCGCCTATAATCAAACCTTTGATTTCCTGCGAACCCGCTTTGTGAGCTTCTGGCACTCGTCAATATGATCCTCGCGCCGGATTGGGTTAGGGAATACACACTCACTTGGGCAGACAGCAATCAACCGCGAGCAGGGCACGCCCCAGGATTGTGATCGGAAGTGGGCAAATCGGGGCCTGGCTCTTTCAGATTTGACCGCCGGAAGGATGGGTAATCGACGGTCCGCATGGAAAGCAGCCTACGATGAGGCATGACGCAAACCGGGATTTCTACGGGTATGGCCTGAGGCGGACGGTTCATTTACAGGCTGATTACAGCCTGTCTACCAGTTAGACCAGCTTGGGATTCCGCCCCTGCTGCGAATTCACACAAGCTGATGACGGACGCAAGCGGGTTGTCGTGATAGCTGAGAGCATTGTTGTTTCCCACAAGCCCGTCCTATGAAAGCGGATGTCAAGGATAAATCTCTCCCTCCCAGGGACAGGGAATATTTTTTAGGTCACGACATCCAGCCACTATTCGTTACCGCTGCCCTGTCGATCC
>Ga0187861_10002139_pt1 | contig 18934 bp, 15 predicted proteins | sample June2016WEW_10_1_3_FD_132986 | JGI IMG/M metagenome (GOLD analysis project Ga0187861, IMG submission 132986) | Peatland microbial communities from SPRUCE experiment site at the Marcell Experimental Forest, Minnesota, USA - June2016WEW_10_100 | ecosystem: Environmental > Terrestrial > Soil >...
CATCTCGCGCGCTATGGCTGAGGCCAGGACGGAGACGTTCTCGGAATGGGACCGCGTGTATGGGTCTTTGGCCTCCTGCAACTTCGCCATGACGCGCAGGACCATCAGGAAGAGGGTCTCGTTGCGGGCCGTGGAACGGCGCAGTTCTTTTTCCAGAAAACGTCTGGTCAGGAGCCTTTCGACTTTCATAATGAGCAGCGCGCCGTTCACCGGGCGCAGCACATAGTCGTGGGCCCCGCGCGCCAAGCCCTCCAGGGTGAGGCTCCGGCCTTCCCGGCCGGTCAGCAGCAGCAGCGCCACGTCGAAGACGTGGCAGATCTCATCCAAGGTCTCAATTCCGGGGCGGTCCGGCAGGTTCAAGTCCAGGAGCACCAGTTCAATCGGCGCGCGCTCGGCCAAGGCCGTGGAAAGGATGCGCAGGGCCTCTGCGCTGGAGTGCGCGACGAAGACGTGCTCAAACCGTGCGCCAGTGAACTTGGCTTTCAGTTCCGCGCCGCTTTCCGCCTGCGGATCTACGGCCAGGATCTTCATGGCCCTGATAGCTTGATAAGCGTTGATCACAGCAGCATCCCAGCACGCCGGTGCGCCGCACCCGGCTGCTGGCGCAGCATACTCTTCGCCGCGGCGATTTGCAAGAAGAGCGCGGCCTAGCCGAAGAACTCCCGGTGCAGGGCCTCGTTGACCTTCTGAATCTCGGCGTTGTCCACCAGGAAAGTGATATTGATCTCGCTGGCGCCCTGGGAGATCATCTGCAGGCTGACGCCGGCCGCAGCGACGGCCTTGAAGGTCCGCGCGGCCAGGCCCACCGCGTGCTGCATGCCCTCGCCTACCACGGCGAAGATGCACTTGCCGGTCTGGATGTCCGCGCGGCTGGGCATGTCCTGCAGGTCCTTTTTCAGGCTCTCCAGCTTGGCGGCATCCGTGACGTTGGTGGTCAGGGACACGCTGACCTCGCTGGTGGCAATCATATCAATGATGATGCGGTGCTTTTCAAAGATGGCGAACATTTTGGCCATGAAGCCTTCCATGCCCAGCATGCGCTCGCTTTGGACGTTGATCAGCGCCTGGTCCTCGCGGTACACCAGGCACTTGACCGGAGTGCGCGGGTCCACCTGCGCCTCGATGGTGATGAGCGTCCCCGGCGCCTCCGGGTCGAAGGTGTGCAGCACGCGGATGGGGATGTTGACTTTCAGCGCCGGAATCATGGTGGCCGGGTGCAGCACCTCCGCGCCGTAGTACGCCAGTTCCGAGGCCTCGGCAAAGCTCAGCCGCGGCAGCGGGCGCGCGTCCTTGAAAAGGCTGGGATCGCAGGTCATGACCCCGGGCACGTCTTTCCAGACCTGGATCTCGTCGGCGTGCAGCGCGGCGCCAAAGACCGCGGCGCTGAAGTCCGACCCGGAACGGCCGATGGTGGTGATGTCGCCGTTCTTGTCCTTGGCGATGAAGCCCGTCACGACGCACAGCTTGGCGTCATGCACTTTGAAGGCCGCGGCGATGCGCTCATAAGTGTCCGGCAGGGGCTTGGCGTTCATGAACCGCGAATCGGTCAAGAAGCCCAGATCGTAGGCGTCAAAGGCTTCGGCGTCACCGTGGCCCCGCGCGCGCAACAGCGCGGCGAAGCAGCGCGCGGAGAGCCGTTCGCCGAAAGCGGCCACGTAGTCGAAAAGCCGCGGCGTCACCTCCTTGACGATGTGGATGCCTTTGAGCAGGTCGTGCAGTTCGTCCAGAAGCTTCTCCGCGATGCTGCGCGGCAGTTTCAGACCGTCCAGAATCTCATAGTGGCGCTTGGCCACAGCCTGGAACGGGCTTTCGACGTCGCCCCTGACCGCCTTCCTGGCCGCCTCCAGCAGCTTGTCGGTTACCTTCGAGTGCGCGGATACGACGATCACCGGTTTCGAGCCGCTCTTCTTTATCTCGCGCTCCACCAGTTCCGCGCAGTTCACTATCGCCTCCGGACTGCCCAGCGACGTCCCACCGAATTTCATCACCTTCATGGCGGCTACCCCTGTCCCTTGCGAACCCGCGGCCGCCCTTGAAAGAGCGCAGCCGCGTCCGTCGCGGTCAAAACAAAGCCCGGCCGATTCGGCCGGGCAAACAATCTTTAGTTTAGATGCTTGCGGGAAAGAGTCAAGTTGGCCAGAATGCGGTTGTGGCCAGGTTTCCGGCTGTTTGGAAATCGGGATCGTGTCCCCGGAATCCGGCCGTTTGGAAATCGGGTCATGTCCCCGGAATCCGGACTTGTGGTGCAGGCATCTTGCCTGCACTGGCAGGGCGCGGATTGAGGAGGCAAGAGGGTGCAGGCTGGAAGCCTGCACCACAAGCCAGACGGCGAAGTTGGAGTGGGGCATGAAGATAGCGGCGGCTCTTGTGGCTGTGGTGCTGGCAGCGGGGACGTGTTCCGCAACCCATGCGGAGGACCAGAGCCACAAGAGCCGACTGACGACGCCAAGAAGAAAGCTGACGACGCCAAGAAGAAGGCTGACGACGCCAAGAAGAAGGCCGACGACGCCAAGAAGAAGGCGGAGGAAGCCAATAAGAAAGCTGAGGAGGCACAGAAGAAACAGGATGATCCCAAGAACTGGCCGGCGCGCGATTTCGCCAGCGCGGCGGCGGTTCCGGGGGCGGTCTGCGTTTATATCAAGGACCCCAAACCCAAAAAGAACCATGAAGCCGAAGCCCTGGAAGGCAAGGAGATGCTGGGCAACGAAGAGGTCCGCGTCAAACTCCGCCCTTTCAACCGCATCAAGATCAAGAGCGACGGCAGCGACGGGAAAGGCTGGCCGTCCGAATGGCTGGCCCATGCCAAGAACGGGGCCGTGCTGGTGCTTTTCAACAGCGACCCGCACAGCGACCCGGGGAAGAATGCCTTCATAGGCATGAGCGTGGTCAAGGAAAAGCTGCTGGAAATGATTGACACCGTCCTGAAATACGAAGCCGAACTTAAAGCAGCACGGGAGGCCAGAGCCAAAGAGGAAGCTGCCAAGAACCCGCCGCCGGAAACGAAGCCCGAGGTGCCGGGACTGGACATGAAGAAGCCGGATAAGGACAAGAACAAGAAGAAGCCCGGGAGCAAGGAACCGCAGGACGAGTGAGCCGATTGCAGATTGCGCAATCCGCAATCCGCAATCTGAAAGGGCAGAGATGGCTTGGACACGCAGAGACCTGCTGGGACTGGAAGACCTTTCCAAGGAGGAAATCCTGGAGGTCCTCGACAGGGCCGTGAAATACAAGGAAGCCTGCGCCCGCGGGGAGAAGAAGCTGCCCGTGTTGCGGGGCAAAGTAGTGGTCAACCTGTTTTTTGAATCGTCCACGCGGACCACCAATTCGTTCGCTCTGGCCGCCAAACGGTTGTCGGCGGACACGATGAACTTTTCCAGTTCCGGCAGTTCCGTCAGCAAGGGCGAAACGCTGGTGGACACCGCGCTGAACATCCAGGCCATGGGCGTGGACTGCTTCGTGCTGCGGCACCCTGCGCCGGGCGCGCCGCATCTCTTGGCCCGCCACGTGCGCGTGCCGGTGATCAATGCCGGCGACGGTTGCCACGAGCATCCCACGCAGGGCCTGCTGGACATGTTCACCATCCGCGAGGTGTTCAAGAAATTCGAAGGGCTGACCGTGGCCATCATCGGCGATATCCGCCATTCGCGCGTGGCCCGCTCCAACGCCTGGGGCCTCACCAAGCTGGGTGCCCGCGTCATCCTGGCCGGCCCGCCCACGCTGGTGCCGCCGGCCATCGGGGCCGCGCTGGGCGTCGAGGTCAGCCACGACATTGACCACGTCATCGCCGAAGCCGACGTGCTCAATTGCCTGCGCATCCAGTTCGAACGCAAAGCCGCCAACTATTTTCCCGGCACCCGCGAATACGCGGCCATCTATGGCCTGAACTCCGAACGGCTCAAGAACTGCCGGAAACATGCCATCATTATGCACCCCGGCCCCATCAACCGCGGCATCGAGCTGACGCCCGAACTCGCCGACGGCGCACGCAGCGTGATCCTCGACCAGGTGGAGAACGGCTTGGCCGTGCGCATGGCGGTGCTGGCGCTGTGCATGAAGGCGGCGTGAAGGAGGAGGTGTACATGAGCAGGGATGCACCAATCCAGGAGGGTTCGCAGGTCCCTCCGGCGGATTTCTTGCGCGAAATGCGCCAAAGCCTGCCGGCCGAGATGGAAGGTTTCCTGCGCTCAACTAATCCATGGTGGGAGGGAAAGCCTGCGCCGGAAACGCCGCCGTACCGCCGCTGGGCATTCAATACACTCCTGAGGAGGATGGACATCGGTTTGGCGCCTGCCGTTGTGCTGCGCGGGCCGCGCCAGGTTGGCAAGACCATCCTGCAGCGGCAGTTGATCGGCTGTCTGCTCAGCGAGCGGCAGATTGAGCCAAGACGGATCATGCTGGTCCGCTTTGAGGAGATTCCGTTGCTGAATAGCTTTTCTGCTCCGCTGCTTGCCATCGCCAGATGGTTCGAACAGCAGGTGCTGGGCTGCTCATTCAATGAGGCTGCACGCAACGGCAAGCCCGCCTACCTTTTCTTTGACGAGATACAGAATCAGCCGTACTGGGCTCCGCAGTTGAAAGCACTGGTAGACAATCACCCGCTGAAGGCGCAGGTCACGGGCAGTTCCGCCTTGCGCATCGAAGCCGGACGGGACAGCCTGGCCGGCCGTGTTACTACAATTGAACTGGGCACATTCTTGTTGCGGGAGATCGCCGAACTGCGGTTCGGCGGCACGCTGCCCCGGCTCCTTCCAGAAAACGGTCTGGACCCGCTGCTGCGGAAGGAGTTCTGGCAGGAATTGCAGCAACACGGTCTGAAGAACAAGGAACTGCGTGATCGCGCGTTCGCAGCTTTTTCCGAGCGCGGCGGCTATCCTATCGCGCACGCGCGCGCAGAAACGCCCTGGCCCGAGATAGCCGCGCAACTAAATGAGACGATTATCCGCAGAGCCATTCAGCACGACCTGCGCAGTGGCAAGAAGGGCGCCCGGCGCGATCAAGATCTGCTCGAGGAGGTCTATCGTTTGGCTTGCCGCTACGCGGGGCAGTCGCCAGGTGAAGACGTGTTCGTCAAGGAGACTAAGAAGGCTCTCGATGGCAACATCAAGCGGGGACGCATCCTCAACTATCTGAAGTTCCTGGACGGCACGCTGTTGTTGAAGCTCGTCCCGCCGCTGGAACTGCGGCTGAAGCGCCGCCAGGGCAACAACAAGATTTGCCTATGCGATCATGGCTTGCGCGCAAGCTGGCTCCGGGAGATCATTCCGCTGGACGAGGCCGCTCTGGCGGGTTCTCCGCAGAGCGACCTGGCGGGGCACATCGCCGAAAGCGTGACTGGTTACTTCCTGGCCAGCCTGCCGGATCTGGGCCTGGCACATTTCCCGGAGCGGGGGAAAGAACCGGAGGTTGACTTCGTGCTCACCGTCGGTGACAAGCGCATTCCCCTGGAGGTCAAGTACCGGCGCACAATTGATCCGCAGCGCGATACGATGGGATTGTGTGCGTTCCTGGAGAAGGAGGGGTACAGTGCGCCGTTCGGCATCCTGGTTACACTGTGCGACGGCGTGCAGATTGCAGACCCGCGCATTGTGCCGGTGTCGCTGCCCTCGCTGTTGCTGATGCGATAGCGGGGCGGACGTGCTGGCATTTGGCGCGGGGGATGATAGAAACTGTGCCTGGTTCGGTGTGAGCGATGGAAAGAATGCCTTGAGGCGACGGAAGGTCGAAGCATGTCCACACTTGTCCTTAAATCCGGCCGCGTCTTCGATCCCGCGCAGAAGCTGGATCAGGTCGCCGACGTTCTGATTGACACCGCTGCGGGCACGGTCCTCAAGATCGGCAGCGGCCTGCAAGGCGACAAAGTCCTGGACTGCAAGGGCAAGCTCGTTTGCCCCGGTTTCGTGGACATCCACGTCCATTTCCGCGAGCCGGGACAGACCGCCAAGGAGACCATCGCCTCGGGCGCCGCGGCCGCGGTAAACGGCGGCTTCGCGACCGTCGTCGTCATGCCCAATACCGACCCGCCGCTGGATAACCCCGCCGCCATTGCCTATCAGTACTTGCAGGCCAAGAATGCGGGCAAGGCGCGCGTTTTTGCCATGGGCTGCATTACGCGGCAGCGCGCCGGACAGGAACTGGCCGAACTGGGCATTATGACGCGCGGTTCCGGCGGCCAGCCCGGCGCCGTGGCTTTCAGCGACGACGGCGATGCTGTGCCCAGCAGCATGACCATGCGCCTGGCGCTTGAATATGCCAGCGCCCTGGACTGCGTGGTGGTCGAGCATTGCGAGGACCGCGCCCTGTCCTGCGGCTCCATTATGCACGAAGGCAAGGTCAGCGCGGCGCTGGGCATCAACGGCTATCCGAGCGCCGCGGAAGAAATCATCGTCGCGCGCGACATCCGGCTGGCCAAGCTGGCCAATGCGCGCTTCCACGTCGCGCACGTCTCCGCCAAAGGCTCGGTGGCCCTGGTCCACGAGGCCAAGGCCAAGGGCATGCGCGTCACCACCGAAGTCACGCCGCACCATCTCCTGCTGACCGACGAATGCTGCCGCGGCTTCGATCCGGCCTTCAAGATGGACCCGCCTTTGCGCGAGAAGTCAGACTATGAGGCCTGCCTGGCAGGGCTCGTGGACGGCACGATAGACTGCCTCGTTTCAGACCATGCGCCGCACACCCGGGAGGAAAAAGAGCGCGAGTTCGTGGACGCTCCCAACGGTGTGATCGGGTTGGAATCGTCCATCGGTGTGTTGCTCACCAATCTGGTCGCCCCCGGCAAGCTCAGTCTGGCCCGTTTTGTGGAAGCCTGGACAGCGGCGCCGGTGCGCTGCCTGGGGCTGGACCGCTTCGGTGTCACCGGCGCGCTCACGGCTGGCGGCCCGGCGGACGTCACGGTGCTGGACCCCGCTCACGAATGGACTCTGGATGTCAACGCCTTCAAATCCAAAGGCCGCAATTGCCCCTTCAACGGCTGGAAACTGAAGGGCGCGCCAGTCTACACCATAGTGGGCGGCGTGGTGCACGAGGCATTAGGCATTAGGCATTAGCCTGAACTATTCACCGCAGAGGCGCAGAGGACGCAGAGCGAGATGATTGACTTGAAGCTTCTTTCGTTTAGTTCCCCTGCTGTTCTCTGCGCTCTCTGCGTCTCTGCGGTGAATGATGCGGGCTAATGCCTCGCCGGCAGCGAGGGATGGCGATGGCACGCTGGTTTGTGTTCTTGGTTTGGACTGGCTTTATTCTCTACAGCATGGATATCTTCATTCCAGCGCAGTCGCGCGTGGTGGGGACGATTGCGCGTTTGTTTGTCTCGCTGGGCCTGCCGGCTTATACGCCCGCCAAAGTTTTCCATTGGGGCGTGTTCCTGGTGTGGAGTCCTCTCTTGGCCGGCGCACTGGAGGGTGGTTACTGGCGGCGGTTCACCGGCAGGAACCTGCGTCTTTGCGTTTACGGCCTGCTCCTCTTTGGGACACTGACAGAGGCTTTGCAGTACTTCAATCCGGCGCGCACGCCGGCCCTGCTGGACGCGGGGCTCAACGTGCTCGGGGGAGGAACTGGACTGTGCTTGCGCCGCCTGGCCGGAAGCCAGTCCGAGCCGCGAACGTAAGGGCGCCGTTTCATCAGTCCCATTCATCCCATTCTTCCCATAGCACCTGATGCAGCGGTGTATCCAGAACCGGTGAACTGAAAGGAGACGAACAGATGAGCCTGACCAACAAAATGAGCCGCCGGGAGTTGCTGACTGCTGGAGCGGTGGCGGCAGCGGCGGTCACGATTGTGCCGCGGCACGTGCTGGGCGGCGAGGGGCAGAAGGCGCCCAGCGACAAGCTGAACATTGCGGGCATCGGCATCGGAGGCATGGGTTCGGGGGACGCACGCAGCGTGGCCAGCGAGGGCAACGTCGTGGCCCTGTGCGACGTGGACGAGAGCGCGCTGGAACGCAACGCCAAATTTCACCCCAACGCCAAACACTACAGCGACTTCCGCAAGATGCTGGAGGAACAGAAGGACATTGACGCCGTATTCATCGCCACGCCGGACCACGTTCATGCCGTGGCCACCATGATGGCGCTCAAGATGGGCAAACATGTCCACTGCCAGAAGCCGTTGACCCATTCGGTCTATGAGGCCCGCATGATCGGCAAGGCGGCCAAGGAAGCGAAGGTGGGCACGCAGATGGGCAACTTCGGCCAGGCCAGCGAAGAAGCGCGGCTGATCCGCGAATACATTGCCTGCGGGGCCATCGGCACGGTGCGCGAGATTCACGCCGGCTCGAACCGCAGCCCCTGGATTTCGCCCCGCGGCATCCCGCGTCCCAAGGACACGCCGCCGGTGCCCGCCAAGCTGAACTGGGACTTGTGGCTGGGACCTGCGCCGGAGCGGCCCTATCACCCCTGCTACCATCCGTTTGCCTGGCGCGGTTGGTGGGACTTTGGGACGGGTTGCCTGGGCGACATCGGCTGCCATCAGCTTTCAGCCGTCTTCAAGGCGCTCAAGCTGGGGCACCCGCAATGGGTTGAAGCCTGCTCGTCGAATCATCCGCTCGGGCCGGAGATTGCCAACGAGACCGCGCCGCTGGCCTCGATCACACGCTGGTACTTCCCGGCGGAAGGCGAGCGCGCGCCGGTGACGATGACCTGGTGGGACGGCGGCCTCAGGCCCCCACGGCCAGAAGAACTGGAGCCCGAGCGCAAGTTTGGGGAGGGCGATTGGCTTTACATCGTCGGCGACAAGGGCAAGATGCTGGATCACCGCATCATCCCTGAGACGAAGCAGAAGGAGGTCGGCAAGCCGCCCAAGATACTGGAGCGTTCACCCGGCCACTGGAAAGAGTTTTTCAACGCGTGCAAGGGCGGCCCGCCGGCCGGCGCCGACTTCGCCACCCATGCCGCGCACCTTGCCGAGGTCGTGTTGTTGGGCAACATCGCCATCCGCGCCAAGGAAAAACTGTACTGGGACGCTGAGAACCTGACCTTCACCAACAGCAAAGCGGCCAACGCGCTCCTCAACCCGCCATACAGGCAGGGGTGGAGTCTCTGAAGCAGGACAACAGAACAGCAGAACAGCGGGTCATTGGGCTTTCGGGCTCCAGACACTCCTTTTCGGAATTCTGAGGGGACTGTTTAGTTTCAGTTAGCTGTCCGCCCGGCGCAGATCCTGCTTGGACAGAAAGCCCCTCTCAGGGCACCTAACTGTAACTAAACACTCCCAATTCTGAGACCGGGCCTTGCGCGGAATTGCGGGCGCTTTACAATTAAGTTACTGGCGCAACAGCCGATAAAAAGAAGGGCAGTTTGCATTAGCCGGAGGAGGGAACGGCGTTGGCGAGCGCATACGCATCTTCGAATCTCGCCCTGCGTCCAGTGGCAAACGACTGGCAGGAAATTCACGGTGCATGCCCAGAGCTGACGGAATGGGGGCGAAAACTCCTGCAAAAGGGGTTGGGACCCTATGTGAAATGAGTCTTGGTGGAGCCACGTTACATCTGCAAGGACTACAGGAACCTGTTCAGTCACTTCTACTCCAAGAAATTTGTCGAGCGGACGCCATGTTGCAGCCGGCTGCACTTCTTTGGGGCCTCGGACCTGGACCTCGATCATCTCCTTGGCAATGCGAAGCAGCACAGCGCCGATTATCTTGGATACAGCGTTATCCAGCCCGTGCGTGAACGATGCATTGGCAGGACTGTGGTAGACCCGCTAAGGATCGGCAACTCTCAGGACAGCTTCTTCTGCTTGCGCACGCTCACAACGGTGCATCTTAACGGAGCGAAGTATGAGGTCTCTGGGTACCCGTTCTTCTCCCAAAGCGGGGAAGCAACGGTGTGTGCCCACGTGGCTTTGTGGGGAGTCTGCCGGTATCTTTCAGACCGCTACCCGGCGTATGGGGAAGTGTACCCTTACGATATCATCCAGATGACCAGCAGCATGTCGGGGCGGCGCGTACCCTATCGCGGGATGACCTACAGTGATTATTGTGAGATACTTTCTGCATTCGGATGCCATCCTGTGGCCTTGCGCATGGACACGGATCAGAAGAGTTGGACACAAGACCCCCAGACCTTTTATGACCTGTACTCCTATGTGGAATCCGGTTTTCCAGTTCTCGCTAGTTATGGCGGGCATGTTGTCACTATCGTTGGGCACACAACCCAGAACCACGTGGGGATTCACTCCAAGGACACAGGGCAGTTCTACAACAGTTTTTCGCTGGTCAAGCAGTTTATCGTTGTTGACGACAATTTTTTCCCATACAGACTGCTCGGCTACTCGTCTGACCCAGATAATTACGGAGCGGTTTATAAAGGTACTGGCCTGTTCACGGAGACCCCCAGCATTGACAGTATCACAACCGCTGTAGTGCCACTGCCAGAGAAAGCATTCATGCCCCCTGACATAGCACGGCGGTTGGCATACAACTATTTTGGCCACCATAGTGCACAGAACCTGACAACCGGCCTGCTGGAAAAACTCAAGATTCCCCCGGACGAGCCATTGATTGCCCGGTTGTTCCTGACATCGGGAAGCCAGTTTAAGAAAAGGAAGCGCCAGAGTTCAGCAGGCGGCGTCGGAGGGGTCCCAGACAGGCTGGCCATGCTTCCGGTTGACCTGCGTCTGCCACATTTCATCTGGGTGATGGAAATATCGCCGTTGACTTTGTACAATCAAGGCTTGTGCTTTGGGGAAGTTCTTCTCGACGCTTCCGCGAACGAGGCGGAAAGTGAGTACATCTACATGAGATTGGGAAACACAGTGTTCTGTGGGGGTGAGCAAAGTCCATGTGATGATGGGCTTCTGCAGTTCGTGCAGTACACCCACAACCTGGGAGAGAGAGATGCCTGAGCAGAACGCGCAGCAAGGACATGTCCCGGTGCAGGAGTTCTTCAAGAACGCCAAGCCGACGAGCATCGCAGAGGATGTCCGGCAGGTTATCCTCCGCGAGCGGGAGAAGACGATCCTCGACCCTGGGAGAGCTAGGCGGGAGGAGGATTGGACTTTTCTCGCAAACAGGGTTGTTGGACGGGAAAATTGCTGAAACCCGCAGCTCTGGCCGTCTTCTGCTTGCTGGTTTTCTGCGCCGCCGCGTCTGAACCTACGATGGGCTGGCGCGGCAACGGCACGGGGAAGTTTTCTGCCGCGGACCCTCCTGTCACGTGGGAGCGGGTGAGCAAACTTGCCAAGGGTCTGCGCTTCCAGGCCCGCAAACCCAAGGACGGCGACACTGGCACGCCTATGCCGGACGGCACGGTGCACGAGTGGCTTGTCCTCGGTCCCGTGCCCTTGCCCGAAGGCGCCAAGGTCGAGCGCGACACGCTGCCCAACGAAGTTTCGTTTGACCCGGATGAGAACGAGAAGGCGGCTGCGCCAACGGACGCCGGTGCTCCGTTGGCGTGGACAAAGCTGGCGACCGACACCGCCTGGCTCGACTTCGCCAAGCTCTACGGCATGCGCCCGAACAATGTGGCCTACGCTTGCACCCATGTATTCTCCGAGACCGGCGGCCCGGCGCGCTTGATCCTCAGCTACGTCGGCGGCGCGCGCATCGGCATCAACGGGAAAGAAGGCAAGCCCTGGTGGGGCGTGCGAACCCCGCTGAACCTCGTCAAAGGCTGGAACCGTATCCTGCTGAAGGTGCTGTGTGGCGAGAACGACTGGTTCGTCGTGCCGTTGCTGCAAGGCAGCCCGCCCACGGAATACGAGGAGCACAACATCGCCTGGATGACGCCCCTGCCGGACGTAAAGGACGGGTTCTATGGCGCCGGCATGGGCATCGCCTCGCCCATTATCGTGGGTGACAGGATCTACCTGCACAGCGAGCCGCACGATTTCTTATGCGTCAACAAAACCACGGGCAAAATCCTCTGGCTGCAGCGGCACAGTTGCTTCGAGGCAGTCCCCGAGGAGGATCGCAAGCACCCGGCCTGGGCGCGGGCCGCGGCCGTCGTTGACAGAATCAACGGCATCTCTGAGGCCTTTGTTGCGGACGGCGCATACCCTGACCTGCTTCTCCAAAAGGCCGCGCTGGAAAAGGACTTGGAGAAAGAGTTGCGGCAAATTGACCCCGAAAAGTACACGCGGGGCGAAGTGCCAGACATAGGCTTTTCCGGCTTCACGCCCACGACGGACGGGCAGTTCATCTACGTCTGGAGCGGCTGTGGCGTGACCGCGTGCTACGACTTGGAGGGCAACCGCAAGTGGATTCGGATTGACAAACTGGCCCCGGTCGAACACGGGTTCTCCTCATCGCCGCTGCTGGTGGGCGGCAAGGTGGTCACGTTCATGCGCGACCTGTTCGCCTTTGACGCCGCGACGGGCAAACAAGCCTGGCGCATCCCCGTGGCAGACCACAAGGGGCTGAATCCTGGGGGGTTCTTCCATAGTTCAATGGCCACAGCCACCGTGGGCGGAGTAAAAGCCGTCGTGCTGGGCAACGGCACGATCGTGCGGGCCTCGGACGGCAAAGTCGTCTTCAGCACCCCCGGGATGGGCGTCCAGGCGGTGGCAACGCCTGTGGTGGAGCAAGACACGCTGCTGCTGCTGACCAGTGGCAGCATGCAGCTCTTCATCCACAAACTGCCTCCCGCCTTCGCCGACCCGCTCAAGCTGGAGACCAGGGAGGTCAAGGTGGAAACGCCCTTCCCCAAGTACTTCCTGCCCTGGCATCTTTCATCCCCCCTGGTCCATGAGGGTCTCGCGTACCTGCTGAACAATTCGGGCGTGCTCACGGTAGTGGACCTGGAGGCAGGCCGGATACTCTATCAGAAGCTGCTGGACTTGGACTTCTTCTGGGATTCCGGCGCATCGCGGGGCATCGGCAACAGCCCCGCCTTGGCAGGGGGGCACATCTACATCTTCGGCAAGGACGGCGCGGCGCTGGTCATTGAGCCGGGGCGGGCGTACAAGCAACTCGCCAAGAACAAGCTCGAGAACATGGTCATGCTTGGCCATTGGGCGGAGCGCCAGGAACGGTTTCTGTCCAGTCCCGTCTTTGACGGTAAACGAATCTACGTTCGCGCAGAGGGCCATTTGTACGCGCTCGAAGGCAAGTAGGGGATCAACACTTGATTTCCCGTCTTTTTTAGGGGATGATGAATATGTAAATGAGCTTTGGGGAGGATCATGCAATGGGTGAAGTCCGAATTAAAGCCGAGCTGACCAACGCAACGGATTTGGGTATGTTGCGGCGGAACGTCCTGAAACCATCTGAAGTCAGGAAGCTGGAGGTAGATGCCTTGGTGGACACCGGGGCCGTGTCGCTGGTGGTCCCGCCGGCGGTGGCGGACCGGTTAGGTCTTGCGCGCACCCATAAGCAAATGGCGCAATACGCTGATGGACGCGAAGAAGAAGTCTGGGTGACGGAAGGCGTGTTGGTTGAGGTTTTGCACCGGCGTACGCTGGATGAGGCGCTTGTCTTAGGTGACGAAGTGCTTATCGGCCAAACCGTCCTGGAGAAAACCGACCTGCACGTGGATTGCAAGGAACACCGGCTGCTACCCAATCCCGCACATCCGGATCAGCCTGTGCTCAAAATCAAGTAGATCACGTAATGGACATAGACAGATTCATGGCTTTCTGGGGCCACCACCTGATTATGGTGGCCATCTGGCTGACGCTCACTCTTTCGCTCAACCTCATCAACGGCTTCTGCGGGCTATTCTCGCTGGGGCATCAGGGCTTCTGGGCGATCGGTGCTTACGGGGCGGCGCTTACGGTGGTCACGCTGTCCGGCGCGGACGGGCCGACCTGGCTGGGTCTGGTCCTCAGCTTTCCCATTGGCCTGTCCTTGGCAGCCTTGTTCGGTTTCCTGGTAGGCTTGCCGTGCTTGCGCTTGCGGGGCGATTACCTGGCCATTGCCACGCTGGGGTTCAGTGAAATCCTGCGCAACGTTATCCAGAACTCGGAGGTGTTGGGCAAATCGCTGGGCATGTACTTCCCGAACCTTGTCCGCAAGAGCGTGCAGGAACGCCGCAATTACTACTTTATCTACCTGGCCTTGGCCTGGGCGGTGGCCGCGGCGACGATGGTGGTCCTGCGCAACCTGGTGTACTCATCGCACGGCCGGGCCATTCAGGCGCTGCGCGACGACGAACGCGCCGCCGAGTTGCTGGGCGTTAATCTCACGCGCTACAAGGTCCTGGTCTTTGTCACAGGGGCCGCGTTCGCCGGCCTGGCCGGCGCAACCTTCGCCAACTACAACGCTCTGGTGACGCCGGATGATTTCAATTTCAACGCCGGCGTGCTGATGGTGGTCATGGTGGTGCTCGGCGGCATGGGCAGTTTCAGCGGCACCATTGTGGCCACAGTGCTCCTCTACTTTGCGCCCGTACTTCTGGCGCTCTGGCTGCCTTCCACCAAGATACCCGTCTTCTACGATCCGACTCAAGGCGGGGTGGTCTACCGCGAGGCGAAGGAACTCTGGCAGGTGTTCTTCTCGTTGCTGCTCATCGTCGTCGTGCTCATCCGTCCGCAAGGCATCATGGGCGGGCACGAACTGCGCTGGCCGTGGAAGAAAAGGAAAGAAGTGCTGAGTGCCGGAGTACTGAGTACTGAGCACGCTTCCGGCATGGGAGACTCAGTACCTAGTACTCAGCACTCAGTACTTTGTGCCGCACGCTTGAGCAAGCGCTTTGGCGGGCTGGCCGCGGTGTCTGAGTTCTCGGTGGACCTGCTGCCGGGCGAGATCGTGGGCTTGATTGGCCCCAATGGCGCGGGCAAGACCACGGTTTTCAATCTGCTCACCGGCGTGTACGTTCCCGACGCAGGCAGCATCAGCCTCGAAGGGCGGAGCTTGCTGCGGCTGTCGCCTGACCGTGTCACAGCCAGGGGCCTGGCCCGCACGTTCCAGAACATCCGGCTCTTCAACCAGATGACTGTCATCGAGAACGTGAAGGTGGGCTTTGAGGTGCATACACGGTCCGGCCTGGCAAGCTGCATCCTGCGCAGCCGCTCATTCCGCGAGGAGGAGGAGCGGATCGAGGCTGGTGCGCGCTCTTTGCTGCGTTCCTTGGGATTGGAAGAGCAGGCCGGCACGCTCAGCCGCAACTTGCCGTACGGGCAGCAGCGCAAGCTGGAAATCGCGCGCGCCCTGGCCACGTCGCCCAAGGTGCTGCTGCTGGACGAACCCGCAGCGGGGATGAACGACAGCGAGTCGGCCGCGCTGCGGGCGCTGCTGCTGGAGATTCGCGAGCGTTACAACTTGACGATGCTGGTGATCGAACACGATATGCCGTTCGTAATGGGCCTGGCCGGGCGCCTGCTGGTGTTGGACGAAGGCGTGACCATCGCTCAGGGAACAGCGGCTGAAATCCGGAGCAACCCGGCGGTCATTGAAGCCTATTTGGGCAGGAGTGACAGCGGTGCATAGCGAGGCAGTCCTTTTGAAGGTGGAAGGCCTCAATGTCTTTTATGGCGGAATCCACGCCGTGAAGAACTTGAGCCTGGAAGTAAGCCGGGGCGAACTGACCACGCTCATCGGCGCCAATGGCGCCGGGAAGACGACCACGCTGGAGGCCATCCTGGGGTTGCTGCCCGTCGCCGGCGGCAACGTGATCTTCGATGGCTGCTCAATCACCGGGCGTCCTGCGCACGAAAACGTGCGCAATGGCCTGGTCCTCTGCCCGGAAGGCCGGCGGATTTTCCCGGACCTTACAGTGGATGAGAACCTGGATCTGGGGGCCTATAATCGGCAGGGGCGTTCGGAAGTGCAGAGCGACCTGGCGCACCTGCACGAGATGTTCCCCGTGCTGCGCGAACGCGCCGCACAGTTGGCCGGGACACTGAGCGGCGGCGAACAGCAAATGTTAGCGATTGCGCGGGCCTTGATGGCCAGGCCCAAGCTCTTGATGTTGGATGAACCCAGCTTGGGGTTGGCCCCTATGCTCGTTAGCAGGATCTTTGGGGTGCTAAAGGAGCTTAAGAGCCAACAAGTTACCATCCTCCTGGTGGAACAGAACGCGCGGCAGGCACTGGAGATCGCCGACCGGGCCTACGTGCTGGAGACGGGCAAAGTGGTTAAAACGGGACCTGCCCGCGACCTGGTATCCGACCCGCACATAGTAAATGCGTATCTTGGTGGATAGGCTTTAGGCATTAGGGCTTGCTTCCTCACTGCGCGCACCCAATGCCTCAGACCTCAAGCTTAAAGCCTAAAGCCTGGAAAAAGCCAGGATTTCAACCGCGGACCGTATATAATGCTTTGCCGGGTTCGGAGGGGTGCGTTCCAAGGGACATGATACGGCGAATCATTCGACTGATCTTAGGTTTCTTCCGCGCCAACTTCTTCGCGGGCCTGTTCATCGCTCTGCCCGTTGGGGCCACAGTTGGGCTGCTGATCTGGCTGTGGACCAAACTCCAAGGACCCTTGGCCAGGGTGTTCGATATCGCTGAAGGTGGTGACGTTACACCGTGGGGCAGCATCTTCGCGGCCATCGAGTCCTCGAACCTCAGCAAGCTTTATGTGCCGTTGATCGGGCTGTTCATCATTCTGTCGGCGGTATTATTCCTGGGCATCATCACGCGCAGCATCTTGGGGCGCCTGGCGTTGACAGGGGTGGAGAGTGTTGTAGCCCATGTGCCGATTGTAGGCATGTTATACATGGCTCTGAAACAGTTGGGGGAGGCTTTCATCACCCCGGAAGGACACTCCAAGTTTGAGCGGCCTGTGGCGGTGCAATTCCCCTGCAAGGGCTGCTGGGCCATAGGCTTCGTGACCGGGAAAGCGCTGGATTTGCTGTCTGCGGCGGCGCAGCCGGCAGAGGCGCCCAAGCAGGACTTCCTGACCGTCTTTGTGCCTACCTCGCCGCTGCCCACTAATGGCTTCATGCTGGTGGTGCCCGTCGAAGAAACCAGACCCTTGAACATGCCCGTGCAGGACGCCTTGGCGCTGGTCGTTTCCGGAGGCATCATCAACCCGGGGGACAGCCGCCGCACGCGCCATGAAAGCAAACTGACGAAGATCGTCAGGCAGAAGACCATTGTGAAGCTGAGCCTTGATCCTGATCCCGAGCACAGGGAAGAATAAGGCAGGCCCACGGCCCGAGGTCAAGGAGAAACACGGCTTGGACGAGACTATTGACACACTTGCATCCTTTACTGCTGCAAAGGACTCACGCCTGGCTTGTGCGGCGGCAGTGGTGCTGGCTGAGTTGCAGCCCCGCGAGCCCGCCGTCGTGCAGCAGCTCGTCGCGGGCCTGGAGAACGCGGACCCGGTGCGGCGGCCGTTCATCATCGAAGCGCTGGGACGCATTGGCACCGCCGAGGCGGCGGCCGCGCTGGTGCCGCTGATCAAGGCCGAAGGCCCCACCAGCGAGATGGCCCTGCGGGCCATCGCGCACACCGAAAGCGCCGCGCTCAAACCGCTCCTTAAACTGGTCGGCAACGTCTCGCCGGCCTTACTGGAGCGCATTGCGGAATGCGCGGCGCGCACCGGTGAAACCGCGGCCTTCGCCGGCTTGTGCGCCGGACTGGCCAACGCCACAGTGGAAACCTGCCGCGCGATCCGCGGCGGGCTGCGCGCGGCCCTGGCCAGCTTCAGCGCGCAGGCCAAGGAACGCCTGCACAAGCAGCTCGAACAGTCTTTCGCGGACGAGAAGCTGGCCGGGCACCAGCCTTCGCTGATCGCACTGATGAAGATTGCCGGGGACTTGGGCGACGCGGGCGCCCAGCAGGCCTTGTTCCGTTACACCTCGGACAGCCAGCCTCCGCACGTGCGCCGCGAGGCACTCCAGGCGCTGGGCGCGCTGCACCTGCCGGCTGAACAGCGCGGAAAATGGGCCGGCCGCTTGCTGCCCTGTCTCTTTGAGCACGACCTGGTCAACGTGGCCGAGCCCGCGCTGGAGGCGCTGCGCCATGCGCAACTGGGCTCCGAGCACCAGGCCCAACTGCGCAAGCTTCTGCAATCGCCCTCGCCGCGCGTCCGCGAATTCGCCATGCAGGCGCTGGCCGCGCAGGGCACACCGCGGACGATCCAGGAACTCATCTCCTGTCTCGACAGCCCTGACAGGAGCGTGCGCCAGGATGCGTTGGGCGCGCTGTCACACGCTCCGGCCGCGGCCGGGGCGCTGTGTGAGCGGCTGCTGGAATCGGACGGAGGCGAACCCGCCGCTGAAATTGCGCGCGCACTCGAGGCGCAGGCAGCGAAGCTCCCACCCAAGCTCCTCTCTGCCTTGGCGGACCAGTACGTCTCCCTGGCCACAGGCGGCGGCGCCACATCTAAAATCCCCGCGGGACAGGATGCGGCCCGCAAGGCCGAAGAGAAACGGCGCGCGATTCTGGGCGTCTTCCGCGCCTCCGCCTCCACGGTACTGGTTGAGGCCGTCTGCGCCAAAGCGCGAAAACTGCGGTTGAACGATGAAGCCCTGCGGGCTTACGAGCTGATGAAGGGCGTGGCCGGCTTGAACGGTTGGACCGATGAGTACCGCCTGGAGTTTGCTTTTGCCGGCCTGGCTTTCGGACCGACAGATTTGGCCCGCAGCGCTCGCAACGTGGACCAGAACCTGCGCATCCTGGAGGAGGCCTTGACGGGAGGAGCCAAAGAGCCGGAGGAACTGGCCCGCGTGATCCTCAAAGACGCGGCGCTCAGCCGCAAGGTTCTGTACTTCCTGGGCTTCCATTTCATCGAGCGCCTTCGCGAGCAGCGGCGCTTGGGCCAGTTGATCCTGGAGCATTTGGCCGAGAGCCGCACCGAAGAAGGGCGGCAGGCGAAGGAGAAGCTGGCGTTGGAGGGCCTGGCCAACCTGCGCGGCGCCAAGGCCGGGATTCTGGAGGAACGCGCCAAGGTGCTGGCTGCCGCGGCCACTATGGCGGCCGTGGATCGCGCCCGCGAAGAGAAAAAGGAAGAAGCGGAAAAGAAGAGCCGTCCCGCCAAGGCCAAGCCGGCGCTGGCTGGCAAGAAGGGGGCCAAGAAGCGGTAGGGCCTTGACATTCTCCGCGAACTGTGG
>Ga0187861_10002142_pt1 | contig 18930 bp, 19 predicted proteins | sample June2016WEW_10_1_3_FD_132986 | JGI IMG/M metagenome (GOLD analysis project Ga0187861, IMG submission 132986) | Peatland microbial communities from SPRUCE experiment site at the Marcell Experimental Forest, Minnesota, USA - June2016WEW_10_100 | ecosystem: Environmental > Terrestrial > Soil >...
CACAGCGTCGGTGCCGTGTCCTTCGGCCTCTGGCGCAAGGCTGTACACCAACAGTCCGCTTGCAAGTCCGCCTAGTGTAGGAATGATAAGCAAAAGCCAAGGTCGAAAAGGATGGTCTAACGGAGGAAGCGACATGCTTTCGCCCGCCGGTCGCGGTTGGGGATCGTAACCGGCCATACCTAATGCATAATGCTCCACATACCGTGTTGCGCTATAAAAAACAATTGCACCCAGCCCAGCAACAATGCCGACAAGCACTGCCAAACCTAGAAGGCGTACTTGTGCATTTAAATGCCTTCTGCCAAGATCCAAAAATTCGGGGAACCACCGAAAAAGATTGTCTCGTTTTGATGGTCCTTCAGTTTTGCCCATTGGTTTTAATAATCCTGCTTTGGTATCACGGTAAATTCCATCTGATTACTATTGTTATTAACTCAATAATAATTTTAAGCAGGACTATTCCTGATGGAAACCCCATATATGGTATAAATGTCACAGAATTTCAGCCGGTTGAAAGAATTATCTCAGCTATTTCCTAAACTTCCGCAATGGGAATCACAACAAAAATGCTTGCGCCGGCACCTGGGGAACTGGTTATGATTGCTTCTCCGCCAAAATGTTTTGCTCTCGTCTGGATTCCATGCAAACCAAAATGGCCTTCTTCAACGTTCTCCAGATCAAAACCGATTCCCCAATCCTGAACTAATATGCGGATAGATTTGTCCTGCTCGGTGAGTTCTACACGAATTCGCTTGCTTTGGCTATGGCAACAGGCATTGTTAAGACTTTCCTGGACAATCCGGAAAACCGCGCCTGCTAAAGAGAGCGGTAAGACATTCGTTTGCAGGTCATGATAATACTCAATTTCCACATCGGCATGTTCCAGCCTCTCTTGAATGAGTTCGCCAACGGCAGCAGCCAAGCCGTATTTATCGAGCAGTGGTGAATGCATTCCTCTTATAAGTCTTCTGGCTTCCCTATGTGCCCGACGGAGAAGATTAAATCCGTTCTCGAAGACATTTAGACTATCCAGATCACCACCTGGATGCAATTCACGAAACGATTCAAAGCGATGCAAAGCCCCGGCAAGCAGTTGTGCCAAATTGTCATGAATTTCATAGGCTAATAGTTTTTGTTTCCGTTCCTCATTATCTAATAAGTTAGTGAGCAAGCGGTTCTGGGTGAGGCAAACTTCAATTTCGCACTGGTGTTGTTTCTGCATGATTTCTAAGGACACAATGCGATTCCGCAATATTTCAACCTCTCGATACAAACGTTCTTTCATCGGCTTAGGGCATTTCTTTTCGTTCATGTTATTTTCACAATAAAATGATTTAGGTGTTGTTAATTTTCACTAGCCTGAATTATTGCCTACAGGCGGTTTATTAGGTTGTCTCCTCGAACGCGGTTCTTTAAAGCAGCTTCTCACAAGTTTTATGTATATCCGGGCAGTGGCGATTGAGTTGCGAGTTGCCATGCATATTTTTTGGTATAACCGCATCTAAACTCGCAATAAACGCCATAAATGCGGCTTGATCGGTAAGATGAAACTGAACATGCTGTGAAGTGTCGGGACCGATGCCAATGCAAATTCCCCCTATCGAAGACACATATTCTATCGCAGCAACGTCGTTCGGTGCATCGCCGGCATATAGTGTAAGCACATTCTCCTTGCCGAGATGCTCTAAAATAAGTTGGACGGCTGTAGCCTTATTCCAACCTAACTTCGGCGTGATTTCCACTGCCATAGGACCATCTTGGAGGTCCAGTTTATCCAGAAATGGCGATGCAATTTGCTCAACCCAAGATTTGATGTTCGGTATGTGATCCTGTTGAACTTCGCGATAGTGAACCGTGAGCCCAAGCTGCTTATTTTCAAACCAAGCCCCGGGAAACATTTTAAGAATCTTGTTAAGATGTTCCCTAAGGATAGCCAAAAGCATGGCCATTCGACCGGCTTGCGGATGCGTTACCTGAGTTCCGCAAAGATTCAGCTCCAATCCGGACGTGCCGGCATAGTAGATATTGCGCAAGCCAACCATGGATTTTAGGTCATCAATCTCGCGACCGCTAATGATTCCGATTGCAATGCGCGGTCGACATGCCAGATTTTTCAATATCCGCCGCGTCTCCGGATGCAATCCAGCCAAGCGCGGATGAGATACAATCGGCGTTAAGGTTCCGTCGTAATCGAAAAGCAAGAGTAACCGCTGACCGTGGTTGTAAGTGGCAGTCAAGGCGTCGATGATTTCCTGAATGGGTGGAATCATACAGTTTCTCCCACAAAATGTTGGATAGGCACCATTTTGCTAGCCTCTGACAACAACATGCCGGCCCAGCGATAGATATTATTGTCTTCAACTTGCATGCGCATCCGGCGCATCCGTTGTCCTTGTTCTTCATTTGACATCGTTAATGCAATGTGGATCGCTTCGGCGAATTCATCTACGGAGTATGGATTGACTAATAAAGCATCAGGCAATTCTCTCGCGGCTCCCGTGAATCGCGACAAGACAAGCACCCCCTGGAAATCCGTCCGGGATGCGACAAACTCCTTGGCAACCAAGTTCATGCCGTCATGCAGTGAGCTGACAACACAGCCTGACGCCATCCTGTAGAGAGCAAAGATCTGCCAGGGGGTGTGATGTTCGTTGAGGAAGATTATTGGACGCCATGATCCTTGACCGTGACGCCAGTTGATTTCATCGGCTTTGCTATTTAGTTCCTCGTTCAGACGGCGATATACCGGTAAATGCGTCCGACTTGGCGCGCCGATCTGCACGAATACAAATGTGCCTTTTAAGTCGGGATAATTTGTAAGTAGTCTGTCAATAGCGGCAAAACGTTCTGGAATGCCCTTGGTATAGTCTACGCGATCAACGCCTACAAGTATTTTCTCGTTGGTTAAGCCAAGTTTTTTGCGAAACTGCCGCTCAGCGTTATCCATACTTTGCGGCAACATATCGGCCATCGCGTCTGGATCGATGCTGATAGGGAATGGGCGTACTTTGGTTACATGCCCGCCGCGAGTGACGGAAAAATGTTCCATATCGACCTTTGCTTCGAGCGAGCGATCGATGGTGTCGAGGAAATTGTTGCAGTGATACTGGATATGGAAGGACAGCAAATCGTTGCCCAGCAAGCCGTCCAAAATTTCATCGTGCCAAGGACAGACGCGAAATACCTCGCGGTTGGGCCAGGGAATGTGCCAGAACTGGGCCACAACCAGGTCATCACGGGCTTCTTTCAACATTCGCGGCAAAAGGGCGAAGTGATAATCCTGCACGAAGACAATGGCCGGCTCGTCGTCGATCTCTTCGAGAACCGCGTCGGCAAACTTCCGGTTCACAATCCTATATTGCCGCCAATCTTCGGAATCGAACCGCGGCCGCGTATATGCGACATGACATAACGGCCATAGAGCGTCATTGGAAAAACCGTAGTAATACCCTTGTTCCTCGGCTTTAGTTAACCAAACGCGGCGCAAACTATAAGATGGATTTGTATCCGGCACCGAAATACGATCATGATCGTCAACAACCGCGCGATCGGCCGAACCGCTTCCGTGGGCAATCCACACGCCTCCGCAAGTTTGCATAACCGGGTCAAGAGCGGTCGTCAAACCGCTGGCGGGGCGCATGCATTTGATCTCTCCACCCTCGTAAGTATGTATGTACGGCTCGCGATTTGCCACAACAACCAGCTTTGTGCCGTTTAAGCGTTGGCCAATCGCTTCTTGCAAGCGTTGTTTTGTCCAAGACATGTTTCGCTCCTTTATAGTTTTCAATGCTTGCCTTCATTCCAGGGCAAGCGCCGATAAGTCGGTTGCAATATCACACGATCAAGGAACAAGAATCAGGATGGTCCAAACAAAGCAGCATGGTAAGGTAGTCGCGCAAGTGCCGAGTCAGCAGAAAATGCTCTCTGACAAATTCGTGGCCGATCTGACCCATACGATTCCGTTTCTCCACATATCGCAGCAAATATCGAATACGATAGGCGGCGCCCGCGGAAGAATGCACAAGAAAACCAGTGTGGTAATCATGTACTTGTAATGTGATTCCCCCACAAGCGCCGCCGATCACCGGTTTGCCCTTCCAAAGGGCCTCCGTCACCGTTAGACCAAACCCTTCCCGCAATGACTTTTGCAGAACGACGATGGCCGATCGCTGAAGTGCATTAATGGTTCGATGTGCATCTGGCGGAAGCATGAGAATCTTAAGGTCGGGGTCGTCACCAGCACGTTCCATTACTTCGCGGAGCATAGCCGCTCCTTCAGGATCGTCGTCCGCCGGCCCGCCGACTAAAGCCAATTGGAGTTCGGGATAATACGGCTTCAGCAGCCGGTATGCTTCAATCACGCCTAATGGATCCTTGAATCGGTCGAACCGTGAGACCTGCAAAAGCAGTGGGCGGTCGGGGACGATACCTAATCTTGTTAAAGTCTCCAATCGCTCCGTTTCTGCAATCGAACAGTTCTTCTCAGAGAGCGGATCGATCGACGGCGGAATAATGAACATCGGCAGTTCCAAGTGCCTGGTAAATGCCGCCATGGAAAATATGGTTCCCTGGTATTTCGACAACGCACATTCCAAGTGTTTCCATATTGCACGCTGTGGCTGGGAAGCGTCGATGTGGCATCGCCAAATCCAACGCTTTACCTTACCATCAGGAGTGAAATGCGGAAGGTAAATCGGTTGCGGATCGTGAACGAAAACTATGTCGGCTTCAAGGCTCAAACGTTTCGCGTTTTCGCGATTGACTTCGTAATGTAGATCGAAGTCGCTTTGTCTAAGCGAGACCGGCTGTCCTTGCAATCCGTTGTGAAATGCTTTGGTAACTCGGTAAAAATCGGGTGGACCGCTGATTACTTCCCAGCGGGCATCGATGCCAAGTTCCTGCATCAACGGTATCATCCAGCCGAGAATTTCAGCCACCCCGCCCCCGGTGCGCGTGGAATTTACATGGACGATACGCTTTCCCGCTAGACGCTCGGCCAACCGGCGGAGATGTTGGATCTCCCGGGAACCGACGACCTCTTCGTAGCGGTCGAGAAGTCTCATAAGGTCCCCTTTGCCACTGTAGCGAGTTCGGGAAGATATTGCCGAAACGCCTGGAGCAGTTCCTGACGCAATTGTGTAAGGTTAAGAAAATAAAAATCTATTGACCGTAATCTGGCCACGAGCGTCGGGCTGACCCCATAGTTTTCCAGCCAAGCGGAAAAATCGTCGGTATGTTCCGAGGTCCGCCGATGGGCCTCGTATACGTGATAATACAAAGACCTTAATGGCATACGCTCAATTGCCTCGGCAAGTGCAGCCGGAGTTGGATATCGTTCACATGTGTCATATGCTATTAGCCTGGATGACATCAGATACAGTTCCCGCCCAGGCCGACACCAAGGTGCCCGTTCCAGTCCCCAGAGTCGATCTTCAATGAGATTGATTATGGCCGAACGAAGTTCCGCGATCGAGGCATAACGGTAGGGATCGACCAATCCGAGTTGCTCGGCAAGTATGTTGTCGCTCAGTCCCTCCCAACACCAACGGGCAAGATCGTTTGGAAACTCGTAAAGTTCGAAGTAGTCTTCCAGGGTACAATGCAAGAGGTGGTGTTCCAGCACGGCATCGGGCACAGTGCGGCTGGCATCAAGCAGTTCACGCAAATTGGAGCAGACCCGACCCATTGCTCGGCGTGCAAGACTACAATCATATAAGGCGAACGGTTCAGCCATATTTAAATTCTCACTTTCATCAAGAGATCGGATATCTCCACTTGCCAGTGGTAGAACAATTCAAAACCTTTAAGCCGCCGGTTTCTCATCTCGCGTGTCTGGCTGCTTTTTCAAGGCCTTGACAAGCTTAACAAGTTCTTCTTTCGCCGCGTTTGCCACGAGTCCGCCGTTCATGTCTCTTTTCATCGCCAATTGCCAGCAAAGGATGGCTTTGCGCGTCTTTCCAAGGGATGCAAAAAGATCACCCATAAGCAGGCAGAGGCTGGGCAAATCCGTCCGTTCATTAACGACCCCAACTAATTCCCGAGCGGCATCCCAACGCATTCCTACGGCATCAAACACGAAGGCGGCTTGAAGCCGATCAACAGTAGACGACTTGTCCTCTGGAATGAGTTCTTGCAGCAGCGTTTTGCATGCTTGATAGTCTCTCATTCCCACTTTACAACGCGCGAGCATGATGGCAGTGCGTGAGGGATAATAATTGCCCGAAAGCGCTATGGCGTCAAGGATTTTTGCCGCCGCCTCGTATTCTTTTGATTTCAACAACGAGTGGGCCAGGGCATAAGCCCGCTTCAGATTGATGTGGTGTGTTTTCGATCCTACCTGAAGCTGTACTAACTTCTTGTCTTCCCACAAGGTTGCATTCAAATCGATATTCGAACTGACCATGATATGCTCCTTGATGGTTCGGATTTATGTAGTTCTCAGAAAAGACAAAACTAAAAAAAAGTTTTATTCACGACAAACCAGTACCCAAACGCCTTTGCCATCAGCCATGCCCCCACTGCAAATGCCGACAAGATAACCACATACTGTTGGAAATCTTTCCATGTTGACGGTTTCCCTTCGCTGGTAGTGCCTTGTCCCGATTTCTGGTCCACCCAGCGGGCGAATATCATCAGTGCAACGACCCCATAAAAAACAATATCACGCACGCTTAGCCAGTTGGTTCCCGCACTCACAATACTTAATATAGATACAAATAATGCTACAGGTCCTAAAATAAACCAAGTAAGATGTAGTGCCAAAATCTTTAAACTGGTTACAGAGTGCTCTTCTGCCAATCGCTTATTGTCATTATGTGCTAACATGGTCCGACTCCATTATTTTGGCATAGTGTTTTATGTTATTTATAAAACTCAGTGGCGACTTGCCTCTGAACTTTCGATCATTTCATTACTAGTAGTGCCTCCCACCATAGTCCTCTGACCAGCTATGATTTTGGCAAGCCGTTCTGCCAGCTGTTTGGGCGACATTGGCTTCTTCTGATAGTCGCTTATCGGGTATGGGGAAATGTTATATAAAACACTCGGATCGCAGCCGTAGGTAAGAATCATGACGGGAACGTCCGATATGTTGAGCTCCCTATGCATTAGAGCCAGGACGCCGTCACCCCCGCCCCAGGGCATCATAGGCTCCAAGACGAGGATGTCGGGCGTGAACTCGCGCAGCTTTTTCGCACAATCCAAGCCGTTGGTCGCAGTCTCGACCTTAAAACCGTGTTGTGAGAGATAATCGCGGTACAAATCCAAAAGATATTCATTCGGATCGGCAATCAACAAACGAATTGACATAGATGATTCCTCCTTAGAATTCTTTTTCTCTTCCTGGATACGCTGCCATATCTCCTTGCGATGGACAGTCACGCCGGGTGGCGCTGATATGCCAAATTTGGCTCTTTCTCCGGCAACATTAAGTACAGTCATTGTCAAGCGACATGTAGGTAATACGATTTCCTCTCCCACTTTTCTGGTCAGTACTAACATGTCAAATACTCCTTTAATACCTTGCCTTACTAATGCATACAAAAGATAAATCTATTACTGGTCGCACTTCCGTCTCGGAATAAGAAAAAAGCAATTGATATGCCGAAACTCGCATGTTCTTGCAACCTGGCCCTAAGGTATCTTTACTCAAGGAGTTACAGCTTGATAAAATATATTAAGCAGCCATTTTCATACCTGCTGAGAAAGATTTTTTTGGAAAGAGACTGTCTAACGTTGTAAAGAAACTTTCCAATTATGAAGAGACTAAATAGTCAATCGGACCATGGATACCAGACGCACAACATATTGTGCATAAAGAAGTTAAGACTTAAATCAGGTATCGAAAGCTAAATAAAATCTTACGGCATCAGTATTGCATTTTTAAAATGGGATAGATGTGCAGTTTGGCGAGATCCTCGTTGTGTTGTTCGTACTATTTAGTACATCCGTAGTTGTAGTCATGTCACCGGAGGCATCCGCATGTGGAAAAGAATAGTGGCACCTGTATTATTGGTGGTTCTGCTGTGGATTATTGTCAGTGGAGTAACGACGTTTTATATCAATTTGTTATATGAATCGCATACGCGCGTTCTTGGAGAGAATTTAAGTTCGATTCAAGCCGTGGGTGCAATGCAAGCCGCCCTTTGGCAGCTACAAACGTCGGTAATGAAGGCGGCGGAACGACCGCAAAGCAAAGCGCAAAAGGAAGTGGTCGAGTTGGAGGCTGTTTTTGAACGGCATCTGGCCGAGGCCGAGAAAACGGCATTTACCTCGGATGAAAAGGATTCCATCAAAAACATCCGCCAAGAGTTCACGGCATACCGCGAACAAATTCAGCGTCTTTTGCAGCAGGCACCAATAACGGGTATCGATAATGCGCAAGATATCGAGCAGACAATACTTTTAGCCCAGGCTGTGGCGGAACCATGTAAAAAATATCTTGCAAAAAACGAACAGCTAATTGCTGACTCAACAGCCTACAGCAGTCGGTTGGGCGCATCATTCAATTTGATTCGTTTGATTGTTTTAATAGCAGGTCCGGCAATTGGCATACTCTTTGGCGTTATGGTTGCGCGAGGTTTACATCGTTCTGTTTCAAAGATTAGCGTTACACTCCGCAGCGCGACTGACGTGCTCGAAGATGAAGTAGGCCGAGTAGACATTATTCGTTCTGATGACTTGTCGGGATTACAGCAGCAGGTCGATGCTATTTCTGCGCACATTAAGCAGGTTGTAGAACAATTGCATGAAACTCGGCGTGAGGCGATCCGTTCAGAGCGTTTGGCTGCCGTTGGTCAGTTAGCGGCAGGGATCGCACACGAACTCCGAAATCCGCTTACCTCGATGAAACTTTTGGTGCAAAACGCAACCCAACAGTATCAAGGCCGGCCCCTCACCGAACAACAGCTTCAAGTAATCCAAGAAGAAATTGGACGCATGGAGCATACCATTCAAGAGCTTTTAGATTTCTCCCGTCCTGCCAATTTGAATCGCATTAGACACGATTTGCGAGAGACAGTTCATAGAGGGGTGAATTTAGTTGAAGGCAAAGCCAGACAACAGCGAGTTACTATTCGCGAAGAGTTTCCTGAACAACCGGTTATGATCGATGGCGATCCCGAACAGCTTCATCAGGTTTTTGTTAATCTGCTCCTCAATGGAATCGAATCAATGCCGCAAGGTGGAACATTACCAATCAATATCCATATTCCAAGTGAGAAATCCAACATATGCCGCATAAGTTTTTGCGACTGTGGGACAGGCATTCCTCAAGCCGTGCTGGAACGAATTTTTGAACCATTCGTTACAACAAAGGAACGCGGCACCGGATTGGGATTGGCAATTAGTCGCAGTATAATTAAAGAGCACAAAGGCGATCTGATTGCCGCCAACCGCCAGGACGGCGGAGCGGTGTTTACTGTGGATCTGCCGCTTTGCACAAATGACATTCGCCCGGGTGAACCGGGAGTTGGCATATCAGAATCACAAACAGATTGATAAGATAAATGATTCTCGGCAAAACGCCTTCGGAGTATACTAATGCCAAAATTACTAGTGATTGACGACGAACCTAATATTCGATTCAGCATCGAACAGGTTTTCGGCAGCAATGATCTTCAGGTGCTTAGTGCCGAGACTGCTGAAGATGGTTTGCGCTTGGTTGAGGAAGAATCGCCCAATGTGATTCTCCTTGATATCATGCTAGGCGACCGCTCGGGACTCGATCTATTCCACGATCTGCGCCAGGTCGATCCGAAGTGCCTTGTTATTTTCATTACCGGACACGGTACTACCGACACGGCCATTGAAGCCATGAAGCTTGGAGCGTACGACTACCTTGTGAAACCATTGGACATCGGTCAACTCCGACAATTGTTGGATCAGGCATTTGCCATAAGCCGACTCATGCATGTGCCCGCAATTGTAGAAGAGGGGGATCGGCCTGAAAATAAACCAGATCGGCTAATCGGAAGTGGAACGGCCATGCAAGCCATCTGCAAGCAAATCGGCCGGGTAGCACCTCAAGATGTAAACGTACTTATCATTGGCGATAGCGGCACAGGTAAAGAATTAGTAGCTCGGGCTATTTATAATCATAGTCATAGAAGTCAGAGGCACTTTTTGGCAATCAACTGTGCGGCTATTCCCGAATCACTTTTGGAAAGCGAGCTGTTTGGTTATGAACGCGGGGCATTTACCGGTGCAGACCGCCGACGCATTGGTAAATTCGAGCAATCCCACGGCGGTACGCTCTTTCTTGACGAAGTTGGAGACATGGCCCCCGGAACTCAGGCTAAAATTCTTCGGTTGCTGCAAGAGGGGCAATTCGAGCGAGTCGGTGGCAACGAGTCGATTAAAACTGACGTGCGGATCATTGCCGCGACCAATCAGGATTTGGAAAAGCTCATCGAGGAGGGACGATTCCGAAAGGATCTCTATTACCGTTTGCGTGGCGTAACCATTAATTTGCCCCCGCTTTGTGAAAGACGCGAAGACATTGCCGAACTGTCCTATTACTTCCTATTTCGCTACAACCGCCAACTTGGCATGTCGGTGCAGTCTATTTCTCCAGAGGCCTTGGAACTTCTGGAAAAATTCGATTGGCCTGGAAACGTTCGACAATTACAAAGCGCTATTCGAGAAGCCCTGATTGTATCGGTAGGCCCCACGATTATCCCTGATTTTCTGCCTGCTGAACTGCATCAAGAGTCAATCCCGGAATCCGAAGAAGATGTCCAGACCGATTCGTTACCGGAAGTAGATTCACAGTCTCTCACCCAGTTTATAACAACTGCTATTAGTGACGGAGAAAAAGAAGTATATCGCCGTGCATTGGAAAACTTCGACAGACTGATCATTTCACAAGCATTGCGTCAGGCAAACGGTAATCAGACTCGGGCTGCCGAAATATTGGGTCTAAGTCGCGTGACACTTCGGGCAAAGCTGCGAAATATGGGACTGTCAGTCGAGAAGGCGCTCGGTTCAAAGGAATCCTAATCCAAGTAGGAGTGATACTGATGGAACATATGGACGTACCTCGGTTCCTCGGGCTTCTGGCCATTATCCTGGGAACGGCCCAGCTATTTAGCTTCATAGCGCGAAAGGTTGGGCAACCGGCAGTGCTTGGCGAACTCCTAGCGGGAATGCTCCTTGGCACATCGCTGTTGGGTTTGGTCGATGCCAGGAACGAGATCCTCCACCTTTTGGCCGAAGTGGGTGTGGTAATCCTTCTTTTTGAAATCGGACTCGAAACTGACTTGCAAAAGCTATTACAGGTCGGAGTAACTTCCATGGCAGTTGCCATCGTAGGAGTTGCATTGCCGTTTGCATTGGGGTATATCGTCTGCTGGTTGCTGGATCTCAGCACCATCGTGTCGGTCGTCGTAGGGGCCAGCTTGACTGCCACAAGCGTCGGGATCACTGCTCGGGTGTTTTCAGAGTTGGGCCGACTTCATGAACCGGAGAGTCGGATCGTCCTGGGAGCGGCTGTCATCGACGATATTATCGGGTTGATCATATTGACCGTTGTAACAGGCCTTATTCAGGGGAAAGCTGTCACGATCTCCGAAGTGGTGAAGATCACAGGTATTGCTTTTGGTTTCCTTGCAGCAGTTTTACTGCTTGGCAGTTTGCTGATTGTTCCTTTAGCCCATTGGACGAGCAAGAGGAGAATTACTGATGCCAACACCGTAACAATCGCTGTCGTTCTTGCTCTTGGCTTGGCGTGGCTCGCTGCCATCGTTGGCTCGGCAACGATTATCGGTGCGTTTGCGGTCGGCATTTTGATGGGTAAAACGCCACAAGCTGAGGGAATCCATCGCGGCGTTATACATCTTGGACATTTTTTTGTGCCCATTTTCTTTGTGATGGTAGGGGCGGCAGTCCAGATACAGATATTGAACCCGCTTGACCAGAACAACCAGCAGACTCTATTTATGGGAGGTCTGCTCATCGTTGCGGCTGTGGTGGGTAAGTTCGTGGCAGGATATGCTCCGTTTTGGTTCCACGGCAATAAGAATGTAGTTGGTGTGGGGATGATTCCCCGTGGTGAGGTAGGGTTGATTTTTAATGACTTGGGTCTGCGCAGCGGGGTTTTTAACGCGGCACTATTTAGTGCAGTTACTCTTATGGTCATGGTAACTACATTCATAGTCCCACCCCTTCTAAAATTACTGCTCAAGCGGGCGATTCCCGAGGAAGAGCAGCAGGAATCGCATGGACTTGAGGAATTAGTTTTGTAGTCGCAGCAAATTTTGAAGGTCAATATGGCCGATGAGCGGCCATCGTCTTCGTTAAGGAGTACAAAACCATGTCAGCATTTGCACAGATTATGAATGTGGAATTAATTGCTCCAACAAGTATCAGGCTCCAACTAATCAGCGCGGAAGATGCTTTGGTATCTGAGCGAATTGTTATGAGCCCGAACGACTTTATTACCGACTTTGGTACTTTTTTAACTGCTGTTCGAGCTTCTGGTGAAAAACACCCTGTTGACATTGCGGCACTTACATGTTCATGGAAACAGAGGCGTAAATTACTTCGGAAAATATTGATTGACGAAGATCCTTGGGGGGAACATCCGCAACCAACAAAATCAGAACCAACACCAGACTACTGGGCAATGGAACTGTGTCTAGGTTCCGAACGTGCAGAGCAACTGTTTCAACAAATATTATGTGAAGCGGAACAGAAATAGCCGTTATTATAGAAGGAATTGATCGCAAAATTGCTTGTAGAAGCGGTTTTTTAGTACTCTGCCATACTGATGATGGACACACATCTGATTCACAGTAAGATCAATTTATGCCCAATCTAAAATAGTGAGGAAAAAGCCATGTTTGGTATAGGCCCGACAGAATTGATTGTTTTTGCCTTGATTGCATTATTGCTCTTCGGCAATCGGTTGCCGAGTGTGATGAGATCGCTCGGGCAAGGAATCGTAGAGTTTAAAAAAGGTGTCCAAGGCATTGAAGACGATGTCAAAAATGCAGACAAAAATAAAATTGAACACAAGTAGGCTCTTTAGCAGGTTAAAGCTAATAGCGTTAGACATAAGAGACGGAAGGCCAGGGCAGGAAAGAGGCATTCAAGTACATTCCTGCGGAACTTTCTTGGGCGATGTCGCATGGCCACTACTTGCAATGGGATGCGTCATATCGAAATGTTCCAAGATTCGCCGAGGAATGATTGGGCGGTCGAGCGACTGCTTATCTACCTGGGAGATTGAACGATTTCGTGACAACCATACCAGTAATGCAGGCAGGATTACTAAAGATGTAAACAGGCAACAACTAACGCCGATTGTTAGTACTCGGCCTAGACTCTGGAGGCCCTTGTGGCTGGCAATCATAAGACTTCCAAAACCAATCATGGTTGTAAGCGATGTGAGCATCACGCTGCTGCCTATTGAGGCGCTCATTCTATATGGGCCATCTTGGCGTCGATAGTCATGGACGAGATGTACGCCGTTATCAACACCGATGCCTAACAATAAGGGCAGCACGATCATGTTTGCCGGGTTTAATGGAATATTTAAGAGACCGAGGAAACCAAATGTCTGCCACATTCCTAGACCGAGCGGTAGAACTGCAAGAAAAGTATAAAGTAGGCTGCGGAAATCGAGATACACAAAGACGAGAATTCCAATTAGGGCGTAAATCCCAGCCTGCTCGTAACTCCACTTCATTTGCCTAGATGCCTCATACGTCTGCAACGGATTCCCGGTCGCACTTGGATCAACACTACGTACCTCACAGACAAACTTCTCCATCGCAGCCATGTCCCAGATGCTGCCCTTACTATAAACTCTCAATAAATGCCATCCGTTCTTGCCGACAAAGCGTCGGATCAAGGCATTCGGTAAATCTGTCTGTCGTGGCGGTTCTGGATTAGCAACGGAACGCAACAAACACAAACGATTTAACAGATCAGCGGCTACCTGTTCCTGATACCATGACAATCGTCGCCCACATTCGGAAAAGGGTAGTCTTTGTAATGCAATGCGGATTTGTTCTGTTTGACGCTTGATCTGCAATGAGCAACCATTTTTGGCCAGCACTGTTTGAAGGCGGGCTACTGCTTGATCTAAGTCTTCTGGTGTATCTGGAAAGATTTGTGGAGGGCGCACGGGTAGATGTTCCAACTGTTGCCGAATATCCGCAATTATTGAACTCTCTAGTTCTTTGTCACTAGGAAACAGCGAGACAATTTCATCGACGCGCTTCACCGAGGGTAGTTGAAGAAAGCGTGCTTTGCGTGTAAGAAGTTCATTCGGATCGTTGCCAATTGATACTGCGAACCAAGCGCTCTGATCACTCTCGTTCAGCAGCTTATGCTCCAGTACAACACTCTACATCCCTTCCGGTTGCAGATTCAATAGGTTGTGATCATACCATAACTGAGGGTGTCCTGCTCCAATTATGATCACAGTCGCTAAACCAATAACTAACACAACCACCGGCAAAATCCCAAGCCATTTTAATTGAGATCCCATATCTAAAAGGGTAGGTAGGACTTGATTATCCCGGTTTCTGTCTGAAAGATAAATCATGGCAGGCAGTACAGTCATCGCTGCCACACAACATAACAGGATTCCACCTCCGGCGATAACGCCCAGTTCTGCAACTCCTGTGAACTCAGTAAACCCTGCCACGAAAAATGCGACCGCTGTCGTTACCGCTCCTGTGATCATCCCTGGGCCGACACCGATTGCTGTCTGTACCAGGGCGTTTTTGATTGAAACGGTCGTATTGCGCAGTTGAAGGTATCGCGCCACATAGTGGATGCCGAAATCTATTCCCAACCCAATTACAACCGCGCCGAAAGCAATGCTCAGGATATTTAAATGACCGATGACTAAAGTGATATACCCAAATGACCATGCCATACCCAGCAACAATGTAATGATGGCCAACAAGGGGTGCCGTAGGCCGCCGAAACCGACAACGAATACAACAATCACACCAACAAGAGACAATGCCGTGGATTGTGTCATTGACACTTGGCTAGAAGCCATCTCGTCGTTTTCCATTACCGGCAGTCCAGTAATGCCGATCTTAACATGTGGATACTGAGCGTGGACTTCGGAAATCGAACTGCGCAATGCATTGAGTCCGTCAGTATTCTGTGCCAGACTCTCTTCTGATTTGCCTTTCAGTCGCAAGAGAACAAATCCCAATCGTCCATTATTAGCCAACAAGTATTGCGTATCCAGCTTGTTGAGAATAGTGGTTGCCCCCGGCGTTCCGGGCCAGGGCGATTCGTAACGCCCTGGAGATTCTAAGGCAGAAGCCAATCCTTGCAACCAGCAGGAAAGACGTGCCTCAGCAGCAGACTGTCCCAAGGTTGAGAATGTAGCTGGTATGTTCTGCATCCCCATACACATCCCATCTGTCATTCTGCTAAGCTTCAGATTCGACCAGTCTCCTAAGAGAATAGGGCGAGCATCATTAACAAAGGCACCGATTTGCTTTAGCTCTTCCACTGGAAGATAATGCAGGCCTTTACTCCGAATCTTAGTGAAATCAATCTTGTGCAAGACATCGTGGAAGAATTGGTCCTGACCTGCAAGCTTCATGAACAAGGTGTCCAAGACAGGTATGACTGACTCACGGTTGACCCCCTCGACAACAACAACTACATCATCCTCATCGCCAAACTCTTGCACATACTGGAGCCAAAGCCGGTTATAGCTGCTATTTGGATTTATGAGATCCAGCCGGCTGGTACGAAACTTGAGCCGAGAGCCAGCGAGCGTCAAAGATGCCACTGCCACTACAATGGCAATTGCCAGCGTTAGAACAGGAAACCTGGTCACCAGCCTGGTGACATATTCCAAAAGCGCATTCAAAGATGATGGTTTTGTCACGGACATGTTTTTGGAAATTGCATCGAGTATTAACACACATGTTGGAAAAGCAAAGGCTTGGATAGCAACAGCATTTCGTTGCTTTACAAAGATGCATTAACAAATGGACTTATGATAAGTGCCCAAATTCCTACGCTAATTGAGAAAAATGGCGTTCAGCGCATGGCAGCACACTACCAGAATGCAACAGTTTCATAAACCGCCGCTATTGGTGATGAATAGTCGTAAAAAAAGCCCATGTTCAGATGGACAATTGACTTCTAACCTTTGCATAAAGGTTCGCTCTATACCGAGTGTTTGAGACTATCTCTATTTCCAAGACTTGGCAGATAATACCGTGTCGGTAAATGGACGGCAAGACCATAATCTGGGCAACCTGGGCAAGTAGTTTTAAACCGGCAATGCTGTAGTTTAAATAGTCAATGATAGCCGGCCCGTTCCATCCATGCACGAATCTGGCTAGCGTAGCGCACCCCAAAAAAGGCGCGAAGAAACCGAACAATCCAACAATGGTCACTTCCCTGAGTTTCGCTTCCATTGCAGCCGGGTCAAGTTCTGCTCCCGCCAAGAATGTCAAGAGGACTGCACTTACCGACGCAATGAACCGGAGCCAATCCAGGTTTGCCCCAAGGGCGTTGTGATATAGAAAATAATCGGCGGGAAACGCCGCAACCATCCCCATGCAGATTTCCACCAAGGCCATAGACATGCAAGAGAACGGCTAGAGCAAGCCACCCGGCGGCAATCGCGTAGGTCTGTTCCATCGAAGTTTCTCGCATGGCGTGCCAACCGCGAATCGGTATTTACCAAAAGAAAATCATGCCTGTTGGCAGGGCTTGCAGGTACAAGAGTTCAACTCCTGCCGACAGGGCATCGCGGCAGGAGTCATTAACCCGGTTCCTGGCGGTTGCGCGGGGGACTCCATCTCCTAAGAAATAAATTCCAACCCAGTTGCCTACATCGGTTAAGATGGTTTTGTCTTTCTCTGGGCCCTCGTTTCGGTGCAATCCGGGATTGTCGGCTGCAACAAAAAAAGGTAAACTGTCCGAAAAGTCAATTCTTTCAAGGGTGTAGTGTCATTTTACGCTACAGGTCATGCGGATGGTCGGGCCGCCATCCGGTAATTGTATTTTATTACCGGATACTACCATGCAAACGCAAGATCAAAAATATGACTCTAGTTCGGGCTGTCTCATTCATTTATTCTGGCTAATCGTGGGCAACGTGGCGCTCTTAATAGTGGCTGGCCAGATTTTGTTTCATACAGGAGGCAGATTCTCTGTATTCGACGCCATTTACTGGTTGTTTGTTGTCTTGATTCTTGCTGCCCGATACGCTGACATACGCTTCTTTAAAGGCACCACGGTGGATGGGAAGCCATCCACGCTTAAAGATTTGCGCGCCATGCGATCATCCTCATTATTTCTGCCGGGTTTATATGGATAACCATCCATCTTTTAGCGTCAATAATACAAAAAGTCAATGAGTTGATTGTGGTTACCACCTACTCCATAAGATCAAAAAGTAACAAGGATGTACTTGAAGCGGATGCGATTCACGCCATACCAAAGACAAAAATTTTTAGGACTTGCTAATAGAATTTTATTTGTTAGAAAAACACTGGGATAATGTAAAGATGCCCATGACTCCTACCCTACAAACATCCGGGGCCTCGTCCCATTTTCATTCTCTATCCGCTAGTCTCTGTCCCTAGCAGGCGTTTACTTAAGATTGAGCACGTTAATGAAGGTGACTTCGACAAGAAGGTCCTGCTATCGGCCGTCCCCGTATTAGTCGATTTTTATGCCGATTGGTGTGGACCCTGCAAGGCGCTTGCACCAGTGCTTGAAGAGGTGGACCGCGAAACCCCGGATGTGAAAATTGTCAAGGTAAACGTGGATGAAAACTATGAATTGGCTACCCGTTATAAGATCGAGTCGATTCCCAGCGTGCTCGTATTTAAAAATAAAGAATTAACCGACAGGCACGTGGGATTGGCCAACAAGGCGGTTCTGAAGAGACTCATTACAAGGTGACAATTCATAAAGGGGACAGTCCCGGAAGATAAGGGCGAATAATGGATACTTCACAAACTAACAAGGAGAAAACGCGATGAATTATTCATCTTTTACGACTGTCGTTTTGGTGTTGTCGGCATGGTTCATACTGAATCGTTGGATTTTGCCTTGGTTCGGTGTGCCCACATGTATGTGTAGTAGCTGCTCGGTGGCTCCGCGCACGACCGTTACTAATCAGGTAAACCCAGGACTACCCGAGCAGAAATACCGCCCAAATGAAGATGTTTCGGAGTAAGGTTTTTTCCCGCCGAGGATTGGGCAGGTCGGCAATGGAAAATTAAATTAAGCAGAAAGGGTTATTACTATGACAATTGAACGTGGATTACGCTTGGCAGCCGGGATAGTAGTGCTATTGAGCGTTGCGCTAGGTTATTTTGTCAATCCTGCCTGGTTGCTATTGACAGCTTTTGCCGGGTTGAATCTACTACAATCGGCCTTTACGAACTGGTGCCCTATGGTCTGGTTCCTCGCGCCTCTAGGACTCCAGCCCTGTGTAGCCCGCGCGGCTCAACGTCCAGCCCGATCGGCGGACGATTGATCGCCGGGCCTGTTCATTCAATATATGTGTCGTATGAAAACGGTGGAGTCATGACAACTCTCGGAACACTTTTTGCGCGATGGGCCCGATGGGGTATCCGTACAGTGGTTCTACTTGGCTTCGCCGCTGGCGTGGTCGTGCTGATGCTTTGGCTCGCTGGAAAGTTCGCACCGAAGGTGCCAGCGAATAAAACAACCACTCAATCCCATGTGTCAGATGTCGAGGGTCGGTTGGTGTCGGTACGTCTCGTCCGACTGCCTTTGTCCGAATCGGCAGTGGGGACCATTCGTGCGGTGCATGAAACGAGCATCGGCTCGAAGCTGCTGGCGCGTGTCGTTGAGGTCAACCTCAAAGCCGGCCAAAAAGTCCAAACGGGCGATGTCTTGATACGCCTAGATGACACGGATTTGCAGGCCAAGCTCCAGCAGGCCAAGGCGGCTGTTGCG
>Ga0187861_10002143_pt1 | contig 18923 bp, 12 predicted proteins | sample June2016WEW_10_1_3_FD_132986 | JGI IMG/M metagenome (GOLD analysis project Ga0187861, IMG submission 132986) | Peatland microbial communities from SPRUCE experiment site at the Marcell Experimental Forest, Minnesota, USA - June2016WEW_10_100 | ecosystem: Environmental > Terrestrial > Soil >...
GAAGCGGGCCTGGTCCTGAAGGTCTGCGTGAAGGTGGGCACCGTTGTCAAGAAGGACGACCCGCTCTTCGAGATTGATGCGCGCGCACTCAAATCGCAGTTGCTCACGGCCAAAGCGGCGGTTGTGAGCGCCGATGCGGAGCTGGCACGCGTCCAGGCCTATCGCCGCAAAGAAGACGAGGCGCCTCTGCGCGCCAAGGTTGCTCAAGCCGCGGCCAGCGTCAGCGACGCGCAGCGCGCCATCGTGCAAGCCGAAGCCACAGTCGTCGAACAGGAGTGGATCCAGAAGGACGGCGAAGCGAAGATGAAGCGGCTGCAGGCCACGGTGAAAGGCGGCGCGACTTCCGAGGAGGAACTCGAACGCACGGAATATGCGGTGAAGCTTGCCATCGCGCGCGTGGCCACAGCCAAAGAGGCCGTGAAAGTCGCGCAGGCGAAGCTCGAGGTGGCCCAAGCAGCGCTGGACGCGGCGCAGGCCGATCTCAACACCTTCCTTGCGGGCGCGTGGCCGCCGGACGTGAAGAAGGCACAGGCGGCGCTGGGCGAAGCGCAGGCCAAAGTCGAGCAGCTCAACCTGGACATTGAGCGCCGCACGGTCCGCGCGCCGCTGGACGCCACCGTGCTGCGCGTCAATCTGCGCGAAGGGGAACACGCCGTGGCCAGCACCGTGCAGGCGGAAGACGCCGTGATGGTCCTGGGCGACCTGAGCGCCAAGCATGTGCGCGTGGACATTGACGAATTCGACGCCAAGCGTTTCAAGCCCGGCGCGCCGGCCACCGCGTTCCTCAAGGGCATCACCGACAAGCCCATCCCGCTCCAGTTTGTGCACCTGGAAGCGTTCGTGATCCCCAAGCGCGCTCTGACCAACAGCCAGCGCGAGCTGGTGGACACCCGCGTCTTGCAGGTCGTCTACAGGATCACCGATCCGCAGGCCAACGTGTACGTCGGCCAACAGGTGGACGTGTACGTTGAAGCGACCGAGGGTAGCGTCGCGCCGCCACCCCAACGCTGACGCAAGGGCTCACTTGGGAGGATTGAGGAAGTAATCGTTGAGCGCTTTGTCCGAGTGGCGCACGCCGGTGTTATCATGGACGTTGGCAGACTCGGTGATGATGGCGCCCTCGGGCCCGGCAAACTGCCAGTGCCGGGACTCAACCTTCGCCAGCGGGACAAAGGTGCCGGGCGTGGCCGCGACTTCATGCTTGACGGTCACCGTGCCGCCACAGTGGCACTTGGGAATGACGATGTCCTTGCTCAGGTTGTCTTCGCCGATGCCCACAATGTGAGACAGCCCGTGACGGACCAGCCAGCCTTCGAGCTTGGCAGGATTCTTGTCGGTCGCGATGTGCCAGTGCTCAGGCAGCATCTGCCCGGGCAGCAGGTAAATGTCCATGAGCATGTAGCGGTCCTGCTCATTGTTCACGAACATGTTCGCGGCCAGGCCCAGCTTGGTGTACTGGCCGGTGCCGTAGTCGGAAATCCACAGCTTCTCCGCGGCGCCCGGAAACACGGGATAGCCGTGGTACTTCATCAGCGCGGCGAGCGCCTCCTTGGCTTTGTCCAACAGGAACTTGCCGTCGGCGCCGTAGAAGAACGAGTTCTCGAACTTCGGCATTTCCTTCTTCTCCTCAGCCGAGGCGCGCGAGGCGGCCAGCGAGCCCAGCACACCGATGGATGCCACCTTCAGCGCGTCGCGGCGCGTCACTTTTCCTTGCTTGGTCATTGCTTGCTCCTTTCAGGTCCTGGTTCCTTTCACCACAGAGACACAGAGGCACAGAGAACAACAGAACAGCAGGATAACAGGACAACAGGTCAACAAAAAGCACGGAATGCCAGAACCCTAAGCCCTCTCTGTGTCCCCGTGTCCACGTGTCCCCGTGTCCCCGCGTCTCTGTGTCTCTGTGGTGAATTCATTCTTTCAACTCGATTAGCGACATCGTGTGGTTGTCATGCCTCACATTCGGACCGTAGGTGATGTCAATGTTGGAGATGTACAGCTTATTGCCGCGCCGGATGGCTTCGGAGGGCGCGTGCAGTTCTCCGTTGGCGCCGTCGCAGTTGGCATTCTTGGCGATCATCACGACAGCGCCGGTCTCGGAGTTGATCTTGAAGATCGCGTTGCCGAGGAAATCGGCCACCCACAGGTTGCCCTGCTCATCCGCGTGCAGGCCGTCGGTGCTCTCCATGCCGTTGTCCTTGGCCAGCAGCTTGCTCGAAGCCACGTTGCCGTCCTTGTCCAGGGTCACTTTGATGACCTCGGCGTCCCCGAAGTTGCAGACGTACATGACGCCCTTGGAATCGAAATCGAGGCCGTTGGCGCCGACGTGGTGTTGCGGGCTTTGGGTCATGAATTTGAAGAACATGTGCGGATCGTCCACGCCCTTCACCGCGACCGGCGCGCCGGCTTTCAGTTCGCTGATCTTGAAGCGATAGACGCCGCTGGGCATCGGCGTCTCTGTGCCCAGCGTCGAGTCGCAGACGTACACGCAATCGCCCCAGCAGGCCAGGCCGTTGGACATGTTCAGTCCCGTGGCAACAGCATCCACGCCGGCGGCCTTCCCGTCCTTCACATTCACCCTCAGTACGCGGGACACGCCGCGCTTATCAGTGCAGAACATCTGGTTGTCGGCGATGTAAAAGTTGCCGTCAGAGGCCCAACCGTTGCCGAGCGGGCTGACCTTGCCGGTGTCCGGGTGATTGGGCAAATCGCTGAACTCCTCATACTTGTCGTCAGGGCTGATGCGCATGATCTTGGCGGGATACTTGAACTCCAGGTTCTTGTTGTTCATGGACAGGTAGATGTAGCCGTCCTTGCCGATGGACATGCCGTCGGGGCTGTTGTACTTGTCCGGAAACTTGAAGAGCAGGGCCGGTTTGTACAGCGGCGCCGTCTCGCCTCCGCCACACCCAACCGCGGCCAGCAACAGGCCGCACAGCAAACACGCACCCGTCAGATGCTCAAGCTTCCTCATGTTCCCTCCTCCTTTTAGTAGGACAGCCTTTCCAGGCTGTCCGGACAGGCTGGAAAGCCTGTCCTACCGCGCGTGCTACCAAAGCTGGTCCAGTGCTCGGAGCACCTTCTGGTAACGTTCGTACTTTGCCGCGAAGACTTCCCCCTTCTTCGGATCCGGTTCGTAGCGCCGGGCGATGCGCGTCATGGCGTTCACAGCTTCCGTATACCCCGGATAACAGCCGCAAGCCACCGCTCCCGCGATGGCGGCGCCCAGAGCGCCCAGTTCCGTGCCCGTGGGGATCTCGACGGGGACCTGGAAGCAATCGCTGAACATCTGGGCCCAGACGGCACTGCGCGCCGCGCCGCCGCTGAATCTGATCGCTTCGGGCGGACGGCGGAACTTCAGCAACCGGCGGTAGTGCGTGTTGTGGCCGAAGACTATGCCCTCGTAGACGGCGCGAACGACGTGCGCGCGCGTGTGCCAGCCTTCAAGGCCGATAAGACACGCCTTTGCCCGCGGGTGGGCATTGGAGCCGAAGAGGAACGGCGTGAACACGAGGTGGCTCTCTTCGGCCTCAACGCTCGCCACCAACTCGTTGCACAACTCGTACTCCGAGACACCGGCTTTCTTGCCTTGGGTACGCAACAGCGCGGTGACGAACCATTCCAGGTTGCTCGCGGAAGTCGGGCTGCCTTCCAGCATCAGGTAGTAGCCGGGGATGCAGTAGCAGGACGTCATGAAGAGGTCCTTGTCAACCAGCGGCTCCTTGGCGACGTACTGATTGTTGCCCCACGTACCGGCGATCAGCGACATGGGGCGCTCGTCCACGATGCCCGACGCCAGCGCGCAAGCGTCAATATCGAACATGCCGCCGGCCACGGGGGTGCCCTGCTTCAAGCCGGTTTCTCTGGCGGCCTGCGCAGTCACCTGGCCGCACAGTTCAGCGGGGCGGACCATTGGCGGCAGGAGGCGCTTCAGATCCAGCAGGTCGAACAAGGCCAGAACTTCATCGTCATACTGGCCGCTCACGACGTTCAACAGACTGGCGCCGGACATGTCGGTGAGTTCCGCGCGGATTTCGCCCGTGAGCCGGAAGCGGACGTAGTCTTTGCACATCAGCACCCAGCGCGCTTTGCTCATGACCTCCGGCTCGTGGTCGCGTACCCAGGCCAGGAGCGCATTAGGCTGCGCGGCCCACAGGGACTGTGTGGTCTTGGGCAGGGCCTTGGCATCCACGCCATCGGCCCGCCATTGGTCAACGTAACCCTGGGCGCGTTCGTCGGTCGAGTAAATGGCGTTGCGGACGGGCTTGCCCGCCTCGTCAATCAAGTACAGTCCGTTGCCATGGCCAGTGGGGGAGACGCAGGCGATGGCTGCGGGGTCAATCCCGGTCTTGGCGAGCACCTCGCGGATAGCCTGAGCGGTGGCGCGCCAGATTTTGGTCATGTCCCGTTCGGAGTGGCCCGGGTGGGGCTCCAGAGCGCCCACTTTCCGCGAGGCCACGCCGACTTCCCGGCCGTCGGCGGTGAACAAGGCGGCCTTGGAGACGGTCCCGCCGTTATCTATGCCCAAGAAGTATTGCGGCATAGCTTAGGCCTCCTTCTTGGGTTCGGCAGCGGCCTGAGCGGCTTCCTGGGTCTGGTCGGCTTTCTCGTCCGTGAAGAGGAAGAAGAAGGCCGCCAGCAGCACGGCGCAAATGACGGTGGTGATGGTCCAGATGGTGTTCCAGTCGTAGACCTTCACAGCAGACTCGGTTGCGCTGGTCTTCAGCGTGGTGTAGTGGTCAATCAGCGCGCCGTTGGCGACGTTGCCGATCAACATGCCAACGCCGAAGGTGAACAGGAAGATCAGTCCTTGCGCCTGGCCCTGGAGTTCCTTGGGGGCCTTGCGGTTGATATAAACTTGTCCGCCAACAAAGAAGAATCCGAAGATGATGCCGTGCACAAGGATGGCGATGAAGTACAACCAGTCCATGCCTGGGATCATGCCGCCGAGCAGGAAGCTGGCATAACGCACGGTCATCACTAGCAGGCCGATGAGCATGGTCCACTTGACACCGAAGCGGGAGAGCGCCAGAGGCACCAGCAGCATGAAGAACATTTCGGTGAACTGGCCCCAGTTCATTGTTGCGCTGATGTACTGGAAACCCTTGTCTTCCAGGAACACTGAGCAGTAAGACCAGTAAATGGTGAAGGGGATCATCACCAATGTGGAGATAACGATGAAAAACGCGAAGTGCGGGTCCTTCATCAAACTCAGGGCCTTAAGCCCCAGAGCGTCTACCACGGACGCGGGCTTGCCCTTCGCCGGCGGAGGAGTGTTCGGCACTGTCAGGGCCACGATGGCGGCCAGGATGCTGGCGCCCGCGCCACAGAGGAGCGGGATGTTGGTCCCGTCTATCTTCGTGTGGTAACATTTCATGGCAACAAAGCTGAAAACGCCGGAGCAGACCCAGCCGATTGTGCCGAAGACGCGGATTTGGGGGAACTTCTCCGCGGGGCTGTTGGCCATAGCAATGGCGCTCGTCAAAGCCCACGTCGGCATGTAGCAGAGCATGGCGGCCAGGAGTGCGACGAAGACCGTGGTCCCGTTTTTCTGTTCGGCCGCGAGGTAGAGTAAACCGGCCGTGATCACGTTCAACACAAACAAGACGCGCTGGCTGGCAAAGTAACGGTCGGCAACCATGCAAATGAGAGGCGAGGCCATACAGCCAATCGCCATCGAACTCAGGATCAAGGATGACTCAGTGCTGGTCAGGTTGAGCTTGCCCAGGTAGGCAGCCAAGGATGGCCACCACACCGCGAACAACATGAACTGGAAAAACATCATGGCGCTGAGACGAATGCGCACACCCAACGGGATACTTTCCTCGCTCATGACGGCTCCTTTCCTGTCTCCTCGTTGCCTTGCTCAAGGCTCGGGGAACACCTCCCCTTGCCACATCACCCGGCTGCCAAAAAGTTGAACGGTAGGACAGGCTTTCCAGCCTGTCCGGACTGCCTGGAAAACCTGTCCGGACTGCCTGGAAAGGCTGTCCTACCACCACTAGTGCATCGCCAGGCCGCCGCTCACGTCCACCGTCGCGCCGGTCATGTAGCTGGCGCGCTCGCTGCACAGGAAGACCACCACGCTGCCGATCTCTTCAGTCTTCCCGACGCGCTTGAGCGGCACTCGTCTGTTGAATTTCTCCGGGTCGGCGTCAATCAAGGCGGCCATCAGCTCCGTCCGCATCAGCCCCGGAGCGACGCAGTTGACGTTGATCCCGTGCGGGGCCAGCTCGCGAGCCAGCGCGATAGTGAAAGTAATGATCGCGCCCTTGCTGGCATCGTACGCCAGCTTGCCGGACTCCGAGCCTCGGAACGCCGCCTGCGAGGAAATACTCACAATCCTCCCGGTGCGCTTGGCCGCCAGCAGCCTGCGCACCAGTTCGCGGCTGCACAGGAACGTCCCGCCCATGTTGACCTGGAACATTCTGCTCCACTCTTTCTCCGTGATCTTGATCATCGGCCCGCCGTTGGGAGCGATCGCCGCGTTGTTGACCAGGGCATCCACGGGCCCGAGGGTCTTCTCGACCTGATCGTACATGGCTGCCACGTCGGCTTCGCTGGTCACGTCGGCTTTCACGGCCAGGGCCTGAACGCCGTACGCGCGGGTCAGTTCCTCCTCTACGGCCTGGGCCTTCTCCAGGTCGCAAACAGCCACGTTCGCCCCTTCGGCAGCGAGAAGCTGGCAGATCGTTCTGCCCAGCCCCCGCCCGCCGCCGGTCACCAACACGACTTTGTCTTTCAGTTTCAGGTCCATCTCAAATCCTCTCGTTCACCACAGAGACACCTGGGAGCGCCGCACCCCAGTGCGGCCTTCGTTCCATCTTTACGGCCGCACTGGGGTGCGGCGCTCCCAGGTGCCTCACGGCACCAGCACCACCCGCAACGACTCCCCGCTCTTCATCAGTTCAAAGGCCTTGGCAATCTCACCCAGCCCCAGGCGATGGGAGGCGAGCTTCTCCAGCGGCATGCGGCCTTGGGCCATCAACTCGATGGCCCTTTTCACGTGCGCGGGTGTCGAATCGCTCGTCCCGATCACACGCAGCTCGCCGTAGTGGATCAGGCGGCTGTTCAGGGACAGCATGTGCTTGCCTTCCGCCAACGACGCGAACAGACACACCGTACCGCGCTTGCGGGCCAGTTCGAGCGCGGCTTCCTGCGGTTGGGCGGCCGGCGCCGCGACTATGACCACGTCGGCGCCCACGCCGCCGGTCGCATCTTTCACGATCTTCTTCAGGTCCTGCTGCGCGGGATTTACAGCCATGTCCAGACCGCAGCCTGCGGCCTGTTTCAAGCGCGCCGGGTTGATCTCGGTAATGATGACCGTTTTGGCCCCGAAAGCGCGCGCCGTGCAAGCGTTGATCACACCCATCGGCCCGGCGCCCATGACCACCACGGTGTCGCCGGGCTGCACTCCGCACTGCTCGCACGCGTTCACGGTGCAGCTTACCGGCTCGGCCAGCGCCGCGTGTTCCGCCTTCAGCTTCGGCAGGACTTTGACCACGTGGCCGTTCTTCAGGGCCAGCGCCGGAATGGTGACGTACTCAGCCATGCCGCCAGGGTAGCTGAACCCCATAGGCGCGAGGTTGGCGCACAGATTGTTCCAGCCCTTCTTGCAGTAGAAACAGGCGCCGCAGGAAATCGAGGTGGCCATGACGATCCGGTCGCCCGTGGCAAAGCCCGTGACGTGCGCGCCGATAGTCTCGACCAGGCCAGTGAACTCATGGCCCATAGTCATCGGCGGCTTGATCCTGGGGTTGCCCGAAAGAAAGGCCTTCAGGTCCGAGCCGCACACGGCGCAAGCGTCAACCTTGACCCGGATCTCGTCCGCGCTGCACGCCGGCATCGCGACGTTTTCGGCCCTGACGTTGCCCGGACTGTGGTAGACCACGGCTTTAATACTGGCCATCACTCTTCGCTCCATCCAGCACGGCTTCAGTGGATGCCACGCCCAAGCGGCTGCATCCTTGTTTGAGGTACGCGACGGCTGTTTCCCAGGACCGCACGCCGCCCGAGGCCTTCACGCCCAGCGTCTTGCCGACGGTCTTGAGCATGATGTCAATGACCTGCGGGTTGGCGCCGTCGCCGTTGAAGCCGGTTGAGGTCTTCACGAAATTGGCGCCGGCCGCCTCGGCAATCCGGCAGGCTTTGGCAACCTGCTCGGGTGTCAGGAGGCACGTCTCCAGGATCACTTTCACCAGCACGCCCTTGGGTTTGGCGGCCTGCACGACGCCTTCGATGTCGCGCTGCACCCACGCAAAATCACCCGACAGGAACTTGCCGATGTTCATCACCATGTCGAGTTCCGCCGCGCCGTCCTCGATGGCCAGCCTGGCCTCGAGAGCCTTGGTTTCAGGCCGGCTGGCGCCGTGGGGAAAGCCGATCACACAGGACGGCCGGCAGGAGCTGCCTTTCAGCGTCTCGGCCGCGAGCTTGACATCGGACGGCCGCACGCACAGGCTGCCGACTCCGCGCGCCGCACACATCTTGGCGTTCTTGACGACATCCGCATCCGTCTGCATGGGTTTCAGCACCGCATGGTCAATCTTCCTGGCAACTTCTTCTTTGGTGAACATTTCTAACCCCCGCCCCTCGCCCCTAACCCCTCGCCCCTCCTCAGTGCATTTCCCGCCCGCCCGTGACATTGATGGCCTGGCCGGTCATGTAGTCTGCGCCCTTGGAGGCCAGGAACAAAGTCACCGCCACCACGTCATCAATGCTGGCCAAGCGCTTCAAGGGAATCTTCTCGGTGAACTTCTTGACAACTTGTTCCCGCGGCATTTTCAGGTTCTCAATGTAGCCGGCGGAAACATTCTTCCACACGCCCGTGTGATCCGTGATGCCGGGGCACAAACAGTTCACGGTGATGCCGTCGCCGGCCAGTTCGTAGGCCAGCGCCTGGGTCAGACCCATAATGGCCGCTTTGGCGGCGGAGTAATGGCACATGAGCGCCGAGCCGGTCTTGCCGGACTTGGACGAGAAGTTGACGATCTTCCCGTAATGGTTGGCCTTCATCAGCGGCACGGCCTGCTTGATGAACAGGAAGGTCCCCTTGCAGTTCACGGCGAACATCTTGTCCCAATCGCTTTCTGTTATGTCCTCCACCTTGCCCTGGGCCACGATGCCCGCGACGTTGACGAGGACGTCAATCCTCCCGCCGAAAGCTGCCGCTGCGGCCGCCACCACGGCCGCAACCTGCTGCGCATTGGTGACGTTGGCCGCCAGGCCGCGGCATTCGGCCCCGCCCGCGGACAATTCCTTCACGGTTTCGTCCACGGCCTTCTGGTCGAGGTCCGTGATGAAAACGCGCGCGCCCTCGCCGAGAAAACCCGCGGCGATGCCTTTGCCAATGGCGCCCACGGCGCCGGTGACCAGAGCAGTCTTGCCTTTGAAGTCCATGCCGTTCCCCCTCGCAGCCAATGTCGCGTTAGCGAAGCCTGGAAGGTAACGCCAACGAACCCTCACCGCAAGTGCCGCCGCGCCTTGAAAACCCCATCACGCGCCTATACAGTCTGTCCTCGATGTAAGGAGAACGCCATGCTCAGGCCCCTCTTGATTTGTGCTGCGCTGGCCCTGTTGGGCCTCACCCAGGCGGGCGAAGGCGCTGCCCAGTTCTACCAGAAAAAGGCCACCTGGTTTGAAACCTACGTGGCCTCGTGGGAAACAGCCTGCCGCCAGCACGGCGACGAGGCCAAAGGCGCGCCGCTGCCGGATTTCGGCAAGGAGCCCTTCACCATCCTGGCCTGGGTCAAGACGCAGGAGGGCGGCACAATCCTGGCCAAAGCTCCGGCCACGGGAAAGTGGGCGCCACAGGGCAAGTCGCTCTTCGTCCGCGACGGCAAGCTCTGCTACGACATCGGCTGGGTCGCGTGCCTGCAGTCTCACAAGTCCATCGCCGACAACCAGTGGCACCACGTCGCGCTCACCGGCCCAAAGGACTATGAATTCTACATAGACGGCAAACTCGATCTGCACGGCGGCTTGGGCGCTGAGCCGGACAAGCCGGAACACGTGGCCAAGATCGGCTGCACCTCGGACGATTTCCCGGCCGTGTCGCATTTCAAAGGAGCTTTGGACGATCTGCGCGTCTACAAGCGCAGACTCACGGCGGATGAGGTCCAGAATGACTTCGAGAAACCCGGCGCGGCGGGCAACCAGGACCAACTGGCGGCCCACTGGAAATTTGACGGCAACACTGACGATGCCACCGGGGGACACAGCCTCGCTTTGCCGAAGGGCCAGGAGGCGGCTTACTGTGAAGGCAAAGTTGGCCAGGCGCTCACGCTGAACGGCTCGGCTTGCTTGAACGTGCCGCCGTCGCGGGCGGGCGCATTGCGCGAGGAAGTCTGGGCGCTGGTGAAGCGCGATTTCGTTGACGCCCGCTCGGTACGCGAGCTCCAACGCGAGGCACAGGACAAAATCCTCGACGACCCCTGGAAGCCCGGTGACTGCGCCGCGCTGGCAGCGCGTTACGCCAGGGCCACGCGCGTTCCCGGACTGGCCGAACAGGCGCGCGAGGCTGCTGCAAAAGCCAACGATGCGGCCGGCTTGGAATGCGTGCGGGAAATCTACCATCGCAGCCGCGGCCTGGAGGACGCCCAAGCCAGGCTCGCAGCCTTCAACACCAAAGCCCTGCGCGCGGCTGTGGCGGACCTGGCGGCTTCCTTTGGGCCGCGTTACCCGCGAGGCGCGGAGCTCCTGGCACAACTGGACGCGCTGGAAAAGCCGCTCAGCGAACCGGCAAACCCAGATTACGAAGCCGCCTTGACGCGCGCGGCTGAAGAGTTGCCGCGCTTGCGGCACGAAGCGCTGATCGCTCAAAACCCCCTCTTGGATTTCGGCCGGCTCCTGTTCGTGCGGCGCAAGACCTACCAGAGTTCCCACTATTACACTGAGTACATTGACGGCTGCAAATTCTACGGCGGCAACCTGTGCATTCTGGACCTCAAGAGCGGCAAAGTTACTGACGTGGCGCCGCAACTCTCCGGCGGCATCTTCGGCCGCTTCGATCTCTCTTACGATGCCACGCGCGTGGTCTTCGATTTCAAGAAAGGGCCGGGCAAAGGCTTCCGCATCTATGAGATCGGGATTGACGGCCAGGGTCTGCGCCAGCTCACCAGCGACCCCGCCGACGAGCAGGAACTGGTCAAGAAGTTCCGCACCGTCGGCACGCCCACGGGGCTGCGGTACGACACGGGCACTGACGATATGCACCCCTGCTACCTGCCCGAGGGCGACATCGTCTTCATCAGCACCCGCTGCAAAAAAGGCATCCTCTGCGACGGCCCCGATGTGCTGACCACGACGAACCTGTATCGCATGGACAAGGACGGCCAGAACATGCGGCCGCTGTCCTTCAACTCGGTCAGCGAGACTACGCCCAGCATCCTGCAGGACGGCAGGATTCTGTACACCCGCTGGGAGTACGTGGACAAAGGCGGCTCGGCCTGCAAGTGCATCTGGGCCATGCACCCGGACGGCAGCGGCTCGGTCGAGGTCTACGCCAACAACATCGCTCATCCGACGACGCGCATTGACGCCCGCGACATCCCCGGCGTGCCCAACGCCTACGTCTTCGTCGGCGCGCCGCACATGCCGCTGGGGGTGGGCGCCGTCATCCGCCTGGACACCCGCTATTCGCTGCGCGGCACCAAACCCATGACCTCGCTCACCCCCGAGATTTACTGCCCGGACGAGCATGGCTTTCAGCACTTCAGGAACGGCAAATGGGTGCACGATCTGGAAGGGCCTTTGTTCCGCGAGCCGTACCCGCTGTCATACAAGTACTTTCTGGTGGCTTACAATCCCGACAAGCCCTGGAATGAGGTCGCCGGGTATGGCCTGTACCTGCTGGACGAATTCGGCAACCGCGAGCTGATCTACAAGGACCCGGAGTTCTCCTGTTGGGAGCCGTATCCGCTGCGCCCGCGCGAAAGGCCCCTGGTGCTGCCCGATACCGCACCTGGGAACGCGGGCGTCCCGCCCGCTGGGAGCGCCGGCGTCCCGCCGGCAACCGGGGCCAGCGCGACGCTCGTGTTGCAGGACGTCTACCTGGGTCTGACGGGGATTGAGCGCGGACGCGTCAAGTATCTGCGGGTCATGGAGGATTGTCCGCGCCCCTGGGAGGCCAGACGCCGCTGGCCCGGCGACGAAATCGGCCAGCAGCACGTGGCCGTGAGCTGGGGCGGCCATCTCGCGGTCAAGATCGAACACGGGGTTGTCCCTGTCGCCGCGGACGGTTCAGCCTACTTCACGGCGCCCGCGGGCAAGAACATCTTCTTTCAGGCGCTCGACGAGAACTACATGGAATTGCAGCGCATGAGGACTTTCGTCAACCTCCTGCCGGGCGAGGTGCGCGGCTGCGCGGGTTGCCATGAGGAGAAGGCCATTGCGCCCCGCGCCACAAGCTACCCCGCCGCCCTGCGCACCCAAGGGAGCGCCGGCGTCCCGCCGGCATCTGAGGCAGGCGGGACGCCTGCCCTACGTACCGTCGGCGTCTCGCCGGCAACTCCCGTCGCCCAACCCGGCGAGACCGTGCCGCGCGCGATGCACTATGTCACGGACGTACAGCCCGTGCTCGACAAGCACTGCGTGAGCTGCCATTCCGCCGCCAAGCCCAACGGCATTGATCTCAGCGGCACGCTGACCGAGTTGTTCTCGGTCTCCTATGAAAACCTGCTCAAGAAGCGCTGGGCCGGGAACGTGATTGATGAGATAGGCATCTCCGGCACGGGCGGCAAACATGCCCACATCGAAGCCACCGACCCGCTCGTTTACGGCTCGCACACCAGCAAACTGATCGCCCTGCTGCGCAAGGGGCACTACGAGGTCAAGCTGCCGCAGGAGGACTTCATCCGCCTGGTGACCTGGATGGATGCCAACGCCCCGTATTACGGCGCCTACGATGGCCGGCGCAACCTGCGTTTCAAGGACCTGCCGGACTTCCGGCCGGCGCCCAAAGCCGGGCCGCAGTGCACGGCCTTCTCCGGCGCCGCGGCGGAAAAATGACAACAGGAGAACAAACGAACAGCCGACCGTTGCTTTTTGTTCGCCTGTTGGTTAGTTAATCTGTTGGTTTGTTAGTTTGTTGGCTTGTTGGTTTAAGGAGTCTGCCGTGGCTATGAGCAACTCCGACGAAGACTTTGCCCGCGCCGTCAACCAGATGGGCGCCGCGACCCTGGAGCATATCGAAGAGGCCAAGGCCGCCCAAGCCGAGGCCGCGCGCAACGGCAGGCGGCTGCCCCTCGCCGATGTCATGGTGGCGCAAGGCCTGATCACGCCCACGATGCGCGAAAGCGTCGAGAAGCGCCTCAAAGCCCAGCAGGCCGGCGGCATTCAGATGCTGGGCCAGTACAAGCTCTTGAAAAAGCTCGGCGAAGGCGGCATGGGCGCGGTCTACCTGGCTGAAGACACCATAGCGCAACGCCAAGTAGCGCTGAAAGTCCTGTCTAAAAAGCACGCCGAGGACAGCGAGTTCATCAAGCGCTTCCGCCGCGAGGCCGTCGCCACCGGCAAGCTGAACCACGCCAACATCGTCAGCGCCCACACCGTGGGCGAGGAACTGGGGCATCATTTCTATGTGATGGAGTATTGTGAAGGCCAGACGCTCGAAGAAACCCTCAACCGGCAGAAGCTCGTCGCGTGGGATTGGGCGGCCGAGATCGTATTGCAGGTCGCGCGGGGCCTGCAGCACGCTCACGACCACAGCTTCATCCACCGCGACATCAAGCCCGGCAACATCTTCGTCACCAGCGACGGCGTAGCCAAGATACTGGACCTCGGCATGTCCAAGGACATTGGCCAGGCTGCGCAGAATTATTCCACCGTAAGCGGCATGGCGCTCGGCACCCCACATTACGTTTCGCCCGAACAGGCCCGCGGGGAAAGGAAACTCGACGGGCGCACCGATATCTACTCGCTGGGCACGACCTTCTACCACCTCGTCACCGGCCGTGCGCCCTTCGAGGGCGGCACGGCAGCCGTGATCATGGCCAAGCACATCAACGCGCAGGTGGCCGACCCGCGCGACTTATGCGCCGATGTCCCCGATGGCGTCGCGCACATCATCCGGAAAATGATGGCCAAACTCCCCACAGACCGCTACCGGGACTGCCGGGTCTTGATCGCCGACCTGGAACTCGTCCTCGCCGGCGAAAACCCCAGCACTCAGGCCGTCGAGGCGGAGAAGTCCTCGGTGGCCGCGCGCATACAGGCGCCGTCCGGCAGGCGGGTAGGGCGGGCCCCTGGCCCGCCCCACAACCCATCCACCAGCGCGCACGCGCCCGAACCCGCGGAGGAGGGGGACGAGTCCGGGGCGCGCCCTATTCCATTCACCAACATGCGCGTGCGCGAACCCGTGGCGCAGGCTGTCAGCCTGTCCACGAAAGATAAGGCGACCGCCGGCCCGCGCGCGCGTGAACCCGTGGGTGTTTCACAGGCTGGACCGCCTGTGCCACAACGCGCAGGCAACCGCACACGGCGCATTGCGCTTGGCATCGCGGCGCTCGGCGGGCTGATATTCCTGGCCGCGCTGGTGGCCAGCTATCTGCGGGAACGCGGGGCGGCCGATGCCGGGAACGCCCCGGAGGCGGAACGGCCGGCGGACCCGCCTGCAACAGCGCCGAAACCCGCGGACGAGGCCAAGCCGCCGGGCAAGACGCTCCCGCAGCCTGCCGCGCCCGGCGATGACTCCGCCCGCTGGCAGAACGCCGTCAACCTGCTGCCGCTGCTCAACCCTGCCAAGCACGTTCTCAGCGGTGCCTGGACCGTCGCCAACGGCAAGCTTGCTTCGGATGAAACCGGAGACCCCGACAAGGGCGCCGCGCGCATTGAAATCCCGTACTCCCCTCCCGAGGAATACGATTTTCGCATTGTCTTCACGCGCACGCGGCTCCCCCTGGATACCGGCGGCGGCGACATAGTCCAGATCGTCTCGCAGTCCAGGCGGCAGCTCGCTTGGGTCATGGGCGGGTTCGGCAATAACGTGCTGGGCTTCGAAAGCATCAACGGCGAACGGGCGGACAAGAGCGCCTTCAGCATCAAACGGGCGAATTGCCTGCAAAGCGGCCGGCAGTACACCGCCGTGGTCAGCGTGCGCAAGAACGGCGCCGCGGCCTATCTCGACGGCGCCCTGATCGCGCAATGCAAGACGCACTACAGGGACGCGACGCTGGAACCCGTCTGGATGCTGCGCAGCACTGAGCTCTTGGGCCTGGCCACTTATGGCAGCCCGACGGTCTTCGAGCGTGTTGAAGTGCTTGAGGTCACGGGCCAGGGCAAAATTATCGAGACCAACGATGTAGCGGTCAAGCCTAGCGACGCAACTCGAACTCCTGGACCGGGCCCGGCGACCCCTGCGCCGCCAGAAAAGAAGCCGGAGCCGGCGCCGCCGCCGGAGAAGCCCGCCGCGCCACCCATTGAATTCACCTCCCTGGACATCAACGCGGGCATGTCGGGCGGCACCACGCTGATCGAGGCGGACGGCTACGACGTTACCGGGTCCGGCGGCGATATCTGGACTGAAAAGGACGGCTTCAGGTTTGTCTCGCACAAGCTCAGCGGCGATTTCGATCTCCGTGCGCACTTGGTGGGCATACAGGGCACCCATGAGTGGGCCAAAGTCGGATTGATGGTGCGGCAATCCAAGGCGCCCAGCGCCGTCAACGGCGCGGTGGTTGCCACGCCGGGGCACGGCGGCTGGTTCCAGCGCAGGGCCGAACCGGGGGGCGAGACGACCCAGGTGGGCGACGATTCAGTGCGCCCGGACAACGCCTGGCTGCGCTTGACCCGTACAGGCAAAACCGTGACCGCTTATTTTGGCGCCGACAATGAGGGCCGGAAATGGCGCAAACTCATCGCCGAGGAGCTCCAGCTTACAGACACAGTCCTGGTGGGCCTGTGTGTTTCCTCGCACGACACCGGCGCGCTCTGCATGGGCAAGTTTCGGAAAGTGACGCTGGTCACGGGCGCGGCGCCGGAGAAATAGTCGCTTCGTAAATAAGAAGTGGCTTTTGTGTTGCCCTCCCCTTGCTTGCGGGAGGGGGCAGGGGGTGGAGCGGCGTTCCCCAACCCATACCGGCTGTACATTAACGGGATCTGCGAATAGCCCCGGCAGGGGCCGGGGATGGTAGCCGGGGGCGAGCGAAGCGCTGCCCCCGGAAAGCAGCCGCGGGAAATGTTTGCGCCCTGGAGGGGCGCCGGAGTTTGTGCGCCCCGGCAGGGGCGGAGGATGGTAGCCGGGGGCAAGCGAAGCGCTGCCCCCGGAAAGCAGCCCGGGCAAACGTTTGCGCCCCGGCAGGGGCCAAGGATGGTTCGGATGGCCCCGGCAGGGGCCAGGGATGGTAGCCGGGGGCGAGCGAAGCGCTGCCCCCGGAAAGCAGCCGCGGGAAGTGTTTGCGCCCTGGAAGGGCGCGGGAGTCGAGCCATGCCCTCCACCCATCTCAGCCTCCATTACCACATCGTTTTCAGCACCAAGGAGCGCCAACGGCTGATCCTGGATGCTTGGCGAGAACGGCTGCACGCTTTTCTTGGCGGAACTGTGCGGACTGCCGGCGGCGTGGCCAACACAATTGGTGGAACCGACGACCATGTCCACCTGCTCATGGGCTTGAAGGCAACCCATTGCCTTGCCGATGTTGTGCGCGATATCAAATCGTCATCGTCGCGTTGGGTCCACGAGGAGATGAGAGTTCCGGGTTTCCAGTGGCAAGACGGTTACGGCGCATTTACCGTGAGCGTATCCAAGATTGAGGAAGTCAGGAGCTACATCCAGCGGCAACCAGAACACCATCGCAGGCGCACGTTCCAGGACGAGTACGTGGAGCTTCTGAAGAAAAGCGGTATCCAATATGATGAACGATACGTGTGGTAGTTCCAGCGCCCCTGCCGGGGCGCACAACACGTGAGGTGCCTCCTACCGGGGGCACGCGCACCTCCGGTGCGCGGCCCCCGGCTACCATCCTCGGCCCCTCCGGGGCCATCCGCGTGCGTCACTGGGATGCAGAAGGTGTCTTTACCCAACGACGGCAGCGTGATAGCTTCAATGAGGGTATCCACGGACTGCGGACAATGGAGAACGGCACGATACAACAGCCGGTGGTCATGGCGGTGCCAACGCCAGGCCCCAAGCGGCCCTGGTTTCGCTACTCGCTGCGCACGCTGTTGATCTTCGTGCTGCTCATCGGCAGCGGGATGGGGCTGTGGTGGAAATGGGAGCCGTGGAAACTGACGCACCAAGTCGAAACCGGCGGCACTCAGTGTGCAGCGTTCTCGCCTGACGGTGAACTGGTTGTTCTTTCTCTTAGGAATGCCGTGGTCGCTGAGTTAGCAACAGGCCGCATAATCACGCACCTTAGTTACGACCCTGGCGACTACCTGGACAACCCACGTTGGAGCAGCGATGGCCGATGGCTGTCATTTAAGACCGCTCTTGAAAGGTGTCCTCTTGGGGACACACAAAGCTGGACGGAATACCCTGTAGCGAGCTGGGATGCGACCTCCGGATCCTACCGTCCAACTGAAAGAGGGGCAGAGCTTGGGTATGGGACCATTGTGCCCCTACCAGGAAACTCGGGCGACAAATGGGTCGTCGCCCGTACAACAGCCAGGGATGGGCGAACCCTCCAAGAGGTGCCTGGTCCGGCCGTCAACCTTTACTCCAAACAAAACTACAGCACAAAAACAGAAACTGACCTATTGGCAGATCTTCGCGCGCCTATACAAGGAGAATTCGGCGTTTATTTTGGTGGAACGATTTCGGAGGACGGAAACTGGATCATCGTCTGTTCAGACAGGCACCAGTTCGCCTTCGTCTGGCACCGCCGTCGTCCGGAATACTGGTGGGGCCTGGCTTGGCTGCCGGAGTTCTGGCTGACGGCGGTCTTCGCGGTCGCGTTCGTCTGGAGCGTGCGCCGGGATCGCTGTGACGACCGGCGAGGAGCCGGTCCTTCGTCCGCCTAAACAAAAGGCCCCTCGCACATTCATGCAAGGGGCCTCTAATGGTGCCAAGGCCCAGAGTTGAACTGGGGACACCCACATTTTCAGTGTGGTGCTCTACCAGCTGAGCTACCTTGGCACCGCCTCTTCTATTCTTACCTCATGCCCGCCCCGTGTCAAACCCCAGCCGCAGTTTTTCCTGTGCCGGGGTGCGTGCGGCGTACGCATTGTAGCGCAGGCTTCCAGCCTGCTGTATCGCCGACTTCCAGTCGGCAGGGCCTGCATTGTTGTGGGCGTCCAGAGAGTCAAGGAAGATCCTGCGGGCTGGAAGCCCGCGACACAGCAGACTGGAAGTCTGCGCTACATTCACCAAAATGCGGGACCGCTCCCTCTGGAACTAAAATACTTTTTCTTTGATTTCTTATTTGACATTGAAATGAATGATGATACTATAATAGATGGTACGCGAGTGTTGATGTAGGGCGAGCCGCTGGCTCGCCGCCGCTTGCGGAGCCAACAGGACAGGCGATCCAGAGGATTGCCCTACGGAGGAGCAGCACAATGGAATCGAAATACGATCAGGAGGATTGGAAAATCATCCTCAAGACTTACGCCGAGGTCGGCTGTAACGCCTCTGAAACACTGCTGGTGGTGCGGGCCAAGTACCCACAATACGCACATCTGGCCTGGAAGACGTTTAAGGAGTACCTGCGTTCCGAGGAGGGCGAGAAGCAGGTTGCTGAAGCGCTGGAAGCCCACGAGTTGCAGATCGCAGGCCAACTGGCTATCAACAGAACTAGGTGGAACGCCATGTCGCTGTACCGGCTTTGGGAAGAATGCGCCAGGGCACTGCTGATGCGCGCCTTGGCCGGCGACAGGGACGCGGAACGGAAGGCCGTTCAGTACTTGAGGCTGGCCAGCCCCATGCTCAAGGCCGCCCAGTTCGACAGATTCCTTGAAGAGGAGGATCCCGAGCCGCGAATTCTGGGGCC
>Ga0187861_10002145_pt1 | contig 18923 bp, 14 predicted proteins | sample June2016WEW_10_1_3_FD_132986 | JGI IMG/M metagenome (GOLD analysis project Ga0187861, IMG submission 132986) | Peatland microbial communities from SPRUCE experiment site at the Marcell Experimental Forest, Minnesota, USA - June2016WEW_10_100 | ecosystem: Environmental > Terrestrial > Soil >...
CGCCGGGCTGATGAAGGAATGTTCTTTGTAAGCCATGTCTTCATTGATGAGCACGCAGTCGGGCACGAAGCGCTGGAAGGTGCGCTCCAGCACCTTGCAGACAAACTCCTGCCAGAACTCCACCATCTCCGCGATCCAGGCAGGTTCGTCGGCGAGCAGAAAGCAGAGTTCCTCAGCGCCAAGCCATTCGCGGAGCTGCCAGAACGGCCCGCTCCAGTCCAGGCCGGTGGCGGCGCTGCGGTCCTGGTGCTCGGCGAGCCACTGCGGCAAGTTTGCGCTGAAGCGCGCGGGGTCGTCCGGATTGTAGCGGCGCTGCATGTCTGCCCAGTCGGCGCGCGTCTCCACCGGGCACTTGATCCAGTTGCGCGTCACGAAGTCAATGGCGTTGCGCAGGTAGGAGACATCGAACTGCAGGCCGATTTCGCAAATGTTGCCCTTCCAGTCCTGCACGACCTGCGAGTTGGCGCGCCGTTCGAGCACTTTCTCCTCGAAATGCGGGATCATGCGGAAGTCCACGCCCAGCCCGTCGCGGCGGTCGAGGGCCTCAAGCGGCAGGCCGAGCTGCCGCGCGGCGTAGAGCACCGGGTTCTCGCCGGCCGGCAGGCCCTGCTGCCTCCAGGTTTCGAGCGTGGATTTGCGCCCGCCGCCTATGGAGATGGGGACGCGGTCGGGCGTCTGGAAGAGTAGCGTGGCCAAGTGTCGTTCGCGCGAGTTCATGTCCGCCCCGGGGTCTTTGGAGGCGCCAATGTAGCAAGCCGCGCGGCAGTTGCCAGTTACGAAGGGGGTCTTATTCACCACAGAGACACAGAGGCACAGAGAAGGACTTGGGGTTGAATAGAAACCGCGGATTGACGCAGATGGACGCAGATGAGCACAGTAAAGAAAACTGTTTTGTCATCTGCGCTGATCTGCGCTAATCTGCGGTTCCCGAACCCTTTGTGGTTGTTCTCTGTGCCTCAGTGTCTCTGTGGTGAGTAGTTTGGACCGAAAGGAAAGCCCCGATGACCCATCACGAACGCATCGCCCGGATTTTCGCCGGCAAGCCCACGGACCGGCCCGGCTTCTGGCTGGGGCAGCCGCACGCCGACTCCACGCCGGCCATCCTGCGGCACTTCGGCGTGCAGGACATGGAGCAGGTGCGGCAGCTCGTGGACGACGACTGCCGCTGGATCTGCGCCGCGGACTGGGCCTACAAGCATCCGCAGGGGCGGCCCGCCTTCGACATTCTGTACGGCCTGGGGCCGGGGAAGAAACTCAGCCACGGGCAGCCGGGCTGCTTCGCCGGGTGTGAGGACACGGGCGCCGTCGAAAAGTATCCCTGGCCGGATGCGCAGTACGTGGACATGAACACGGTGCGCGAGTCGGCCAAGGGGAAAGAGGCCTATTGGCGTTTCGGCGGCGCGTGGTGCAGTTTCTTTCACACCGTCGCGGATTTCTTCGGCATGGAGAACTACTTCCTCAAGATGTACACGCACCCGGCGGTGGTGCATGCGGTGACGCGGCACGTCGTGGACTTCTGCCTGGCGGTGAACGAGCGCATGTTCAATGAGGGCCCGGAGCTTTTCGATATTTTCTTCTTCGGCAACGACTTCGGCACGCAGCGGGACACGCTGATCAGCCCGGAGATGTTCAAGGAATTCGTGCTGCCGTACTTCCGCCAACTGATTGCCCAGGCCAAGGCGCATGGCAAGCTGGTGCAGTTGCATTCGTGCGGCGCCATAGCGCGCGTCATTCCGCTGCTGGTGGATGCCGGCATTGACGCCTTGCACCCGCTCCAGGCCCGCGCCGCCGGGATGCAGGCCGAAGTGCTGGCGCGCGAGTACAAGGGGAAGATCGTCTTCGTCGGAGGCGTGGACACCCAGGACCTGCTCTGGCATGGCACGCCGCGGCAGATTCACGACGAGGTCGCGCGGCTGCGGGACATCTTCGGCCCGCGCTGGATCATCTCACCCAGCCATGAGTGCATCCTGCCGGAAGTCCCGATGGAGAACATTGTGGCGCTGTGCGAGGCCGCGACGGGGAAGGATCTTGGATTTTAGATTTTGGATTTTAGTAACCGTTCAGTCTAACACGCGGCCGCAATGGTGCCGTTTCATCATTCCCATTCCTCCCATAGTGCATAACTCGACGCTCCCCGTGTCCCTTGTTTACGCGCACGGCTCGGAGGCTGAACAGTTACAAGAGCTTCACTTCTCAGGCGGCAAACCGCTCTTATCTTCGGCTCTGGCCGGTGTGAGGAGCGTCCGTACCATCGCGCCCACAAGAAAGGCTACGGCCACAACCCTGAGTATCACGAGCAGCACGGCGGCGCTCAGCGCCGTCACCAGAAAGACCGCGAGAAGTTGCTGGCGGAACTGCACCAACCACGACCAGTAGCCAACCAGGAAGGCTACGGCGAGTATGGTAACAGCGAGCAGCACGTAGATCGGCCACCTGCTGCCACGCCCGATTGCCACTTTGGACGGCGCATTGCTGATTACCATGAGGCCCCTCGTTAATCTCTGGGCTCCCCGAACGGGCGGAGCATCTCCCCTGCTCCTATAGTATAACCCGCTTGCACAAAGAAGTCAACCCAAGCGGGATAGGACAGCCTTTCCAGGCTGTCCGGACAGGCTGGAAAGCCTGCCCTACTCAGCGGGCTTCCACCAGCGCCTTGACGTCCCGCCGCGGATTTTCCCAAGCGCGTTTGACTGCCGCTTCCACCGCCTCGCGGACCGCGCGGTAGTCAGGATCGCTTTGGTCCTTGTAAGTAATCTCCTTGCAGCGGCCAGACCCGCCCGCCTCCTTGGCCAGCGGCGCGGCCAGGAACAGGCTCTGCTCCGGCCGGCGCAGGTCTATCCAGGCGGGGCGTGTGACTTCATCCGCCTTGTGGCAAGTGGCGCAACGTTTGGCGTGGGTTTCCTTGAGCGCATGGAGCAGCGCGGTGTCGCCCACCAGATCGTAGGGCTGCTTCTCGGGCCGCTTGTCCACGAACCTGTCATGGTAGGGCGCGTTGGCGTCCACCCAGGTGACGACCCGCAGGAACTCGTCCAAGGTGACCTCCGGCGGTTGCCTGTTCAGCCGCTTGGTAAACTGGGCAACCAGCTTGCTCTTGTGCGAGCCGAAAGCCAGGGGCAGCGTGATCTTGGCGTCGTCGTCCGGGTTGGAATAGGCCACCAGGCCGCGGCTGATGATGGTGTCGAAGGCCGCGTTGTGGTCGCGGGTCAGGCCGCCGGAGAAATCCAGGCCGCCCGCGGGTTTCAGCCCGGTATGGCATTGCATGCAGTGCTTGTCGAGGATCGGCTGCACATCCCGCAGGAAACTGACGGGCAGGTTGCCCCACGGCGCGGGCGCGGGAACGGACGGGGGCCGGCTGAGCGCCAGCGTTCCGGCGCCGAATGCCGGTGCGCTGTTGCGGCTCTCATGGCAGCCTACGCAGCCGCGGACCTCGCCGGGCTGAAAACTGATGAAGGAGCGCATGCGCCGCAGTTCCATCCGGTTCTCATCCAGGAGTTGAAAGTAGACCGGCGTATCCGCGGGCACGACAAAATGCGCGCTGCCATCCGCCTCGATGGGCACAGTGCCGAGCACGCGCACGGGCGTCCAACTGTTGGGTTTGCCTTTTTCCTCGTAGCGCTGCCCGCCATGCTGGTTGTCGTACGGCCAGGCGATGCCCTGGCCAATGCGGAGGTAGCGGATCGTCTCCCGCTTCACGCCTTCCACGCCTCGGCTCACGTCCGTGAGGGCGCACGTGGCCAACTGCTTCTCCTGGTCGGCAGTCCCGGCGATGACCGGCGGCTTTGGCCGCGGCCGCAACGGCATGGGCATGAAGCAGGAGATGGCCGGATCGCGGTACAGCAGCTCCTTGTTGCCAAAAACGTCAATCAGGTAGAGGCCATAGCCCACGGGATCGGACTGGGCGCCGTAGTTGTAGGAAACCAGGAAGTATTTCTCCGAGAGCGGCCAAGGCGTCATGTAGAACCCGCCCGCGTCAGGCACGCCGCCTTCCGGCACCGGCACGCCGGACATGCCGCCTTCGGGCGGCCGCACGCCGGGCGTCACGATGCCGATGCCCGCCGGGTTGTTGATGCCCGCGGTGGGGTCAATCAGCACCACCGGCCCGGCGGCCAGCGTGTGGTGGCCGGTCGCGATGGCCAGGAGCTTGCGGCTGCCCGGGATCGAGCGCGCGTCTTCTATCGCCCAGGGATCGTTGAAGTGCTGCTTGAAAATGGCATCCGCCCCCGTGCCGTCGGGACGGACGGTCCACACGGACTGGATGTTCGCCCAGCCGCGCTCCTGGTATTCCCAGCGGGTGTAGCCGATGGTGCCGTCGTCCAATGTGTGAGGCAGGTAGTCGCCGTCTTTGGTTACGCTCAACCGGCGCACGTTGCCCCCGTCCGGCTGCATGATGTACAGGTTGCAGCTCGTCTCGTCCTTGTCGAACTCATTGCACTGGAGCGAGTATCCGCAACGCTCCGAAACGAAAGCCACCTCGCCGCTGGGCAAGTAAGTCGGGTCCAGGTCGCTCCATTCGCCGCTGCTCAATTGCCGTACCGCGGGCGTCCCGCCCGCCAATGCCGGCGAGACGCCGGCGCTCCCAACCGTTGCCGGCGAGACGCTGGCGATACGTACTTCAAAGATGTGGGTCGGCTCTTCGGTGCGCCGCAGTTGATAACTCGTCCTGCGGTCCAGCCAGCCTGGCGGCGGCTGGCTGTTCTTGGCCTTGGCATAGCCGAAGACGACGCGGTCCGCGTCCCACCACAGGTCCATGCCGTGTACGTGGCCCGGCCCCAGCGCGCCGTTCAGCAGCGGCTCCACTTCGGCATCCGGGGCCAGCCGCGCGAGAATGCAAATGTCGCCGCCCGGGCGCGAAACCCAGGGCATGTGGTTCAGACAGACATCCGGATAGGTCTCCTGGGTGAAGCGCTTGACGAAGATGAGCTTGGCGAAGTTGAGGAGCGGGTTTGAAAACGCAAGCTGCCGGACGCGCGCGCGGGCTTCCAGATAGAGCGCCCGCTGTAGCGCAGGCGTCCCGCCTGCACCGGGCAGCGCCAGCAGGCGCCCGGCCAGCTCGTCGAGCGCGCTTTGCCGGTCCCGCGTGTCCACGCCCAGGCGTTGCAGATCAGCCGCCAGCCGCCGGCCGCGCTCCAGCACTCCCGCCGTGGGATAGGACTCGCCTGCTGCCGGGGCCGGGGCCTTGACGGTGGACCACTGGCTCGTGCTGCTTTGGTCCGCCGGCTTGTGCAGCGCAAGGTTTTGTAGGGCAGGCATCTTGCCTGCCTCGTTTTGTGGTGCAGGCATCTTGCCTGCCCCCGTGGCGTCGTCCGGGCCGTAAACCTCGACCTCGTCCAGGTGGAAGAAAATGGGCGCTGCGCTGCGGATCTGGAGACGGACGAACCTGGCCCGGACTTCACCCGCGCCGAACGCAACTTCCAGCGGCTTGGCGCCGCTCACGCCGCCAAAGTGTTTGCCCTTGTTGTCGTAGCGCTCGGTCCAGGCCTTGCCGTCGTCGGAAGTCAGAAGGAGGAGATTGTCCGCATTGTGCAGGCCGGGCGCATAGTCAAGCCGATTGTAGACGACAACCTTGCCGAGCGGCAGCGGCCCGCCCAAGTCCACCTGCCACCACGGATTGGGTTCCTGCGCCGTGTGGAAACCGTACTTCCCGTTCTTGATGCCGTCGCACGCGCCCGCGGCGTCCTCGCGCGTGGTGGCCGGGCGCGATTGGCCTGGCGCCGGCCGCGCTTCGGCCTGGCGGAGCCAGTCTTGTTCGAGCTGCGCGGGCCAGGCCGGCGGCTCTTGAGCAGCAGTCAAACACGGCCCGGGCACGGCGGTGGCAACAAAAGCCAGCGCAACGGCCAAGGGCTTCAGGAAACAGAGATGCGTTTTCATGGCAACTCCATGCCTCCTAGAATCCAAAACTCGCAGGATGCCAGTGTCTGGCCAGTTCGCGCCGGGCTGCCGCAGCGCGCACTTTCAACCACTGGGGAATCTTCCCGGCGGAGCCATCCAGCAACTGCGGACGCAACGCCAGCGCCACCAGCAGTCGCACGCCGCCGGCGAAATCGTCCACGCGCACTGTTTCCGGCCCAATGTCAGGGCTGCCGCGCGTGAGCGCCTGGTTGTGGTAGTTGCCCAGCGGCAACGCCAGCCCCGAGGCGCGGTAGCCCCAGGCGCAGAGCGGCGTGGCCTCGCACGCGCCGCCGTCCATCAGCTTGCGCTGGTACTTGAAACCGCCGGGCTTGCGGCACAGTTCTTCCGCGGCCTGGCGCAGCGCCTCGCTCAACTGCGGATCGAAGATGGTCTCCCTGTCGCCCACGCGCACGACGGGGCCCGCGCCCTGGGAAGCGAGGCCGGCGGCCTTGGAGCACTCCAGAACAAGCACCCGGGCGTGCTTGGGGACGGTCTCGAGCCGGATGGCTTCCAGCGCACCCAGAAAGCCGGCCTCCTCCGCACGCGTGAGCAGCGCCCACACTGCCACGCCCTGGGGCTTGCGTCTGGCCATCTCGTCCATGACGCAGAGCGCCAGGGCCACACCCAGTTCGTCGTCGCACCCGCGGGCGACGATGACGCCGTGGCGGAGTGCAAAGGCAGGGAAGTCCCACATCGCGAAGCCGCCGCTATGCGCCACGCCACTGGTGATGCGTGCCACAGCGCGGGAGAGGCGCTTGCGGACCTCGGTCACTTCAGCCAGTTCTCCGCTGCCGGTGGGCTGCGCGCTGTCGGACGTGAAGAAACGCACGCGGCAGCCGCGGTGCGCATGGCCGGCGGCAATCCAGCCCTTGAAGGCCAGCACCGCCTGGTCCTGGGTGGCTTTCGTGATCCAGAAGCCCGGGTGATCCAGATGCGCCAGCAAGACCAGCAGCGTGGGCGTGCCGCGCTTCCCCTCTCGGGGCAATCCAGAGGATTGCCCCACACGCGCCGGGTACTTAAGCAGCAGGTTGCCGGCCGCGTCTTCCTCCAGCGCCAGCGCCGGCCGCGCCTGAGCAAAGGCACGCACGAAGGCCTTGGGCAGTTCCTCATAACATGGGGCCGCCGGTTGTTCCAGCAGCCCGCGCGCGAGCCCCAGCCAGCGCCGGCATGTCTGATGGGAGTTATGGGAGGTAGGAGAGTCATGCCCTGGCACAACACGCGCGCGGGCATATCTCTTGTCACTTGTCATTTGTCACCTGTCACTTGTCACTTGTCACCTGTCACGCTGCACGCTCCACGGCTCTTGGTTGCGGTTCAGCCGCGCTGCACTATCTCCCTCATTCCTGGTGGCTACCCCCGCTGGATGACCACTGCTTTGTGCTTGCGTTTGGCGCTGAGGCCGCCAGGGAGTTCGAGTTGTTTGGCGCCCGCCGCGGGGTTGAACAGATGCCGCAGGGCCTGCACGTGGCGGCTGCTGAAACCCGCGCCGCCCAGGCTCCAGATGGAGCGCAGCACTTCGAGGGCGTCGCTGAGCTCGCTGTTGTCCGGCGGGGAACCCAGCCGCGGCACAGGCAGCGCGACGTGGTCTTCCTTGCCCGCCTGCGCGAAGGCGGCCAGCCATTCGCGGCGCCAGGCGCGCTTCTCGGCATGAACCTCGGCTTCCTCGGCCAGCCGCCACAGCGCCGCGCGCACGCCGGGATGCACTTTCTGTTCGAGGAGCGGCAGGACCAGCCGGCGCACGGCGTTGCGGGGAATGTGGACGTCAAAATTCGTCTCGTCCGTGCAGTACTTCTGCCGCTTGGCGCGCAAGTACGCCAGGACTTCCCGGCGCGTGCAAGAGAGCAACGGGCGGACCACGGGCGGGAAGCTCCCCAGAGGCCCCCGCGGGCCGGCGGCCGCAACGGCCGCGCGTGGCGCCGAGGCAAGCGGCTGGGGCACGGCAACGGCTGAGCGCGGCACAGTGCCGCGCCACACGATCCAGTCCATGACTGCCGGCTCGTTGTCCAGGTCCAGCGGGCCGGTCCAGCCAATGCCTTGCAGGCCGGCCAGACCCGTGCCGCGGCAGAGGCGGTAGAGGATGGTCTCGACGCGGTCGTCGGCGTGGTGGGCGACAGCCACGCAAGCGGCGCCCGTGTGCGCGGCGGCGGCGGCGAGGAAAGCGTGGCGCGCAATGCGGGCGGCTTCCTCCTTGGAGCGCTTGAGCTGCGCGGCCAGTTTGGGCGTGTCCACGAAGGCGCGCAGCAGCGGAATGCCTTTCCGCGCGCACAGCTTGCGGCAGAATTCCTCATCCGCCGCGGCGCGCTTGCCGCGCAGGCCGTGGTTCAGATGGGCGGCGGCGAGGGTGAACTTGAGGTCGCGCTTGCGCCGCAGCTCGAGGAGGCAGTGCAGCAGCGCGACGGAGTCCGGTCCGCCGGAGAGCGCCGCCAGGACGCGCTGCCCCGGCGCGATGAGCTTGTGGGCGCGTATGGCACTGGCGGCAACAATCGGCAAACGCATGGCGTATCAGTCCCGAGTCCCGAGTACTGAGTGCTGAGTGTACGGCACAGGCAGAGCCATCAGCAGCAGGCGCATCGGCTGCAGGCGGCGCGAGAAAGGATCGAGGACCAGCCCGAAGTTCTCCAGGGTGACGGCCCCGAGGAGCGGCTCGTCGTCTCCCGGTTCGCCGAGAACCACCGGCGAATGCGCCTCCTTCCGGCCGTACTTGACCAGACACTCCGAGACATCACGTTCCACAGTGGTGCCATCGGCCAACTGGAAAGTTTCCTTCCTTTTGGGTTTCAGGCCAAGACGCTGCCAGGTCCTGCGCGGCAAAAGCGAGTACACCGAGCCGCTGTCCACCAGCATCCGCACGCGGGCGCGGCGGCCGCGGGAAGAACTCACAGTTACCGGCGCATATACTATGCCCATGGCGGCGCGCCCTTTCTTTTTCTTGCTCCGGGCCGGAAGAAGGCCCCTTCCAGGAAGTTCTTCAAGAGCTTTGTGCCTTCAATTGTCAGGAAGCTCTCCGGGTGGAACTGCACGCCCTCCAAAGGCCATTCCACGTGGCGCAAGCCCATGACTTCGTGCAGGTCCTGCGTGCGCGAGACCACCTTCAGGAAAGGCGGGAGCGTCTCTTCCTTGACGATCAGGGAATGGTAGCGCGTGGCCTCGAAGGGATTGCTCAGTCCTTCATAGACGCCCTGGCCGTCGTGGCAGATCATGGAGGTCTTGCCATGCATCAGCCTGTCGGCGCCGGCGACAGTGGCCCCGAAGGCCGCGCCAATGGCCTGGTGGCCGAGGCAGACGCCGAGGATCGGGAGTTTGCCTGCAAAGGCGCGAATCGCGTCCAGTGAGATGCCGGCCTCCTTGGGCGTGCACGGCCCCGGAGAAATGACGATCTTCTCAGGCCGCATTCTCTCTATGCCCGCGACAGTGATCTTGTCGTTGCGCACGACCTCCAGTTCCGCCCCCAAGGCGCCCAGTGCCTGCACCAGGTTGTAGGTGAACGAATCGTAGTTATCTATGACAAGGAGCATGTGCCAGTGCGCGCCCAGCCCGGCGGGGACTGACACCCATGTCCGGTTGGAAACAGGCTGTCTGTCCCCGCTGCACCTGGATTTGTAGTGCAGGGCGGCAGTTCAAGCAAACGAAAAGCTGAGAGTCACAAGGAACACAGCCAGGTTTGGAACCGCAGATAGACGCAGATAACGAACCGATTCTCTTCACATCTGCGTTTATCTGCTTCCATCTGCGGTTTCTGGAGATCCCTGCATGTACAGGCATTTTTTGATGAGCCTGCGGCCCGAAGCGTCTACAATGCCAGCAGCACAGCGTCCCCGACAGGTTTGCGAGCCGAGAGGACGGCGTGCTCCACCAGGCCTTAGAGACAGTCCCGATGGCAATACGTCCGCTGGCCAGCCACTACTTGCCGTTCGAACTGCCGGTCAAGCCTCATGACGAGCGCATCTGCAAGCTCGAAGACCTGTCCAAACAAAACAATATGGACCTCAGCGCCGACATCGCCCAACAGGTGGCGGCGCGGGAGAAGGTGCTGGCCGAGATCTTCTCCAAGCTCACCCCCTGGGAACGCGTGCAGGTGGCGCGGCACGTGCACCGGCCCCAAACGGGCGATTACGTCGAGCTGATGTGCGAGGACTTCGTGGAGTTGCACGGCGACCGCGCGTTCGCTGACGACCGCGCCATTTTGTGCGGCCTGGCCATGATGGACGGCGTGCGCTTCCTGCTCGCCGGCCAGCACAAGGGGCGCGACATCCAGGAGCGCCAGGCCTGCAACTTCGGGCTGCCCCAGCCCGAAGGCTACCGCAAAGCCTTGAAGAAGATGCTCCTGGCGGAGAAGCTCCAACTCCCCATCGTCACCTTTATTGACACCAAGGGCGCGGCGCCGGACGTGGGGGCAGAAGAGCGCGGGCAATCGGAAGCCATCGCGCGCAACCTCATGCTCATGTCCGGCCTGAAGGTCCCGCTGTTGTGCATCGTGATCGGCGAAGGCGGCTCCGGCGGCGCTCTGGCCCTCGGCGTCGGAGACAGGCTGCTGATCCAGGAGTACGCTTATTTCAGCGTCATCAGCCCGGAGGGCTGTGCGTCCATCCTGTGGAAAGACGCGGAGCGCAAGGAGGAGGCTGCAGCGGCGCTCAAGCTGACCGCGCCGGAACTCGTGGCCCTGGGCCTGATGGACGGCATCATCCCCGAACCGCGCGGCGGCGCGCAACGCGATCACCAGGCCGCCGCCCGGACGCTGCGCGCGGCCATCCTCAAGAACCTCCGCGAATTGCAGTCCGTGCCCCTCGACCAGCTTCTGGAGCAGCGCTATCGCAAGCTGCGTTCCCTGGGCAAGTACCGCGAAGCCGTGCTGCACAACATCGGGGCGGCAACACTCGGGTGACGGGTGACGGGTGTCAGGGCACAAAACCCGCGCCGGCATGTCTGATGGGGGTTATGGGAAGCATGGGAATTATGGGTGTTATGCCAGGGCACAAAATGCGTCCGGGCATGTCTCTTGTCACCCGCCACCGGCTTTGGCAGCGGCTTGTTCCCTGGGGCGCTTGCGCCGCTCGCACAGCAGCATCACGCCGAAGATAACGATGAGCGCCGCCGGGAACACTGCGACCCAGCGGAAGGTGAGTTGGGCTGCGTTGCGTTTGGCGCCCTCAACGACGGTCTGCTGTTCCTTTGGCAGCGCCTTGACCTTGTCATCGTCCACGCGCATTTCTTTCTTGACCAAAACCAGGTGATCTCGCGCAATTAAGCTATATGGGAAATGGACCTCCTCCGCGACCCATCCTTCCTTGTCCACAACCAAGGCGGCTACTTCAGGCGATTGAGTGTTCAGGGTATCCAGGGTGTAGTGGTCGTGCAACGCACCCATCCCAGGGATGGTGACGTAGCTGAGGAACAAGCCAGCCGCGGCGCCGATGATCCCCAGCAGGAACGCACCGCCCTTGGGGAACCACTCGGCGGTGATCCCGAGCATGGTGGGCCAATAGTAGGTCACTCCGATGCCGAATATTGTGGCCGCCGAGAACATGGCCGCGACGCCGCTGGAGTAACTCATGGCCAGCAACCCTAAGGCGGACACGACCGACGAGACGACGAGCAGTCCGAGCGGCGAGAACACTTTGGCCACCGGACCCGCGAAGTGGCGCAGCACGAACATCAGGCCAGAGGTGTAGACGAGGACCAGGATTCCCGGAAACCCTACAATGTCCTCGACGAATACGTGCACCCAACGGTTGGGGGCGAGTTCCGTGGACGCGGTGAGAAACATGCAGAAGACCAGCAGCAGGAACAGCGGCCGCAGCGCCTCGCGCAGCATGACCCGCGCCGGCACGCCCGCCTGCGCCCGCTCGGTTTTCGGGAAGGGCTGGCGAAAGATGAGTATCGCGTAAATGAGGATCGGGACGTAGACGAACGCCAGCTTGATCCGCCAACTGGCGGCGAGAGTCTCCTGGGAGACGTGCGCGGCTCCCAGCGCCTCGCCGAATCCATAGGCCAGCAGCCCGCCGATGATCAGGCCGCCCGGCCACCAGGCGTGGAGCAGGTTGAGGATGTGAATCCGCTTCTCCGGGTACATGGCTGTGGCCAGGGGATTGATGGCCGTCTCAACCATGCTCCCGGCGATGGCGAGGAAGAACGAGCCCAGGGCAATGCTCCAGAAGCCCTGCGCCGCGATCACCGCGGTCACGCCGCACAGGTGCGCGGCACAGGCCACCCACAACGCCGTGCCGATGCCGATGAAGTCCAGCAGGGCACTGCCAAAGAACTGCACGCACACGCCGGCGATGGCCCCCGCCGAGACGGCCAAGCCCAGCCAGCTCTTGTTGAGCTCGAACCTTGCACCGAGGTCGCCCATGATGTCCGTGATTATCGAGGTGATCATGGCGTTAGCTACCAGCGCCATGCAACTGGCCACGAAAAGCCTGCGGCGGTTGTCTGCCAAGAGTGCGTCCTCCAACCAATTGTTTCCGTATCCTGGTCCGGTTCAGGCACTCTACCACACTTTCCAATTTTCAATTTTCAATTTTCAATTTTCAATTAAACCGCACCGGCACGCGAGAGAGGGATTTTGCACAATGCGGCCCTTGTTGGCTCTTGAGACTTCCGGCGGTTCGCTGGGCGTGGCGCTGCGGACGGAGAGCGGGCTGCTCTTCGAGGAGAACGCCGCCGCCGGGGCATGGCACGGCAAGGCCCTGGCCCCGCTGCTGCTCAAGGCCCTCTCGTCCTGCCAGCTCAAACCGGCGGAGCTGGAAGCGGTGGCCATTTCCCTCGGCCCCGGTTCGTGGACGGGCCTGCGCATCGGGTTGAGCGCCGCGAAAGCTCTGGCTTGGGGCGCAAAACTGGCCTTGCTGGGCGTGCCCAGTTTCGAGGCCCTGGCTTGGGACGCGGCCCGCAGCGCCCCTGGCCAGGCCAGGCTGCTCGTGCGCGACGCGCAGAGCGAAGGTCTTTTTCTGGCCCTTTTCAGCGAAACCCAGAACCCGCCTCAGCGGTGGATAGAGGAGAGCGTCCTGAAGTTGCCGGACGCAGTGGCGGCCGTGGAGCGGGAACTGCGGAAGCACCGCGGCGCCTCTGTGGCCGTGTGCGGCGACCGTGTCTGCCTGGAGGCGCTGGCGCCCGCGGCGGAAAAGCACGGCTGGCGGGTCCTGGACGCTTGCCGGCACGTGAGCGCGGGGGCTGTGGCCGAGTGCGGCTGGCAGCGGCTTTTGCGCGGCGCAGGTTTGAGAACTGCCGCTGAGATTCATAAACTGGCGCCGCTTTACTTGCGCGCCAGCGACCCGGAATTGAAACTGGCCCGGAGGGGAGCGGGTCTTGAAACCACAGATGAACACAGATAGTGTCGTGTTGAGGAAGTCCTGCAACGTTAAGGAGCCACGGGCGCCTTCGCCCGTGGGCCGGCGGGCGAGGCGCCCGCCGCTCCTGGAATCCGTTTCACCGTTTCGTCAACGCGACAATAGGAAGAACTGAACGACAGGGAGCCAAGTTACTCTGAACACCACTTCCGCCGATCCACCTCCAGTGCAGCCCAGCGGGGCCATTGCCGCGCCTGCTGCGGCCCGCAGCTTGGGCGACCGCATTTTGAAGGCCGGCGTCTCCGTCCTGGCCGCCAACCTCTGCGTCAGGCTGGCGGGGTTCTTTATCAAGAACTTCGTCCCCAATTTTTTCGGACTGGCAGTGAGCGATGTATTCTCTGTGGTCAACGACACGGTGCTCAACTCGGCCTTCGTCGTGGGCGAACAATGCCTGGGGCCTGCCTATATGCCCGTATTCACGAGCGCCAGGGACAAAGAGGGCGAGCAGCGCGCGTGGCGTTACACGTCCGTGCTCTTCAACCTGCAATTCATTATCCTGTTGGCAGTCACCGCCGCGTTAATCCTCTTTCCAGGGCCGATCATTGGCTTGTTCACCAAGTGGGACCTGCGAGTGCGGGTGGAGACGACGCAAGGCCAGGAGATAGTGGGGCACGCGGTTGACGTGGAGCCGGTACTGCTGACCGTGGAATCCAGCCGCGGCACGATTCGCCTCCGGCGCGACGAGATCACCGTTTGGAACATAAAGGACAAGGACCTTTACGACCCCGCGAAGCTGCGCGAGCATCCCCCTCAAGTGCGGCTGGCGACCAGCCAGGGCGCCGTGGAGGGCAATCTGGTTGAGGTGTCGTATGCGTTCACCATTCGTGGCGCACATGGCGATGTCAGGGTGCGCGAAGACGAAGTGCAGGATGTGCAGTTCCTGTCGCGCGCAAACGAGGAGCACGCGAAGACCCTGCCGGTGAGCGTCGTACACCGCCGTAACATGGCTGCGGCGATGCTGCCGTATGTCGCGCCCGCACTCCTGGGGATGTCACTCGCCAGCCTCACCTACTGGGTGCTGATGGGCTACAAGAAGTTCTTCTTTGCGGCCTTCGGCGACGCACTGCTGAAGTTCTCCATCCTGGGCGGGGCGGTGCTGGGCGGCGTCCTGGGCCGGGGCAACTGGCATTTTATCGCCTGGGGTTGTGTCGCAGGCGGCACCTTGAAGTTCCTCCTGCACCTGACGGTCCTGGGGCCGGGGCGCCTGCGCCTGTACCGCCCCACCTTGGACCTGCGCGACAAGTACCTGCGCGATTTCTGTCTGCTCGTCTTGCCCTTGCTGGCCGGCATCCTCCTGTCTCTGGTGCGGGACGTGCTGATGAAGAGGTTGCTCACGGAGGAATCCGGCCTGCCCACCTACTTCGCGCAGGGACGTGGCGTTGCGGAAACCGTCGGTTTCCTGGTTCCGTTTGCGCTTTCCATTGCCCTGTTGCCTTTCTTCTGTGACATCGCCGCACGCGATGACCGCGCCCAGCTCGGCCGTCTGTTGACACAGACCATTCGCATGGTGGTCTGGTTCTTCGTGCCCGTGTGCGTGGTACTGGCGGTCGCGGCGCTGCCTGTGTGCCTGGTTCTCTACAAGGGCCAGAATATTGGCTTGGCTGAGGCAAGCTACGCCGCGCTGGGGATGCAGCTCTTCTGCATTCCGATCCCTTTCCTGGCGGTTGAAATGCTGGTCAATCAAGCTTTCTTCTCCAGCCGCCGTATGATTGCTCCCGTCGTGGCGGGCGCCGTCTTCTCGCTGCTTGTTCCGACCGTGGCCTATAGCCTTATCGCAGGCTTCAAGATCAGCGGGATCACCAATATTCTGCTCCTGGTCTCGCTCTGCCTTGTCCTGGCGCGCGTCCTTAAATCTTTCATCCTCATCACCCTGCTCAAGTGGACCGTGCCCGTCCTGCCGCTGGCCGAGACGGCCGCGTACGCCTTGCGCCTGTTGCTGGCCGGCGGCGGCGCCGCGATGGCGGCGCTGGGCACGCAAAAGCTCTACGCGGGGCCGCTCCACTTTCTCGACAAAGCCGTGCACAGCGCGCGCCTCAGCAACGCCTGCGAAGCAGTGCTTATCGGCCTGGCCGGAGCAGCGGTTTACCTGGCCCTGTCCTTGCTCTTCAAGCTGGAAGAGCCGCGCCTGTGCTGGCAGTGGACCAGGGAGAAATTGCGCCGCCGCGGGACGGGGGACAAGGGGCCAGGGGCGAGGGGCGAGGGGCGAGGGACTTCGAGTTCGGAGTCTTGAGTTCCGGGTTTCGGATTTCGAGTTTGGCCGCGGCCCCTATGGCAAAGAGTTGTTGAGGTGTTAAAGTACAGCCATGCCAAAGACGTTCTTCATGCTGGCCGGCGAAGCCTCCGGCGACGGCCACGCAGCCAAACTCATTACGGCGCTCAAGACGCTGGAGGCGGATGCGCGTTTCCTCGGCCTGGGCGGACCGAAGATGGCCGCGGCGGGCTTTCAGGCCGTGAAGGACCTCGACGGCATGCAGGTCGTGGGCTTCTGGGAAGTCGCGCGGAAGTATGGTTTCTTCAAGCGTGTGTTTTACGAACTTCTCGACCGGGTCAAACAGGAACGTCCGGACGCGCTGCTCTGCGTGGATTACCCCGGCTTCAACCTGCGCTTCGCCAGGGAAGTCCGCAAACTGGGCATTCCCGTGCTCTATTACATCGTCCCGCAGGTCTGGGCCTGGAAGGCCCTGCGGGCGAAGAGCATGGCGCGGTTCGTGGACCGTGCGTTCTGCGTCTTTGAATTCGAGCCGCCGTTCTTCGAGAAGTTCGGGCTGCGCACTACTTTCGTGGGGCATCCGCTGATTGACGATTGCGGATCGCAGATTGCGGATTGCGGATTGAAACTGCCGCCAGGGCCGCAGACGGTGGCGTTCCTGCCGGGGTCGAGAGCCGGGGAGTTCTCTGCTCTTGCGCCGGTCATGGCGGAGGCGTTCGACATGGCGATGAGAGCCAAACCGGATTTGCGCGCGCTGATGTCGGTGGCGCCCGGAATGCCGCCGAGGATTGTTGCCAAAACGTCGCACGGGCTTCTCCTCGCAGCCCTCGACTTCCAAAATAAGTTGGGCGATCATATAGGAGAGACGGTGCGCAAAGTCAAAGAGCAGGCTGAGATTCTCTGGGGACCGGTGCCTAAGGACGTCCCGCCGCGCGACAGCCGCGAAGGCGAGGAATTCAACCGGCGGTGGAAGAACTTCTTCTCCGTTCACAAGGCCCTTGGCGAAAGCGGCGTTCCCCATGCACGGCTGTTGCCTTCCCTGGCCGACTTCTCCGTCGTCAAATCCGGCACGAGCACGCTCGAAGCCGGGCTGGCTGGGAATCCGATGTGCGTGGTCTACAAAAGCTCGTTCATCAGCTACGCCATAGCCCACTTGATGGTCAACATCCCCGTTTTCTCGCTGGTGAATATCGTCCTGGGCCGCTACGCCGTGCCGGAACTGCTGCAAGGAGAAGCGAATCCTTGCCGGATTGCCGAGGAGATCAAGCGCGGGCTGACCGACGAGAAGTACCGCGAGCAGCAGAAGGCAGCATTGGCGGAACTGCCGAAGAAACTCGGCGGTCCCGGTGCCAGCGCGCGGGCGGCACATGGGATTCTAGATTTTCTGAGAGGACGGGGTTGAGGAGTTCCGGGTTGCGTTCTACGGCCGCTTCAGGTTTTCTCGCACCCACTTCTGGAAGGAAACGATCCACGCTATTTCTCGGACATGGGGCACAGTCTCAACGAAACGTTGGATCTCGCGCAGCGGCAGGAAGGGGAAGTTCAGGCTCTTCCCGGTCAACTTGTACTGCCCATCAGCCCCCAACTGATAGATCTTAAGCGCCTTGCCATCGAAGCGCCAAAGTTCCGGGACACCCAAGGCGGTGTAGATGGCTTGGCGATCCAGCGAACTGCTCGTAATGTCAACGTCAATAGCAAGGTCCGGCGGCGGGTGGCGGCTCAGGTCAACCTCCCTGATGTTGTGGAAGAGCAAGGCGTTCTTGACGTAGTAGCATTCATCGGGCTCCAACCCGCGGTCCAGGTCTTCTCGGCGAAAGGTCATGGACCCACCACTTATGATCTCGATACCCAGTTCAATGGCCAGCGCCTCGATCATACGGCCGAGAGCGATCTTGTAGTTCTCGTGCAGGGGCGACGGTGACATTAGTTCCAGGCTCCCTCTGTCGTAGGTCACAAAAACGTGCCGGTCACCCAGAGCCTTGAGCAGCATGTCGTAGAAATGCCAGTCCACGCCGTAGAGCACAAAGCGCTGGTCAGTCTGTTCCTTGGGGGCTGTAAGTGTGGCCGGCATGGTCAATCTTCCGTAATCTGCAATCTACAATCCGCAATCGCCCTACTCGCCCGGGGCGGTGTTGTTGGAGCGGATCACGCGCATGTCCGCGTTGAGCAGGTCGCGCAGCTCTTCCTGGTGGGCCATGTAGTTGTGGAAGTCCTTGAGGAACTTCGCAGGGCGTTCGCGGGTCTCATTGTTCAGCCAGCGGCTGACGCAGGCGTTAAGCTGTTCCACCAGGCTCATCTGGTGCTCGACATAGTTCTGGATATCCTGTCTGGTGGCTGCGGGCCTGCGCTTGGTCTCATTGGCCCAATAGCGCTGGAGGTCGCCGTTCAGGAGCGCGGGCTGTGCAGACTGGTATTCCACGTAAGCGTGGATGTCTTTGGCGGTCTGTTTGGGCCGCGTGACCGTCTGGGCCTTGAGGTAGACGCGCACGTCCTCGCTGACGTATTCGGGCAACTCGCGCTGATGGTCCACGTAGTTCTGGATGTCCTTGGCGGTCTTGTCCGAACAGTCCTTCTGGATGCGCCACCAGCGTTCCACGTCGTTCCGCAGCAGTTCAGGCAGGCCGGTCTGGGAATCGAACCAGGCCTGGATGTCATCGTGGGTGCGTTTGGCCTTGTCTTCCTGGGTCTGGCGGTAGCGGCGCACGTCCTCGCGCGTCGGGTCAATGGCCTTCTGGTGGTTGGCGAGGTAGTCGCTGAAGAGCTTGTGGAGCTCGTCACAGCGCTGAATCTGGCCGGCCTTGTAGTTGCGAATGTCGTTGTTCAGGCCTTCCACCTGCTGGCGCTGGTATTCCCAATAGTCGTTGATCCGCTTCTCGGTGGCCGCAGGGCGCTCAATGGTGTTCTCCCGCCAGAAACGGGCGACGGCGGCGCGCGTCTCTTCAGGGAGTGAACGCTGGTAGTCCACGTAGTTCTGGATGTCGCGTGCGGCGGCGGCGGCCAGGTCAATCTGCATCTCTTTGTAAGCCCGCACGTCCGCGCACAAGTCCACGGGCTGGGCGGACTGGTAGGTGTAATAGTCGTTTATGTCGGCCACCACTTCCTTGGCCAGGCGCTCCTGCAAGGCGCGGTAAGTGCGGACGCAGGTATTCAGCCGCTCAACCTGTTCCGCGTGGTACTGGTAATACTGATGCACCCGGTCCGTGACGCTCTGGGCCGTATCCTTGTCTGCACCGATGCAGCCGGCGAAGACCAGAACGATAATGACTGCCAAGGCGAAACGCAGCATGATGTCTTAGTAGCGCATCCGGGCTGAAAGGTCAACGGCATTCTTAGGCATTAGGCTTGAGGGCTTGAGGGCTCGACGGGTGCATGTCAGCAAATGTACCGCGGGCGTCCCGCCCGCTCGTGGCAGGCTGGCAGGGCGCGAGGACGAAGGCGGGCGGGACGCCCGCGGTACGCTCTGGGCCACGCATTTACTGACA
>Ga0187861_10002146_pt1 | contig 18907 bp, 18 predicted proteins | sample June2016WEW_10_1_3_FD_132986 | JGI IMG/M metagenome (GOLD analysis project Ga0187861, IMG submission 132986) | Peatland microbial communities from SPRUCE experiment site at the Marcell Experimental Forest, Minnesota, USA - June2016WEW_10_100 | ecosystem: Environmental > Terrestrial > Soil >...
CGCTCGGCTCGTTCGACTCATGTTGGTGCCTTTCTGCTCGGTGTCCACCATGATGAGTCAACGACCCCTTCCCCCCGCACCCCCTTTCCCTTCCTTGGTTACCTTTTACTTGAGGCAATTCGGCCGGCGCGTTCTCACGGAGAAACCGTTTGACTTGGCCCTCTTGCCGAGGATAATCGCCTGAACGAACCGACCTATGGCCAAGCTAGTTGTGCTCACCGAAGGCTTTGCGGGCAAGACCTGCGAACTGACCAGCGAGCGCACCACCATCGGCCGCCTTGAGGACAACCTCTTCCCGATTCCCGAGCCGTCAGTCTCCAGCCACCACTGCGAGGTGACGCTGCGCGGAACTGAAGTGTTGATCAAGGATCTCAACTCGACCAACGGCACCTTCATCAACGGCGAACCGATCAAGGAAGGCGTGCTGAAACCCGGCCAGACGCTGCGGCTTGGCCAGGTTGAACTGAAGCTCGAGAACGGCAGAGTGGTTGCGCCGGGCACCAACCCGGCCAAGAAACAGCTCGACCACACCATGCCAATCCCCGGCGGGGTGAAGCTCAACGAGCTCGAGCAAGGCACTCACGCGGCGGGTTCACCCTTCGCCAAGAAGAGCAACAAGGCCAACAAGGCCTTCCTCTATGGCGGGCTTGTCCTCGGCGCGGTCATCATTGCCCTGATCGCCTATTCCATCTGGCAGATTCAGAGCCGCTGACCGGAACGCTTCCCCCGGCGGCCGCACTTGCCGGCGTGCGCCTAACCCGCGCGCAGCCACTTCGCCGCCTCCGCGGCCGAATAAGTAATGAGGATGTCCGCCCCGGCTCGCCGCATGGCAAGCAAGCTCTCCAGGGTCACCGCCCGCTCATCAATCCAGCCGTTCGCCGCGGCCGCCTTGATCATGGAGAATTCCCCGCTCACGGCGTAGGCCGCCGTCGGCAGCCCAAACTCGGTCTTCACGCGGTAAAGCACATCCAAGTAGGCCAGGGCCGGCTTCACCATCACCATGTCGGCGCCCTCGCGAATGTCCAGCGCCACTTCCCGCAACGCCTCCAGCGGATTGGCTCCGTCCATCTGATAGCTGCGGCGGTCGCCAAACTTCGGCGCCGACTCCGCCGCCTCCCGAAAGGGACCGTAAAATGCCGAGGCAAATTTCGCCGCATACGCCAGGATCGGCGTGTCGGCGAATCCGGCCCGGTCCAGTCCGGCCCGGATGGCGCCCACGCGCCCGTCCATCATGTCGCTGGGCGCGACGATGTCGGCACCCGCCTCCGCATGGCTGACCGCCGCGCGCGCCAGGATCTTCAACGTCGGATCGTTGAGAATCCGCGCGCCACGCGGGCCCGTTTCCACGAGGCCACAATGTCCGTGGCTCATGTATTCGCACAGGCAGACGTCGGTGATCACCAGCAGGTCCGGCAGCTCCTTCTTCAACAATCGGACGGCACGCTGAACGATCCCGCCCGCCGCGAACGCTTCCGAGGCCTTCGCGTCCTTGTGTTCCGGAATGCCGAAGAGAAGCACCGCCGGCACGCCAACCGCGTGGGCCGCCGCGGCTTCGCGCACCAGTTCGTCCGGCGAAAGCTGGCAGACGCCGGGCATGGCGGCGATGGGACGACGAAGCTTGCGCCCGGCCCGCACAAACAACGGCAGCACCAACTGGTCGGCGGAAAGACGGGTTTCCGCAACCAGGCGGCGCAACGCCGGCGACTGACGCAGGCGGCGCGGACGGTTCACGGGAAACTGGCTCAGCACGTTGGCATTCATGCGGCCAATTTAGGCGCGGCCCCGGTGCTGCCAATCGAAAAATCACCGGAAACGCGCGAATCCCCCGCCTCGCGATTTCAAGTTGGCAAGCCGTCGCCACCGGTTACCCTGCGGCCATGAACCAGACGCGCTCGACGCTCATCGGTGCGGCCTTGCTGCTCGTGCTTGCCCTCGGGCTTCTGCTCGGTTTCGCGACGGCCCGCGTGCTGGCGCCACCCGGCGGTGTGCGCAGCCTCAATACCGCCACCATCCTCCGCCAGGTGCAGGGCCTCTCGCAGTTGGTCACCGTCAAATACGTCCTCGAAAAAGTGGTCGTGCTGGAGGATGTTAAGATCTACGGCGAAAGCCGGGTCCTGCTGCTGGCTCATGGGATCGTGAAGGCCGGCGTGGACCTGGACAAGCTCAAGCCCGGGGACCTGACCGTGCGCGGACGCGAGGTGATCATCGTCCTGCCGATGGCGACCATCACCGACGTTTACCTCGATGAGTCGCAGACCCAGGTTCTCGAACACAGCACCGGGTTGTTCCGGCGTTACGACAAGGAACTCGAGCAAAACGCCCGCCGGGAGGCGCTGGACACGATCCGCCGCGGCGCCCGCTACAGCGGCATCGTGGACGAGGCCAACGTGCGCGCGAAGGAACAGCTCCGTCGTTTCTTCCACGAACTCGGTTTCGACGCCGTCGTCATCAAGTAAACCGTTGGCTCCGGCCGCGGCGCCCGGCAAATCCGCTTGGCAGGGCCGGCGCAGATTGGCTAGCCTCACCTGACATGAGCAACCTGCCACGGCTCTTCGGCCTGCTGCTGTTCGCCGGGCTTGGCCTTGGCCTGCACGCCGCCGAAGTGCCGGAGCTCGTGGTGGATTGCCTCTCGACCAACGGCGTCGTCAAATCCGACGACGGCATCCACGTCACCGGCGAGGATCCCGCCGGCATCCGGGTGACTTATGACGACGCCATCCTCGTCGCCCGAAAACTCGAACTCGATCGCGCCAGCGGTCAGGTGACGGCGGCGGGGGCGGTGCGTCTTCAGCGGGGCAAGGAACTTTGGATCGGCGAGCGGCTCAGTTACAATTACCTCACGCGGCAGATGGAGGCCGAACAATTCCGGACCGGCTTGGGACCGCTGTTTGCCGCCGCCCGCGGATTGCATTCCAGTCTCACCAACGACACGCACTCGGCCACCAACGCCGTCATCACCTCCGATGACATCGCGGACCCGGGCTATCGCATCGAGGCCAGGTCCATCCGCTTCGTCCCCGGACAATACATCGAAGCCACCGCCGCCACCCTCTACCTCGGCTCGGTGCCGGTGATGTACTACCCCCACTACCGGCGCCATCTTTACGGCCACCCCAACAACTTCGTGTTCCTGCCCGGCTACCGCAGCCTGTACGGCGCCTTCCTGCTGGGCACTTACAACTGGACGATCGCCACCAACCTCGCCGCCGCGATCCATCTGGACTACCGCACCAAACGCGGTTTTGGCGGCGGTCCTGACGTGAACTACGACGCCGGTCGCTTCGGCGAAGGCGAGTTGAAGACGTACGCCACCGACGACCAGCAGCCCGGCACCGATGCCAACGGCAATCCGATCAAGAAACAACGCGAGCGGATCAACTTCGCGCATTCGGCCTTCATTGACACCAACCTCGCGGTCAAGGTCGTCCTCCGCCAGCAGAGCGACCCCTATGTCGTCCGCGACTTCTTCGAGGGTGAATACCGCCGCGACACCCAGCCGAAGTCGTTCCTGGAAGCCAGCCGTTTCTGGCCCAACTTCAGCCTCGACGTCATGGCGATGCCGCAAATCAACGATTTCCAGGAAACCGTCGAACGCCTGCCGGACCTGAAGCTGACCGCCCTGCGGCAGCAGATCGGCGCCACGCCGCTCTTCTATGACGGCGAAAGTTCGCTGGGCTTCTTCCGCCGCCAGTACGCCGAGCCGCTCCTCCCCGGCGAAACCAATTACTCGGCCATGCGCGCGGATACCTATCACCAGATCCTGCTGCCGACCACGCTGTTCGGGTGGTTGAACCTCACGCCGCGGGCCGGCGGCCGGTTCACTTACTACGGCGACGAGCAGGGCCTGGACGCCCTCACCTCCAGCCAGTCGCGCTGGGTCTTCAACACGGGCGCCGAGATCTCGACCAAGCTGTCGCGGGTGTGGACCGAACCACACAGCCGGCTCTTCGATGTCACCGAGCTCCGGCACATCATGGAGCCATCCATCAACTACGTGTTCATTCCCAACCCCAGCCAGGACCCCACCCGCCTGCCGCAGTTCGACTACGACCTTTACACCTTCCGCCCGCCGCCGATTGACTTTCCCGACAACGACTCGATTGACGCCATCAACAGTCAGAACACCATCCGCTACGGCCTCAACAACAAACTCCAGACCAAGCGCGCCGGCCAGGTGGACAATCTCCTGAACTGGGACCTGGTGATGGACTGGCACCTTACGCCGCGTCCTGACCAGGGCACGTTTTCCGATGTCTATTCGCAACTCGATTTCAAACCCCGCTCCTGGCTGACGCTCAACTCCGAGTTGCGCTACGACATCAACGGCAAGGACTGGAACATGGCGAACCACAGCATCACCATCCAGCCGAATGACATTTGGAACTGGAAGGTTGGCCAGCGTTATCTCCGCGCCATTCCGGGCTACGGCACCGATTCCGCCGAGAACCTCTGGTACAGCCGCGTCTATGTCCGCCTGAACGAAAACTGGGCGTTGCGCATGTCCCAGCATTTCGATGCCCGCTCCGGCCTCATGCAGGAACAGGCCTACAGCGTCTATCGCGACATGCGCAGTTGGACCGCCGCCCTCACCTTCCGCCTGCGCGACGGCGAAGGCAGCCCCCGCGATTTCACTGTCGGCTTTTCCTTTTCCTTCAAGGCCTACCCGCGCGGCGGCGTCGGTCGCGACCGCGACGAACCCTCGTTCCTCCTGGGAAGCTGAGCCAGCCGGGGTTGCGGGTAGCAATTGCTTTATTGGACGAGTGAGAGGGAAGGGCTTTTAAGGAGAAGATTGGCGCTGCTGCGTCGGCGCCCCATTTTCGTTGACGCAACGGAAGTGGAATGAGTCGTCACGGCCGCGATTTGAAATGGGAGCGCGCCCGTGCCGGGCGCAGCCGACGGCGTCCCCGCCGTCGGAGTTCCGTGGGCGACCAGCCGCCCCGGTGTGATTCGCCGGTTCGGAAGTTCGCCGCGAGGACGCGGCGAACGGCAGGCGGGACCTGTCTGCCACCTGTCTGCCACAGGCAGGCGTGTCTGCCACAGGCAGGCGGCACAGGCAGGCGCCCGCGCTCCCCCGATTCCCGCAACCAGCCACCACAGTGGGTCGCGGATCGCCGGGCCGCATTACTTCGCCAGGAAGTCCACCTTCGCACTGAGCTCGGGCGTGAGGAACTTGTCCGGGTCGCTGATCTGGACCTTGATCTGGAGGGTGCCCTTCTGGCGACTCGCTTCCGGCGCGATCTCGGCCACGGTGCCCGCATAGCTATGATCAGGATAAGCCTCCGGGCTCACGCGGCAGCGCTGTCCCAGCGATACTTTCGCCAGGTCGGCCTCGTTGAGATCAATTTCCACCTGCAGATCCTTCGGGTTGCCGACCGACAGGAGGGCGGTGCTGGGGCCGCCGGTGCCACCGAAGCTCTGCGGGGTGACCATCTCCCCTGCCCGCGTGAGTTTCTCGAGCACGACGCCGTCAATGGGCGAACGGATGGTGCACCACTCGATATAGGTTTGGTAAAGCTCGCGATTGGCCTCGGCCTCGGCCAGCGTGGCGCGATTGGCCTCGACCTGCAGCCGGGCGTCGTCCTCGGCCGCCCGGGTTTCGATGTTGTTGGTCGCGAGCGAGAGGGTGCGTTGGTAGTCCACCTCGCTGCGGGCGAGGTTCGCCCGCGCGGTGCCGACGCGCGCCTCGGCGGCGTGGAGTTGGGCTCGGTATTCGGCGTCGTCGAGCCGGACGATGACCTGGCCGTTGGTGACCGTGTCGCCCTTGCTGACGCCGATCCATTTGACAAGGCCCATGAAGCGCGGGCTGACCTCGATGCGTTCGTGGTTGATGATGTAGCCCGAAACCGTGAGCACGGCATTGCTCGCGGAAGAGGTCGCGGCGGGCGCGGGGTTGGGCGTGGTGGTTGCCGCGGCGGCGTTCGTTTCCGGCCCCTTGGTCGTGGGCGTGTATTCCTTGCCGCCCCGGGCGAACCGGATGGACTCCAGCCCCCAGGGTCGCCACACCAGGACGGCGGCGACCGCGACCAAGGCCACGACGATGAAGATGAGGCACATCGTGCCGCTGGCGCGGCGCTTGGCCGCGGGATCAATGTGCAACTGCGTCAGTTTGGACCGGGAGTCGTCGTTCATATTGATTTGAGCGCGGTGATGACCGGCAGGCGCGCGGCGCGGATGGCCGGCAGGAGGGTGCCCACCAGTCCCACGACCACGGCAAACAGCAGGCCCTCGATGACCAGTCGCGCAGTGACACGGAATTCAAACACGGTTTCACTGAAGGTTTCCAGGCCTACGGTGGCCGTCGTATAGCCGTTCCAGTGGTAGGCGATAACGCAACCGAGGCAGCCGCCAAGGAACGCGAGGAACGCGCCCTCCAGCAGGAAGGCGAAAACCACCGAGCGGCGCCGGAAACCGAGCACGCGCAACGTGCCGATCTCACGCGTGCGGGCGCCGACGGCGGCGTACATGGTATTCATGGCCGCGAACACGGCGCCGATGGACATCATCACGGCGAGGAAGCTCCCCAGCCACTTGAAAGGTGCGGCGGTCATCGTTTGCTTGCGATAATACTCGACCTCCTTTTCGGCCTTCAGCTTGAAACGGCGGTCGTTTTCGATCCGCTCAACCAGCTTCGTCGCAGCCGCTTCATCGGCCGGCCGGATGAGAAAGCTGGAGTACATGTCGCGTTCGAAAATCGAGCGGCATTCGTCGGCATCGAGCCAGCATTCCGAATCGAACGCGCTGCCGCCGCCGTCCAGCGAGCCCACGACCGTGAGCGTCGCGGTGCCGGACTTGAAGGAATCGCCGAGATCGAAATGAGCGAAGCGGCGGGCGAGCTTCGCGGAGACGACGACCTCACGTTTGCCCGGCGTGAACCACCGGCCGGCGACGAGGCGGACCTGCGGTCGCAACTCCCGGCCGCGCGGGGTGACGCCGCGCAGCAGAACGTTCGCCTCGCCGCTATGGTCGCGCCGGGGCAGAGTCACCAGCACCAGCACGTCCGCGGAAATGACCGGTTCGCCGGTTGGCGTGCGGGCGATTCCCTCGAAATACTGGATCTGCTGAAAATTCTGGCGCGAAATGAGGCTGGCGGACTCGGCGGTCGCCCCCTTCCGGACGACCAGGATGTTGCGCGGATCACCCGTATTGCCACTGCTCTTCTCGATGCCGGCGGCGAGGGACTGGAGCAGCACGAAGACGAAGACGACGAGCGCAATGCCGAGCACCGTGGCGATGGTGGAGCGCCAGCGGACGATCGCATTGCGCAGGCTGTAGCGAATGGGCAGGGCCATATCGTCAGTCCAGGGTGCGGAGTCCCTCGACCACGCTGGTGCGGGCGACGGTAAGCATGGGTGCCAGGGCGGCCACGAAGCCGAGCAAGGCGGCCACCGAGAAGGCCAGGCCCACCATGTGCGGGGTGACCTCGAAGATCAAGAACAGGCCGTGGGAGAGCTTGGTGATGTCGATCGAATGGAACAACACCCAGGCGCCGCCGGCGCCGAGGATCGCGCCCAGCATGGACAGACCAAAGCTCTCGGCGAGGATGAACGCAAAGAGCTCGCGCCGGCGGAAACCGATCGCCTTGAGGATCGCCAGTTCGCGGAAACGCTCGCGGATGGCCATGCTCATCGTGCTCACGGTGACCAGCAGCAGGGCGAACACGACCACGATGCTGATACCGCCGATGAGGATTTTGATGTTCGCCCACATCGAGACGAAACCGAGGACGAAGGCGCGTTCGGATTCGGCGCGCACCTCGGCGCTCGAGTTCGCGAAGGCCTTGTTGATGCGATCGGTCACGAGCGGCGCCTCGGCCACCGTCGCCGCGCGCACCCACCAGGCGCCGACGGTGCCGGGATTACCGAGCGATTCATCCAGGTATTTGTGATGGAACATCAGGTTCCGGTCGTCGGCGGTGCCGTGGTAGATGCCGGCGATCCGGAGATCGAGTTCGCAGGGATAGATCTGACCGGTGAAACGCATCCGGTCACCCACCTTGAGACCGTAACGATCGGCGGTCATCTGCCCGAGGATGCACGAGGTGCGGTCGGCGAGCCAGGCATCGAGTTGTTCCCTGGGTACCTTGGCGTCGGTGATCAACAGCAACGTGCGCGCCGGGTCCACGGCGAACTGGGCGAAGCTGGTGAACTTCTCGTCGCCCTTGTAAAGGCCGTCGTAGAATGTGAACGGGGTGACGGCCACGATGCCCGGAATGCGTTCGAGCACCTGGAGTTGGCGGGCCGGCAATGGCTGGGCGAGGGATACCTTGTTGCGCACGATGATGCGCAGGCTCGATCCTTCGTCGTTGATCGGGTTGGTGAGTTCGCGCAACGCCACCTGGAGCATGACCAGCAGGAACAGGCTGGCGGCGACGCTCGAGACCGAGAGCGTGAGCCGTCGCTTGTTGCGAAAGGCGTTGCGGAGAACGAAGCCGGAGAGGGACATGCCAGTTACGAAGTGCGAATGACGAGTGACGAGTTAGGGAATGGGCCGTGTTTCAGTTCGTAAGCTCGCCCTTTTCGAGGTGTACCTGCCGGCTGCCGTAAGCCGCGGCCTTGGGATCGTGGGTGACCAGGATGACCGTCTTGCGCATCTCCCGGCTGAGCTGCTGGAGGATGCCCAAAACCTCCTGCGCCGAATGCGAGTCCAGATTGCCGGTTGGCTCGTCCGCCACGATCAGGCTAGGGTCGGTGACGAGCGCGCGGGCGATGGCCACGCGTTGCTCCTGGCCGCCGGACATCTGCCGGGGCAGATGTTTCATGCGGTCGGCGAGGCCGACGAGTTCCAGCGCGGTGGTGACCAACCGCCGGCGCTCGCGGCCGGGCAGCCGCGTGAGCAGAAGCGGCAACTCGACATTCTCGTAGGCGGTCAGGACCGGGATCAAGTTGAACGTCTGGAAAACGAAGCCGACGTTGTGATTCCGCCAGTCGGCGAGTTCGGATTCGTTCAGGCGCGTAATGTCCTTGCCCTGCACGTGTACCTCGCCGCTGGTGGGCCGGTCCACGCCGGCGATGATGTGCAGCAGGGTGGATTTGCCGGAGCCGGACGGCCCCATCAGCACGAGGAATTCGGCCGGCGCGATGTCGAGCGTGATCGAATCCAGGGCGATGATTTTGGTATCGCCCTGTTGATACACCTTCGACAGCTCGTGAATGGCCACGATCGGCTCGTCGGTCATAAAACATAATCCTTAGCTGGAAGCGGCGGTAAAGGCAACGGCGAGCGTGGAATGCAGCCCGGGCGGGTCGGCGGTGCCGCCGGTCAACCTCCGGCCACGATGCGAACGATCTCCAACCGGTCGCCCGCCGCGACGGACCGTGCGTCGAACTCCGAGGGCGCCACGGCTTCGCCGTTATGTTCGACCACCACGGTGCCCGGCACGAAACCCTGGGTGCGGAGGAATTCGGCGAGGCTGCTCGGCAGGATGGCGGCCACCCGCTCGCCGTTGGCAAAGATGAAGTTGTCGTTCATGGCGTGGTCAGTCGAGTTCTCAGCCGGTCAGGGCAGGGTCCCCGTCTTTCCAGACCGGTTCCAGGCCCAGGTGTCGCAGGACCGCAGAAACCGTTTCGGGCGAACGGTCGTCAGCGATCAGGAATTGGCCGGTGGCATCCGTGGTGGCGGGGCGAGCGACCGGGTTGGCCAGCGACGCGGCCACGATGCGGCCGCCGCGGGTCAGGTGGGTTTTGTCCGCGCCGGCGCCCGTGTAGCCGCCGGGTTCGGTGTGGCTGCCGGCACTGATCAGGGTCACTCCCAGCGGAAACAGGCCGTCGCGAAGACGCGGCGGTTCCCGGGTCGAGAGCACCAGTCCGACGTCGGGGAGGAACAACCGCAGGGCGCAGACGAGTTGGACCAGGTCGCGATCCGACATGGGCAGGAGCGGCTGGAACTCGCCGGCGCAGGGGCGCAGGCGAACCGTCGAAACCGTGAGCTGCGCCTTCCAGCAATGGCGCAGGAGGTATTGCGCATGGGCGGCGACACAGATGGCCTCGGCGCGCCAGTCTGCGAGACCATAAAGCGGGCTAATCCCCAGGCGGCGGAAGCCGGCGGCGTAGGCGCGTTCGGGCGTTTCGAGACGCCCGTTGAAATCACGTTTCGGTCCGGCGGTGTGCATGGCTGCGTACACCTCGCGGTCGTAGGTTTCCTGATAAACCACCAGTCCTTCCGCGCCGGCGGTCACGAGGGGACGGTATTCTTCCGTGGACAGGGGCGCGACTTCGAGCGAGAGGCTGGGCCATTCCGGGTGCAGCGCCCGGACACAGCCCGTCAGGTAGTCGTGGGAAACGAACCGGGGATGTTCGCCAGCGACGAGGAGGAGGTTGCGGAAACCCTGCGCCTTGAGCGCCTCCGCTTCGCGAACCACCTCGTCCACGGACAGCGTGACGCGGCGGATGGGATTGTCGCGCGAGAAGCCGCAGTAGCGGCAGTTGTTGACGCACTCGTTCGAGAGGTACAGCGGCGCGAACAGGCGGATGACGCGGCCGAAACGCTGGCGCGTCAGCCCGGCCGAACGCCGGCACATTGGTTCAAGGAACTCCGCGGCGGCCGGCGAGAGCAGCCGGGCGAACCCGGCCAACGAAACGTTCCCCTGCCCCAGGATCTGGCGCACGGCCGTGGTGTCCGCTTCCCGCGCCGGGCGGAGCAGTGCGGCCAGCGGCAGGCGGTTGAATTCCGCAACAAAACTCACGCCCGCAAGCTAGCAGACGCGCGCCCCAAGTCGAGCGGCGGGCGGGACGGAGTTCACGCGGGCTGGAGCACGTTGACGAGGAGCGTCCTGACCAGCGGCTGGGTGCGCGCGAAAAACGCCCGCATGTTCGGCGCGGCCAGGTGCGTCGTCAAGGCGGCCTCGCTGGACCACTTTTCCAGGATGGTCACCGAGTCCGCGCGGGGAGCCGGCACACCCGGGATGCTGACCGCGGCATCCACGGCCGGGCCGTACTCGATACAGCCCGCCTCGGCGCGCACCTGCGGGGCCAGGGTGTGAAACAACTCCAGAAACTCGGGGCGTTTGCCCGCGACCAGGTCAAAACTGGCAACAACATGCAGCATGGGCCTATTTCCCGACCCGGCCGCGCCGCCGTCAACTGGGAATTGCGACCGGCGACGGAAATTCTGCTTTTCACGGCGGCGGCGCGCCGCATGATGCACGGATGCTTTCGGCGATTCGTTCGGTTCACTTCATCGGTATTGGCGGGACGGCGATGGCCTCGGTGGCGGTGGCCATGCGCGATCGGGGCTTCCAGGTCACCGGCTCGGACCAAAATCTATACCCGCCCATGTCCACTTTTCTGGCGGAGCGGAACATTCCGGTGATGACCGGTTATGGCGCACCGAACCTGGCCCACAAACCGGACCTGATCGTGATCGGCAACGCGATTTCCCGCGGCAACCCGGAGGCCGAGGCGGTGCTCGACCACAAGCTGCGGTACTGCTCGCTGCCGGAGCTGCTCAAGGAGTTTTTCATCCGGGGCAAGCGCTCGCTGGTCGTCACCGGCACGCACGGCAAAACGACGACGACGTCGCTGCTGGCGTGGGTCTTCGAGCACGCAGGGCTGAAGCCAAGCTACCTCATCGGCGGCCTGCCGAAGAATTTCCAGCAGGGCGCCTGTTTTCGGGACGGCGAGTGGTTCATCATCGAAGGCGACGAATACGACACCGCCTTTTTCGACAAGCGGAGCAAGTTCGTCCATTACCTGCCCGAGGTCGTCGTCATCAACAATCTGGAGTACGATCACGCGGACATTTTTCCGGATGTGGCCGCGATCCAGCGGTCCTTCCGCCATCTGGTCCGGCTGGTGCCGCGCAACGGGCTCCTGCTCGGCAACGGTGACGATGCCAACGTCGCGCCGGTGCTGGACGTGAACTTCTGCCCGGTGAAGCGGTTTGGACTGGGCGCGGACAACGCGGTGACGGCGTTCAACGTGCGGCTGGGGGCCACGGCCAGCGAATTCGAGATTCCGAGCTTCAAATTCCACCTCAATCTGGCGGGCGAGTTCAACGTCCGCAACGCGCTGGCCGTCATCGCCTGTGCCAAGCACTGCGGCCTGTCGAACAAGCAAATCCAGGCGGCTTTCGACACGTTCCAGGGGGTGAAACGCCGGCTGGAGGTGCGCGGCATCGCCGGCGGGGTGGTGGTCATTGACGATTTCGGGCACCACCCAACGGCGATTGCGCAGACGTTGCGGGCGCTGCGCCTGCGCCATCCGCAGGAACGGATCTGGGCGGTGTTCGAGCCGCGCTCCAACACCACCCGCAGAAATGTCTTCCAGCACGAGCTGGCCGACGCGTTCGCCGAAGCCAGCCGCGTGGTGATCGCCCAGGTCGCCCGGCTCGATCAACTGCCTCCGGCGGAGCGGCTGGATCCACAGCGGCTGATGGACGATCTCCGCAGGGCTGGCAAACCGGCGGACTACCTCCCCGACGTTGAGGCGATCGTCGAGCATGTGGGGCGCCACGCGCAGGGCGGCGATGTGGTGTGCGTGTTCAGCAACGGCGGCTTCGGCGGCATCCACGAAAAGCTGCTCGCCCGCCTGGCGCCCGGCCCGCATTGACACGGGTTCACCGGAATTCAGCCCCGCTTGCGCTTGAAGCCCGGCGGCAGTTTTTCCTGGCCGGCAGCCTCGACGGCAGACTGCCCCCCCTCGGCCGCGCCGTCCGGATCCTCCTGCGGCAGGCCCAAACGCTCGCGGGCCTTTTTCGCCGGGCCGGTCCCGGCGCATTCCCCGGCCACGCGGTGCAGCAAGGCCTCCGCCTTCTGGGATTGGTTGAGGCGGTGGTAGAGATTGCACAGGTGGACCGCCGCCCAGCCCCAGCGTTCGGGATCGAACTTGTGTTGGAGCACCTCCTCGTATTCCAGCGCCGCAGCGAGGTGGTTGTTCAAGTCCTTCTCGTAAATCTCGGCAATGCGCAAGGCCACGTGGAGGCGACGCGGATTGGCCTGCAGGTATTCCCGCATGAGCCGGATGGCTTCGAGGTGGTCGCCGTTCGCCCAGACTTGCTCGGCCTGGTCATACAAAGGATCGGCCATGTCCCCGCCTTCGTCGTTGTACAACTCGCGGTGAATGCGCTCGGCGATGTAATGCGAAACCTCGTTGCCGACCAGGAAACCGAGACTCAACAGGGTGAGCAGCGCCAGAAAGCCCCAGACAGCAACCAGGGGCGACTTGCCGGCGCGAGCGAGCGGGCTGGACGGCGACGAAGCGCCGGCGGTCCGCGCGTTCGTGGATCCGGGCACGGACTGATTAGCACCGAGGCCGGCCACGACGTTGGTCTGGTCACCAGCCGGGGCGTTGGCGGCGGCGGCGTCCGGGGCGGCTGCTTCCGCCGGGGAACGCGCATCGTCAGCACGGTCGAAACCGGCCGAGCGCAGGGCCGCCGTCTGATCCATCCGCTGGGAAAAGGAAGTGAAAAAGCGGTGTCCAAAGAATATCGTGGCCACGGCGAGCAGCACGTAGAGCACGATTTTTGCGAACAGATTCATCGGTACAACCGCGGCACAATAATCGCCCGCAACCGGAAGGAAAAGTGCTAAAAGCAGTGCGGGCAAAGCTGGTCGCGCCCGGCCGCAGGCCAGGCTGGCGCTTGTCCTTGAAAAGGTGTGGCAACCGAAGTTTAGTGGGCCATGATCTGGATTCCCAAACGACTGCTTTCGCTCCACCTTGCCCCGGCCGCGCTGCTCCTGGCACTGACCAGCCACCCGGGCGCGTGGGCACAAGCGCCAGGCACGGCGGCGCGGCGATTGGGCTACTGGCAGTTCAATACCGGGGATTGGCGCGGTGACCACGGCCAGCTTCCGTTTGACACCGACGGAGCTGTGACGGGCGAAGGCGCTGATGGCACGGCGGCGGAATTCACCGGCTCGCTGGCCCGGGCCGGGTTGCGCTACCGCCTGGTCGAAGCCAGTGGCGCAGCGAACTTCAATGCGACGAATGGTTCCATCCGATTCCTTTACCGCCCCAACTGGATGAGCCGGGATCCCATGGCTCCCCCCGGCACCAGCGCCGGCAGCGGCCCGGGACATTGGGTTAGCCTCGTTGAGATCGGTGCTCCGGACGGCCCAGCCTCGATGGCGCTCACGATCAACCCGGAGGGCACGCGACTGGTTTTGCGGGCCACGGACGCGACGGGTGTGACGCGCAGTAATCTCACCGTCTCGCTGAGATGGACCGTGCCGGGCGGGCACCTGCCTGGATGGCACGAAATCGTGATCAACTACACACCCAGCAACACCGCGCTCTTGGTGGACGGTGTTTTGCAGACCGACGAAACCACCAAGTCCCTCGCCGGCGCGGGCGTGCCGACGCCAGTCGGCGTGGATGGCAACCTGACGCTGGCGATTGGCGCCAGTCTGACCGGAGAACACGCCGCTGAAGGTCGCGTGGACGAATTGGAAACGTTCAACTACCTGGCCACACCGCTGGAACAGTACTCCGCGCTACAATCAACCGCCTTGAGCGCCACCGTCAGTTCGGCACCGCCGACGGTAACCCTCCGCTGGTACAACGTAAACACCGGTGCCGCCAGCATCCATCGCCGATCAATCGGCTCGACCAACTGGGTGCTGGTTAACAACGCGGTTGATGGCCTGACGTTTACCGACCGGGACGCAGCGCTGCAAACCGGCCGGACCTACGAATACCAGGTCACCCAGCACGGGGGCTACGAACGGACGATTCTCGTCGGGCTTGCCGCGTCGCCGGTCGAGCGCCGTGGCCGGGTCATTCTGCTGGTGGACCAGACCCTCGCGGCCAGACTGCAGGCACCGCTTAATCGGCTTCGCGCAGACCTGGTGGGTGATGGTTGGACGGTGATCCGTCACGACGTGCCGCGCCAGGGGAGCGACGTATGGAACCAGGGCCCGGTGAACCAAGCCTGGATCGCGGACGTGGCCCGGATTAAATCGCTCATCCAGGCGGATTACGCGACCGCGCCGGCGGAAACCAAGGCGGTGTTCATCCTTGGCCACGTCACGGTCCCCTACTCTGGTGCCCGGGCCGAGGACGGTCATGCCGATCATCACGGCGCCTGGCCGGCGGACAGTTATTACGGTGACGTGGCCGGTCGCTGGTCCGACCGCACGGTCAACAATGCCGCCACGACCTCGAATCCAGTGCTGCGCAACATTCCCGGGGACGGAAAATTCGATCCGCACGACTTCAAGTCCGGCATCACGACGGCGAATGCCGGCGCCTCCGACGGGGTGGAGCTGGGCGTGGGCCGGGTGGACTTCGCCAACCTGCCGGCTTTCCAGCCGCAAACGGAGGCCGATTTGCTGCGGCAATACCTCGAAAAAAACCATCGCTACCGGCTGAAGCAAATCGTCTTTGAACGGCCCGCCATCGTGGCGGGCTATTTCTACAGTCCTTTCAACAGCGAGAGCCTGGTGATGTACGACAATGCCGCCTGGAACCTCAGCCGCCTCGTGGGCCGCCCGGCGGAAGGGGTCACGCACGGCGACTGTTTCCTGGCAACCACGACCAGTTATCTCTGGGGAATGCAGGGCGGATATGGTGGACCGGCGACCATCAACTGCGATCCGGGTGCCAATCATGTCCAAGGCATCTCGCCGCACGAAACGCGTCACCTGGCTGGGCCGGCGGCCGAACCCCGCATCGGGTTTTATCTCCTGAAAGGTTCATATTTCGGCGACTGGAACCAAACGCCGGACAACCTGCTGCGCGCTTGCCTGGCAACCCGCAACTACGGCTTCGCGGCCGTCTGGACCCGGGACAGCATCTGGCACTTTGAATCGCTGGCCGCGGGCGACACGCTGGGCAGCGGTTTTGTGCGCACGGCCCGGGGCGCCGCCAGTACGCGCACCACCGCGCTCCTCGGTGATCCGACTTTGCGGGCGCGCATCACGGCCCCACCAGCCCGGCCGACCGCCAGTCGCGCAGGCGCCGCTGCGAAGCTGGGCTGGCAGGCGTCCCCGGAGGCCACGGGCGGCTACTTGGTGTATCGCTCGGCGCGGGGGCTGGACGAACCGTTTGTGCGGCTCAACCCGGCCCCGGTCACCGTGACGTCGTTCACAGATGCGGCTGCTCCGGCCGGGCGGCAGCTTTACGCCATTCGTGCGGCGGAACTGGCTTCGACGGCCTCGGGTTCCTACACAAACCTGAGCCAGGCGGTCTTCGTCACCGTCGAGTGATGCAGCCGGCGGGTGTCAGTGGTGCGGAAGGTAATCCGGCAGCGGCCGAAGTACCCGGACCTTGATCAACACCAGGATGAGGAGCGTGTAGGCGAGCGCGACCAGCACGTCCCGCGCGAGATCCTTGCGCGAGTACCGACGCTCGCGGCCGGTGATCAGGTCTTGCGCACCGCGGTGCAACAGCACCAGGCCCAGCACATTGGTCAGCCAGTAGCCGACCACGAAGCTGGCGGTGAAGGCGGCCGCCCAGAAGAGACTCACGATCCAGGCGAACGCCAGGGCCAGTGGCACGTTGACGAAGAGATCATTCCACCAGGACAACGGGGACAACATGTAGCCCACGGTGGCGAGCATCCCACCGGCGAGGCGGCGCTTGAGTCCCATAAACCTGGATCGTGTCCCGACGCGGGCCTGGCGTGGGACGCATGATCCAGCGGGTCGCGACTGCGGAACCGGGCGGCCCAAGACAGGCGGTCGTTACTTCTTGTCCTGCGACGGGAATTTGATGGCGAAGGAAACCTTCTGTACTCCCGCCCGGCGCACGAGGTCGAGCACACTGATGATGTCGCCGTGCCGCGAGTCCTTGTCGCCGCTGATGTAAACCGGCAGGTTGGTGTTGAGCGCCAGCTTGTTGGTCAGGAACGAGAACATCTCCTCGCGCGTCTTGTGCTCCTTCTCGATGTAGGTGTCACCCTGGCGGTCAACCGAGATGTTCACGATGTCCGGCTTGAAATCCCGCTTGGCCTGCGTGGCCGTCGGCAGGTCCATCTTGATGGACTGCATCCTGATCATGGTCAGACTCACCATCATAAACGAGGCGAGCAGGAAGAACATGATGTCAATCAGGGGAATGATCTCGATGCGCGCCTTCTTGTGAGGCAGGGGAGAACCGATCTTCATGGGGGCGCGGGGTGCGGAGTTGCCGGGGAGCCCGATGGTTTCAACTGCGGCCCGCCTCGTTGGCGGCCCGGCGGATCTCCATCGTGTCAAAACCGCCGCGCTGTTTGGCGCCTTGGACCATGACTTCGATGTTCGTGGCGGCGGTCTCCAGCTCGAACTGCAGCTTCGAGGTCTTGCCGGTGAAATAATTGTAAGGAATCAACGAGATGATCGCGATGCCCAGACCGCAGGCCGTCGCGATCAGCGCTTCGCCGATGCCGCCCGTCACCTTGGAAACCGCCAGCTCGTCGTTACCGATGGCGTTGAACGATCCCATGATGCCGGTCACCGTGCCCAGCAAACCCAGCAACGGGGCGAGCGTGACCAGCGTGTCCATGACCGTAAGGAAGCGGCCCGCCTTGCGCAGTTCCATGCCGGCGGCCACCTGGAGGGCGCCCTGGAGGGAGTAATGGACGTGGTTCAACCCGTGCCAGATCATGCGCAGCACGGGATCGCGCGAGTCCTGCGAGAGGCGGGAGGCTTCGCCGAAGTCGCCATTCTCGATCGCGGCGAGCGTCTTCTCCAGGGTGTCGGGATCCCGCCGCAGGCTTTCGCGCGTCCACCAGAAGACCCGCTCGCCCACCACACACACCGCCACCAGGGTGACAATCAGGATGGGCCACATCACCGGCCCGCCCTGCAGGAACTTGGTGACGACAATGTTCGCTAACATGAATGATTCCATTTGCGCTCTTCTCAGGTTGCCGGGCGGGTCCGCCCGCCGCGCTGGTTGCCATGATGCTCACGCAACACAGGGAGTCAGCCTAACCAACCCGTCGTCCGCGTGTCCATCCCTGAATGAAAAAACTATTGCATGCGGTACTCGATTTCGACGCTCTTGAGACGCCGCCCGCCATTGGGTTCCCAATGCCAGCGGCTCTTGATCCATTGAGCCGTCTTGCGGTCGATTTCCATTTTGCCGCAGGTCTTGTCCACGTCCGCCTTCTCGGGGACACCTTCTTCGCTCACCTCCACGAGCAGGGTCACCGACACCACGTCGCCCGTGGACAGGATTCCCTGCACGATGCTGAACGGCGGCGGCGGAAACGTGCCCCGGTCCTGGCCGCGCACAAATTTGTCCACCTGCGGCTTGGCCACCGGCCGGGGCGCCACCTTCAACACGGCGGGCGGCGGCGGCGCGTACTTGGCCGTGGTCGCCAGCACCGTGGCGCCCTCGACCGGCACCGGAAAGGCCACATCCGCCGAGGCGGCGGCCACCACCACCGGCGTCACCACCGCGTCGGCCTGCGCGTTGTCGGTGGGCTGGTCCGGTTGCGCGTCGGTCGTTTGCGGCGTCTGCTCCGGCTGCTGAATGAACTCCTCGATGGGCACCGCCTCGGCCAGATCCGGGAGGGGACGGAGCACCACCTGCGGGACCTTGACGATGCCGATGGCACCAACGACCAGAAACGCGAAACAAATCGAATTCGCGTAGGCGAACTTGCGGTTGCTGTCCCGATTGGCCGCCGGCAGGCAGAACTGCGCAATGTCGGACTTCAGGACGTAATGCGCCCCGACGGCGGAGGAAATCCCGCCGCTGACGGCCATGACCGACTCGCTCATATTCGCTGTGTCTTCCCGCTGTCTCCAAAACCATCGCTCCGCCCCGCGACGAGGCGGAGCGGCCGGGCCCGGCTCCGGGCGGGAGTTAATTAAGGCCCTGCCGCCTCCCCACGCAAGCCTTTTGCGCCTTTTGCGCTGGGCCGCGAATTGCCTCAAGTAAAAGGTAACCAAGGAAGGGAAAGGGGGTGCGGGGGGAAGGGGTCGTTGACTCATCATGGTGGACACCGAGCAGAAAGGCACCAACATGAGTCGAACGAGCCGAGC
>Ga0187861_10002151_pt1 | contig 18866 bp, 10 predicted proteins | sample June2016WEW_10_1_3_FD_132986 | JGI IMG/M metagenome (GOLD analysis project Ga0187861, IMG submission 132986) | Peatland microbial communities from SPRUCE experiment site at the Marcell Experimental Forest, Minnesota, USA - June2016WEW_10_100 | ecosystem: Environmental > Terrestrial > Soil >...
CAGGAGATTGACTGGCTCCACCATTGGACCGACGGCGGGAAAGGCATGTTCCTCTTTACTACCAACGTCACTGGCGTAGAGGTCCCGCCGGAGAACATCCGCGCCGGCTACGCCTACGCACAAACGCTCGCTGTCGGCGGCCCGCGCCGCGAGGAACGCCGGCCCTGGCCGTGGCAAAGGAAGCCGCGATGACCAACAAGGTGTCAGGACTCTTGGCATACGGTACGGCTGTGCTGCTCGCCGCCGCTGCTCTGGTCGGTGCGGCTGAAAAGGAGAAGGCTGACGCGCCGGCGCGAAGCCTGCTCGGAATCAACCTCAATGGGCCTGCCGACTGGAACTCGGAACTGCCGTTCGTAGACGTGTTCCGTCTTTCGCGCCAGTGGATCAGCCAGCAGGAGGGCAAGCCTTGGGGCCAAGGCCCGAAACTGCAGCTCGACGAACACGGCTGGGTGACCAAGCTGGAGGCCGGCTGCCACGCCACATCGCCAATCCTGACCGTGAAACGTGCGCCGTTGGGCAAGTACGTGCTGCTCTATGAGGGGGAAGGGAAGATGGCTTTCTGGCCAGCCGACAAGGCGCAGGTCTTGTCCTCCGAGCCGGGACGCATGGTGGTGGACGTGAAGGGTCCAGGCTTGATGCTCAACCTGAACGAGGTCAACCCCGAGAAACCCATTCGCAATGTCCGCTTCCTCATGCCGGACTGTGAGCAAACCTGCAAGGAAAGCCCGTTCCGCCAAGGGTTCCTGGAGATGTGGCGGACCATGAACGTCTACCGCTTCATGGACTGGATGGAAACGAACGGCTCGAAGATCGTCAAATGGTCCGACCGCCCCAAGCTTGAGGACGCAACCTGGACGGCCAAGGGTATTCCCGTGGAAGTGATGGTTGACCTGTGCAATCGCCAGCTCATCAACCCCTGGTTCTGCATGCCGCACCAAGCCGATGACGACTACGTGCGCCAGTTTGCCGCTTTGGTCCACGGCAAGCTTGACAGCAGGTTGCGCGTCTACATCGAGTACTCGAACGAAGTCTGGAACGGCATGTTTCCGCAACACCGCTACGCGGAGGAAAAGGCCAAAGAACTGGGCCTCGGGCCGAAGGAGCGGCCATGGGAAGGCGCAGGCATGTTCCACGCGCAGCGCTCGGTGGAGATATTCAAGCTGTGGGAGGAGGCCTTCGGCGGCAAGGAGCGCCTCGTGCGCGTGATTGCGTGGCAGGCGGGGGGCGGTCCCTATTGGACCGACGGCATAGTCCTTTCCTACAAGGAGACCGGCAAGCACGCGGACGCGCTGGCCATCGCCCCCTACATCACGGCCTGCATTCCCGAGAAGGCGGGCAAGGCGGGCGGACTGGATGCCGCGACCGTGGCGAAATATACCGTGGATCAGGTCCTGGATCTTGCCGAGACGAAGGCCCTGCCGGAGTGCATCGGCTGGATGAAAGCCCAGAAGAAGGTTGCCGAGAAGCACGGCTTGCGTCTGGTCGCGTACGAAAGCGGGCAGCATCTGGTCGGTGTGGGAGGTGGCGAAAACAACCAGCAGATGACCGACCTGTTCCTCGCCGCCAACCGGCATCCGCGCATGGGCGAGATTTACCGCAAGTACTACGACGCCTGGAAGGAAGCCGGTGGCGACGTGTGCTGCGTGTTCGCGTCAATCGGCGGCTGGAGCAAGTGGGGCTCCTGGGGCCTCGCCGAACACTACGACGATACGCCCGAGACCAGCCCGAAACTCAAGGCCACCCTGGACTGGGCCAAGGCCAACCTGCTGGACGGCCAAGCACAAGGGCGGTAGCGAAGAGCGAGCAGCCAAGCGTAATCTCGCAATTCAATCCGGTCCCATCCCGGCCAATTGGGTACCCCGGGCCGGCCGACGGCCCCGGGGAAAAGCGGCATATCTGAGGACCGATCATCAGCTTTTCCTGATGCCTGCCAGCAGGACCGGTGTATAGGTTGCTGCGAGGGTAGTGCGAGGATCTCGGAAGAAAAAAGAAGACCCAGCGAAGCCAGGCGGCAACTAGAACATGAACAGACCTTCTTTCCCCGCAGCCACCAAGTGCGAACAGAGCGCGCGGCGGCACATTCGTGCTTTCCGTTTCTTTGGGATTTCCGGCGTGGCTGTCCTTTCTTGCCTCGCCGCGTTTTTCTGGCCAGGCGGCCTCCTGGCAGCAACACCGTCCGTCGAGCCCGATCCTGCCTTCTACCACAAGCAGGCTTCTTGGGAGGAGACCCTGCGTCTGTCAATCGAGGCACTCGTGCTGGCCGAGCAGGATGCGGCCCGCAAGCGTGACGAGGCCAAGCAGGCCGACCCGCTGCTGAAGCAGTTCACACCGCTTGAGGTCACCGTCAAGTCTGGTGAACCGGTCCGCCAGGTCAAGCTGCCCGTGGCTATGCTCAAGTCGCTGTTCATAAGAGCGCATTCGCACGGTGGCCAGCCCTTGTTGGCCGAAGCCCGTTTCGAGGGCAAGGACGGCAAGGCGATCCCTTGGGACAAGGTCCGCATGGGGCAACAGTGGGGCGACAAGCACTTCCACGGCGCCGACAAGCCGGTCACTCTTGACGGCCGCGAAACCAAGAACTACCGCCGTTGGCCGAACACCGAGGCTGAGTTCCTGCTGGACGGCAAGTACGAGACATTCGTGGCCTGGGTGGGCCTGGCCGAGGGCAAGAAGGACGCGAGCATCACCTTCAGTTTCGACTGTGCTTCCTGGTACGCACTGCGGGAAGCGGACGCTCAAGACCGCCAGAAAACCTGGGAACTTGTCTGGCGCGACTTCGGCCAGTGGGACAAAGCCAATCGTGTAGCCATCGCCGATCCCGAACGTATTCTGGAGCGCAACTGGAACCCGGGCGACGTGAAGAGCCTGGCGTCGCGCTACGCCGGCAAGTGCCAGGGTGACTGGCGGACAGCCGCCGACAAACTGGCCCGCGCGGTGAATACGCCCGAGGACCTCGCCAAGGTCCGTGACTGCTTCTATCGGACTTTGCGCGCCAAGGAAGTGCAGCGGCATCTGGCGGGCTTCAATACGGAGGCCATGCTGCGCGCCATTAACGACCTGGGCGAAACCCACCCCGGCCGTTACCAGGCGGCCAAGTACCGTGCCTGCGCCACAGCGTTCGCAGAGCGGAAGCAGGCACTAGTGGACGGCTTGAACGCCGGCAAAGACGAGGCCCTGACCGAAGCTGAGACCACGGCCGCCACGCTGCGTGAAGCCATGCTGGCCAATCCGCTGTTCGACTTCGAAAAACTCCTGGTGCTGAAGCGCTCGTTCAAAGAAGGCACGGCCCGCCATGTGATGGGCGCCGCGTGCGGCCTGATCGGACTGAACGCCCACACCAACGACGACATTCCCCATACCGGCTGGGACAACGAGGCCGGCGTGCTCTCCAGCCTGCGCGGCACGCCCGAGTACAAGCGCCTCTACAAGACTGACGGCGCGAAGATCATGCGGGACTTGGACCTGGAGTTCGATGGCGGGCGCATCATGTTCTCCAGCATTGGCGCCAATGATCGCTGGGCATTGTTTGAGATGCGGAGCGACGGCTCCGGCCTGAAGCAACTCACGCCCCCAGACGTGCCGGACGTGGATTTCTTCGATTCCTGCTACCTGCCGGACGGGCGCATCGTGACGGCCTCGACCGCGGGCTACCAAGGCCTGCCGTGCGAAAACGGCGGCAAGCCGATGGTCAATCTGTATTTGTTCGATCCGGAACGCCAGAGCATCCGCCAGTTGACGTTCGAACAGGACAGCGACTGGCACCCCAGCGTGATGAACGACGGCCGCGTGCTCTATCTGCGCTGGGAATACACCGACATCATGCACTACTACTCGCGCCGGCTCTTCTGCATGAACCCCGACGGCACCAGCCAAATGGATTATTACGGCACCGGGTCCATGTTCCCGCCGGCCTTCAAGTTCGCGCGGAGCATCCCTGGGCATCCGAGCAAAGTGGTGGGGGTCATCAGCGGCCATCATGATTTCCCGGAACACGGGCGCCTGGCCATCATTGACCCGCGCTTGGCACGCACCTACCCGTTCCGCTTCCGGCCCAAGACCAAGGAATGGGGCAAGGAAGGCAGCTACATCAATGCCATCCCCGACGTCCTGCCTGCGGAGAAGACAGGCTTCGTCCAGGAAATCCCCGGCTATGGTAAAGAGGTCGTAGGCAACGTGTGCGACGGCATCGCCTCCCAAGCCTGGCGCGAAGGCAAACCGCAGTTCCTGCATCCGTGGCCGTTGAGCGAGAAGTACTTCCTCGTCTCCATGAAGCGTAACGGCGACACGCCCTGGGGCATCTACCTGGCGGACATCTACGATAACCTGACGCTGATCGCCGAGGACGAAAACGCGGCGCTTTTGCAGCCCATCCCCTTCTGCCAGCGCACCAGGCCGCAGGCGATAGTGGACCGGGTCAAGTTGGACTGCAAGACCGCGGACGTGATGATCACCGACATCTATGCCGGCCCGGGCCTCAAGGGCATTCCCAAAGGCAAGGTGAAAAGCCTGCGCGTGCTGGCGTATCATTACGCCTACCTGGGCCGCGGCGGGCATGAGTCTGTCGGTGTGGAAAGCAGTTGGGACATCAAGCGGATCCTGGGCACGGTGCCCGTGGAAGCCGATGGTTCGGCGCGCTTCCTCATCCCCGCCAACACGCCTGTGTTCGTGCAGCCGCTGGACGAGGAAGGCGCGGCACTGCAACTCATGCGCACGTGGTTTGTGGGCATGCCAGGCGAGCGCGTCTCGTGTACAGGCTGCCACGAAACCCGGAACTCCACGCTGCCGACGCGGTTCTCCATCGCAGGCCGCAAGCCGCCATCGGAGCTTGCCCCCTGGTATGGCGATTCGCGGCCTTTCGCGTTCCAGTTCGAGGTCTTCCCCACAGTCGAGAAGTTCTGCCTTGGCTGCCACGATGGCTCCCCGCGCAAGGACGGCCATAAGACGCTCTCTTTCAAAGATCCCCAGACCGCCTACAACAGTCTGCATCCCTATTGCCGCAGGCCGGGACCCGAGAGCGACATGGAGATGCTCCCGCCGATGGAATACCACGGCTCGACCAGCCACCTTGTGCAGTTGCTCAAGAAAGGCCATCACGGCGTGCAACCGGACCGCGAGGCTTGGGAACGGCTCTACTGCTGGATTGACCTGAACGTGCCTTTCAAGGGCAGTTGGACGCCCGACAGTTTCCGCAATCAGCCTCAGGAAGCACGGCGCCGCGAATTGGCCATCAAGTATGCCAACCTAGATACCGACCCCGAGGACGAATACAGGAAGCAGGACGCGGCGTGGAAGACACGCAAGCCCGTGCCCTTCATTGCGCCTCCGCCTCAACAGCCTGTCACGCCGGATAACCTGAAAGCCGACGGCTTCCCCATGACGGCTGAATCAGCAGCAGCGCTCCAGGAAAAGCACGCCAAGGCTGGTGTCAAGAAGACCGTCACCCTGAGCGGCGAGATGACCATGGACTTTGCCCTCATTCCGCCGGGCCAATTTGTCATGGGCAGTCAGGACGGCTACCCCGACGAGCAGCCGCGCGCCGTGGTGACGGTCGCCAAGCCGTTCTGGATGAGCGTCTGCGAGGTGACCAACGGGCAATACGAAAAATTCGACCCAGAACACGACACGCGCTATGTACACGAGAACGGCAAGGACCACAGCGTTCCCGGGTTCATTGCCAATCATCCCGACCAGCCTGTGGCGCGAATCTCGTGGCAGGAGGCTATGGCCTTTTGCCAATGGATGGGCCAGCAAAGCGGCCTCAAAGCTACGCTGCCCACCGAAGCACAATGGGAATGGGCCGCGCGCGCAGGAACCGCCACGCAATTCTACTACGGTGACCGCGATACGGATTTCAGCAAGTACGCCAACCTCGCCGACCGCAGTTTGCGCTGGATGAAGAACGGCTTTGATGGCGGCAGCACGATACACGTACGCCGGCCCTACCCGCCGGAGATGAATTTCCCCCTCCATGACGAGCGTTTCGAGGACAAGTGGTATGTGGTGGACTACGTGGGCCAGAATGACCCTAGCGTTTGGCGCCTCAAGGACATGATCGGCAACGTCAGTGAGTGGACGCGCTCCAGCTACCGCCCCTATCCCTACAAGGAAGACGATGGCCGGAACAGTGGCGACGTGGCGGAGAAGAAAGTTGCCCGCGGCGGTTCTTGGGCCGACCGCCCCGTGGATGCGGGCGCCTCGATCCGCTACCCTTATGAATCGTACCAAAAGGTGAATGACGTGGGCTTCCGCGTGATTCTTGAGGAGTGAGAGTCAAGACCGGGAATGTCGTCAAGTCCGGCAGCGCATGGTAGAAGGCAGGGTTAGTACGATGACCAAGCGCGAACGCTTTTTGGCGGCGTTGCGCAATCAGCCCGTGGATGAGCTGGTTTAGGCGCCGAACTTCGACTACTGGTTGCGCGTCAATACGGCACTGCCCCGGCGCTACCGCGGCATGCCCGATTGCCTGGGGCAACCCATCTGGTCGCCCCCCATCCCCCCGGCTAACGATCCGATTCCATCCCGGCCGCGCGGGCATCCCGGGCCGTCCGACGGCCCCGGCAAAGGCGCCAACGTTGGCGGCTTGTCGCCTACTGGCCCGACCGTCGTGACAGTAAGATTCGGACTTCTACTAAGCCGCAAGCCTATGCGCTGCAAGCAGATACGGCGCAATCGGCTCGACGAAGGCGTTGGCAAACGGTTCAAACGAATGCCAGTTAGGTATACCAACACCGGTCCGCATGCCCGTTCTGCTTTCCGCGCAAGGTTCTGGCGGTTCAAACATCCGCAACCCTAACCGTCAGGTTTGAACGGCTTCTCGCTATTGATGTTCGGGCCACCTCGCACGAGCGTCACCACGCGGGGAGCCGGGCCTCAACCTAATCTCGTGAGGCAGGACCTCTGAATTCACTGACGATCGGATTCATTCCGGGTTAGTGTATGGAGACAGCGTGCTCATCGCTGTAGTTGGGCGTGGGACGCAAAGTAAGGATGCGACGCAAAGGATGAAGCTTCTCCATCTCACCCTGACCGGCCTGCTGCTGGTGCCGCTGGCCGCGCATTCCGCAGATAACACCCGCTCTGAGGTGCTCGACCGCCAGTGGGTCGCCTTGGGCGGGACGGGAACGTTGGAATATAAGACGACGCCCAAGGGTGACCGCATTGCCGACTTTTCACACGCGGGTTATATGGGCGGTGGGGTCGCTATCCCCACGTTGCCCGTGGAGAACGAAGTGGCTCCGTCGGATGGTGAAGACACTGCAGCGATTCAGGCTGCCATTGGCGAGGTTTCGGCGCTGCCGTTGGTGCAGGGCTTCCGCGGGGCGGTGTTGCTGAAGCCGGGAACCTTCCATTGCGCGAAACCGATCACCATTGAACAGGACGGAGTCGTGTTGCGCGGCTCGGGATCGGGCAAGGATGGAACGTTGATCGAAATGACGGGCGAGCCGCATACAGCTTTGATTATCGAGGGTCCAGATGTGTCGTTCCCGAAAGAGACTCCGGCGAACACGTTTCCGATCGGGGATGCGTATGTGCCGGCGGGCGCGCTGAGTTTTTCAGTGAAGGATGCGACGGGGCTGGCGGCAGGCGACACCATTCGCATCCGTTGGCCGAGAACGGTCAAGTGGATTCACTTCATGGGCATGGACACCCTCGTCCGCGGCGGAAAGCCGCAGACGTGGATGAAGGACGAGTCTTCGGTGACGGTCCATCGGAGCATCCGCTCGATCGACGGAAGTCGCCTCACGCTGGATGTGCCGCTCACCGACACGATCGACGGTCAGTTCCTCGACCATGAGCCGGCGGTGGTGGTGAAAACGCCATCGGTCAAACGCCTGAGCCAGTGCGGAATCGAATCGCTGCAGATCGTTTCGCCTCCGCACAAAGGCACCCTGGCCGCGGGGAAGAACATCTCCGTGGCCCTCAAGGGCGATTGTGAGGACTGCTGGGTCAGGGACATCGTCATGCGCGAGACTCTCAATAACGTCCAGGTGTGGGGCGGATGCAGGCGCCTCACCATTACCGGAGCGCACTCGTTTCATAACTCGACCGTGGAAAAGGGAGCGGGCTATCCGGCGGATATTTCCATCCGCGGCTCCCAGGTGCTCGTGGACCGTTGCACCTCACACGGCCTCGGAGGGTTCTATGTGGCAACCCTGAATGCCGCCGCCATGTTGAATGTGGTGCTCAATTGCACCTTTGAGGGCGAGGGCAGCATCCAGCCACACATGCACTGGTCCACGGGTCTGCTGATTGACTCGTGTCATATCCCCGACGGCCGGATCGACTTCATCAACCGGCACAGCTCCGGCTCCGGTCACGGCTGGGCCATCGGTTGGGGCATCGCGTGGAATTGCACCGTGAAGTATCTACAGGTGCAGATTCCGCCCGGAGCGTTGAATCTGGCGATCGGATGCACGGGTGAGCCGCACAAGACATTCAGCCAGGAAGCGTTCTTGTCCCGCAACAACCCCGTGACTCCCGCCAGCCTGTATCTCGCGCAGTTGCGTGAGCGACTGGGCGAAGCGGCGGTGAAGAACATCGGCTATTAAGACCCGTTTGCGGAACTCCAGACCTGCGATCCATCCTCACTCTCATCACCGCCGTGCTGTTCTCGCCACTGGCCGTGCTGCCCGCCGTGGCCCAGTAGTCCCGGACGTCCAATTCGCACCACATCCTGACGTTTCGCACCACCGCTGCGCAAGTTAGCTCAGAGGAGTCCTGCCAGACAAACGCGCTGTTCGCACTGCGAAGGCTGCTGTGGTTGCTCATTCACAAGGATCCCACATGCCTATGCTGCAAGCCTATGCGCCGCAAGCAGATACGGCGGTAACGGCTCGCTGAACGCGCTGACGAACGGTTCAAACGAACGCCAGTTAGGTATACCAAACCGCAGGCCAACAAGTCAACATCCGCGAAGCAACCTTGCATTACACGCCGCCCGTTGTATGTCGGGACACATGGCCCAGACGACACTCATGGCTCGCCAGTACATAGAGAAGGCGATCCTCGACACCGGCCGTGTCACCCCGGAGAACCTGCTGCGGTACAAAGCTCGCGCCGCGACGGAGCCGCAGGCCGGGCTGCTGAATCTGCTCGTCGCCGACGGCGTTCTTACGGCTGAGCTTGCGGCGGAGATCAGGAACAAAGCCGCAAGGCCCTCCTCGCAGGCTGCCGTCACCGGGCCGCAGCCGCGCGCGCGCGGGAGGCTGCGCTTCCAGACGGAAGTCCTCCCCGCACTCAGACCGCCGCCCGCCGCGCCGTCACCGGCTTTGCCGCCAACGCCGCCGCCCGCCGTTCCGGCTGCACCTGAACCCGCGCCGGCGCACGCGGCTGTTGCGGCGCCTGCCCCTGTTCCTGCTCCGCCTGCCGCGCCCGCGGCTCCTCACGGCGAAGCGGAGGTGTGCGGCGAAGACGCGGCGCCGGAAGGCTGGCCCCAAGGCGTCGCACCCGTGGACGCGAGGCCGGGCAACTTCCAGGATTACCTCAGGCAGGCCGAAGCGCGCAACGCCAGCGACCTGCATCTCAACCCTACCATGCCGCCGATGTGCCGCGTGCACGGCAGCCTCGTGCCCTTGAAAGACGGTCACCCGCCGTTCACCGCGGCCGACACGGAACGTATTGTCCAAGCGGCCCTGACACCCGCGCAGTGGGCCTGCTTCGAGCGCACCGGCGACCTCGACCTGTGCTACTCGTACCCCGGAGGCGGGCGTTATCGCACCAACGTCTTCCGCGAACGCAACGGCCTGGGCATCAAGACGCGTCTGATCCGCGCGGCGATTCCGAAGATCGAGGAACTCGGCCTGCCGCCGCACTGCAAGCGGCTCACCGAATACGCCCAAGGTCTCGTGCTCATCACCGGACCGACCGGCCACGGCAAGACCACCACCATGATGGCGCTGGTGGACATGGTCAACCAGGCGCGGCCGGATCACATCATCACCGTCGAAGACCCCATCGAGTACGTCCTGACCGGCGCGCAGTGCCAGGTCAGCCAGCGCGCCATCGGAGCGCACACGGCCAGTTTCGCCACGGCGCTGAAAGCGGCTTTGCGCGAGAACCCCGACATCATCGTCGTCGGCGATCTGCGCGACTACGAAGCCACGTCCATGGCCATCAGCGCCGCGGAGACCGGCCATCTCGTGTTTGCGTCGCTGCCCACGCAGGATGCCGCGCGCACCATTGACAAGGTGCTCGATTATTTCCCGCCCGACGAACAGACGCAGATCCGGCTGATGGTTTCCGAATCGCTGCGCGGCATCCTCAGCCAGCAGTTGGTGCCGCGCAAAGACGGGCAGGGGCGTGTCGCCGCCGTGGAGCTGCTCTTCAATTCGGTGGCCGTCGCCAACATCATCCGCGACGCCAACACGGCCGGACTGACCAACGCCATGCAGCTCGGCAAGAACCTCGGCATGGTGCTGATGGACGAATCCCTGAAAGCGCTCGTGGATCAAGGCGCAATCGCGGGCGAAGAAGCCTGGGCGCGCGCCACCAACAAGGCCCTGTTCGCGCCATACGCGCCGGCCAGGAAGTGACGAAGGGTTGCACCCATGGCGGAGATTGACAGACTCTTTCGCGCGATGCAAGCGGCCAAAGGCTCCGACCTGCACATGCTCGAAGGCCAGCCGCCCAAGTTCCGTGTCGGCGGCAACATCGCCGCGGTCCTCGGCGAACCTGCGCTGACGCACGCACACCTCACCACGCTGCTCAAAGAGATCGCCCCGCCGCACCAGTGGGACAAGTACCTGCGCACCGGTGACTGCGATTTCGCCTACGCCATGGGGTCGTCCGACCGCTTTCGCGCCAACTACTACAAGACGCACGCGGGCCTGGGCGCCGTCTGCCGCATCATCCCCACCAAGATCCTCACGCTGCAGGAACTCAACACCCCGGCCAAGCTGTACGATTTCGCCAGGCTGCGTTCGGGCCTCGTCCTCGTCACCGGCCCGACCGGTTCGGGCAAATCCACCACGCTCGCGGCCATCATCAACGAGATCAACGAGAAGCAGTCGCGCCACATCTTGACCGTGGAGGAGCCCATCGAGTTCGTCCACCCCAACAAGTCGTGCATCATCACGCAACGCGAAGTCGGCGAACACACGCGCTCCTTCGCCAGCGCGCTGCGGGCCGCCCAGCGCGAAGACTGCGACGTCATCCTGGTCGGCGAAATGCGCGACCTCGAAACCATCGCGCTGGCCGTCTCCGCCGCCGAAATGGGCGTGCTCGTCTTCGGCACGCTGCACACGAACTCCGCCGCCAAGACCATTGACCGTCTCGTCAACGTCTTCCCCGCCAAGCAGCAGGCGCAGATCCGCACCATGCTCTCCGGCAGCCTGCGCGGCGTCGTCTCGCAGATTCTCTGCCGCAAAGCCGACGGCAAGGGGCGCGTCGCGTGCCAGGAAATCATGGTCAGCAACACGGCTGCGCAGGCCGCCATCCGCAAAGGCGATATCGCAAAGCTCAACTCCGTCATTTCCATGGGCCGGGGCGAGGGGATGGCCGCCATGGACGACGCGATTCAGGACAAGCTCGACGCCAAGCTGGTCACGGCGCGCGAAGCCTATATGAAGGCGCTCGATAAGAAGCGCTTCGAACCGGCCATGCTCGCCGAAAACGCCGAGCAGAAGAACACGCACGGGTAGCGCGCCGTTGCGAAACGGCCCTTGAGAAAGGAAGGGATGAAGGATGGACAACTGGAACTGCCGAGGCTTTGGCGGAGCCCTGGCCTTGATTGGGCTGTGCCTGCTGGCGCTCCCGCAGGTTGTCCACGCGGTGGAGGTACTGCCCGCGGAGCTGGCCGAAGCCCGGTCATGGGTCAAGGCCAAGTTTGAGGGTGTTGCGGAAGGTGAGAAGTTCACGGCCGATCCGGTGTTCTCTTTCAGCTACGGCGACAAGCCCTCGGCAGAATTGCTCAAGACCTGGACACTGGAGCGTGCGCAGGAGAAACTCGACGCCCAGCGGACCCAGCACAGACTCGTCTACCGTGATCCGGCGACGGGCCTCGAAATCCGCTGCGTGGCGGTTGAGTACCACGACTTCCCGACCGTGGAGTGGACCCTCTACTTCAAGAACACGGGCGCAGCCGACACCCCGTTGCTGGCCGGCATCCAAGCCATAGATGCCTGGTTTCAGCGGACCGGGGCGGGTGAGTTCATCCTGCACCATAACACGGGCAGCCCCTGCGCGCCGAACGATTATCAACCTTATGCCACGCCCCTCGGTCCCAAGGCGGCGAAAAGGATCACGACCTCCGGCGGGCGGCCGACCAATAGCGACATGCCCTACTTCAATGCCGCCTGGCAGGGCGAGGGGGTCATCGTGGTGCTCGGCTGGCCGGGCCAGTGGGCGGCGGAGTTCAACCGCGACGCGAAGACGGGGCTGCGCGTGCGCGGCGGCCAGGAACTCACCCGCTTCAAGCTCCTGCCCGGCGAGGAGGTCCGCACGCCGCTGGCCGTCGTCCAGTTCTGGAAAGGCGACTGGATCCGGGGCCAGAACGTCTGGCGCCGCTGGATGAGCGCTCACAATCTGCCGCGGCCGGGCGGCAAACCCATGCCGCCGGCGCTGATGATGTGCACCAGCGACTTCTATCCCGGGATGAAAAGCAGCGCCGCGGAGGAGATGAAGTACGTGGACGCCTACGTCAATGCGGGCGTCAAACTCGACTACTGGTGGATAGACGCCGGCTGGTATCCGTGCGGCGACGGCTGGCCGAACGTCGGCACGTGGGAGCCGGACCCCCAGCGCTATCCCAAGGGCCTCAAGGAAGTCTCCGACTACGTGCACGCCAAGGGGATGAAACTGGTTGTCTGGTTCGAGCCGGAGCGGGTCGCGGGCGGCACGTGGCTCGCCGAAAACCATCCCGACTGGGTCCTGGGCGGCAAGGGCGGCGGCTTGCTGAACCTGGGCCACCCGGAGGCCCGCGCGTGGCTGACCGAGCACATAGACAAGCTGCTCGTCGAACAGGGAATTGACCTCTACCGGCAGGACTTCAACATGGACCCCCTGGGGCATTGGCGGCGCAACGATGCCCCGGACCGCCAGGGGATCACGGAAATCCGGCACATCGAAGGCTACCTGGCTTACTGGGATGAACTGCGGCGGCGGCACCCGGACATGCCGATTGACACCTGCGCCAGCGGCGGGCGGCGCAATGACCTGGAGACGCTGCGCCGGGCGTTCCCGCTGCTGCGGAGCGATTATCGCTTCGAGCCCGCGGGCACGCAGGGGCACACCTACGGCATGGCGCTCTGGATCCCGTACTACGGCACCGGCGTGGGGGATTCCGACGATTACGTCGTGCGCAGCCACTGGTGCCCCTGGCTGGGAATCGGGCGGGGTGAGCCGCGCAAGGCGGGCCTCGACTGGACCAAGTACCACCAGATGGTCGCAGACTTGCGGAAGGTCTTCGAGTACTTCTCAGGCGATTACTACCCGCTCACTTCCTACAGCCTGGAGAACACGGTCTGGATGGCCTGGCAATTCGATCGTCCCGACCTGGGCGCAGGCCTGGTGCAGGTGTTTCGCCGCGCGGAGAGTCCTTACGAGTCGGCGCACTTGAAACTCCGCGGCCTGGAGTCCGAAGCGCAATACACGGTCACGGACCTGGACAGCGGCGCTGCCCAGGAGCTCAGCGGACGCGAGTTGTTGGAGAAAGGGCTCCAGGTGGCCATTCCGGGTCGCCCGAGTGCCGTCGTGATCGTCTACAAGAGAAAATGAAAAGAGGACGCAATCGGGGGAAACAATACTGATCTAGTCTTGACGACTGCTGGAAGAACGGTAAGGGAAATGGCCTAGCCGGGCTCGCCAGAGTGCTTGTAGGAGGAAGGAAATGAAATGAGTATTTTGTCTCCCGATTTCGAATGAGGAAACGGCATGCGCTTTAGCCTGGCAACCCTAATCGTCGCGACCTTGGTTGCGTCAGTGTGCCTTGGTGGGAGTGCCATTCCCCATCGGGAGAATATCGGTCTGCCAACCATTTACCGACCCCGATGGAAGGAGGAGTACACGGAGGAGCATGGTTGGCCGGTGGTCTTCTCCACAGTGGCGGCATATATTGACCGCCAGCCTGAAAAGCAATTCGACTTGTTAGCTCTGGTCGTTGACATCGCTGTTGCAATCGGTTTTGTCGTCGCGGCTGGCTGCCTGTGCGAATGGTGGTTGCGGCACGCTCCTCTTTCACGCAAATGTTTCGTTCTCGCAATGGTGACCGGTCTCCTCATATTCAGTGGCAACTTCACTGTGTGCAACTACGTTCGGCCTGGCCACAAATTGGGAACCCTTCCGGAGGGTAGCTGTTATGGCTGGCCCTTCGACAATTACTCTATGCGCTATGAAGTGCTTATGCGCTACTACTTCATGGGCATCGCTGGCAATCTGGCATTCTGGTGCATCGTAACACTTGCCCTCTGGGCAGGGGTGTCATGCGCCTTGCGTAGGTCCAAGTACCGCTGGAAATGGGGGAAACAATACTGATCTAATCTTGACGACTGCTGGAAGAACAGCAAGGGAAATGGCGTAGCCGGGCTCGCCAGAGTGCTTGTAGGAGGAAGGAAAGGAAATGCGTATTGTGTCCACAGATTTACGCAGCCTGTTCCCGAAAGCGTAGGCAGAGGAGTCATGACGAGAAGGCGGACCAAAGACAACGTTGGGGAGAAGGCTTCCCGCGCAATCGTGCCTGCCATCGCAGCCGACTACGGACGGCTGGTTTCGGACATTTCCGGCCTGCTGGAGCAAGCCCGGCGGACCGTGGTCCGCTCGGCGAACAGCATTCTCACGGCGACTTACTGGGAAGTTGGACGACGGATTGTGGAGTTCGAACAGTGCGGGAAGGAACGGGCGGAGTACGGGGATGTCCTACTGCGCAGGCTGGCCGGCGACCTTGTCCCGCGGCTTGGGCGGGGATTCTCCATGCAAGGGCTGTACAAGATGCGCGGCTTGTACCTGGGCTGGCGGATTTTCCCGACACCGTCGGGAAAATTGGAGGCGCGGGCGATTCTCCCGACAGCGTCGGGAAAATCCTATGCCCCGATTCGGCAGACACCGTCTGCCGAACCCACGCAAGCCATCGTGCCCGCCCAATCACTGGCTCAGGGGGCACTTTCGCTGGTCGGCGTCTTTCCACTCTCCTGGTCCCAGTATGTCCGCCTGATCTCGGTCGAGAACCCGGTGGCGCGAGCATTTTACGAAGCCGAGGCCATCCGGGGCGGCTGGTCCGTGCGGCAGCTTGACCGGCAAATCAGCACGCAGTTCTTCGAGCGCACAGCGCACTCAAAGCGCCAGGACCTGATGCTGGCTCACGGCCGGCCGGCCCGGCCAGAAGACGCGGTGAGCCTGCGTGAGGAAATCCGCGACCCCTATCTGCTGGAGTTCCTGGACCTCAAGGATGAATACAGCGAAAGTGAACTTGAAGAGGCCATCATCCGCCATCTGGAATGGTTTCTTTTGGAACTGGGCACGGGCTTCGCCTTCGTAGCGCGGCAGAAGCGCATCCGTATTGGCGACGAGTGGTATCGGATGGACCTCTTGCTCTTTCACCGCCGCCTCAAATGCCTGGTCGTGATTGACCTCAGCATCGGGAAGTTCACCCATGCTGACGCTGGCCAGATGAACCTCTACCTGAACTACGTACGCGAACACTTGATGGAACCGGGCGAGAACGAGCCGGTCGGACTGATTCTGTGCAGCGCCAAAAATGACGCGGTGGTCCACTACGCCATGGGCGGCATCAAGGCCAACGTGTTTGCATCGCAGTATCTGACAAACCTGCCCGACGAGGAGACATTGCGGCAAGAGATTCTGGCTACCCAGCGCGCGCTGCGTGCGCGTTTCAAGGAGGATGTCCCATGAAACCAGTCTGCAAGCGCTCGCACATGTCGTTTCCCGCGTGGTTGGTCCTGGCCCTGGCCGCCTGTCTCCAGTCCCCTGCCGGCGGCGTTCGTGCTGCGGATAAGCCCGCCGCGCCGGAGCAGGGCGTCACGGTCAAGCCCCTAGACTGGCTCAAGGCCCAGAAGCCCCCCGACTTCGCTCCCAACTCCACTCTCCCGCCCCTCACCCGCTGGGGCTGGGCCATGTCCTACGACGTGGCCAAGGAGCTTGCCGACCGCTGGGGCTATGCCGTGGAGCTCTCCGGCTACGTGGACGAGAAGGTCGCGGATGAGGCGCTGGCCAATCCCAACGGCCGCAACGGCCAGTGCCTGGCGCTGGTCGCCGGCAACCCCCAAAAGTACAAGCTGGGCGTCTTGCTCGACCGCCAGTTCCCCAAGGAGATGCCGCCGGAGGCGTACCTCCGCGACGCCCAGGGCAACTTCATTCCCGAGAAGGGGAGCCCGAAGAGCCTGAGTCCTGAGATGCCGGAGGACTGCTTGAAGCAGGCCGGGCAGCTCAGCGCCGTGGGTCTGGCCAAGCTCCACACCCGCTGCCCGATCGCCATCATCCAGAACGGCGGCGAGTACGGCCTGAACGTCCTGGGCTTTATCCAGAAGTACTGGGAAAAGGACCCCAAGGTACTCGCCGCCAAGGGCGAACTGAGCTGGTATCAGTATATCTCCCGCCAGAAGGCCCGCGAACAGAAGGCCGTGGCGGACGCCGTCCGCGCCGCGGCCCCCGACCGCCTGCTCTATGTCTTCTACACTTGCGGCGGGGACACGCACCGGCATGGCACCCTCGAGACCTTCCACGACGACTGGGCGTGGGACTACTCCGACATGCGCGCCTGCGCGGACATCGCCACCAACGAGTATTACTATCACGACTACAACTCGGGCTGGATCGGCAAGGACGACATGCTCACCCAGGCCCTCGGCGCCAAAGGCCACGAGCTGCGGTTCGGCATGAAGAACACCTACGACTACCTGTGCCCCGGCTACAAGCAGGACGAGAAAGCCCCCCTCCCGCCGGTGTGGGACTCAGGCCAGCCGCTGGACAACGACGCCAAGGCCTTCGGCGACCTGCGCCTGTACGAGGGCTTCCTCAAATGCCTGTACACGGAGGGCATGCTTGGCGGCGTCGCCGGCTACTTCTCCTACCCCAAGGGCGGATTTGACACCGCTTTCTCGCCGGACAAGCCGCCGCAATACCTGCAGCAGATGGTCATTTTGGGGCGCGTGCACGCGCTCTTCTCGCACCAGGAGGCCTTCCTGCGCCAGGGCGGCCTGCTGCCCGGCCCGAACAAACATGCCAAGGTCACGGACCAGCCGGCCTATGAGTTCCCGGCCGGCAAGCCGAATCTGCGGGTGCTGGCCCGGAAGATGCCTAATCAGCCGAAGTGGCTGATTACCGCCTGGGCCTCGGATGGCGTTGAGGGCCCGGCGACGGTGGAGATTCCTGAGCTGGGGCCGGTCACCTTGCAGGCGCGGGCCAGCGGCAGCGTCTACACCGCGACGCACCAGGATGGCAAACCCGTGCTCCAGCAGGTGGATGGTCTGTGATCATTATTCAGTTTCCTCGCAGCCATAGATCGTACAACGCCGCGAGAACAGACAAGCCAAAGCCCGCCACCATTAGTATTCCGCCAAGGAACACAAGAGGCGCCCAAGGTGCGCCGCCATACCGCACCGCCCACCAGCCGCCCACCGTCGCCAGCACGCCCAGCGGCCCCGCGGCCATCAGAGTGCCGCGCAGCCAAACCGGCCACAGCGTGGCTCCGACGGCGGCGCCTGTGATGAGGAAGATGACCGCCAGGCCCAGCAGGTGGACGTGAGTAAGCAGCAGCAGGCGGGCGGCATCCAGGCCCTGATCGGGGCTGGTGAATCTGGCAACTCCCGCGTAGGTAGTCAACGGCGAGTCCTTCTTGTTGCCAATGGCCGCCGCACCGGAAGCGTGGCAACTCAAGCACCCGCGCCGTTCGAGGATGACAAAAATTGGCGTCCGGCCCTGCTCTGCGCGCAGGAACTCGCCTTCCGGTGCGCCGGCGTCATTCCAGGCCAGGACGCGGTCCAGGTCGGCCTGTTCCTCGGCACTGAGCACCGTGGCATCTTCGAACGCTGAGAAAAAGCGCCTCATGCTGCCCAGGGCTTTCTCTTTCAGCCGCGTCCTGGCGCGGTTCCCATGGAAAGTGAAGGTGATGGCATCCAGGATTGAAGACGGCTTGCCGCCCCCTCCCCCAACCCCCTCCCGCGGCGGGGAGGGGGACAGGGGGAGGGCGAGTTGGTGGAAAACGCAGCCCTCGCCGGCCGCGAAGCCGGCCGCCAGAACCGCAAGCACCGCTGTCAGCAGCAGTTTGCGCGGCAGATCGAGAGCGTGCAGCGGCGTACCGGGCATGTCAGACGAACCTCTCCGCCGGCGGCAAGTTCAGGCCGGCCAGGACTTCCTCCGCCGCGCGCAAGCCGTGGTAAAAGGCCTCCTCAAAGAGCGCAAGGCCGCTGAGGTCGGAATGCGCGAAATGGATGCCGCGGCATGGTTCTGCCGCGCGCAACCGTGAAGCACTCCATAAGAAGCCCGGCCGCGGCCGGACCATCGCATGCCCCCAGCGCATCACATCCAGCCGTTCCACCAGCGCCGGCAGCTCGGGATGAGCGCGCGACAGGTCGGCCAGCACGGCCTGCGCCCAGTGCCGCCAGTCCCCGGCGAGCAGCCGTGCGCGCGCTTCCCGCGTGTTGCGGTCACAGAAGGCGTGGTAGTACGTCAGCACCGTCGGACCGCGCTCGGCGCCCATCTGGTGCGTGGCCACGACGTAGCCCAGCGAGGGGCTTTCATAGAACACATTGTCCCAACAGAGCGGAAAACCGAGGCCGCCGGGATGCTCGCACAAGGCCAGGTTCGCCACGAGCCAGGGGACGTACTCGAAGTCCCGGCAATGCGCCGGCGGATCGTCACGATACGGCCGGATGAGATACCGCGCCAGGAACTGCGGCGCGGCGAAAATGACGCGCTCC
>Ga0187861_10002152_pt1 | contig 18844 bp, 15 predicted proteins | sample June2016WEW_10_1_3_FD_132986 | JGI IMG/M metagenome (GOLD analysis project Ga0187861, IMG submission 132986) | Peatland microbial communities from SPRUCE experiment site at the Marcell Experimental Forest, Minnesota, USA - June2016WEW_10_100 | ecosystem: Environmental > Terrestrial > Soil >...
CGGTCAGCGCCTCGACGATCGCCCCCTTCGAGCGCCGGGTGCGCTGCGCCTCCGCGGCCACGAACCGATCCGTCGTCTGACTCAAGCGGATGCTGAACGGCCTCGACTTGCGCACGCGCTCCATGGGCAGACTGTAACACAGAGATTACGCGGTAACCTGCTCGGTCGACCCACTAGGACGTTTGGCGCGGCCTATCGGCCTACGGCATAGAAAAGCCCCGCAAAGGGGGCTTTCCCTTAGCAGGCCATATAAGCCGGAGACTTTTCCTATTTGGAGGACCACGGGCCGTCGGCATGGCCAGGGAGGTCTCGATGGATGCCGAAGTTGCCGATTTCCTGACGTTTTGCCGGGTCGAGCGCCGCCTGGGGGAGCTGACCTGCAGCGCCTACGAGCGTGACGTGCGCGCCTGCCTGCGCTTCCTGCAGGCAGACGGGATCACGAGCTGGACGGAGGTGCGGCCGCCGGAGCTGCGCCGCTTCCTCGCGGCCGAGACGGAGCGGCGGCCGGCGCTCGCGAGCCAGGCCCGCACCGTCGCCGCCCTCAAGGGCTTCTTCCGCTTCCTGGTCGAGAACGAGGTGCTCGAGCGCAACCCGGCGCTCGTCCTGCGCACGCCGAAAAAGCGCGAGGCACTCCCCGACGTGCTCGACCGGCGCGAGCTCGCCCGGCTGCTGCAGGCGGTCGAACGCGACGACGTCTGGGAGCGCCACCATGCCGGCCGACGGGAGCGTGACCGGCTCTTGCTCGCCCTCTTCGCCTACGCCGGCCTGCGCCGCAGCGAGCTGCTCGGCCTCGGCTGGGACGACATCGACCTCGAACGACGCCTGCTCCGCATCCGCAAGGCCAAAGGCGGCCGCCAGCGCGCCGTCCCGATCCACCCCGCCCTCGAGCCGCTCTTCACCGCCTACCTGCAACTCCGCGTCCGCGACCCAGAACCGGCCCTCTTCGTCGGCGTCCAGGGCCGGCGGCTGACGCCGACGATCCTGACCCAGACCTTCCTCCGCTACGCGCGCGCGGCCGGGGTCACCGAGCGCAAGCGGGTAACGCCGCACACGTTGCGCCACGTGTTCGCCTCCGAGCTGCTGCGCGCGGGCGCCAACCTGCGCCAGATCCAGGAGCTGCTCGGCCACAAGCACCTCGACTCAACCCAGCGCTACACACGCGTCACCGCCCACGAGCTGCGGGGCGCCGTCAAGCGGCTGAGGTTTCCGGAGCGACAGCGTGAGCCAGTCGCAGGTTCATAGCGGGGGCGGGGGCAGGATCTGGAGAGGCATTTACGACCGGCTATCGGCTGGTCGAGCTTCGACAACTTTGATCGGTGTCGGAGGTCGCGGGTTCGAGTCCCGTCGCTCCCGCTCGAGAGGGCCCTGGAGACAGGGCCTTTTCTCGTGCGTGCTGGACTACGCCGTACATGAGACCGACGGACGCCTCTCGCCGCCGCCAATCTCACCCTATGGGACGTACAGCGGGAAGCCTGAGGACTTCCAGCTCTCTTTGGCGCTCCTGGATGCAACTCCTGATCGAAACGATGTGCCTCAGCGTCTAGCTGATCCTGTCCGCGAGGGTCGGCGGCGGCCACGAGCTGACGCAGGCGCGATACTCAAGTCACCTCACGCGGTGGCGATGCGTTGGCTTACGTCCGCGCGCGCCGCTTGCGGCGGCCGCTAGCTGGTGCGGCAGTTTTGCGGCGGCGTCGACCGTTGGCCGGCTTGGTAGCGGTCGTGCGTCGCCCAGTAGTCGTTGACCCGGGCCTCCGCCCTCGCCGTTTGACCTCAGTCCCCTTCGACAGCCACCGTTTGGCCTCGTCCTCGCTGATGTCCAGCCGAACGGAATTGCGGCGAGCATCCGGCGGCGTCAAAGTCATCGTCCAAACCTCGCCAGCTGCGATTTCCTTACCACTCAAATCCGACACAACCCTCTCAATAACTGTCCGCGCCACCTTGCTGTCCTCCCTGTAAACATCACCTACCCTACAGCTCTGCATAGCCACACTCAGTATCGCAGAAGCCGATAGCCACAGATCGCGTCAAGCGCGACTCGATTAACCGGAATTGCGAGAGAATCTACTAAATAACGCTTGGTGCTTACGAGGCGAGTAGCGCGCTCGTGGAACCACTCTATGACGGTTCCGTACTACGCGCTTGCCCTGGTGCGCTCGCGTTCGATTGCGATGTCGATGATCATGTCTTCCTGTCCACCGACATAGTTTCGCTTTCCAACTTCAAGCAGCAGTTCGTGGGCCGGAACGTTATACCGCTCCGACGCGCGCTCAGCGTGAAGCAGAAAGCTCGAATATGCGCCTGCGTAGCCGAGCATGATCGAAGAGCGGTCGGGCAAAGGCTGCCTCGTCATATACGCGGGAACAACCTTCTCAGCTGCCTCCAGGATGCTCTGCAGGTCGATCCCGGTGCGCACTCCGAGCCGTTCGAAGACAGCGACCAGTACCTCTGTCTGCGAGTTGCCAGCGCCGGCACCGAGACCACGCGTTGAACCATCGATCTGTCGCGCACCTGCGCGCCATGCAAGAACCGAGTTGGCCACTCCAAGCGTCAGGTTTTGATGCCCGTGGTACCCGACCTCGGCTTCACTCCCGATCTCATCGACGAGCGCTGCAACTCGGGCGGCCGCCTGATCGAGCACCAGTGCCCCAGCGGAATCGACCACATACACGCACTGGCACCCGGCATCAACCATGATACGCGCTTGAGCCGCCAACTCCTTTGGTTGGATCATGTGCGAGAGCATCAGGAAGCCGACCGTCTCAAGTCCGATCTCCCGCGCCAGGTTGAAGTGCTGAATCGAGATGTCTGCCTCTGTGCAGTGAGTGGCAATGCGGACGATTTGTGCCCCCGCTGTCGCAGCCGCCCTCATGTCGCGCGCAGTTCCGACTCCCGGAAGCAGCAGAGCAGCGATCCGCGCTCGCCGCGCCTCATCTGCAGCGGCGGCAATCAGTCTCGCATCTTCGACAAGCGAAAAGCCATAGTTGAAGGATGATCCTGCGAGCCCGTCGCCGTGGGACACCTCTATGACGGGCACACCGGCGTCGTCAAGCGCACGCACAGTCGCGCGTACGTGCGCCTCCGTGAACTGATGAGCCATTGCATGGCTACCATCACGGAGAGTCGTGTCAGTAATGCGAACTTCAGAGTTCATTCCACGCCCTCATTCCGTTAGGCATTGGCTCTGCTCTATGCCCGCGGCACCCACCGCACAGCGCCAGGAACCTCCCAGTTGCACACGAGCGACACCGAGCATCTCACACGGTCAACCCAAGTTTCGCCGACGCAAGCATGTCCCCGACGCGTGCCGCAGCCGACGTCATGATGTCTAGGTTGCCGGCGTACCTCGGCAGATAGTCGCCATTACCCTCGACCTCCAGAAAGATCGCAACTCGCGCGTTTCCTCTCCATGCTTCGAGTGGGTCATCGAACTGCGGCTCAGCTTTGAGTCGATAGCCGGGCACGTACTCGCCGACACGTGCGACGGTTTCTTCGATCGAGAGCGTTATGGCACTACGGTCGGCGTCTGGCGAGATTGCACAGAAGACGGTGTCCCGCATGATCAGTGGCGGCTCCGCGGGATTGAGAATGATGATTGCCTTGCCGCGGTGTGCGCCACCTATGACCTCGATTCCTCTCGCCGTAGTCTCGGTGAATTCATCGATGTTCGCGCGCGTTCCCGGGCCGGCCGAGCGTGATGCGATCGACGCAACGATTTCCGCGTATGGAACGTCGGTCACACGCGAGACAGCCGCGACAATTGGGATGGTCGCCTGACCGCCGCACGTGACCATGTTGAGGTTAGGCGCGTCCAGGTGCTCACCAAGGTTTACAACCGGCACAACGTAAGGGCCGACCGCTGCAGGTGTCAGGTCAACCGCCTGAATACCGGCCTCCTCGTACCGCGGGGCATGCGCCAGATGCGCCTTAGCCGAGGTCGCCTCCAAGACTATGTCCGGCAACTCATCCTGTGACAGCAGCCAATCGACCCCCTCGTGCGTCACGCAGAGGCCCTCCACGCGAGCACGCCGGAGCCCTTCGGACTCCGGATCGATGCCGACCATATAGCGCACCTCGACCAGGTCGCTCCGGAGCATTTTCACCATGAGATCCGTGCCGATGTTGCCGGAGCCGACGATCGCTGCAACGGCCTTGGTCATCTACTCATCCTCCTGCAAGGAGTTGCAATGCGTGCTCACTGTTCCTGACCGTCGCACCCGTGAGGAGCCTGGCTCTTCGAGGATCCGGTGTGTCTCGCTTGACAACGGCCGGGTTCGCGTCGCCAAGCTCGCCCTCGACGAGTGGTTGCCGCTCGTGATCAGCGAAGGGCGCCGCTTCTCTCCGTCGTTGCCGCCGACAGGGGCTAGTTGGCCTAGGAGCGTGGATGGCTTCCTCGCAAATGACGAAACGGGTGGAAACCTGTGACCGCATCGGGACGTTCTCTGGCCTGATGGATCTGGCCCAGCATCGCCGCTCCGAGTAACGATGACTGGTCCTGGAAGACGTACTCGAAATCGCCGGTCCAGCGACGCCGAGCGTCAAGCATGCAGCTGATCGCCGAGCCCCCGCCGGAGATCCTGACTCGCCGGCCCATCGGCACGAGCCGGGCGACCTCCTGCAGGTGCCGCCCTACATACGAGGCATTGCCCCGCACGAGGGACAGCAGAAGGTCGTCGCGGGTTGTCTCGAGGGTCAACCCGCTGAACGCCGCGGTCAGCGGCTCGAGTGAGTAGCGGCTCCCGGCGAGATACGGCTTGTACTCCGGCAGCGCGGCTTCACGCACGTCGAGATTGGGGTCGCTGAGGAACCGCTCAAGAACCTCGGGTACGTAGCTGTCGTAGAACGTCGCAGCGTCCATCTCCCGGCAGGAGAGCGTCCGGAACCACTCGAACGCTTCGCCGCCAGTGTTGAGAACAAAGAACGTAAGCCAGCGACCAGGAATGACGTGGCAGCGAACGTTGAAGTTGGGCGAAGCAATCGGGCGATCCGTGCAAACCGTCGCGATATCGCAAGTACCGCTGATCAGGTTGATCTCGCCCGGCTCGCGCTGCCCCCCGGACAGTGCCGCCAGGACGGCGTCGTTCCCGCCGCATAGCACGGTGCAGTCCGCAGGCAGTCCGAGTTGGGCGGCGACGGCAGGAAGAATCGTGCCGACCGGATCGAACGACTGCATGAGGGGCGGCAGCTTCGCACTCGAGATCCCGGCGAGCTCGAGAATATCGGCGTTCCAGGTGAGATCGTTCCGAGCAGTGTTGTAGAGCCCCGTGATCGAAGTGGTCGAAGGATCGATCGCCCAGCGCCCTGTCATCTGGTTCGCCATGTAGGAGTTCGTGTGGCCGAAGACTGCCGTCCGTTCGAAAACGTCCGGCTGTTCGTCGCGAAACCAGAGGATTGACGCAAGCGATGAGCCCCCCGTGACTGGCAGATTGCATGTCTCGTCAAGGAAGCGTCGCTCGCCCACGAGCGAGCGGATCGCCGCGGCCTGCTCGTGGGATCGGGCGTCAAAGAAGAGCACTGCCGGCGCGAGCGGGGTGCCGTCGGCCGCCATCGGAATGAGTCCCGGCGTGGTGACGGAAAGCGAAACAACGGCGACGTCAGCGAGCGCGGCGCCCGCCTCGGCGCAGCAGTCGCATAGTGCCGACCACCAGACCTTCGGGTCAATGTCAGCTTTGCCGCGGTCGTAGATGTGCGGCTTGTACGAGCGACGCGCTTCGAAGCGCTTGTCCAGCGACGGCCCGAACACACCCAGTCTGAGGCCGCTCGTGCCAACGTCGATAGCGAGGATGTCGCGGACGCGTGACGACTCAGCGATCACCGGGCGCGCACTTCTTCCGTCGCAAGCAGGCCCTCGGCAGTCAGGAATCGGCGTAGCGCATCAACTTGTGCGGGCTCGAGCGGGAGGAGGGGACGGCGGGGAATGCCACCGCGGAATCCACTGAGCGTCATGGCCGCCTTCACGCCGGCCACCCCGTAGGCCCCCGAGATCGCGCTATTCACCTGCTTCACCCAGGCCTGGTATGGCACGCCTTCAGCCAGATCGCGCGCCCGCCCATACTCGAAAAGTCTCAGCGCGACGGCGGGAAACGAGTTCGCGAGCGACACGGTCCCGCCGAGCGAGCCGCCGAGCATCGCCGGGAGGAGGAAGTTCGCAGAGCCTGCCAGAACGTGGAACCCCACGCTCTCTAACTCGAGGAAGTGCTCGATGCCGCTCGGCGCGCTGTCCTTCATGCCGATGATGTTCTCGTGTTGGGCGAGACGGCCGACAAGCGCAGGGCTCAGTGTTATGCCAGAGAATCCGGGCGCGTTGTACAGGAGGATTGGGATCGACGAGCCGTCGGCGAGCGTCGAGAAGTACCGGTAGAGGACCTCCTCGGTCATCTCCTTTCGAAAGTAGCCAGGAGCCAAAACGAGACCGAAGTCGACCCCGAGCTCCGCTGCCGAGGCAAGGAAGCGCTCCGTCTCCCGCTGGGCCTCGTATGCCGCGCCAGCCATGACGATCTGACTCGCTGCCTTCTCACTAACGATGAGCTCGAGGACACGGAGGCGCTCGGCCTCGGTCAGGCTCCGGTTCTCGCCGTTCGAGCCGAGCGCGAGGTAGCCGAGAATCCCACTCCGAGCGTAGAGCGACACGTTGTACCGCAGCGCATCGAAGTCGACCTCCTCGCCAGTCGAGAACGGCGTACAGATCGGCGCGAAGACTCCCGCAAGGCGTTGCTCTGATTCGTTCACCGCATGGTTTGCGCCTTGTCTCATCGACAGATCTTGCGCGTCGGTGCACTCGAGCTGCTCATTCATGGCCCTCTTCTCTCAAGTCTGTGTTGGTCTGCGACAGCCGCAGCGAGGGCTACGAGCGACGGCCTCGGTAACTGGCACGCCGGGCGGAGACAGCGGGCGAGATCATCCAGCGTGACGTACTCGCCCAACACGCCACAGCTCCGGTTTGCATGCACCCTCGTTGCCTCGCTGCCGGGATCTCCAAGGGAGGAGACAATGAGCGCCGCCCCGTCGAAGGTCTCGTCAACCGTGTAGGCGCTGACCGTTACGACGCAGCGTAAACCTGCCTGTACCGCGGAGATCAGACCGTTTCGCGAATCCTCCACCACGAGTACGGTTTCGCCTGGAACCCCGAGCCGTTGCAGCGCGAGCGTGTAGATGTCCGGGGCTGGCTTCTTCCGCAAGACGACATCGCCGGCGAGGACGAGGTCGAACCGCTTGGCGTCATCGCCAGCGGCTTGTGCGAGCACTGCTCGTACAGCAGGCTCCGATGATGTCGATGCGACCGCGAGCCGCCAGCCAGCGGCGAGCGCCTCAGAAATGATTCGCCGAATGCCGGGCCGGGTCGGAACCTGCCCTGCTTCAACAAGCTCGAGGTAGATCTGCGTCTTGCGGGCATGCCAGCGGGCAATCATGTCCGCCTTTTGGCGTGCGTCGCCGCGGAATCCAATGCAGTCTGCGAACTCTGGCGTGAAGAGCGTCGCGAGCCGCTCCTTGCCACCGGCTATCTGCAGGCGCTCCTTGTACTCCTCCTCTGACCAGAACGCAGGCAGACCAAACTCGGCAAACATCTGGTTGAACGCAACGCGATGACCGTCGCGCTCTGTGTCGGCGAGAACGCCATCGCAGTCGAAGACAAGGCTACTCACGCTGCCCGCCCAACACTCTCGAACTGCTCGAGGTAGCTACGCGCCATTCGCCGCAACTCATCACCGACGTAGCGGAAGAGCGCCGGCGGATCCCAGCTCTCACTTATCGCCGCATCCTGAAGAAACCGCAAGTTCGCCGTCATGAAGACGGTCTTGAGCGCGGTCGAGATGTTGATCTTGGCGCAGCCACGCGACGCCATCTCTTGGAACTGCTCCCGCGCCAGTCCGGTACCACCGTGCAGGACAAGTGGGATCGCGACGGCATTAACGACCTTCGTGACGCGCTCGAAATCGAGGACGGGTGCCGCCGTGTAATGTCCGTGGGCGGTTCCAACGGCGGGCGCGAAGCACGTTACGCCCGTCGTCTCGATGAACTCGATGACCGCCTCGAGCGATTGCACGCTTCCGAACTCGGAGCCCACGTCGTCCTCAACACCACGGATGCCCTCGATCTCGCCCTCGACGTCGGCGCCGTAGCGCCTTGCCTCCTTAACGACCTCGCGTGTCTGGCGCTGGTTCTCCTCCACCGGTAGCCCGGAGCCGTCGAAGAGCACAGAGTTCCAGCCGGCTGCAAGGCACTCCGAGATGAGAGCACGGTCGGGGCAGTGGTCGAGGTGGAGCGTTACGGGTACCTCGATACCCTCGGCCATGGCTCGGAACATCGATACGAGGAGTTCGCTTCCGACCGATCGCACCGTCTTCGCCGATGTCTGCACGATCACCGGCGAACGCGCCTCAGCCGCCGCCCCGAGCACGGCGTCCATCGTTAAGTCGTTAACGACGTTGAACGCCGCGACTGCGTATCGATCCCTAAATGCGGGAGCCAGTATCTCTCGAAGCGGAACGATGGACATCGCAGGCGTGCAGAGTCGGGTTCGTGTAGGCCCTTTTTGTTTTTCGAGAACTTCTCTCCTCCGATGACGATCTCGTCGTCCGATCACTCACGTTTGTGCGGCAAGCGCACGGCTTCGGTACCGACGACTTCGCTGCTTGACTAGCACTCGACGCTTGCCAACGTAAGCTTCAAGCCCGTCGAAGGCACTCGCGAACGCCTGCGCTGTGCTGACGGTTGCAGGGTGCCCATTGAATTGATCGATGTCCATGCCATTCGGATCCCATGACTGCAAGACATACGGGATCTTGCTCAGCTTGTACAGGACGTCCTCCGGCACATCATCAGAGAAGATTTCCTCCCGGAATTCCAAATCGCGACAGCGTGTGAAGAGTGGCTCGAGGACGTATGGCGGCATCGTGTAGACGATGTCCCCGGCGATCTTCTCCACATCCCAGAAGCGATGCTGTCCAGCGACGATCGGACCAACACGCATCGAGCAGGCAAGCATCTTGCTCGGCATGCCGTTGTCGGTTAGGAGCCGAAAAGCCTTCCTGAAGACGTAGATGCCGAACCAGTGCTTGTCGGTCCGCGAGAGGCTGATGCCGCGCCGCGCTGCCTGCTCGTCCAAGATGGGGTGCTCAGTCAAGCGACCGATCATCATCGTGATCACGGCCCGCCACTTGCTCATATCAACCCGCTTGGCTTCGGCCAGTGCGAGACCTTCCTTAGCAGCGTTTGCTACCGCCCAGATCTGGGGCAGCGTGAAACAGGTCGTGACATTCGTCGGGATTCCCATGCCGGTGAGAGTCCTCACGACGTCGACCCCCTGGGTACTGGCGGGGACCTTGATCATCACGTTCGGGGAGATCGCCCTCAGTTCTTCGGCCATGGCGACCATCGGCTCGACTTCGGTCAGCAGGCGTGGATCGAGCTGACCGGAGATGTAGCCGAAGCGTCCAGCGGACGCCTCCCAGATCGGCAACATGATCTCGGCGCCGCGGCGAAGCACTTCCTTGTAGGTCAGCCAGGCATAGTCCGAGTCGGACAGTCCAGGCTGGCTCTCGATGAGCCCGTCGACCCAGGCGTTCCACTGCGGCGGATCGTCCTTCACTGCGGTAAGGGCGAGCGGAGGATTGGTTGTACAGCCTCGCACCAAACTCTTCACCGGATCTCCTAGAACGAGGATGCGAGTCAGCTGCTCCGCCAACTCCTCTCGGTCCGGCTCGAGCGCCGGCTCCAGCATTCGCCTAACGAACGAGTTGAAGACCAAGGGAGATGAGTCCCACCAAATCTCCATTCCTCGACTCACCTGGAGAAGCCGCTCGAGCACGCTCTGTGTCATGCCGCACTCTCCTCTCGTTGACGTGGTCTAGTGCGAGCGCTCGCTCCACGATCGGGGAAACGTGGAATGACTGCGACCGGTCGCGTACTCGATCCGAACTGGGCAGCTGAAGCCGTCGCAGACGCCCAAGCGCCACCTTCGGGCGCAACGCAGATGACGCCGAACGCGTCCCTCACTCGACTGCTAGCTGCATTGTCAATCCCACACCAACCCCCTAGGCCGTGCGATACGTGCTTAGTGCCTCCTCGGTAAACGACGTGGACGCGCCTGGCTCGTCCGAGACATAGACGACTCCGTCCCTCACTTCAAACGGTTGCTCGAAGATCTCCTGAGCCCAAGGGATGCATTCGATCATCTGCACCGCCGGATGGCCGACGCCCAGATGCTGGTGCACACGCATTAGGTCGCCCGCGTGCGGCAGCACGACTACGTGGTGGGCCAGGGCCAACTCGGCAACAGCAAGCCACTCTGTGACCCCGCCTAGACGCGTCACGTCTGCCTGCACGTAGCCGATTCCGGCGCGCTCGATGAAGTCGCGGAACGCAGTCCGCGAATAGACGTGCTCGCCGAGTGCAAGCGGGATCGATGTCGACTCTGCGAGTCGCCTGTGACCCTCGACGTCATCTGGGTCAAGCGGCTCCTCGAGCCAGCGGAGGTTGAATTCCTCGAAGCGGTGCGCCCAGGTAAGTGCAGTCGTGAGATCCCATCCCTGGTTGACGTCGATCATCAAATCGACATCTGGCCCAAGGGCCTCGCGCACCGCAGCTACGCGACGCACATCCTCGCGCGGGTCGGGCCGCCCCACTTTCATCTTTACTCCACGCCAGCCTGCGGCGACGATCTCCTTCATCTCCGCGACAAGCTGGTCGACCTCGAAATTCAGCCAGCCACCGTCGGTGTTATACGAGGGGACGCAACCCGCCTTGTGCCCACCGACGAGTTTCCACAGCGGGACGCCGAAGGCTTTCGCCTTCAGATCCCAGAGCGCAATGTCGACCGCGGCCAAAGCCATCTGGGTGACTCCGGCACGACCGACCCAGTGCGCCTCCGACCAGTACATGGACCCCCACGCTCGTTGGTGGCAGATTGGGTCTACGCCAAGCAGCCGCGGAGCGTAGTAGCGATCGATGATGTCCTTGATCGCCTCAGCCCCATGGCCCAACGTGATGGTGTAACCGGTGCCCTCGATCCCCTCGTCGGTCTTCACCCGAACACCGGCTAAGGCGAGCACAACGGCCTCGTTGACTGCGTCCGTAACACGCCGTGGAGCGGGCACCTTGAGGACGAAGCTCTCGACCTCTGTGACGTGCATCCCTGCTCTCCTCTTTTACGTCACGCGTAGAGCATTTACGTTTGTAGAAAACCATAGCACGGTCGCCCGCACCTTGGGTGACCAGCTCTCCCCTCGCGGGTCGAGGGAGAGGACGGTGGTCGCCGCAACGGTGCCCGTAACCTGCCCGCTCTGCCCGGGCGGCCACGCTAGGCGGGTACCGGCCTTGAACAGCGCTCGGGAGGAACGCGACCAGCGCCTGCCCGCCGCTCAAGTGGCCAGGCCAGCGGAACGACGAGCAGTTCGCTTGACCGGGCGACGCTCCTTATGGCACGCGTTGCCGAGAACTGCATGAGATGGGGCTCGAAGCCTGCGCACCGAAGGCGGGCCTCACGGCGAGGCGTGGATCACGTGGAGCCCTTGGCCAGTCCGACGCCAGCAAGCTCAGTCACCGGCATTACCGTGAGATTGCTACCAGGCCTGCGGTTAACGAATGAGTCCCGCCGGAATCAGTTCGCGTGCGTGCTCCGGGATTCCCACTTCGCGGAATTCTTCTGACAAGGCAGCTGCCACTGTCTGTGTTTCTTTGATCAGGTAACCGCGTTTCCCCCTGAAGCGCGAGCGGGGGACAGACACACTCATGGCTGCCACTACGGTCCCGTCAGCTCCGCGCACTGGTGCCGCCACGCAACAGACATCTGGGAGGTACCCTCCGAGATCGAGAGCGTAGCCATCAGTCTTCGCGCGTTCAATTTCCGCAATGAAATCTTCTACCTTTGGAGGCGTGGGAACAACCCCTGATTTTCCACTACTTCTTACCCTTTCAATTTGTCCAGCGAACTCGTCATCATCAAGGCTCGCAACGAGAACTTTGCCCAATGCGATGCAGTACGTCGGCAAGCGAGATCCAACCCGTGCGTCGATTGCGAAAGGCTGATCCGATAATGCCTTATCGACATAGAGCACTTCTCCATCGGAGAGAACAGCAAGGTTGCCGGTCTCATGCACCCTGCCTACGAGCTCGATCAGACAACGATGTGCGATTTCGGATGCGTTAAGTGTCAATCGCACCTTGCGTCCAATCGTCGCGAGCCGCACACTCAATCGATAGCGACGGTTATCGCGGTTCTGTTCGGCGTATCCCGCGGCGACAAGGGTCGTGACTAGCCTGTGCGCAGTGCCAACGGTGACATCGATCTGCCGGGAGATGTCTGAGACACCCGCCTCGCCCACGTCTGCAAGGTAGTCAACAACAGCCAGCGCATTGCTAACTGAACTCAGCGAGCGGCGTTGCCCCACGGGACGGGTCTTGGGCGGAGCTTTTCGGTTATTCAGCGTCATGACCGCTCGTATCCTCGTGCGCCACCCACTGTAATCGGGCGGGTGCCCTGCATGGGGCGACCCGATCCGCTCCGCCGCGCCACGACCGCTAGGCTGGTTTTTATCAACCTACGTGAAAACGTAGAAGTATTTACTAGGCTGGTTTTTATCAACCTACGTGAAAACGTAGAAGTATTTACTATGCTAGCATAGCCAACGGCTCCACAAGATGTTCAGCGGCTCAGACGCAGAACGCCGCGCCTCTTCAGGTGACCAGCCGGCGGGAACGCGCCACCTTCAGTCAGCAACGAGGCGTCACGACGGTCACCGCGACCACCTCGACAGGATTGCCGGTTGCACGAGGAGTGACCAGGCGCCACGGCGCCGACATCTGGTTGGAGCCTGACGCAACGGGCCAACAAGAACAGCAGTCCGAACACCAAGGAACGGCCCAATGCAGTACGGGAGACATCCTCTCCCAAACCGCGGCCGACTACGCATCGGCCGGATCCTACGAGTCTCGCCCTCCTAACACACACGAACTTGTTTGTATCCGATGGCACATGGATGTTTCTATTATACGAGAAAGCATTTACGATATAGTAACTTGACAAGTGGCGGTCTCCGCCGCTGCCAGCAACTGCCCCGAAAGAGAGACACAGCAGCAACAACGACCACAACAACGACCACACACACACACAACAACGACAACAACAACGTGGTCGCCTCTGGGACAGACGCCGACCAAGGAAGCGAGAGGCTCGTGGAGACTCCCATGCCGCCCCCGGTATTGACGCTCACCGCCGTTCACGACTCGGGTGGTGACGTTCGACTGTGCTGAGCTCGTGTTGCTTGGCAGGTGCACAACTGTGGTGATACGCCAGAGCGGATCGAGCGGCGCGCGCGCTAGGGGTCGCTGTCTGGGAGGTCAGCGGTCACTTGCCGCAGTGGAGTGGTTGGTCAAGCGGCCCTTGTTTGGCTGTCATATGTGCGGTCAATGTGTGTTGCACTCGACGGGTTTGACCTGCCCAATGACCTGCCCGAAGCAGCTGCGCAACGGGCCTTGTGGCGGGGTCCGTGCGGATGGGCATTGCGAGGTGAAGCCGGAAATGCGCTGCCGGTGGGTTCGCGCCTATGAGCGCAGTCGCCGTTTTCCCTGGTGGCGGGAGGAGCTGAACGAGCTGTGGCCGCCGGTCGACCGGAGCCTGGAGTGGACCTCGTCGTGGGTCAACTTCCTGACCGGGCGGGACAGGGAGCGGCCGCCGGGCTGGCTGGGAGACTGAAGTGGGCTGGCTACGCGAGCGTCTGGCAAGCGGGCAGCGGGTCGTGACCGCGGAGCTGACGATCGCCGACGGCGCCTCTCCAGAGGTCGTGATCGCGGCGGTCGACATCCTGCGCGACCGGGTGGACGCGATCTCGGTGACGGACAATGCCGGAGCGCATGCTCATGCCTCCAGTTCGGCGGTTGCTTCGCTGGTGGCTGCCGCTGGCGCCGAGCCGGTGATGAACCTCGCTTGCCGCGACCGGAACCGGCTCGCGCTCCAGAGCGAGCTCCTCGGCGCAGCGCTACACGGGATCGAGAACATTGTCTGCGTCACCGGCGATGACGTCACATCGGGGGATGAGCCGGAGGCGAAACGGGTCTTCGATCTCGACTCGCCGCAGTTGCTCTCGGTCGCCTCGACGCTGCAGAAGGGCCGCTTTCTCTCCGGTCGGCGGATCGACCCTGCGCCGCGTTTCTTCCTCGGAGCGGTCGAAAACCCGACAGCACCCCCCTTTGCCTACCGGGCCCAACGGGCCTTGAAAAAGGCGGACGCGGGCGCGCTGTTCTTTCAGCTCCAGGTTGCGTTTGCGGCGGAGCCAGTGGCTGCTTTCCTCCGCGCCGTGGGTGCGCTTGGTCTGTTCGAGCGAGCGTACTTCTTGCCCTCGATCTGCATCCTGCGCTCCGCCCGCCAGCTGCGGTACATGCACGAACACATCCCGGGTGTCTCCGTCCCGGAACAGGTTCTTGTAGATGCGGAGGCAGTGTCGAAGGAGGCCCAGCGCGAGTATTGCCTCGAGCTCGCGGTCTCGCTCGCGCGCTCTGCGCTCGCATTGCCCTGTGTGAGCGGCGTGCACTTGATTCCACTGGGCGGCCCGGAGCTTGCGATCGAGTTGCTCGACCGACTCGGCCCGGCCGCGCCACCACAGAAGGAGCATCATGGAGACCGTTCTCGAATCACGGTCTGAGCGCATTGTCATCGGCGTGGATCATCCGTTCTGCGTGATCGGCGAACGGATCAACCCGACTGGGCGCAAGCAACTAGCAGAGCTGATGGCCGCTGGCGACTTCTCACTCGTCGAGCAGGACGCGGCCGAGCAGGTGGCAGCGGGTGCGCACGTTCTCGATGTGAACGCGGGCGTTCCGCTCGCCGACGAGCCTGCGCTTCTCTCCGAAGCGGTGCGGCGGGTGCAGGCGCTCGTCGACGTGCCGCTCTGCCTCGACTCGTCGGTGGTGGCTGCGCTCGAGGCGGGGCTCGCCGCCTGTGAGGGGAAGCCTCTCGTCAACTCCGTCACCGCCGAGACCGCCCGACTTGCGCAGGTGCTCCCGCTAGTCGCCAGGCATGGAGCAGCGGTGATCGGCCTAGCCAGCGGCGACGCGGGTATCCCGCCGATGCCGGAAGACCGCCTGGCGGAAGCGCAGAAGATCATCTCGGCGGCCGCCGACTATGGGATTCCGGTCGAGGACGTCGTTCTCGACCCGATAGCGATGGGGGTGGCAACCGACCCATCGGCGCCGTCCGTCACGCTGGAGACGATCCGCCTGTTCACGACCGAGCTGGGCGCGAACACGGTGCTCGGTGCTTCCAACGTTTCCTTCGGGCTTCCGGCCAGACCCTTGATCAATGCTGCCTTCCTCGCGATAGCGATCGGCGCCGGCCTCACCGCCGCGATCATGAACCCGCTCTCCACCGAGGCAACGATGGCAGTACGCGCCGCCAACCTCCTCCTCGGCAAGGACGAATACGGGGCGGTGTGGATCTCCGCCTTCCGAGCAGCCGAGAGCGCGGCACGCTGAACTTGTGGCCAGATTGCGCACACTGACCTTCCAGCCACAGGGCGCCACTGTGCGTGTCCCGCCCGGAACGACGGTTTTCGAGGGCGCGAGCTGGGCGGGAGTGGCGATCGACTCCACCTGTGGGGCGCGCGGGACCTGTCACAAATGCCGCGTCCGTGTGCTTCAGGACGCAATTCCCCCGACCACTGCCGATATGGGCACGTTCTCGGAGGACGAGCTGGCGGCGGGCTGGCGGCTCGCGTGTCGATCGATCCTTCCGGCGGACGGCCCCGCACTGGTGGAGTTCGAGGTGCCTCCACTTTCGACCCGGCCGAAGGCCGCGCTGCTCGGGCGTGGACGCCACGTGGTGCTCTCTCCCTCCCTCCAGATGCGCCGCGTGGCGCTCCCGCCCGCAACTCTCGACAACCAGGTCTCCGACCTGGAGCGGGTGGCGGCCGGGCTTCCCGACCTCGCGCTCGAGGCACCACTCTCGGTGCTCCGCTCGCTCCCGGCGACAGTTCGAGGCGGGGGCTGTGACGTCACCGCTGTGGTGGTTGGCAACCGGCTCGTCGCCGTGGAGCCAGGAGATACGGACCGGCATGGCTATGGGCTGGCTATCGATCTGGGGACGACAACTGTCGTCGCGGCCCTGCTCGACATCGACGGTGGCGCGATCGTCGGCCTCGCCTCGTCTCTCAACAAGCAGGAGCGGTTCGGCTCCGACGTGATCTCGCGCATCTCGCACGCAATGACCGGCCCGCAAGGGTTGCGGGAGCTGCAGGACGCCGCGCTGTCGACCCTGGAGGTGTTGATCAACGAGGTCTCCACCGAAGCAGGCGTCGATCCCATGTCGATCTACTGCGCGGTCGTCACAGGGAACTCGACGATGCTCCACCTGTTCCTTGGAGTCGACCCGACCGCGCTCGCCGTCTCGCCCTTCGCTCCCGTTCTTCGGGATGCGGTCGACCTGGCCGCGCACGAGCTGCGCTTGCCGATCCACCCTGAAGCCCGCGTGCAGACCCTGCCCCTCCTGGGCGCCTACGTCGGCGCGGACATCACCGCCGGGATCCTCTCCACCGGCGTCGGGCGCGATGACGCTGTCTCGCTCCTGATCGACATTGGCACAAACGGCGAGGTCGTCCTCGCCGCCGGCGGACGGATCCTCGCCACCTCCGCGCCCGCCGGGCCGACATTCGAGGGCGCCGAGATCCGCGCTGCGGCATGCGTGCCGACGACGGTGCGATTGAAGCCGTCACCGTCGGAGAGAAGGTGGCGCTCCAAGTGCTCGGCGGTGGGCCACCGCGCGGTATCTGTGGCTCCGGGCTCGCCGACCTCGCGGCCGGGCTACTTTCCACCGGGCTGCTCGAGCCGAGCGGAAGGCTCAAGTACGGCAGCGAGGCGGACGGTCACCCGCTGGCCAACCGCCTGCTAGAGATCGACGGCGCCTCAGCCTTCCGCCTCGCTGATGGAATCGAGCTCACACAGCAGGACATTCGCGCGCTGCAATTCGCCAAAGGCGCGATCGCGGCCGGCACTCGAGTCCTGATGAAGGAACTAGGAGTCTGCCTCAGCGACCTCGACGAGGTCCTCCTTGCCGGCTCGTTCGGGACCTACATCGATCCGGCGAGCGCCCGCACCATCGGTCTGATCCCGCCGGTCGACCTCGACCGGGTCGTGCCGGTTGGAAACTCGTCGCTCGAGGGCGCGAAGATCTCACTGCTCTCCTTCCGCGAACAGCAGCTCGGTCTGGGCCTCGCCGATCGGGTTGAGTACCTCGAGCTCTCCGCGCGGCCGGACTTCAACGACGTCTTCGTCGCCGCTCTCGGATTTCCGGTCGCCGAGCGCCTCGTCTAGGGCGACTGAATACCCGTTAGGCGGAACTGGGCTTCGACCTCGAGCGGATCACGGCGGTGATCACGCCTTCGTCCCAGCTCATCGCGAGCTGCTCTCCCGGCCGGAGGACGAGGAAGTCCTCGTCCCAATCGCCGGCGAGCAAGCGGCGGATCAGATTCAGATTCCCGGTCATCCGCTCGAAGGTCCACCCCCGCCGCTTCGCCTCCGCTTGCGCACGTGCCTCGTTCGCACTCGAGTGGGCGATCTCAAGATCAATGAAGACCGCCCGGTCGTAGTGCTCGAGCCAAGCGCCCAGCGTTTCCATCAAGTAGTCCGCGCTGTCCTGCCCGTACTTCCGGACATACTCTTCGTACGTCTCCTGCAGTCTCTCGTCGGACGGAGCACCGACGCCCAGCAGGGCGTCACCCGATCCGTCGTCGCGCTCGAGGTAATCCTGAACGTACCAGTAGGTGCCGGGATGCGCCGTGAACTCGGCCTGATAGCGAGCGCGCTCGCCGAGAAACACTGTGATGCAGTCGTGCGCTCGAGGCATCACAACGGGTACGTCAGCGGCTACGAGCCCGGCGGTCGCACCTCCGCACAGCCCGTAAGCAAGCACGATCGCATCGTAGTCGCTCGAGGTCACGTCGATCGCAGTCTGCAGCTGCTCACGAAGATCCCTGGGGTCTCTGTGCAGACCGCGACGGAGCAGCGTGACGTCCACGACGTGCGGTGATCTGGCCGAGCAGAGGTAGAGAGGCCGGGCCAGCACATCACAGCCGATGCACCTCAAGTGCATCCGTCAACCCCTACGGCCGACGGGAGGGGCACGTGTTCCCAATGTCTCACCAGCTTCTCGACCAAGTGCCTTAGGACCTACCGCACCTCGCTAGACGATGGCAATCGGACGCAGCGCAAAGCCGGCCGTCGTGCCCTTGAGCTTTGGAGCTAGTGCGATGTAGCAACAGCGGTACACACGCGCCTCGGCGAGTTCCTCGAGATAGTGCAACTCACCGATGTGAACGCCTTGGTCGACGAGCAGGTACTTGTGCACGGGGGCAAAGTTGTCCCCATCGACCGGCGGAACGACCTCCAGCGTTGAGGTGTCGGATGCAAGAAGGATCGCACCCTTCTCTTCAACGAGCCAGCGTGCCGATGCGAGCGTGATGCCGGCAGTGTCCGGCTCTGCCAGTGCTGCGTGATCACCACCTGATTCCCCCCAGCCTCGGAGTGCGCCGGTACGGATGAGAACGGCCTCGCCGGGCTGGATATCCACGTCCTGCGCTGCAAGTGTCGACGCGAGCAGGTCCGGTCCAATCTCGAACGACTTGGCCAGAGAGTCGACTCCTTCACGCCCAGCGACATCGATAAGCACCGCCGAGAGGACGATCGGGGGCATACGACTCGCTGTGGCCGCTCTGGCCCCGAAGTCTGTCCAGTGGTCGGCGTATGCGTAGCCGTTGTACCAATGGTTGTCGACGCCGAATGTGGCGTGGCAGAGGCCGTCGAGTTGCGTCCCAGCGTGATCTGAGAGCGACACGACTGTCTGGTTGAAGCTCACGCCTTC
>Ga0187861_10002161_pt1 | contig 18799 bp, 21 predicted proteins | sample June2016WEW_10_1_3_FD_132986 | JGI IMG/M metagenome (GOLD analysis project Ga0187861, IMG submission 132986) | Peatland microbial communities from SPRUCE experiment site at the Marcell Experimental Forest, Minnesota, USA - June2016WEW_10_100 | ecosystem: Environmental > Terrestrial > Soil >...
CGCGGGAAGCACTTACTTCGGCCTGGGTCGATGCTCAGACGCGCCTTCAGGCTCAGAGTCGGGCTATGTCCAACGTTCTCAATGTGGGGAATGTGGTCAAACAGCTAATTTGGACGCGAGTGGGATCAACTGGAAACACCCGAGCTTCCTTTCAGCAGACGACGAATGGACTCGGTTTCTCACTGAACAGCGGAAGTGCTATCCCGGTCTACCAAACGATCTTGCACCGACATTGCAAGAGATCGATTCAGTAAAGATATTCCGGCAAACGTCGGCGTTTGAGTTTCGCCCAGAATATGACCAGGGCGACCTGGGCTTTCGATAACAATTTTGACCCTGGTTGAGGAGCAGAGAACAAATGGACCAAGGCAAAAGGCCGTTTGCGTTGTCACTGGGCGCGGGCCTAATCGTCTTCACGGTCTTTGGGCTGCACAGGGGCGAGACCGAAGCATACTACGCTGGTGCGGTTTTCGCAATAATCGTGGGCCTCGCCATTGTGATCTGGAACGGCAAGGCCGCGAAGGACAGTCTTCTGGTGTGGTGTCGAGTTTCGGATGAGAAATCAGCGAGGAAGGCGGCCACGATTGGCGCATATGCCGCATTCGTTTATGCCGGGTTAATTTGCGTTATCGCAGTCCTTGAGCACCGATATAGCTCGCTGGTAGATGCATTCCTGTTTGCTTTTTTCGGCCTCATGGTCTACTGGAAGACTTCTAGGATTGCAGCTGTAACCGCTCTTGCATTCTATGTGACAGAGCGCATAGGTGTGGGGATTTACCGAGGAGTCGGTGCTGCAGTTAACTGGTTAGTAGTGGCCATTTTCTTGGCTCTCGTTTTTGGCGTTCGCGGAACATTGGCGTATCACGGCCGCGCTGGTCGCCTGCGGGGGCATTCGGCTTAGATCGGCTGCGCTTTCGACCGAGCGCGGCACGCCGCCGTTCAGGCTCGGAGTTCTTCGAACGGCTTCACAGGCAGTATCCGCGCGACGCGGCCCATGACCTTCTTGTTTTGCGCAGCCTTCTTCAGGTCGTAGGCTGCCTGCAACCGCATCCACATTTCCGGCGTGCTGCCGAAGAGGCGGGCCACCTTCAGGCACATGACGGCTGACAGGGGCTTGCGCCCCGCCAGAATGTCATGTAGCATCTGGCGGGAGACGCCCAGAGCTTTCGCCGCGGCCATCACGGACAGGCCGACAGACGGCAGGATGTCATTCTTGATCATCTCGCCCGGATGGATGGGTGGCAGTCCGTTCTTTCTCTCCATAACTTTCTCCCTAATGGTAGTCTTCAAAATCGACATCCAAAGCGGTTTCGCCTGACCAGCCGAAGGTGACCCGGCAATTCCCGGTCACGCGCACTGACCAGCGTCGCGGTTTGCCTTGCAGGCCGTGAAAACGAAAGCCTGCGATGTTCATGTCCTCGGGCTGCCCCGCTACTTCCAGCAGTTGCAGGATGCGTACGCACTTCCTGACGTGATCGGCGCCGATCCGGCGCGTCCTGCCGGTAAGGTAGATCTCCTCAAGCCCTTTGTGTCTGAAGCCGCCGATCACTCCTTCACTGTAAATGTTTTAGTTTACAGTGTCAACTGATTTTGCTCGCCGGTAGATTCAAGCCGCGTCGCGCGCTTCGACGTGCAGACGCTTGCCCAGCGCGGCAGGCGCCGCTTCGATCTGATCCAGGCGAGAACCGAAATCCGGAAACGTCACGGTGTAGCCGCCAGCCTTCGGGTCGGGCTCGAACAATGCCAGATAGTGTTCCATCGCGGTCCTCAGATCCTCACCGCCGGTCCAGCACCTTGCCCGGCAGCGCGTTGGTCATGCGGCCCTCGTCGATCACCGGCACGCCGTTCACCAGCACGAAGCGCATCCCTTCGGAAAGTTGGTTGGGGTTCTCGAACGTCGCCACGTCGCGGATCGTCTCGGGGTCGAAAACCACCACGTCCGCCCACATCCCCGCCTTCAGCACGCCGCGGTCCGCGATCCGCATCCGTTGCGCCGGGAGCGCCGTGAACTTGCGAATGGCGTCTTCCAGCGTGAGCTTCTTTTCTTCCCGCACATACTTCCGCAGGATGCGCGGAAACGTGCCGTAGGCGCGCGGATGCGGGTGTTCCTTGCCCAGCAGGCCGTCCGGCGCCGTCCCTTGCGAATCGTTGCAGATCGATACCCACGGCTGCTGGAGCGCCAGCGCCACATCCGGCTCCGACATCCCCACCATCGCCACTTCGGTGAAGGCCTCGTCTTCGATGAGCAGATCGAAAACCGTGTCGATGGGGTCCTTGTTCCACAACTTGGCGATTTCCGCGATGTTCTTGCCCTGTAGCGGAACGAGCTTGGGGTTCTGCACCGCGCCGACCAGAATGGACTCCGGACCGGCCACTTCCTGCCACTCGTTGTTCCACGCGCTCGAAGGCGTTTCCATCTCCCGGCGGATGCGGGCGCGCGCGGCGGGGTCCTTCAGGCGCTCGACCAGCTTCTTGTCGCCTCCGTCGTGAGCCCAGGGCGGGATGACCGCGGAGAACGAGTTGAACCAGGCGGGGTACGCATAGGTGTCCGCCGCCACGTCCACGCCCGACCGGCGGGCCTGCTCGATATGCGCGACGATCTCGGGCATGCGGCCCCAGTTGGCCTTGCCGGCCGCCTTCAGATGCCAGATCTCGACGGGGATTCCGGCCTCGCGCCCGATGCGGAAGGCTTCGTCGAGCGCGGGCAAGATGGAGTCGCCTTCGTTGCGGATGTGCGAGGCGTAGATGCCACCGAACTTCGCGGCCTCCCCCGCCAGCGCAATCAGTTCTTCCGTGGTGGCGTAGGGCGCCGGCGCGTATTGCAGCGAAGTCGAAAGCCCCACGGCCCCATCGCGCATGGCGTCGCGGACCAGCGCCTTCATGCGCTCGAGTTCCGCCGCGGTGGGCGCGCGGTTGCCGTCTCCCAACACCACGCGGCGCACCTGGGTGGCGCCCACGTAGCTGGCCAGGTTGATCCCCATCCCCTGTTTTCGCAGGCGCGCGAAGTACTCGCGGAAGGTCCGCCAGGTGGCCTCGACGCCGTAGTGTTCGTAGGTCAGATGGTCAGCCTGGATGATGGCGCCGGTGAGCGGCGCGATGGAACTGCCCTCGCCCGTGATCTCGGTGGTGATGCCCTGATAGATCTTCGACGGCAGGTGAGGGTTCACCAGAATGGTGAGTTCCGATTGCCCCAGCATGTCGATGAACCCTGGCGCCACCACCATTCCGCGGGCGTTGATGGTGCGGCGCGCCGGAGCGTCTGCCAGGCGGCCGATGGCGGCGACGCGGCCGCCGCGAATGGCCACGTCGCCGGCATACCACGGCGACCCGGCGCCGTCGATGATCCGCCCATCGCGGATGACGATGTCGTAAGGGCCGCCAGCAGCGGCGGCGAACAGAAGAACGGGGAGCAGAGACGGCATGGCGGTCACTAATGTTACTCAGGAATCAAACTACTGGCGATCCAGTCGCGTTGCCTTGGAGTTTCCGGGACCTCAACACCCCGGGCGTCGCTTACGCGCTTCATGGCATCTTCCGAACCGATTCCGCGCGCCGCCAGAAGACTCGCCGCAATCAGTCCCGAGCGTCCAATTCCCTGGCGGCAATGGACGACGATGTTCTTCCCCTGGGTCAAATCTGTGTCGAGTTGCCCGATCAGCCGCATCGCCTTCACCTCCGACGCCGGCACGCTGCGGTCAACGATTGGGAAAGAGCGGAAGTCGAGTCCGTTGTCCCGGCAGAATTGCTCCTCGCGCTGAAGATCCAGAGCTTCCTCCTCATCTGGCGTCAAGAGTGAAACGATAATATCAAGCCCGGCTCTACGCCAGCTCTTTACCTCGTCCTCGAGCCAATCCCCTCCGCGAGGACGTGCCGATATCGCCAGCCGTCCGGGCCACGGTCCCTCGATCCAGTAGAGTTCGGTATACATATGGAGGAGCCGTAACGGCGGCTGCCGCATTTTGCTTGCCTTCAGTATAGTCCCGCCGGGCCGCGGATTACGCTAACCTGATACGCGATGCCTCCCGACGACTTCACCGCCGCCGAGCGCGCCGTGTTCCGCCGCCTGGCGACGCCCGAGAAGATCCAGCGCTTCCTCGACGAGCTGCCCTACAACAAAGAGCTTCATGGCCCCACCTGCCGCTCCCCGCGGCGCGTGCTCCGCGACCGCACGGCGCATTGCATGGAAGGCGCGCTCGCCGGCGCGGCCGCGTTGCGCATGCTCGGCCACCCGCCGCTGCTGCTGGATCTCGAGGCGGTGCGCGATGACGATCACGTCCTCGCCATCTTCCGCTCCCGCGGCCACTGGGGCGCGCTCGCCAAATCCAATTATTCCGGGCTCCGCTACCGCGAGCCGGTCTACCGCACGTTGCGCGAGCTGGCGATGTCCTATTTCGAGCACTATTACAATTTGCGGAAGGAGAAGACCCTGCGCCGTTATTCCCGCCCCGTGAACCTCCGCCGGTTCGATTCCATCCCCTGGATGACGGCCGAGGAAGACGTCTGGGCGGTGCCCGAATACCTGACCACCATCGCCCACACGCCGCTTCTGGCGCCGCGGCTCATCCCGCGCCTGGGCCGCGTCGACGACCGCTTATTCGCCGCCGGCCTGGTGGGCCGCGCGAGCCGATGATCGCCGCGCTTTCACGACCTCGATGAACGTCGGCAGCAGCGACACAAAAATGATGGCCAGAATCGCCACGTCGAAGTTCCGCCGCACGAACGGGACGTTGCCCAGCCCGTAGCCCAGCATGGTCAGCAGGAAGACCCACCCCGTGCTGCCGAACACGCTGAAGGAAAGGAAGCGCAGGTAGGGCATCCCCCCCACGCCGGCCAGGAACGGCGCGAACGTGCGGATGATCGGGGCGAAGCGGGCAAAGATGATGGTCTTGCCCCCGTACCGCGCGTAGAACGCCTTGGTGCGGGTCACGTATTCCTGTTTGAACAAGCGCGAATCCGGACGGCTGAAAATGCGCGGCCCGGTTCTACGGCCCAGAAAGTAGTTGGTCGAATCGCCCGCCATCGCCGCCGCCATCAGCGCCACGTTCACCAGCACGATGTTCAGCTTCCCCGCGCCCGCCACCACCCCGACCGTGAACAGCAGCGAATCTCCCGGGAGGAAGAAGCCCAGCAGCAGACCCGTTTCGGAAAATACCACCCCGCACAACGCCAGGTACCCGAGCCAGCCGGAGAGCAGCGTGCTCAACAGTTGGATGAGCCGCTCGGGGTTGGTCAGCGACCGGAGAAACTCGATGACGGTTTGGATCATCCGGTTGGCTAGCCGCGGTAGCTCGCCAGCAGCCGGTTGATCACATCCTGATGGATCTTGATCTTACCCTGCTTGACCAGCGCGTCGCGCAGCCCCGTTTCGAAGAGCGAATTCCGGTCGCGGGCCTTCTGGCTCTTGATTTCGTCGCGAAGGGCCACCCGTTGCTCCGGTAGTTTCGACAGGTCCGGATCGACGTGCTGGAGCACCTTGGCCGCCACCGTTGCATCCGGCGTGGAGATGGGGCCAAACACGGTTCCATCGGGACGCGAGAAGCCTTCCTGTACGTAAGCGGCGGAGCCCAGCCCTTCGACCGTTCCCGACCGGTCGATTTCGCCCGAGGTCTTCACTTCCAGGCCCATCGTCTTGGCCGCCTTCGCCAGGTCGCCGCCCATCGACTTGGCCTTCTCCACCAGTTCTCTGGCGTGGTTCTGCACGGCCACCGCCAGCCTGTTCTGCACGATCGCGTCGCGAATCTGGTTCTGGACTTCCTCGAATGTCTGCGGCTGCGACGGTACCACATCCGTCACCAGCACCAGCGCGACCTTATTGGCCACTAGGCCCAGCAACTGCGAGGCCTCGCCCTTCTTCAGGGTCGCAACGGCCTGGTCGAAATCCGGGCTGGGGCCGATTTCCTTGACGTTCTGACCCGCCGCGTAACCGTCCACGCGCACCAGTTGCATGTTCAGGTCGGCCGCGGCCTTCTCCGGGTGCGCCGGGTCCTTCTGGAGCGCCGCTTGGGCCGTGTCGGAGATCCGGTTCATCGCATCGTTCACCAACTGCTTCTTCGCCTGGACCGTCAGCTCGCTCTTGGCTTCCTCGAAAGGCCGCAACCGCGCATCTTCGTGTTGCAGCACCTGGATGATGTGGTACCCATACTGCGTCCTGACCAGGTCGCTGGTCTGCCCCTGCTTGAGGGAAAACGCCGCCTTTTCGAACTCCGGCACGGTTTGGCCGCGCGTCACAAAACTCGGATACTCGCCGCCATTGGCGGCCGACCCGGGGTCCTCGGAGTATTTCTTCGCCAGCGCGGCAAAATCCGCCCCGCCCCGGATCTGTTTCAGCAGATCCTCGGCCTGGGCCTTGATCTTCGGCTCCTCCGACGCCGGCTTGCCCTCGGTCTTCAGCAGAATATGCCGCACCTTGACGCGCTCCGGCGTGCGAAACGAGTCCAGGTTCTGGCTGTACATGCGCCGGAGATCGGCGTCCGCCGGAGTCGCGGCCTGCTCCATCTTTGCCGGGTCCGCAATCAGGATGGCCAGGTTCTTCGTCTCGGGCGTCCGGTACCGCGCGTTGTTCGCTTTGAAGAAGTTCTGCAGGTCCTCCATGGCCGGCTGCACTTCGGCGCGGTACTTGTCGTTAGGGATTTTGACGTACTCGATCTTGATCTTCTCGTTCTTCTTCCGGTACGCCTGCTCGATCTCGAGCGGTGTGACGATGGTGCCTTCCATGGCCACTTCGCGCAGCCGCGTGATCAGGATCTGCCGCCTCAGATCGCTCTCGAATTCCGCAATTGTGACATTCTGCTGGGCGAGCATGGAGGCATAGGCGTCCCTGCCCACGAACCTGCCGTCCTGAAACAGGCCCGGCGCCGATCGGCGGATGGTGTCCGCCAGGTCCGCGTCGGTCACCTGGAACCCCAACCGCGCGGCTTCATAGGCCAGCGCGTGTTCCGTCACCATCTGGTCCACCATGGTCGGGACGTAGCTTGGCAGGACATCCGGCGGCAACTGCCGGCCGCGCACCGTGTTCCGGATCAGCGTCTGCACCTCCGGCAGGGTAATCACGTCGTCCTTGCCGATCTCCGCCACGATCGTGTCCGACGTGTTCGACCCCGTGTTATAGCTGGGGACCAGGTACGTGAGCATGGAAAGCGCCACCAGCACCAGCAACGCGCCCAGAAGGATGCGCACGGACTTCTCTCGGCTGCGAAACAGATCAAACATTTCCGGAAAAACTCCTGTCTTCCAAAAGGGGAATTAATAGTATATCAGTGGGACGGTTGGCAGCGCCGGCGCTTCCTGCCTTCACGGCCGCGCCTCTTGCGCGACGGGTTCGGCGCGATACAACCGGACCTTCACCTCGACGCGCGACCCGAGCCGGTTGACGATCGAGATGAGGCGATCGACGGTGAACCGCCCGAGGTCCGCATTGCGGATGCGCGAGAAATCGGCCGCCGCAGTTCCGGTGCGGCTGTGCGCGGCCCGCACAGTCAGGTGTTCCCGATCGAGCGCCTTGATGATTTCAGCGGCCAGGATGGCCTTGAACTGTTCGGCATCGGCGTTCTCATGTCCCAGATCGCGGAATACATTGCCGCTTCCCCGCACCACTTCCAGCTTTTCGCCTTTCATCGCAACATCTCCTTCAATCTCTTCAAACGGTCCTTTGTCAGGTCGATTTCGCGTTGCGGCGTCTTGATTCCCCGCGTCGATTTCTTCTGGAATGCGTGCACAACCCAGATTTCATCGGCAAGTTGCACTGCGTAGATCACGCGGAACGCATCGCCCTTAAACGGCAGCGCAATCTCGAACACACCCGGCCCCATACTGTGCATGGGCTTTGCAACATCGGCCTTGCCGCCCTCGGCCGCGATCGTCAGTGCGGCCAGACAGATCGACCTGGCCCCTTCCGGGAACGTCTTGAATTCCTTTAAGGCCGCTCCGATCCATGAAACAGGCCTTGTCTTTCGGGTCATTCGCCGTCCGCTACTTCAATTCCCTTAATACCGCTCATGTTGTCAGATGTGACAACCAATTGTCAAGAAAGCCGGCCGGTCTGAGGGGAGGGTTCAGGATGGGCCTCCCTTGCCTGTCTGGCCGCCCCGGCGCTTGGGTGGTGAAAACGGGAACACCGGAACGGGAGGCCGCTGGCCCAGGCCGCACTCGGCATGCACCGCCCGCACCGCCCGTTCGAGTCCATCGCGGCGGACCACCACGGCAATCGTCAGCTCGCTCGACCCTTGCGCGATGGCGATGACATTCACCTGCGCGCGCGAGATGGCCGTGAAGATGCGGCCCGCCAGGCCCGGTTTCCCCTGCATCCCTTCGCCCACCGCCGCCAGCAGCCCCACGTCCCGGTCCACGTGGATCGGATGCACGTAGTGGTGGGCCAGCTCCAGCGCCAGCGCCGATTCCAGCGCCTCGACCGAGCGGTCCAGTTCCTCCTCGCGCACCAGGAAACAGAAATTCTGGCGGTAGCTCGAGCTGGAAAACAATAGCACCTCGACGTTGGCCCGCGCCACCGCGTCCAGCGCCCGCGCCATCACTTGCACCCCGCTCAGTTCCGGGCTCGAGGGCTCGAGCGACACCAGCGCCACGTTGGCCATGGAGGTCACCGCGCGCGCGCCGTTGGCCGCCGAAATCGAGGGGACTATCTTGGTCCCCGGCTTCTCCGGCGCGAAGCTGTTTTTGCTCCAGACCGGGATCTTCTTCTCCGCCAGGGGCGCCAGCGTCCTGGGATGCAGCACCTTGGCTCCGGCGTAGGCCAGCTCGGCCGCCTCCGCGTAGGTCACCTCGGCCAGCACCTCCGCGTCCGGCACCAGCCGCGGATCGGCGCTCATGATGCCGTCCACGTCGGTCCAGATCCACAGCTCCGCGGCATCCAGCGCGGCCGACAGGATGGACGCCGAGAAGTCCGAGCCGCCGCGTCCCAGCGTGGTGGGGCGCCCATCGGCCGTGGCGCCGTTGAAACCCGTGATCACCGGCAGCGTGCCCTGGCGCAACAGCGGCAGCAGCCTGGCCCGCGCCTTCTCGCGGGTCGGCTCCATCAGCGGAGAAGCATTGCCAAAGACCGCATCCGTCACCACCACGTCCCACGCGTTCACGGCCGCGGCCGGCGTGCCCTCCGCCTTCAGATGTTCGGAAACCAGCAGCGCCGAGAGCCGCTCCCCCACCGCCACTGCCTCGTCCACCGAGCGCGGAGGCCGCTCGCCGAGCATCGCCATGCCGTTCACGATGCGCTCGAATTCGCCGATGAGCTTGTGCACCCTGGTCAGCACGCCGGCCTGTTTCACCTCCGGCAGCAGTTCGCGGCAAGCTTCCTCGTGGCGGCTCCGCAACGCCGCCAGGTTAGCCACTATCCCCGCGCGATCGCCCGCCTCGGCGTGCCGCATAGTGCCCAGCAGCAGGTCCGTGATCTTGGACATGGCCGAGACCACCACCGCCACCGGCCGCTTTTTCCGTTCCCCGGCGGCAATCCGCGCCGCCACCCGCATGCGTTCGGCCGAACCCACGCTCGTCCCGCCGAACTTCATTACCAGCAGGTCCTTCAACTGAAATCCTTTCCGTTCGTCACCCGCGAACGCACAATCTTGAGAATCGCCTCTTCCACTTCTTCCACCGTGAGCGAGGTGGAATCCAGGTACGCCGCGTCCGGCGCCTGGGCCAGGGGCCCGTCGGCGCGCGTGCTGTCGCGCTGGTCGCGCTCCTTCATCTGCGCCGCCAGCGCGCTTTCGGAAGTCTCCTCTCCGCCGGCCCGCACGTCCTCGAGCCGGCGCCGCACGCGCTCGCGGGGAGCGGCGTCCAGAAAAACCTTGACGTCCGCATCGGGGAACACCACCGTCCCGATGTCCCGCCCTTCCATCACCACGCTCGAGCGCTCGCCCATGCCGCGCTGTTTGGCCACCATGGCGCGACGCACGCCCGGGATGACCGCCACTTTGGACGCGTGGCCCGAAACCTCCGGCGTGCGGATGGCGTCCGTCACGTCCTCGCCGTTGAGCCGGATGCGCCCCGGCGACAGCTCGATCTCCGCGGCCATGGCGAGCTGCTCCATGCGATGCATGTCGCCCGCATCCACCTTCTGCCGCAGCGCCCACAGCGCCACCGCGCGGTACATGGCGCCGGAATCGATATACGTGAACCCCAGCCGCGCAGCCACTCGTTGGGCGATGGTGCTTTTGCCCGCGCCCGCCGGCCCGTCGATCGCCACCACTACGCGCTTCTGTCCCAGGTCCGTCAAGACAGTAGAATAACAGGACAGATGCGCCCCCTATGAACCCTGCTGAATTCGACCGCCTGGTGGCCGCGGCTTACGCCCGAATCCCCGCGCGCTTCCGCCGGCGCCTGAAGAACATCGCGCTGGTGGTGGAGCCGGAGCCTGCGCCGGCGCAGCTCGCCCGCGGCCGCGCGCCTCGGGGGAGCACTTTGCTGGGTCTCTACGAGGGCCGCCCGCTCACCAAGCGGAGCGTCTTCGAGTCCTTCGCCATGCCGGACCGCATCACCATCTTTCAAGGCCCGCACGAGCGCCTCGCCAGCGGCCCCGAGCACCTCGCCAGGCTGGTCGAGGATACCGTCTGGCACGAAGTGGCGCACTATTTCGGGCTGAACGAGCTGCAGGTCCGCGCGGCCGAGCGGAGGCGTCGCAAAATTCAGTAACTGACACACGCGTCCCAAGGCGCCGGGGTGCCGGGGTGCCCTCTGGGCCGGGCCGTGCGCCGCGTGGACGCTGGTGTCTGTCACTGGATTTGGCGAACCGCCCTACTGTTTGGGCCCCGGCGTCGCAGTCTGCCCCACTGGGTTCTGGGTAGAAGTGCCCAGAACGCCGGTGATGAACGGACTCGTCCCCCCTGGCGTCGAGCCCAGTTGGGACGCGGGCTTGCCCACCGTTCCGCCGCCGCTCGGGTTGGGAAGCGGCTTCTCCTTGGTGGGGTCGTAGATGAACTCCCACTCGTTGTACTTCTCGCGGTCGTTGTAGACCATGATTGAGTCGCTCTCCGTCTTGCTCGCCACGCCGGCAATGCCCCCACCCATCAGGTTGCCTTGCGCGCCCTGAACCCCCGCCAGTCCTCGCGGGTTGGGAGTCATCAGGATCTGGTTGATGATCGCCGCGGCGGCGGCCTGCTGCGCCGGGTTGACCCCTTGCAAGCCCGGCTGCCCAAAGTAGGGCGACTGGCCCTGAGACCCGGCTTGCGTCGGATACGGCGCGGGCGAGACGCCGCCCGTCTGCGAGCTCACCGGAGGCCCCGGCATTCCCGGATACTGCGTCAATTGCCCCGGAAACTGCCCCGGCTGAGTGACGCCTGCCATCGATGGCGCGCCGGGATACGGCTGAATACCCGGATAAGGCTGCACCGGCCCGCCTGACGGAAGCGTCGAAGTACCGGGATACGGCTGCACGCCGGGATACGGTTGCGCACCGGGGTATGGCTGCGCACCGGGGTACGGCTGCGCACCGGGAAACGGCTGCGCACCGGGATACGGCTGACCATCCGGGCTGGTCCCCGGGACCGGTTGCCCGTCCTCCGGACCGATGGTCACAGGGTTCGCGCCGCCCTCGCTGGCGCGCCGGCGCAGCACCGGATTCAAGTTCTGCTGCCCCGGATTCGACGCCGCGCCGGCGGCGCCCGGCAACGCGCTGACGCCCGCCAGTGCGCTCACCGACGACTGCACGGCCCCCGGCGACGCATCTTTCTGGTCCCCGTCTTTCTTCTGCTTGTTCAGCACCGAATCCGTCAGCACACCATTCTGAATGTGGATCAGACGCCAATCGTCTTTTCCGGTGAACGGGTCCACGAACCGGTGCCGCAGAAAGCGCCGGTTATTGGTGTTCTCCAGATCTTCGATCTTGGCCGGCCATCTGCCGATCCCCTTCGGCGAGACGAACAGCTTGATGGCGCGCTTGTATTGCTCGCCGCGCTCGACCAGCAACTGTTCCTTCTGCCGCTGCGTCTCGAACGCCACGCGCGGAATCTCCATATACAGCGAGATCGCCACCAGCGCGGCCATCAGGAAGACCAGCAGCAACGCGAATCCGGACTTGTTTCGCCCGTGCCTGATCCGGGCATTTTGCCCGTGCCTCATCCGGGCGTTCCGCCTGTGCATCAACCGGGCTGCTCCTCCGTCAACGGCAGCGATTGCTGCCGCTTCGATTCCGTATCCTCCATCAGCACCGAGTTCACCCCGATGCGCACCACCCGGTAGCGCTTCTTCACCGTCTCGCCCTCGGCCGCCACCGAGATCTCGTCGCCGTCCAGAAAAAACGCCGTCTTTCTTCCATTATTGCGCGCCGTCGAAAAGCCGTAATACTTGAGATTGATGGGCGGAGGCGGCCCGGCCGGATTGGCCGGATCGTCCGCCGCCCGGACAGCCAGCGTTCCCAGCTTGGGAACCACCTTCGGTTCCGGCCCCTTCAGCGCCTCGGCCTTTACCGGCGGCGTCGAGAACTGGAACAAATTGCGGCTCCCGCCCGCCAACTCCACTCCCTGCACCTTCGCCAGCAGGTCCAGCCGCAGGATGGGGTCGATGGTCATGGGGTCGATGCGGTCTTCCGGCCGCTTCGAGTGCAGCACCGGGTGAAACTCTTCGTTGCGCGCACTAGAGGCGCTCCGGCTGGAGCCCGGCGCGCGCGGAGCCTCCCGCTCGGGGGTGCCCTCTGGGCCCGGCAGCGCCGGCGGGGCGCCCCCTGGGCCCGCCCGCGCGGGTTCCTGCGGCGCCGGTGGAGCGCCCCCGCGGTCCGGGGTGCCCCCTGGGCCCGAGAACACGTTCGTATACAGCAGGTACCCCGCCACCAGGGCCAGCACGGCCAGAAACGCCACCTTCGTCCGGTTTTCCGTCCCCAGCTTCATGACGGCGGCCCTGCCGTTTCCCGGACGAAAGTGTCCAGCTTCAGCGTCACCGTCAGCGACTGCCCGCCCTGCTGCGGCGCTGTCTGCATGTTCTCGATAATCAGAAACCGCGGAGACTTGTCCAGCAGGTTCACGAACTTCGTCAGGTCCGCGTAGGAGCCCTCGTACCCCGCCGAGATGGTCATCATCTCCACGGTATCGCTGCCCTCGATGGGCTCCAGGTCCAGCGTGGCGGGAAGCGCCTTGATCCCCGCTTCCTTGGCGGTCCGGTTGAGCTCCTCCTGGATGGTGGAGGACATCGTGCGCCGGTCGGTCACGTACTTCGCCAGAAACTGGTCGCCTTCCCGCCCCGCCGTCTCCACCTTCTCCACCAGCCGCTTGCTGGTGGCTGCGCGCGCCTGCAATCGCGCCAACTGGACGCGCAGCGCCTCCTGCTCCCGCCGCAGATCGTCGGCCGACCCGCCGAACGGCTTGAACGCCATCACCGCCGCTACCAGGTTGGCCGCCAGCAGCGTCCCGATGACCGCGCGCAACAGCACGCGCGGCTGCTTGATGGCGACGCCCTTCCACTTCAGTTTTCCCGCGAACTTAAAGTTTCTGGGCATAGATCACCGTCATCCGATAGCGATAGAGCGGGTCCGACTGCGTGGGCGGCAGGCTGTTGTGCTCCACCACCGAGCCGAACAGTGGAGACTCCTCCAGGGCCTTGTAGAGCTGGATCACCGGCTCCGGCGAGTCCGCTCCCACCGTCATATCCAGCATCACGTGGTTCTCGGAGTTCATCGAGGGCCGGATGGCCAGCACCTTCACGTTGTACGGAATGGTCTTCTCCAGGTCGGCGAAGATCCGCGTCCAACTGATCCCCTTGCGGTAGAGCAGCGCATTCAGAAAAACGCTGCGCTCCAGCACCTCCGCGTTCTCCGGCTTCCGCAGCACGGCATCCAGCCGCTCCTGTTCCGCCGTGGCCGCGCGGATCTGCCGGTTGAGACCATCCACGTCGCTCCTGACATCGGCCAGCAGCACACGGTCCGCCATAATCAGCGAAATCAGCGCACCCAGCGTTCCCACCAGCATCAGGCTGACCGCAATGGACGCCGCCAGCATGGCCCGGTCGCGCCGGAACGGCTGGCTGGCGAGATTGATCGGGATCTTCATCTCAATTATTCCTGGCGATGGACCGCAAATACCCCAGCAGCCCCGCGTTATTCTCTCCCGGCGCCGCCAGCGGCGACCGCAGCGGCTCCGCCGTCACGCCCAACTCGACCTCGAACCGCCGCTCGGCCTCGTCCGTCCGCGCGCCGAACCCGCACAGCATCAGCTTCTCCGGCCGGCCGCCCAGGTTGTCCTCCACGTACACGAAGGTGGGCGCCAGCACCGCCTCGACATCCTCCAGCTCCGCCGACGGCAGCTCCAGGCAGCGCGTCAGTTTGAGCGTGCCTTTGTCCCGCACCAGCACCGTGAGCACGCGCCCGCTGATCTTCGCCATCACGCTCAGCCCGCTCTCCGGCGCCAATTCCAGGGCCGCGATGGACGACGTGGTCACCAAGCCCGGATTCATTCCCGCCGCGCGAAACGGCGCCTCGTACCGCGCCACGATCTCGAGCGGCGCCATCACCACCACCACATCGACTTTCTTGTTGGCCGCCGCCTGCACCGAGTAGCTCATGGCCGCCGACTCCACGTCGAACGGCACGCTCCTCTTCAGCCGAAACCGGATGAGCGCCCCCTGCTCCTTGGCATCCGAAGGAAAACTGTCGAAGTCGAGCACCGAAATCCGCGCGCTGAAATCCGGCAGGATGAGCGCCACGTCCTTGCGTTTCCGCGCCGCCGGGGCGCCCTTTGGGCCGCCCGCCAGCGTCCGCACCGCCATCGAAAAATCGTCGGGATCCACCACGTTCTCTTTCAGCGGCGAAACCGAAAGCGTGCCGCTCTTGAGCGGCTGAAATTCCAATTCCGCCCTGGCCCCGATGCGCGCCGCGGCGATCCCCGCCTCGGAAATCTCGAACGCCATCCCCGGCGGCGGGTCCCGCAACAAGAACTTCAGCCGCTCTATTAGCACCGGTCCTCCATTTTGGGGGGCCGGGGGCCGGGGGCCGGGGGCCGGGGAAATGCTGCGTGCTTTCCCTGGCTCCCGGCCCCTGGCCCCTGGCCCCTGATGCTTCTACGTTTCAATGAACGTCACCTTGTTGATCTCGCGCAGCGTGGTGACCCCCGCCCGCATTTTCGCCACCGCCGATTCCCGCAGGAACGTCATCCCTTCGTCCCGCGCCGCGCGCTTGATCTCCGACGTCGACCGCTTGTCCAGGATCATCTCGCGGATGCGCTCCGTCAGATCCAGCAGCTCGTGGATGGCCGTCCGTCCGCGAAACCCCGTGCCGCCGCATTCGAAGCATCCCGGACCTTCATACAGGGGCACGTCCCGCCACAGGTTCGGGTCGAGTCCGCTCTCCGCCAGCGCCGAGTCCGAGTGTTGTACCCGCCGTTTACAGTGCTCGCAGATCACCCTCACCAGCCGCTGCGCCAGAATGCAGTTCAGCGCCGAGACGAAGTTGTACGGTTCCACCCCCATGTTCAGGAAGCGTCCCAGCACGTCCAGCACGTTGTTGGCGTGCACCGTAGTGAACACCAGGTGCCCGGTCAGCGCCGAGTTGATGGCGATCTGAGCGGTTTCCTGGTCGCGGATTTCGCCCACCATGATCTTGTCCGGGTCGTGGCGCAGAATCGACCGCAGCCCGCGCGCGAACGTCAGCCCCTTCTTCTCGTTCACCGGAATCTGCGTGATGCCTTTGATCTGGTACTCCACCGGGTCTTCGATGGTGATGATCTTGTCTTCGTCGTTCTTGATCTCGCTCAGCGCCGCGTACAGCGTGGTGGTCTTGCCCGACCCGGTCGGCCCGGTCACCAGCACCATCCCGTACGGCTCCAGGATGTAGCGCCGGAACTTGGCCAGGTCGGCGTCCGCGAACCCCACCACGTCCAGCGTCAGCTTGGCGAACTTCTCGCTCATCGATTCCTTGTCCAGCACCCTCAGCACGGCGTCTTCGCCGTGGATGGTAGGCATGATGGAAACGCGGAAGTCGATCAGCCGGTTTTTGTACCGCACGCGGAAACGCCCGTCCTGCGGCACCCGCTTCTCGGCGATATCCAGCTCGGACATCACCTTGATGCGCGAGATGATGGTGGATTGCCAGTCCTTGGCGATGGGCGGCATGGCGTAGTGCAGCACGCCGTCGATGCGGTACTTGATGGCCACCTCCTGGTCGCGCGATTCGATGTGGATGTCGCTCGCCCGCCGCTCCAGCGCGTTGAAGATGGTGGTATCCACCAGCTTGATCACCGGCGCGATGTCGCTGTCGGTGGCGGTCAGCTTGTCGATCGAGAGCGTCTCGTCCTGATCGCCGTCCTCCAGCACCACGTCCAGCGCGAAGCCCTCGGTCACCTCTTCCAGGACGCGCTGCGACTGCTCCGTCTTCTTCAGCAGCTCGGCGATCTGCGAGAGCGTCGCCACCTTGACGCGCAGTTTCTTGTTGAGCAGCAGTGTCAGCTCGTCGATCAGGTTCAAATTCTGCGGGTCGGATAACGCGATCTCGAGCGTCCCGTTGTGCGCCTTCATGGGCACAAAGTTGTACCGGAACATCAAGTCCACCGGGATGGAGCGGAACAAATCGTGATCGATCGACGCTTCCCGCAAGTCCACGTACTCGCAGCGGTAGCGCGCCGCGATGGCCTTGGACTGCTCCACTTCCGCCGCCGGATCCGCCAGCCTTATCTTGTCGCTCGTCGCCATACCCTAACCCGTCTTGTGGTCCGGGCAAGCTAAAGCATGCCTCACCGGTGGGGCATGCTTTAGCTTGCCCTTTCCCGCGAAAACCAAAGAGAACTCCCTTTCTACCTCGCGCATGCGCCTCACCGGATGGTATCCGCCAACGAAAAGATCGGCAGATACAGCGAAATCAATACAAACGCCACGAACGACCCCATCACGATCATGATGGCCGGCTCGATGAGCGAGAGCGTGGCCGTCATGCGGGTGTTCACGTCTTCCTCGAAAAACTCCGCCACGCTGTTGAGCATGGCCGGCAGCGCCCCGGTCGATTCGCCCACCTCGATCATGTCGACGGCCAAGCCGGGAAACATGCCCGACGCCTTCAGCGATCCCGAAAGCGGCTGCCCTTCCCGCACGCTCTTGCCCGCCGCCTCCACCGCGCGCTTCAGCAACGGCGTGTTCAAGGAATCCGCGGCCGTTTCCATGGCCTGCACCAGCGGGATGCCGCCCGTCAACAGCGTGCCCAGGATGCGCGAGAGTTGCGCCACCTGGTATTTCAGCCAGATGTCCCCGGCCACCGGCATCTTCAGCTTGACACGGTCCACTCTCAAGCGCGCCGAGTCCTTGCGCGCCCACCACCGGAACAGGAAAATGCCGGTTACCAAGGCCCCCGCGAACGCCAGGATGTAGCTGCGCGCCGTGGTGCCGATGGCGATCAGCCATACCGTCATTAACGGCAGCTTGGCATTCATGGTGGTATAGAGCGTGGCGAACGTCGGCACCACGTAGGTCACCAGGAACACCATCAGCAGGATCACCAGCACGATCAGCACACAGGGGTACATCAGCGAGACCATCACTTTCTTCCGCACCGCCAGCGCAATTCTCTGGTAAGTGATGTACCGGTCCAGCACCTCCGTAAGGCTGCCGCTTCTTTCGCCCGCCATTACCGAGGTCACGTACATCTTGGGAAAAACTCCCTGCTGCCGGAACGCCTCGGAGAGCAGCGTCCCGTTCCGCACCTCGTCGCGCACCGACTTGATATACGGCCCCAGCGTGACGTCGGTCAGCCGTTCCGCCAGCAGGTCGAGCCCCTTCAGAATCGGCAACCCCGCGCGGATGAGCGTCACGAACTGCTGGTTGAAGATCAGGAATTTTTCGAGGTTGAGCTTCTTGCGCCTCCGGAACAGCCCCGTGACCGCCAGGCCCGAGGCCGTCCGCGGCGTCACCGAATAGATGAGGAATCCCTGCTGCGAGTACCGCTCCCGCAATTCCTTTTCGGACGCCGCCGCAACTACCTGCTGGTGGATCTGCCCCCGCCCGTCCGCGTACTTCAGCACGAATTCAGGCATGGCTCACGCTCCCCCCTCCACGACTTCGGCTCCCGGCGGCGCCTGAAACTGAAACAGCTTGCCACTGAGCGGCGGGTTCAGGCTCTCCTCATCGAAGGTGAAGTCCAGGATGGAGTTGTCGAACCCGGTCACCTTGACTTCGCGAATGCGATTCTCCACCGTCACCACGAATTCCACCGCGGAATACGGCAGGTTGCCGGTCTTAGGCTCCGCCGTGATGCGTGTACCGGCCCCGGCTTCGTCGGGCCGCGCCTGCAGATTGCGAAACTCCTTTGCAAAGTTCAACTTACCCAGCAAGAAAGCCAGCGGCGCGCGCATATCGTCGCTCTCCTGGAGCTTCATTTTCTCGGCCCGGGGGCGCCCGCTGGGCCCGGCCGGAGTGTACAGCCACATGAACTTGCCGTCGGAAATGAAGAGCTTGCCTTTGGGCTGCGAATAATCCCAGCGCATCCGGCCTGGCTTCTGTAACATCAGCCGTCCGCTCTCCGACCGGCGGGCTGGGCCACCCCCCGGGCCTGGAGGCGTATATTCTTCATGGAAAAGGACTTGAAGCGTCTTCGCCCGGTTATAGCGGGTTTCCACGCCCTTCAGCAGACCATCCAGGTTGGCATCGCCGGCAAATGCCGACACCGCCAGCACGCCCCATAATAGCCGAAGAGGGCTCACAAAACCTTTGACGCAGCCGAGCCCTCAAACGTGGAGTGTGGAGTGGGTGCGATATAAAGTGGTCTGGGCAGGCTAAAGAGGGACTTGCAAAATAAACTCTCGCAGCAGGCATGCGCGAGTTCCTGACCCTGTTCGTCGACTGATGGCTACGTCAGAGCGTTACTGAATCAATGCAGTTTGAGATTTGC
>Ga0187861_10002164_pt1 | contig 18758 bp, 10 predicted proteins | sample June2016WEW_10_1_3_FD_132986 | JGI IMG/M metagenome (GOLD analysis project Ga0187861, IMG submission 132986) | Peatland microbial communities from SPRUCE experiment site at the Marcell Experimental Forest, Minnesota, USA - June2016WEW_10_100 | ecosystem: Environmental > Terrestrial > Soil >...
CTAACAACATTTCCGCGGAGGTGGTGCAATGACCCTCAGGAATGCTTCGACGGCCACGCTGGGCCGTTTTCTTGCAGTCGTCACGGGCTTGATCTTTCTGGTGGGTTGCGGCAGCAGCAGTGGAGGAGGAGGCAGCACCCCGACGCCCGTGGCCAACACGGTGGCTGTGGAGGTCAACTCGGGGCCTACCAGCCTGTCTGTGAATATGGCTTTTGCGGATGTCACCATCTGCATGCCGGGCACCACGAATTGCCAGACGATCTCCAACGTCGAACTGGATACGGGTTCCTCGGGGCTGCGCGTCCTCTCATCCGCGGTCAACCTCACGCTGCCCACGATTACGGATTCGAGTACCAATGTGCTGCAAGAGTGCTTCCAGTTTGCCGACGCCTCGTACACCTGGGGACCGGTGGCGGTGGCAGACATTCAGTTGGCTGGGGAAACGGCCTCGTCGGTTCCCCTGCAGCTCATCAACGCTCCCAACACCGGCTTTGCCGTGCCTTCGAGCTGCCTCAGCCTCGGCAACGGGGTCAGCCTTAATACGGTTGCGGCGCTCGGCGGCAACGGCATCCTGGGTATTGGCAACTTCCCACAGGATTGTGGGGGCAATTGCACTTCGGCTTCCGCCCAGCTTCCATCCCAATACTTTCTTTGCCCCAGCGGCGTCTGCCAGGTACCCGCCGTGCCCCTGGCGGACCAGGTTTGGAACCCCGTCGTGCTCTTTGCGCAGGACAATAACGGCGTGTTGCTTTCCCTGCCTTCCATTCCCGCGGGTGGACAGGCCACGGTCTCCGGGACGCTGACTTTCGGGATCGGAACCCAAACCAACAACGCCCTCGGCAGCGCACAAGTCTACGCGACCGACGCCTTCGGCAATATCCAGACCACCTATCCGACAACCAATGGTGTCTCTTACCCGGGCTTTCTCGACACGGGCTCGACGGGCTTCTACTTCCTGGATGCGACTACCCTGGGCCCGACGGGGATCATCGAGTGTTCGGACGCTCCCGGCTGGTATTGTCCAAGCTCGCCCGTCAGTTTCACGGTCACCAACACGGGAACAAATGGCACCTCGGGGCCGCTCACGTTCAGCATTGGCAACGCCGATACCCTGTTCGGCACTCTGGCGAACACGGCTTTCAACGACCTGGGGGGCGATAGCGGGACTGGCATCTCGACGGACTACGCCGACTTTGGGATGCCATTCTTCTATGGCAAGAACGTGTTCGTAGGGATCCTGGGCACGACGGCGCCGAGCGGCGTGTCGGCGCCCTTCGGATACTACGCGTACTAGCGCTTGGTTGTGGAGGTAGAGGCGGCTTTACGCCGCCCTTTGGCGACCCGCCTTGCGAAGTCGCCGCTGCGACAGCAAACTGACTCACTACCCAAAAGCGGGCGACGGGAGCTTTGTGAAAACCTGCTCGCCGGCTCCGGATGCCCCGCTCATGTGCGGGAGGGCTCTGCGCGCTGTACAGTCCCCGCGGCGTGCACGCGCACCCGCAACTAGCCACTACCCTTCCGGACTATAATAGCGCTGCACGTTCCGGGAGCACAGACTCTCGCTTGAGGGGAGGTTTATGCGACGCAAAGCAATCTTGTGGGTGAAATGGCTTGCAGTCTTGGGGCTGGTTTTCTCTCTAACCCCGTTTGCGTTCACCCAATCGCCGGGAAGAGAGCGCATTTTGGAGGTGATTGACAACGCTTCGCCGGTCGCACTTCGGGGCAATGTCCGCACCATGTTCCGGCCTGAAAACGACATGGGACCGGTCGAGGGTTCCTTCAAGCTCGAAAACATCTCCCTCATGTTCAAGCTCACCCAGAGCCAGCAGGCGGACCTCACCGCGCTCCTCGAGGAGCAGCAGGACCCCTCCTCGCCGCGCTATCATCAATGGCTGACGCCGGAGCAATACGCCGACCGATTTGGGCTGAGCCAGAATGATATTAACCAGGTCGCGGCCTGGCTTCAGGCGCAGGGCTTCCAGGTAACCCAGACGGCTCGCAGCCGCAATTGGGTCTCTTTCTCGGGTACCGCAGCGCAGGTGCAAGCAGCTTTTCAAACGGAGATTCACCACTTCTCGCTCAACGGCGAGACGTACTATGCCAACGCGACGGAGCCTTGCGTGCCCAGCGCCCTCGCGGACGTGGTCTTGGGCATTCACGCGCTGGACAATTACCGCCTTAAACCGCGTAGCGTCTTCCGCCACGTGAAGACTGAGCCCAACCCGAACTTCACCTCCAGCATCAGCGGAAACACTTTCGTCGCCCCGGGCGACTTCGCCACCATCTACGACGTCAACAGCCTTTACGCCACGGGAATCGATGGCACGGGGCAGTCGATCGCGGTGATGGGGCAGACCAACATCCTGATGAGTGATGTCGAAGCGTTTCGCAGAGCCTCGGGGCTGCCCGCGAACGACCCCACGGTCATTCTGATTCCCGGCTCACCCGATCCGGGCGTCGTCTCAGCGGACCTCACCGAGGCAAGTCTGGACGTCGAATGGTCCGGAGCCGTGGCCAAAAACGCGACCATCCTCTATGTGAACTCGGGCACTGCCAACGGCGTTTTGGACTCGCTGCAGTACACCATTGACCAGAACCTTGCACCGGTCATCAGCATCAGCTATGGCGCCTGCGAACAGGACTGGGGTTCCTCGAACCTGCAGTTCGCGGAGGTGCTTGCCCAACAGGCAAACTCACAAGGAATGACCATTGTGGCCGCCAGCGGGGACAGTGGTGCAACGGACTGCGATTTCTCCACCAACCCGAATATCCCCGTGACGATTGCCACACACGGCCTGGCCGTGGATGCGCCCGCCAGCCTTCCCGAAGTAACGGGAATGGGCGGGACGGAATTCAACGAAGGCTCGGGGACTTACTGGCTCCCGGCCCCCACCCAGGACGTCTCCCCTTCGGCCCTTTCCTATATTCCCGAGGTCGTTTGGAATGGCACGTCGCAAACGAACGGCCTCCTGGCCGGGGGCGGCGGAGCGAGTGCCTCCTTCCCCAAACCAAGCTGGCAGACAGGGAACGGCGTGCCCGCAGACAACGCCCGCGACGTCCCGGACATTTCCTTGAACGCCTCCACCGACCACGATGGATTGCTGTTCTGTTCCCAGGGGAGCTGTGTGAGCGGATACCGCGACAGCAGCCAGAATTTACTCGTGGCGGGGGGAACCTCCGCCGGCGCGCCCACCTTCGCCGGCCTTGTCGCCCTTATTAACCAGCAGATAAACTCTCCGCAGGGCAATGTTAACCCCGTTCTCTATGCCCTGGCGGCGAGTTCACCAGAGGCGTTTCACGACATCACGACCGGAAACAACATGGAACCCTGCCAGGCGGGTACTACGGATTGCCCCGCCGGCGGCCCGATCGGCTATAGCGCTGCGGTGGGATACGACTTGGCGAGCGGACTCGGGTCGATCGATGCCTTGAACCTGGTCACGGCGTGGAGTGCGTTTTCCTCCACCAACAGCGAGGATTTTCGGCTCGGGGTGACACCGTCCAAACTGACGATCCATGCCGGAAGCAGCGGCACCGCCACGATCGCGGTGACGCCGATTAACAACTTCTCGGGCAGCGTGAGTTTCATCTGCAGACTGTCGAGCACGCTCGCGGGAACAACTTGCTCTGTGAACCCCACTTCGGAGAGTCCGGGCGGTTCGACAACCGTGACGATAACCACTACGTCCTCAGCGTCAACCTTTCCGGCCCCTCCCCACATCAACCGGTTCGGCGGATGGCTGCTGGCAATCTTGGCGCTGGCTTGCCTCCTACTGATGGTCCTGCCCAGACCGCGTCGGGGTGGACCACAGTCCCTCCTGTGGAGCGCGGCCCCCCGGCAGGTGGCCCTCGGGGTGATGCTCGCGGCCCTGTGGGCGGCCAGCCTGAGTTGCGGAAGTGGCGGCAGCCCGAGCTCCGGCGGCACGCCTACGCCCACACCCACGCCGGAAACCGGGGTCGTCATCGTGCAGGGCAGCGGTCCGAGCACGAGCCACAACGTGCCAATTTCCGTGACGGTGGATTGACAGTCGAAGAACGTCCCGCGGCGGGAACTGAGGAGGCCGCGACGCCTCCCGGCCAAGGAGGCCTCGCGGACTTCTTGGCGCGGTCCATGGTTTGTCTTCGTTCGTATCGGCCGCGCAGGGCGACTAGAACTTGCTTCTAGTCGCCGTTCCAACCATCTGGCGCTAACTCCTCCGAGACAGCAAGTGGCTTTTTGGAACTGCACTGTCTGCCGTCTGTTTAGGAGCGATAAGTCGGAACGGCACTAGCTGCCGCCCGATCCTTGTTGCGCCTCTCCCTCAGCCTGATCGGCTTCCTGCTGTTGCTGCGTCAACTCAGATCCTGCGCTGGGATCCGGTGGCGCCGTCCCTTCTGGTACCGCAACAGCACCGGGAGGCGGACCCGACGGCAAGCCATTTTGACCCTGATTCGTCGCCATGGTCTGGAGGCCGGCGTCAATCTGCTCCCGGAACTGGTTGTGCATCTCTTGCAGCACGTTCACGTCAATCTCCGTGGCGGAATTGGCGGGGCAATCTCCTGCTTTGCTGGTGAGGACATTTACCGCGACCTTGTTGCCATCGATCAAATTGTCTCCGGTGCGATAAATGACGTCCCCGGGGGTCAGCGCGCAGGGTTGGCCTCCCTCCATTGCGTCCAGATTCTCGGATACCACGAACATGCGTTGATTGGGATCCAGCGCCGGAGGCGCCACTTCATTGCCGACCGTTGGCGGCGGAGCATTGGGCTCAGGGGGTTGGGAGGGCTGGGCGGCAGCCGCCTGTTCAGCCGCGAGCTGCTGTCTGACCTCCTCAGCAATCGCTGCCTTGACCTCGGGAGTAAGAGTGACCTGCTGTGGACCGGCTGAGACCTCCGGGGTGGCGGCGACCTGTTGATTCTCGTACTCCCGGCGGTTCTCGTAGGCGAGCTTGAGGTTCTCGGCCAGCAGGAAATCGGTCAACCAAAGGGCGGCGGTCGGGTAGACAGGAGCTGGAGCGAGGTAGCCGCCGTAGTACCCATACCATGGAGCTGGCCCCCAGCCCCAGGAGAATACCACGGGCCTCCGCCACGGGTTGTAAGCCCACTGGTAATACGCCGGACGGTAGTAGTGCGCCGGCACGTAACGGTAGTAGTGGACACCGTGGTAGTAGTACGGCCGGTAGACGTGCACATAGGGCCGACCCCCGACCACGTAAGTTCGCGAAATGTAGCCCCCGGGTCGCGTGAGCGGCCGCTCAGTGAAGCCCCGGTTGCGTCCATACGTGACGACTCGGACGCCTCCAGGCCGCACCGCCACCGTCTGGCACCCACCGTGCAGGCCGTGATTGACTGTCATCACGCTGTGGTCCGGGCGGGTAACCTGGACGGAATGCACCCTTCCGTCTGGACGAAAGCTCGCCTGCATTCCTGGCCTCGAAAAGCCCGTAACATGATTGTTCCTGTCAACCGTCCACTGCTGACCCTTCCCGCCTCTGTACGTCACACCTCCGCCTGGGGCCGCAACTCGCGCAGCATTCGGAGGCGGCCGGAATGCGGGGCGGTTGACGCCGGGACCTCCGTGTACTGCCGTCGGTGGATTGGTACCGACGCCGCCGGAGGGCCTGACCGCCGGGTTGTAGGTTCCGGGACCTCCGTGCACTGCCGTCGGCGGATTGGTACCGCCGCCGCCGGAGGGCCTGACCGCCGGGTTGTAGGTTCCGGGACCTCCGTGCACTGCCGTCGGCGGATTGGTACCGCCGCCGCCGGAGGGCCTGACCGCCGGGTTATAGGTTCCGGGACCTCCGTGTACTGCCGTCGGTGGATTGGTACCCACCCCACCGGTAGGCCTGTCCTTGGGTTTTTCAAACTTAAACTCGGAGGGGTTCGTTCGCGTAGATGCGCCAGCGCCACCGGACGGCCTGACCGTGGTAGCGTTCACATGGGGCTGGACCTGTGTGGGCGGCGAATTGGTGCGCTGCACGCTAGGGGTCGCGGGTCGGACTTGCTTGGGCGGCGGAGCACTGGGCTTGGTCGGATGATTTTCCTTCTCCTTTTTGTTCTGCTCCGCCCCACTGGGCACAGCCGCCACGAATAGGGCCACGAGCAACACCAACAGGGTCGTTAGGATCTTGTTGCTAGTCTTGCGCGAGTTCATCACAGCCTCCTATAGTTGCCAGCTTTGGCGGGAGGCCCCACTCGGCGACCTCATGAGGCCCATAGGCGCCGGACTTGTGTGACCTGTGTTATCTTGTCCCCACGCTCCGGGGCTTCCTAAGTCGAATAGGTAACAGTGCATAAGACGTGGATGCCTCTCATGGCTCCCGCTACGCCCGCGAGCTAACCAGTATCTCCCCGACTGGTGTCCGAGGGAGTGCTCCGGCGCCTGAGCATTGCCTTGCCCGAGCAGATGATGAAGTTGGAAGAGTCAACCGCAGGACGGTGAGGAACTCCCCGAACCCCTGAACAGGACGCCTGGGACTGCACGTGCGCACCTCCGGGGCCACACGATGGAGCATGTCGATTCTAACCACAGTCGCGATAAGCCGTCAACGGTTGTCGAGGAATTAATGTCAAAGTCCAGTAGAAATGTCCCCTTTTTTGCCTCGTTAGAAGTGTCCCCGCTGAGACTCTCGGTGGTTCCTTTGGCGTTTGGGTTGCCTCCCGGTTCTGGTCGGAGCGCAGGCCGGCACCGGAAAGCAAGGGGCCCCCGGCAGCCTGCCGCCACAGGTAGTCGGCGGGAGGCGCCCCACTTTCGCTGGGTCAGGCCGATGGGCGAAGTGGCGCACGAGGGCGACTCCTGCTTGTCGCCGTCCCTCGCTCACCGAAGTGCTTCACGCCCTAAGGTTGTGGTTGACGGAGTCTCGGCGCCCCGGAGCAGGCACGAGATCGTCCCGCGGCGAGCTAGCGGGCTCGCTGCCTGGCAAGCGAGAGCAGGAGTCGGGCGAGGCGGCGGGAGTCGTGGCGCGCGACGTGGTCTTCGAGCAGCAGGTCCGCGCCGAGGGGCTTGACGCCCAGCGCGCGCACCGCGTCGAGGTCGAGCTGGACGGGCTCCGCGCGCTCGGCGGCGTAGCGCTCGAGAAGCGCGCGCGAGAGCGGCCGCGTGTTGAGCACGACGTGGTCGAAGAGCTTGCGCCCCGCGTGCTGGTGCAGGGCGCGCACGTGGTCGGCGGCGGAGTAGCCCCGCGATTCGCCGGGCTGCGTCATCAAGTTGCAGACCAGCACCTTCACGGCTCGCGAGCGTGCGATCTGCTCGGGGATGCCGCGCACGAGCAGGTTGGGGACGAGCGAAGTGTAGAGCGAGCCCGGCCCGAGCGTGATCAGGTCGGCGTCACGAATCGCCGCGAGCGTTTCCGGCAGCGGCCGGCAGCGGCTGGGAACGATGTGCAGGCACCGGATGGGAACGCGGGTTTTGGTGATGCTGCGCTCGCCATGGATGACCACGCCATCCGTCCGCACGGCCTTCAGACGCACGTCGGAGAGCGTGGCGGGGAAAATTTCGCCGCGAATGGCCAGCACTTCGCTCGACAGGCGCACGGCCTTCGAGAAGTCGTGCGTCAGGTGAGTGAGCGCGGCGAGAAAGAGATTGCCCAGGCTGTGGCCGCGCAGGCCGTGGCCGCTCGCGAAACGGTAATTGAAGAGTTTGGTGAGGAGTTGTTCGTCTTCGGCCAGCGCCACTAGGCAGTTGCGGATGTCGCCCGGCGGCAGGATGCGGAAGTCGCGCCGCAGGCGGCCGGAGCTTCCGCCCTCGTCGGTGACCGTGACGATGGCGGTGAGGTGAGTGATCTCGGGCCGAAACCGGGCAGGACGCGCGGGCTCCGCGACGTGGTGTTTGAGGCCGCGCAGGACCACCGACAAACCCGTGCCCCCCCCGATGGCGACGACTCTCATCATGGGATACGAATCCTTGCGAGAAGCTCGGCGTGGCAGGTTCGAGCGGGGGGCTTAAGAACCTGCCGGATGGAGCAGACGCCGGAAGCGGGAATCGGAGACCAGCCCCTGGAAGTCTTCGTCGTGACGCGCCTGGAAGCGGTTCTCAGGACGCAAGGTGACAGCCGCCTGGAGATGCTCGATCGCCGCGTCCGTATTGCCTTGTCGCGCATGCGTCGCCGCCAACGCGTAGCGGATATAATCCTGGTTGGGCTTCAGCTTGTTGGCTCTGCTCAGGTGCTCGACCGCGAGTTCAAGGTTGCGGGTGTTCAGACAGGCCACGCCCAACGTGTAGTACTCTTCGGCCGACTTGGGAGCCGGCGCCGCACGGCCCGTCCTCTGCTGGCAAAGGCGCAAGTGAACGCGCGCGCGTTCGGCTACCTCGCGGGCCTCGCTGTTGACCAGCTTTTCAAAGATCTCCGCAGCCCTGTCGTAGTTCTGCTTCTGAAGGGCCCGAACCGCAGTCTCGAAACTCCGAACAGCGCTCTGGTATTGGGCGTCGATGCGTCGCCTTTCGGGATCGGCGGGCGACGTGCCTTTGTGTGCTGCCTTGGCCCTTGCGTGCGAAGTGGGCCTGAGCGGTCTGCGGTCACGCGATCGGACAATACGGCGGGAGCTGTTCCGAGATCGTCCAGCGCTATGAGTCATCCGCGACGCTGACTTGTGCGAATTCCCCAGGGTGTTTCTCTTTGCTGCCTTAAGTGTTTTCATTTCAGTATGTTAGGCAATCGGTGGGGTACGTGACGACCCCGCCCCACGTTTTGCTATGCCTATATATAACAAATTTAGGTACTTGGAGTCAAATCGCTTGTTCAGATTAGAATTAGAAGAAACGCGGGGCCTATTGTCCCTCGGGGCCGTCTCAAGACCAGGAATCCAGGGCTGTACAGGCTGCGGAAAAACATGTAGCGGCGACGGAACCTGTCCCGATTTCATCGGGACGTCGCCATGCTCGTGCTGAAAACACAGGGCATGTGGCGAGGTGACAACCTGTCCCGATGTTCCTGATCGGCATCGCCGCTACCTCGTCGGGGGGCGGGTTTTTCCGCAGCCTGTTAGGTGCCAGATAAGGCATTGCCAATTTGTCCGAGTTGTGGTAAAAACAAAGTAGCATGAAAGAGCACACAAACCCGTCTGCGCACGCTTCCCTCCAACGGCGATGCTGTACCTGCTGCTGTAGCCGCCTCATTTAAGTCCGACGCTCTTTTCCAACTAAAACTGAGTCGAGAGAAATCGAATCCTGACAGGAGGTCTTTTGAAATGGCCGATTACAAACACCCGGAAGTTCTGGTGAGCACCGAATGGGTCGCTTCGCATGCGGACGACCCCAAGACCCGGCTGGTGGAAGTGGACGTCGATACCAGCGCGTATGAGAAGGGACACATCAAAAACGCCGTGGGCTGGAACTGGACCACGCAACTCAACGACAACGTCCGACGTGATATCCCGAACCAGAAGCAGTTTGAGGGACTGTGCAGCGAAGCAGGAATCACCAACGACAGCACGGTGGTTCTTTACGGCGACAACCACAACTGGTTCGCCGCCTTCGCGTATTGGCAATTCAAGATTTACGGCCACAAGGATGTGCGGCTGATGAACGGTGGCCGGAAGAAATGGGAACTGGAAGGGCGGCCCTTTACGACCGAGGCGCCCAAGCTCACATCCTCCCAGTATCGCGCTAGTGCGCCCGACACCAGCCTGCGCGCCCGGCGTGACGACATCTTCCAGATTCTTTCCCGAAAGCACGCCTATCTTGTCGATGTGCGCTCGCCGGACGAGTTCACCGGCAAGGTCATTGCGCCTCCGGGCATGACGGAGACGGCCCAGCGGGGCGGGCACATTCCCGGGGCGGCGAACATCCCCTGGTCGAAGGCTGTCAACGAGGACGGGACGTTCAAGGCCTACGACGACTTGGTCAAGCTCTACGAGGCGCAGGGTGTGCGTCCCGGCAAGGAAGCCGTGGCCTATTGCCGCATCGGCGAGCGCAGCTCGCACACTTGGTTCGTGCTCAAGTACCTTCTCGGTTTCGAAAAGGTCCGCAACTACGACGGAAGCTGGACGGAATGGGGCAACCTCATCGAAGCGCCCATTGAGAAGGGCGAAACCAAAGCCGCCCACGCCTAGGGGAGTGTCTCCTGACTGCGTGGCGAGTGTAGCGCCGCCGTCTCGGCGGCATTCGGCCGGCAGGCCCGCCCCGGCGCTTGGCGCCGCGCACGGGCCGGGGATGCCGGCGCTACGGCGAGCGGCTCCCCCGCGGCTCGGAGTTCCTTGCGCAGCAGTTCGCTGGCCAGGCGCCTGGGCGGCATGCCCGCCCTCCGCACTCTTTGCTGGAGCCTGATGGCGACGTCGCCGTCTATCGGGATCTCATAGTGCCGGTTTCGGAACTCGCTCACTACCTTGACGGTCCGAAACTTGCCGGGGTAATGGGTGGTGTCGTGCTTGTCCCAGAACTCCGCGGCTTCCTGATAGCTGACGAATTCATCGGGAATGGGATCAACCTTCTTTTTCTTGCTCATGGAAGTATCTCCGCTCAGCGCCCGTCATCTCACGCGCCGAGATCGGCAACGCCGCCCCGCGTGGCTTGCGAATAAGGAATACCACGAGATACCGCCCCACCGCGGTCTGGCCATAGGCCACGTACAAGTGCGCACCTTTCACTTTTCCTTTCTCCAACCTGCGAATGTGCGGCCTGGAGAAAAGGACTTCCTCGATCTCATCATGTACGGACTTCGCGTTGAGCGGCCAAGTGACTCCGACTCGCCCGACGTGCCCGGGACCATCGCTAGCACTAAGAGGCGGCTATTGGGGATTCTAGGACTCTTCGTCGCCGTTTCGCTTTACGAGGGCCTTACGGTTTGTTGGATCGCGCGTTCGATGGTATCTTTGTGGCGGCTGGGGACACCAAGGCCGGCGTCGTACATGAAATTTCAAAGTGCGTAACCGCTGTGGCAAACGTCCGGTCGAGCTGGTGCAATCTAAGAGCGGAAATGTTCTCTGGCTGTTCGATGATTTCGCTGAAGCTCACCGTCAACCAAGTCTTTTCATCGAGAATCAGGGATATCGAGAATCAGCGATTTTAGAAAACAGTCAGTTCAGTGATTCCTCAAAACTGAATCGCTGGAAGTCGTATTCATGGACGTTCTCCATAAACTCTTTGAGCAGCATTTCCACTCACCCGTCGGACGGGTGCAGCCGCTGCAGGGCGAGCTCGGCGGTTCGGGGCGCAAAATCATCCGGCTTGCCAGCGAAAAATTCAGCGCGATTGGCGTTCTGTATGGCGTACGCGAAGAGAACGTCGCTTTCCTCGAATTTTCCAGGCATTTTCGCCGGCACGGTCTGCCGGTGCCGGAAATTTATGCTGAAGATTTGAGCCACGGCGCTTATCTCGAAGAAGACCTGGGGGACACGACGCTTTTTGAGTTTCTCTCGAAACATCGGGTCGGCGAGAATATTGCTCCCGAGGCAGTTGAAGCCTATCGCAAAGTTGTGGCCGTGTTGCCACGCTTTCAGATCGAAGCCGGCCGCGATTTGAATTACCGAGTGTGCTATCCGCGCGCCAGCTTCGATCGCCAATCCATCGCTTGGGATTTGAATTACTTCAAGTACTACTTTCTTAGACTCGCCGGCATCCCCTTCAACGAACAAGCGCTGGAAGACGATTTCGCCCGCTTAACGAAGTTCTTGTTGAGCGCCGACCGGAACTACTTTCTCTATCGGGATTTCCAATCACGCAACGTCCTGTGGCGCGACGGCGATCCATTTTTTGTAGATTACCAAGGCGGCCGCCGAGGTGCGCTGCAATATGACATCGCCTCTCTTTTGTACGATGGCAAGGCCGATCTGCCGCCGGAGCTGCGCCAGCAGTTCCTCGATCATTATCTCGACACGCTTGCCGGTTTCATCAAGCTTGAGCGCGAAGTGTTCATGCAGCACTACTATGCCTACGTCTATGTCCGCATCACGCAGGCGTTGGGCGCTTATGGCTTTCGCGGCTTCTATGAGCGCAAAGCTCACTTTCTGCAAAGCGTCCCGTACGCGCTGAAAACCTTGCGCTGGCTGCTGCACAACGTCGAGCTGCCTATCCCGCTGCCGACGCTGGTGGACACGTTCAAGAGCATGCTGGGCTCGGAGAAATTGCAGGGCCTGGCTTCCGAAGCAGAAAATCTCACGGTGCGAATTTTCAGTTTTTCATTTCACCGAGGCCTGCCGAAGGACGGGACCGGGCATGGTGGCGGATTTGTTTTCGATGCCCGTAGCCTCCCGAATCCCGGACGGGAAGAGCGCTTCAAGACTTTCACCGGCAAAGACGCGCCGGTGATCGATTATTTCAATCAGCAAGAGAGCGTGCATCAGTTCCTCGCCAGCGTCATGTCGCTGGTGGATGCCAGCGTGAGCAATTATCAGCGTCGCGGCTTCAAGAGTTTGATGGTGTCGTTCGGGTGCACCGGCGGCCAGCATCGCTCGGTATATCTGGCGGAGCAATTGGCGAATCGTTTGCGCGGAAGGAACGGGGTGGAGGTGGTGGTGCGCCATCTTGAGTTGGAGAACGTGAGCAAATGAAAGCGATGATTTTGGCCGCCGGCCTCGGTACGCGTTTGCGGCCACTCACCGACCATCGCCCCAAGGCGCTGGTGGAGATCGCTGGCCGCACGCTGTTAGAGATCACACTTTCTCGGTTGCGCGCCTATGGGATTCGCGAGGTGATTATCAATGTGCATCACTTTGCCGACATGATTCTCGAGTATCTGAAAGCGCACGATAACTTCGGCATGCGTATCCAAGTCTCTCGCGAGGAGGTCTTGCTCGACACCGGCGGCGGCCTGAAGAAGGCCGCCTATTTTTTCCTCGAGGATTCCAGCCGTTTTGAAGAGCCGTTCATTTTGCACAATGTCGATGTCATCAGCACGATTGATCTCCGACGCATGGTGCAATTTCATACTGAACATCAGGCGCTCGCCACCCTGGCGGTGCAAGACCGGGAGGCCTCTCGATACCTTCTCTTCGACGAGCAGTCCCAGCTTTGCGGCCGGCGACCCGGGCGCGATCAAAACCCTGAATTTGTGCGACCTTCGCCGCAGGTTCAGGCGCTGGCTTTTTCCGGGGTCCACGTTGTTTCTCCCCGTTTGTTTGCGATGATGATTGAAGAAGGCGTTTTCTCCATCATCACCTCCTATCTGCGTCTCGCTGCCCACGGAGAGAAAATCCTCGCCTTTCGAGCCGATGAATACTATTGGCGTGATCTCGGCAGGCCGGACAATGTGACGCAAGCCGCTCAGGATTTGATGCAAAAGCCTCTTCTGTCATAAGCCCACTGCGTCCAGGGTTTAGAAAAAATCCATCGCTCATCCCTGCGGCAGGAAAAACAAGAGGCCCGTTGGCAGAGAAGCCGGACCCGTGATACGGGGAATCCTCTCAGTTTTCGTATTACCAAGGCCACGTATGGACAGGCCCACGGCTCCTCGCTTCGAGAACTGCTGCTATTACAAGTCCGGACGGCTCGCGCCAAATCTCGCGGACAGTGGTGCAGCACTTGCGCGGGTATTCGGCAAGCCGGAGGTGCGGCCATTCCTGACACCTTGGCGATTGTTGCCGACGGCGCATCCGGAAAGTGAACGTGTTACTTGGATCGTTGGTTTATTCCCAACAGCTATCGGGGACACAGGGACTACAACGATGCGCGCCGGAGGGGCCTGGGGGACGAAATATGCTAGTCCCGTGCCCACCTAGTTAGGTGCTTTTCGGAAGCGTTTGCAGTCAACCAAGGCGGTGTGTGGGCAGAACCGGTTCGGGACTTCATTAGGCGAGCACGGCTGTTCCTCGCGTGTTTTAGCAGGCTTGAAGACCTCAACGGGATTTTTCCTGCTCTGCGAGATATTGCTCGACGCCCTGAATTTCGCGGTTCAAGTGCGTCAACTCAGCGGAGACGGGGTCGGCTTGCTGCGCCTTCCTCAGCGAATCCAGCACGGAATGGAAGTCGTTCATGTGAGCGTAAAGCGAGGCCAGCCCCCGGTACGGCAGAGCCGGGCTGTAGTCCGGCGAAGCAAGCTGCAGCGTGAGCGCCTTGCGCAAGGCCGTCTCGCCGAGTGCGAACTGCTTCCGCTTCTCTTCGGGAGACGGCGCCATGCCGGTGAGCCGCTCGTAGCAGAGTCCCTGGTACAGGAATGGCCGGGGGTCGTCGGGAAAAAGCGCGGCGGCGTCCTGGTAACGCGACAGCGCCTGGCGGTAGTAGCCGGCTTTCTCCTCGTTCGATGCACCCGCTTCGCGGCCGAAGATGATGTTGCCCTGCTCGATCATCACGGTCCGGTATTCGGGATCGCTTGAGGGGACGTTGCCTGCAACCAGGATTTCCCGAGCCCGGCGTATGGACTCTTCGGACTTGCTGCGCAGCTCGTCGCGTTCAGAGACCAGCGAGTGGCGCTGCTCGGGCGGAGCGGCGGCGAGCTCCTGCGCGTCCATTTGCGCCTGACCTTCGCAGGCTTCGGCAAGCCTACCGAAAAACCGCGCCTCGGATGGCGCAAAACCCGAGGGATTTTGGGACACCATCTCAAAATACTTCGCTGCACTGACGTACGCTTCTTTCTTTCGCCGCCAAACATCGGAGCCGGGCTGGCCGGAGGTGAGTCCGGAAGCCTGCGCGAGATACGCGTCGCCCAGATCCTGGTACAGGGGCGAGAGGTCGAGCTGCTTGCCGCCCGCGATCTTTGCCTGGTTGGCTTCGCTAAGCTGCAATGCGCGTTTCAACAACGCCAGCGCCTGACCGGCCTCCGGGGGACTAAAGCGCAGGTACACGAGGGCCAGGCTAGGGAGCGCGGAAATGTCCTCGGGATCCGTTTCCACTGCGCTCGTCCACAGGCTCAGATCGGGATGCGGACGGCCATTCCACAAAGTAGTTTTGCCGCACCAGACTTCGCTGCGTTCGTACGCCCCTACCGTATACAGGGCCACGACCAGCACGAGTGCGGCGCACACCGCGAATTGCTTGCGGCGGGAGGCAGGAAACCAGGCGGCGGCCAGCGCGAGCAGCCCCAGAATGGCTCCAACGGTGGGCACGAACAGATAGCGGTCGGCCATCTTCGTGCTCGTCGGCACCAGATTGGATACCGGGATGAAAGCGATCAGGTACCAGAAAACCCCGAAGGCAATGAGTCGGCGGTTGCGGTCCGGCGAGCCCGCCAAGCGCATACCGGTCCAGACCAGCGCGCAAACCAGCGCCGCTCCGAGCAGGCCTTTTACGCTGACATACGGATAATCGCTCCAGGTGTAGGAGGTGCTCATGTAGGCGGGCACCAACGTTCTTCCCGCATAGGCGAGCATGGCATCGAACGTGAGGTTGAGCGTGGGCAACAGCGTCAAGCCACCTTTGATCGCTCCCACCTGCCCTTGCGCCCAGAAGGTCCAGGCGGAACCAGCGCCGAACACCACGCTGAGGACGGCGAACGGCGGGCCCAGCACGCGCGCTCCGGCGCTGCTTCCCTCGCGGAAAGCCGCCAATTCCGTGGCTGGCGGCGCCATCGCCAGCATGAGTGGCATCAGCCCTATCGGCACGAAGATCAGCCAGCCGCCGTGCATCGGGTCTCTTGGGAGCAGGTTGCGGAAGATTACCGCGCAAACACCGCCCACAGCCAGGAAGATCGCTGTCAGCGCTAGCGTGCGTGTCAGGAGCGGATAGCTATGCCTCTCCGCCCAACGCCAACGCGTTATTCCGACGTGTGGTTCGGTGCAGAACTCATAGGCGACGAACAGCGCCGGCAGGATCACGGCGATGGGCTTCGAGAGGACCGCCAGCAGAACAAGGAGAATGGTGAGCGCGTGGCGGAGCCTCCACTTGTTCGGCGTCGCGGCAGCGCGCGCCCACAGCCACGCGAGAAATGACAGCGCCATAAAGATCAGCGACATCAGGTCTTTTCGCGCCGAAAGCCAGGCAACCACTTCGGTATGGATCGGATGAACCGCATACACCAGGGCACCGAGCACGGCGAGAATCGTGGGAAGGCCGAGCCGGCGATACAGCGGGATCAGCAGTGACGCGCCGACCAAGGCATAGAGCAGATGCGCGAGGCGAAACGGCAGCCCATCGAACGGCTTGCTCTTATCGGCCAGCGCGCGATCAATCAGCCAAGTGGTGGTTGTGACCGGGTGAAAATTCGCAAAATACGGCTCATTCCAAGCCGCACCCAGGCGGGAAGATGCGGCGGTCACGTTCACGTAAGGACTGTGTAACAGGTAGTAGGAGTCCTCGTAATCGATCGCCGGAACCTGGACCGTTTGGGCATAGATGATGACCGTTGAGAGCACAATAAGCGCGATGCCGACGACTGTGGGGTAACGAAACTGCTCGCCCGGCCAGCTTGACGCCTCAGCGCTCTTCTCGCGCTGCCTCGACACCCCGGCAACCTGAGCGGCCCGTTCTTCCTGGAACTTGCGACGTCGCCCTCGCTTCATGGAAGAACTTGATTCTACACCCGAGCCAAGCAGAAACAAGCACCCTGCTTCCTGGGTATGGTTGTTATTGTAGTTGAGCCACAGTTGTCGCCAAAAAAGTCGATTCGTACTCTGACGACTGAGGTGGTGTGTCGCTTTCGGCCTGGCCCCTTCCATGGATGCGGAGCTGCCAGGAAGGATTTTCTCTCGGCCCGTTGGATGTAAGTCGATGCTGCTGGACGGTCAACCGGCCGAAGGTTCCATCCCATACAACTCCAGTGCGTCCATCCGACGGATCCCCATACTCGAAGTTGAATGGGGGGTTCGTGATGTGGAATTCGGAGGTCCGACGTTTCTTGGATATTGCCGCGACCGGCGCCTACCTCGTCAATTCGAAAATATTGTCCGAGCAGGTTGCGGAAAAACTCGCCCGCGACGAGGTAGCGGCGATCTCACATCACCGCACACCCTTGCCCTGCGAGCGGAACATTTTCTTGTGCAGCCCTGCCTTCAACCCGCGGCACCAGTGCCCGCACAAGGCAACGACTGTTCGTTTTGGGGTCCGTGGACTGTCCGCGTGAATTGACTTGCTCGGAGCCTTGCCCTAGAATCGGCGTACCCGAGGTTCCGTGTCAGACCCTCCCAGGCTATGGGGGCGTTGGAATTACGTGGTTTCCTCCGCTGGGTGGTCGAGTTGTGGCTTCGGGATGACGACAATGGCTCACGGGTGTCGGTTGCGGCACGTTGAGGCTTATTTCCGCAAGCGCTTTCATCGGCCTGGGTTCCTGTCACAGGTTCTCGCTCTGGTTTTCACGATTGCAGGGGCACTCTCTCCGGTCACTGTTCAGGCTGCCCCAGGAGCGGTCGCATCGCGGGCGGAGGTGCATGTCCCTCGCGTGCAGACGCCGCCGAGACTCGAAGACTTCCTGGACATGAAGCCCCCCGAGGAACTGGCGAGGAACATGGCCAAGATCGACGACCTCCGGCAATACATTCCCAAGTATGGCGAGCCCATCACGCAGGCCACGCACGTCTACCTCGGGTACGACGATAAGCACTTCTATGTGGTCTTCGTTTGCTTTGATTCCGACCCCGGCAAGATCCGGGCGCGCCTGGGGCGCCGAGACGAGATCTTCGATGACGATTATGTTGAAATCGATCTCGACACCTTTCACGACCATCGCCGCGCCTACCAATTGTGGTCAAATCCGTTAGGCGTGCAGTTGGACAATATCTGGACAGAGGGGCAGGGTCCGGACTTCTCCTTCGATACCGTCTGGCAATCCCGCGGCCAAGTCACGGAAAAGGGCTACGTGGTCTGGATGGCCATCCCCTTTGACAGCCTGCGCTTCAAACCCGCGGACGAGCAGACCTGGGGGATGATCCTTTGGCGAGTCATCCCGCGATTAAGTGAAGAGGCCAACTGGCCAGGGGTCTACCTAACCATGGACGGTTTGTTGAGCCATGAGGGCACCGTGCATGGCATCAGCGGGATCTCGCCCGGTCGTAACTTCCAACTCGTGCCCTACGCTTTTGCTCGCTCCCACCGGGCTTTAGATACTATAGACCCTAACAATGTGCATTTCGTGAGCGACAAGTTGGATCCGCAAGCGGGCCTGGATGCCAAATTCATCTTAAAGGACAGCTTCGTCCTCGACACGACGGTCAATCCCGATTTCAGCCAAGTGGAGTCCGACGAGCCGCAGATCACCGTGGACCAGCGGTTCGAGGTCTTCTTTCCTGAAAAGCGGCCCTTTTTTCTGGAGAATGCCGGCTACTTCAATACGCCCATCAACCTTTTGTTCACGCGGCGGATTGCCGATCCGCAATTTGGCGCTCGCCTCACCGGCAAGAGAGGTCCTTATTCCCTCGGCATCCTGCTCGCTGATGATCAGGCGCCGGGCAAGAGCGTCCCCGCCGGGGACCCCCTCTTCGGTCGAACGGCGAAGGTCGGCGTCTTTCGCCTGCAGCGCGAAATTTTCGGGCAGTCATCGCTGGGTGTGATCTACACCGACCGCGAACTGGCCGGGGGCTTCAATCGGGTCGGCGGGTTGGACGGCCACTTCAAGCTGGGCCACCAATGGGCGGCGGCCTTTCAGGGCGTGACGAGTTCCACGCGCCTTTCGGACGGCAGTCGGCTGGCGGGGCCCGCGTACAAGGGTTACCTTCGCCATACGGGCCAACATTTCTACTACGATTTGGAATATGACGACCGCAGCCCGGGGTTCTTCACGGACGTCGGCTTCCTGGCGGACAACCAGGTCCAAAGGCCTTTCATCCGCAGCCGCACCATTACCGCCCCCAATCTGCGCACCGACATGCGCAGTGCGAGCCAGTACGTCTTGTATCAGTTCCGGCCGGAGAGTAAATGGCTGATCTCCTGGGGTCCCTCGGTCAGCCTTAACCGGATGTGGGACCACAGCGGAAGGCCC
>Ga0187861_10002172_pt1 | contig 18700 bp, 16 predicted proteins | sample June2016WEW_10_1_3_FD_132986 | JGI IMG/M metagenome (GOLD analysis project Ga0187861, IMG submission 132986) | Peatland microbial communities from SPRUCE experiment site at the Marcell Experimental Forest, Minnesota, USA - June2016WEW_10_100 | ecosystem: Environmental > Terrestrial > Soil >...
ACTGTAATATCCCGGATGACGGCAGTCTCGCGCTGGCCGTTCGTGGTCAGGTACACGTAGATCTTGTACCTGCCCGGGTCGAGACGGAGCGGGATCGTGACCGTGTTCTCAGTACCGGTGAGCGTGAACGTCGTCCCGGTGGTCAGCAGTTCGTGCTGCTCGAACTCGTTCAGTTTATAGATCCGCACCTGGATTCCGGTATCGACCGGGTTGCGGTTGTTCGTGATTGTTACGGTCAGGTTGCCGGCCCCGTACGATACGTTCCCGACCGAGAGGGTTGTACAGCCGGCTGCCGCAAGGAGCAGGACCAGTAAAAAACCAAAAAACAGGCACGAACGTCCAGTCATACTTCTGTTGTCAGGCTATATCCATAAAAAGTTATAGCCTTGTAGATGCAAGTTCCGTTTTGATCCTGAATTTCTGGTATGTCCTTGAGAATCCGGACCATCTTTCGGCTGGGATCGGTATACCGGTAAGGGAATCCACTTCCGTTCAAGCGAGAAATTTTTTGTATCTCCAGAAATGCCCCCCTTTGGATAGTGATTAAAGAGGTTAGTATCCTTTATAAGTTATATACCGAATTTTCAGAAATTATCTCCGTGATCGTGCGATTCGACAGCACAGAACATACGGTTTTTATACGCAACACTCCAGAATTGTGTGTGGATAAATGGGATCTATACACATTTATTGGCGGATTTGTGGTCATTCTTCTCATTGCCGTGATCGCACATACCGGTGCACTTTCAAAAGTTCCGTCACTGCCGTTTTCCGGGAGCACCCCTGCCGTGCATGCAACCGAAGTACCTTCCTATCAGGTCACGGTTGTGACATCGTCACCCACGCATATTCCTGAAGTGAACCTGACTCCCCGGTCACCGGATTCACCGTATCGGATCTTTTATATGAGCAACCCGTTTACGTACCCGGTCGTCCACCTGCCCGCGCACATGGAGACTTTTGGTACCTCGGATATTCCCCTGCGTGAGGCGTCCAGTATTCCCTTTGCCTACATCGAGGAATCGCGGGGCGGCCTCACCCAGACATTTTCGGTGCCCTATGAAGTCTGGGTGCTAAATATCAGTGTCACTGCAGACCGGCAGCCCCAGTATGCGATGTTCCGCATGGTGCTCTGCGATGCAAAAGGGAATGTCCTGCAGGGTGCCGAGATCCAGTATCCCGGTACCATGTATAAGGTTGTCCGGACCCCGGGCAAGGGGATGTATATGATCATCAGCACCGATTCTGTCGATTCGTTCCGGATCAGCCTGGAAACACCGCTGCGGTTCTATGAAAAAGACCGTACCAGTACCTGACCCTTAAGGTACAATCCCGTGAATGTAATTGGATAATTAATAGTGGGCGTACGCTTTCATCAGGATTTTCAGTCGATCTTTTCCACAATCACCCGGACGCGGTCACCGGCTTTGAACAGATGCCCTTTGGGGATGTCGATATTGAACCAGAGGACACCGGGTGTATCCTGTGTCGGGTCCTGTGACATCAGGCAGTCCTTCTGCTCATTGATATCCGCGACAAATTCAATGGATGATTCAAACTCTAATGTTGGCATAATAAAAGAAGGAGGTGATGATTAAAAAATTTACATGGCACGGGGCGTGACCATCCACGTCGTGCTGTTCGAATAACTCCACCGGATGATAGATAACTCCTTGCACATATCGGCAAGGATCGCCATATTGGTTCCCACTTCCTTTGGGGATAAACCGAGGTCCTTTGCAATGTATTTGGACTTGAAGTAGTGTTTACCTTTGGTTATCCCTGAGGTGAGATAGGAAACAATTTTGTGCTGGGTTTCGTTATACTTCTCTCGTATCTTCTTACCTGTAGACATGTTTCGCCTCAGCATTAGCAAATCATATAGATCAACTTCTATATATATATAGCGGACGATACTGGTAAAACTTATCCTTTTTTTTTACAACTTTGCCACAGATCTGACCAGAAACTATATTATTCGGCTAAATCTGGGGCGGAATTTTATCCGGATAAGATATTTGTAAATTCCGTGATTCCGGGGATTTAATTAAGTTTAACCGGAAAAAGGGAACAAATCCTCACTGCTGTACCGGTGCGTCGCCGATCTTCCTGATAAGAGCCTCGAGCACCACTTCGCGCATGCCCTCCACGAACTTGATGCTGCCGACCACCAGATGTCCGCCGCCGGAGATTCCGCCGCCGGGGATCTCGTTATGCAGGTCACGGACCATACGGGGGATGTTCATATGCACGCCCTTGGAACGCAGCACGGCAAAGTCCGGGCCAAAACCGATCGTGACGACCGGCTTCCCCTCGTTCTGTTTACAGAGCAGGTCGTGAACCTCACCAGAGGTCTTACCGGGTGGCGGGAAGGTGAACTTGTGGGCATGGATCTCCACATCGATCAGGAAGAGGTGCGCAGCGTTTGGCAGGATCCTCGAGACGACATGCGGCATGCAGGCACTCAACTGATCCTCGATCATCTTGTTTGCCCCTTCGACAAGGAGGTTGACCAGTTTTGTATGGCGCTCCTTGTTCCCGACCAGGTTAAGTATGTCTTTGACGATCTCCCGACCGTCATTGAACCGGAGCCAGAACTGCTCGTAATCAAGCGCGAGCGCGATGTCCTTGCAGGTCTGCTCGGAGTACTGGTCGCTTACGAGCGCGAGATACAGGGCCCGCTCGGGCGCCTCGCTCCGGTCACCGACACCGGCAATCGCCGGGAGGTGTTTGATGAGGGGCTCAACCTTGGGGTTGATCAACCGGGCGACTTCGGTCCCGAGCATCCCGGCCGTTACCCCAAAGTCCCCTCCAACATGGTACGGGTTGACGTGCCCGACCAGGTACTTGTCGATGGTCGCATCCGGGTGGTGGTGGTCGATAACGACAAACGGGATATCGTAGACGCTTGCGATCTTGTAGGACGCTTCGTCCTCCTCTGTCGAGCCGTTGTCGGTGAGGATCACAAGAGGCATTTTCTGGCCGAATCGTGCATGGTCTTTGAGCGCGAAGTCAAGATCCCTTGTGATATCCTCAATCTCGTAGAATGGAGCCTTTGACGGGGCGCGTTTGAAGAGATAGTAGTCGGCGTCAAAGTCCCCGCCCGACTCCCGGATGAGCGAAACAACCGCCTGCTCGATGGCGACCGCTGAGCAGATACCGTCAGCATCGGCATGGTGCCGGAGGATGATCGGCTGCGCAGTAAAGACCGCTTTTCTGATGATCTTTGCAACCTTGCGCATCTCGGGCATCAGGCTGTCGAGCACATCGCTTTTCACCAGCGGTTTTAGGATCTCCGGTTCGGCGCGTGCATCGAGCGCTGTATCGATCCGCACCCTGACGGTCGTTTCTTCATCACCGGTGAGGGCAGCAACCGCATCAGCCTCTATCTGGAGCTGATTGTTGCGCATCATGACCTCGCCGATGACTTTCACGATCATGTTGAGCTCGACCTCAGGATAGGCCCGGACACCGGCTTCAATGAATGCAGCGACATTCTGGGTGCCGGATTCATCCACAATGGTAAAGATCGTGGGCCCGCTTGTCTGTTTGATCTGGGCGACTTCGCCCTCAATGGCCACGGTCTTTCCCTGTTTTGTAGCAAGATCTGCGATCCTGACCGTCGTTGACGTGCGTTCGACCTGCTGGACCTGGTAGATCTGGATCAGCAATTCTTCAAGATCGATATTTCCGTTGGGGCGGATCTGCCTGACCCGCACAAGGACGCTGTCTTTTTCCTTGTGATCGGCTTTCATGCTTGTCTTGTGTACAAGTCCCTTGATCCGGTCGTTGAGCTGGACGAACATCCCGAATGTTGCAAAACCCTGGACTTTCCCAAGATAGATTTTTCCTTCTTCGACATCGGACAGGTCGCAGCCCGCGGCCAGCCGGTAAACGATAATATCAGTATCTGTCTGCATCTTCTCTCTCCACACGCAAGCGAAACGGACGATATAGGTAAGCGGCTTATTTTTTATATGTTGTATCGTTCAACGTTGTACGCACGCGGCAGTGCTGCGTGTACCATGAATGGTTACCTGAAGATTATGTTAGTTCCCATTCCCGCACCTGTTTTTGCGGGAAGGAAACTGTATGGAAAAATGGTATAAAACGGGGAGTCCGGGGACATCAGTCCCGCCAAGTGACTTCCAGCATGAACCGATCTTCGGGAACAAGAACCGTGCCGGCAAACACAGCCTTGGCCTCATTTGTGTGGTTTGCAGTATCAGTATACCGGGAACTGATATGGGTGAGGGCAAGTGTCCGTGCGTTGATTGCTGCTGCTGCCTGCCCAGCCTGCGCAGCGGTCGCATGGTAGAATTCCGCGGCGCGTTTTGCCTCGCTCTCATCGTACGTCGCATCGTGGATGAGGAGATCTGCATCCTTTGCGTATCCCAGAAGCGTCGGGATAACCGGGCGTGTATCGCCGGTATAGACAATCTTGCGGCCCGGGCGTGGAGCTCCCATCACGTCCGATGGTACAACCTCCCGTTCAGAACCGTCTTTTGTCACCCGGATCGTCTCGCCGCGCTGGAGCCGGCCAAAGAGCGGCCCGGGGGGCACGCCGAGTTCAATCGCACGTTCGCGGTCGAACCGGCCCGGCCGCGGGTCTTCTTCGAGCACGTACCCGAGTGCCGGCATGCCGTGGCTGACGGCAAAACCGGTCACTGTGTAGCCGTTAAAGCGTACCCACGATCCATCCAAAAGTTCGACTGAATCAAGGGTAAATTTCAGGTTGAACCGGCTGATCTTTTTGAGGGTCTCGACAAATTCGTGTACCCAGTTAGGGCCGTAGATAGTCAGCGGCTCGGTGCGACCGTTGAACGACAGGGTTTGGACAAGTCCGAATATACCAAGGAAGTGATCTGCGTGCCAGTGCGTCACAAAGATGGCATCGACCGTAAATCCGCACCGGGCCCGCATCATCTGCTGCTGCGCCCCTTCCCCGCAGTCAAAGAGGAGTGTGTCGTTACCGCGCCGTATCATGATGCAGGAGGGGTTGCGCACCGGTGTCGGGAGCGCCCCGGCAGTCCCGAGGAAATAGACCTGAAGAGTCTCGCCGCTCATACAAACACCCTTGAAAATACGGCGAAACTCTTTTTTGCTTCCTCAACCGAACGCCCTTCGACAACAATCACGCCGCTGTACCGGGTGGCAATGGTTTTCCCCACGGTCTTCCAGTCGATGGTGCCGTCACCGAGCGGGAGATGTTCGTCGGAGACCCCGTGATTATCATGGATATGGACGTGGTTCGCATGCCCGATATTGGAAAGAAACTCAGGCACTTTTCCCAACGTGTTTGCGTGCCCGAAATCGAACGTGAGACCGATACCCTCGATGCCCCCGGCCATCCCCATGAGTTCCCCAGCATCCCTGCAAAGGAATTCTTTCTGGCTTATCATATTCTCGAGGCAGGCAAGAACCCCGTGCTCTGTTGCACACTTCCCGATCCGGCGCAGGGCTTCTTTCTGGAGTCCCCAGACCTTCTGCGGCATGAGTTTTCCTGCGGGGGAGAGGTGACCGGGGTGGATGGTGACCCGGTCGGTGAGCTCTCCTGCAGTCTTGATACAGACCTCGATCTGCCGGATGGACTCGCGCCAGATCGGATCGTTGAGGGTTGCAAGGTTGAGATCGCCGTAGGGTGCATGCACCGTGATACCGAGCCGGGTGCTTGCGATCACCTCTTTTATCTTTTCAAGATTTTCCGGTTTTTCCAGCCTGTAGTTTCCATCCGCGACGATCTCCCAGCCAGCATAACCGGCCTCTTCAATGCCGTACACCCACTGGATGTCGTCCCAGACTTTTGCCGATGATGAGAAATACGGGCGGAGGTTCATGCATTACGCTCCATGCTTCTGATCAGCTCCGTGACGCGTGCGGTAAATTCTTCGAGGCTGCCATCGTTGTTGATCGTGATATCTGCCAGTTTCAATGCGTTTGCAAGACCCCATCCCAGTTCGCGCTCGTCCCGGGTCCTCAAGCCCTCTGCGGATCCCACATCATCGCTGCGCTTTCGTTCGCAGAGACGCTCCAGCCGTTTTAAAAACGACGTTTCAATGGCAATAAGACGAAAATCCGTGAAATTTTTTCGGAAGACCTGAACTTCAGCGTCGCCCCGGATACCATCAACAAGGACAAGCGGGGCGGACTGCTCTTTTATTGCGTCAACGCAGAGATTGGCAATCGCATCCATGCCCCTTTCGGCACGGAGACGGTTTGCCGTCGCCCCGAGGTTTGCATCGGTGGGAGGGAGGCCGGCTTTTTTTACCGCTTTCCTAATCACATCGCCCATGACGACGACCGGGATCCCAAGCCTCTCCGCTATCTTTGAGAACTCACCTTTACCGCTTGCGGGAAGCCCGACGACTCCGATCACTTTCATAGACAATTTCACCTCCTTCGCGCGTACGGATCAGGACCCTGCGCGGGAGTCCGTCCGCAACGTTTTTTAGTTCTTTTTCCGAGAGCGGGGGAACGCTTTCGGTCACACCCTGCTGGAGGATGAGATCGGCATCGCCGATTTCGGATGCGATGATGGCAACCTCGTCATCGTAGCCACGGAAGAGTGTGACGACGACCTGGAATTCGGGCAGCGCCCCGTTCTTGTGCGCTTCGGTACAGAGAGCAAGGGAGCGCTGCACGTTCTTTACATAATTTCCCCCGAAAAGGTTATTATACCGCGCCCAGCGGGCCTTGATATCGAGCGCTACGCGGTCGAGCAACCGGTCCTTGATGAGTGTCTCAAGTGTGTCAGGAAAGACGCCGTTTGTCTGGACACCGGTTGCCAGCCCAAGGTTTCGTGCCGCGCGGGCGAGCGCGATAAGCGCGTCCTTCTGCATGGTGGGTTCTCCTCCGGAGAAGACCACGCCGCTAATCGCAAGTTTCGAGCCGTTGATAAGCGCGATAACCTCATCGATCTCACGAAAATCCTGTCCGTTAAGGATCGCGGCGTTCTGGCAGTAGGTGCAGCGGACCGGGCAGCCCCGGAAAAAGACCGTGCAGACCGACCGGCCCCGCCAGTCGACTGTTGAGAGCGGAACAAAACCACCGTAATTCAGCTGGATAGCATCACCGTTAAGGATCATTTTGAGACGGGATTATTTAGTGTACTCGGGTGGCGGCGCTGCTGCCATGCCACAAATGGTTTCCTTTTTGTTCTGCTCATAGTTCTCTCGAAGCCGTGCATTCCTGTTATTATTGGAGACCGGAACGCATAATGCTCCCCGTTTGCAGCAGGGAAAAACCCTGTGGCAGGAAAAAAAGAAAGATCGTTATTAAAATTTGAAATACCGGTTTACAATCTTGATGGCGCAGAAATCCCCGCACATTGTGCAGCCATCGGTATCGGCCGGCATCCGCTCCGCCCGGATCTGCTTTGCCCGGGCCGGGTTCATGGCAACAGCGAACTGGCGTTCCCAGTCGAGATCCCGGCGGGCATGGCCCATCTCGAGATCTGCTGCCCTTGTCTTCTTGAGTTTTACCATATCTCCGACATGGGCGGCGATCCGCGAGCTCATGACACCCTCGTACACTTCCTGAGGGTTCGGGAGAGCAAGGTGCTCGGCGGGGGTCACGTAGCAGATGAAATCGGCGCCCAGCGAGGACGAGATTGCCGCACCGATGGCGGCGACCCGGTCGTCATAGCCCGGCGCGATATCGGTCACGATCGGCCCGAGCATGTAGAACGGTTTGTTGTTCGTAACCCGCTTCATGAGCTGGACGTTTGTTGCGATCTCGTCGATCGGCACATGGCCCGGACCTTCAACGATCACCTGCACGTCCTGCGCGTGCGCCTTGTCCGCGAGTTCCGCATTGATAAGCAGTTCCTGGATGCCCGCCCGGTCGGTCGCATCGTGGATGGCTCCTGCCCGCATGCCGTTTCCCATCGAGAGCGTGACCTCGTGCTCTTTCATAATTTCGAGCAGGTAGTCAAACTCTGAATAGAGCGGGTTCTCCTTTTCGTTGTGGAGCATCCACGCGGTCATGAATGCCCCGCCCCGGGAGACAAACCCTGCGTGTCGGCCCTGGTTGCGGAGTCTCTTTACCGTCTCCCAGTTGATGCCGGTGTGGATCGCCATGAAGTTCGTGCCGAGTTTTGCCTGCTCGGCCGTGATCCGGAAGAGGTCGTCCTCTTTCATGTCAACAACGGCGCCGTCCTTCTTGACCGCCTCGATGAATGCCTGGTACAGCGGGACGCTTCCTACGGAGAGGGTGGTATTGGCAATAATCTGTTTTCGGATCTCGGCAAAATCCCCGCCTGTCGAGAGTTCCATGAGGGTATCGGCACCGGCCAGTTCGGCCTGTTTTGCTTTCTCAATCTCCTCGGGAATATTGACAATATCTGTTGAGGTCCCAATTGAGGCATTCACCTTGGTGCGGAGGCCCTCACCGATACCGCAGATCTTCACTTTGCGGTAAGGAGAGACCGGGATCACGATATGGCCTTCGGCAACGCCGCGCCGGACAAAGTCTTCGGTGACTCCTTCCTGCGCTGCGACCTGTTTCATCTCATCTGTCACGATGCCGCGCTTGGCATCAGCAATAATACTCATACATTACCGGTAGCACGAAAGGACAAAATAAAGGCTCGGTTTTGCATTTTCTGGCGAAATTCGACTTGTTATGTGAACAAGTAAAATTGATTTTAGGAAAATAAGCCGTGGTTGTGGTGAAAGGGGCACGCAGGTATCATGGCACTCCGCTGCCCTGACTGGTGTTTTTATAGGTCGCCACAGCAAATCAAAGGATTAAAAATATCATGGGTCTCCGATGTCAGATACAGATACGGATTTCTTCGAGGTAACGGTCAAAGAGGCGGCGCACAACGACGCAAGCCGCGGGATTGCACGGCTCAGCGTTGATGTAATGAAGAAACTCGGGCTTGTGTCCGGCGATGTCATAGAAATTATGGGAAAGCGGAATGCGGCTGCGATTGTCTGGCCGGGTTTTGCCGAGGATATCGGTTTTGCCATCCTGCGCATAGATGGGAGTATCCGGGCGAATGCGAATGCCGGTATCGATGAAAAGGTGAAAATCCGCAAATCGGAAGCTGTGTACGCCACAAAGGTGGTGATCCAGTCTGCCCAGCAGACCCGCCTTGTAGGGGGGGAGCAGTACCTATCGAGGGTCCTGCGCGGTCGTTCTGTCGTAGAAGGACAGATGCTGCGCATCGATATCATCGGCAACTCTGTCACATTTGTCATCGTAAGGGTTTCCCCGAGGGCCATTGCTATCGTCTCCGATGATACGGAGATCGAACTCAAAGAGGAACCCTTCAATCCCGAAGAGGGCAAACGGGAGATTTCCAATATCCAGTACGAGGATATCGGTGGGCTCGAACGCGAGCTCCAGCTCGTCCGGGAAATGATCGAGCTCCCGCTGCGCCACCCGGAGATCTTTGAAAAACTGGGAATCAAACCCCCCAAGGGTGTCCTGTTCTACGGTCCCCCGGGCACCGGTAAGACCCTGATCGCAAAAGCGGTCGCAAACGAGGTCGATGCTCACTTCATTTCTCTCTCCGGTCCCGAGATCATGAGCAAGTTCTATGGGGACAGCGAGAAGGCCCTGCGCGACAAGTTCCACGATGCGGAGGAGAATGCACCATCCATTATCTTCATCGACGAGATCGATGCGATCGCCCCGAAACGTGAGGATGTGCAGGGCGAGGTAGAACGCCGCATCGTTGCGCAGCTGCTCGCGCTGATGGACGGTCTTGCCGGCCGGGGGCAGGTGATCGTGATTGCTGCGACAAACCTCCCGAATTCCATCGATCCGGCGCTGCGTCGGGGCGGGCGGTTCGACCGGGAGATCGAGATCGGTATCCCTGACAAGAAGGGAAGGCTTGAGATCTTCCAGGTGCATACCCGGGGTGTCCCCCTTGCAAAGGATGTCGATATCGCAGCCTTTGCCGAAACAACTTTCGGGTTCGTTGGCGCGGATATTGCGCTTCTCGTGAAAGAAGCGGCGATGAACGCGATCCGTAAGATTATCCCCCTCATCGATATCGACAAGGAGATCCCAAACGAGGTCATCGACCAGCTCAAGCTCACGAAGAGTGACTTTGACGCCGCACGAAAGATTGTCCAGCCCAGTGCCCTGCGGGAAGTCCTTATCGAAGTTCCTGATGTCTCGTGGGAAAATATCGCAGGTCTTGACGAGACCAAGGATACCCTCATCAAAATAATCGAAGGCCGGTTGCATTATCCCCAAATCTTCGAAAAATTAAACTACAAACCGCCAAAAGGCATCCTGCTTTTCGGCCCGCCGGGGACTGGAAAAACCCTGCTTGCAAAAGGCATCGCGAGCAAGCGCCAGCTCAACTTTATCTCGGTAAAAGGGCCCGAACTGCTCTCAAAAGGGGTGGGCGATTCTGAAAAGCATGTGCGGGAAGCGTTCCGAAAGGCGCGACAGTCCGCGCCCTGCATCATCTTCTTTGACGAGATAGACGCGCTGTTCCCGAAGAGGGGTACGGTCAACGATTCCACGCATGTCACGGAGAGTGTCTTAAGTCAGTTCCTGACCGAACTGGATGGCGTCGAGGAATTAAAGGAGGTGTTTATCATCGGCGCGACCAACCGTCCTGACCTGCTCGATCCTGCCCTCCTGCGCCCGGGCCGGCTTGAAAAACACCTGTATATCCCCCCGCCCGACGAGGCGGCACGGAAAGCAATCCTTGCAACGTACCTCAAGGATCTGGAAGGCGTTCTCGATCCTGATGTAAACATCGATGAGCTGGCCGCAAAGACCCGGTTCTTTGTCGGAGCCGATCTTGAGGCGCTGGTGCGCGAGGTAAAGGCGCTCGTAATTGACGAACTGACCCGGAACAAAATCCCAGGTGAAAACGGCACAATGCCGGAGTACGCTATTAAAATTACCCGCCGGCATTTCGATACCGCGCTTGAGAAAATCAAAGGCACACTCGATGGCACCGATTTCGAGCGGTTCGAGCAGAAGTCCTGGGATATCCTGTATGCAAAGGGAAAGCGCGACATCCTGTACCAGGCCGTAAACCTCGTCAACCAGATCGAGTACCTGAAAGGAAAACACGCACTCGGCGATAAGATTGTCCGGCGTGCCGACGATCTCAGGGACCTGGTATACTGGCAGAGAAAATCCTTCGATACGATCGAGGAGCGTACCGCTGAACTCAGGAAGGCGCTTGAGGTTTTTGTCCGAAAGAACCCGGCGGCGTGATTTTTTCCCTGCATCCGGATACCTGTTCCTGCAGGTCCGACCATCCGGCAGCCCGGGGATACGTTCTATTTAAATGAAAGATATAATCCGGATTATAGTGTGGTGGTAAAGGATGCGCATACCAGCATATCTCAAGTGGTTTCTGGTAGGTATTGTATTACTCGAAGCCGGATGGGTAATCTCCAAAACCAACCTGACGCCAGGAATTTGTTTACTTCTTATTGGTATTTGTTTCATGGGTTATTTGGGGTACAGATATCTGATTCCAGACCTCGAAGAGTTGTTTAAGAAACCAGAAACCGGTAAACGAGGGGACATATAGAATTATTTCTTCGATAACTCCAACTTAAAAGAATCGATTTCAATAATTGCCCGCTCAACAACCGCCACTTATCACCACCCTTTTGGATACCCAAAGTCCCGTCATCCTGTCAGAACCTTCAAACCGGTTCTGTTAACTTCGCGTGGGGTATGAATGACTGTTAACCAGAGTGGGCTTTGCACCTAAACTCGGTTCTGTACTTAAAATGCAAGTGTTGTACTCAAAGTCGAAAGGGGTAAAAAACGCGCATTTTGTAGTTAGATTACGTTTGATCTAAAATGATATCCTTGTTTAACACTTTTTTATTGATTACTTTTATGAAGGATAGAACGTCAGATCTAAATTTCTCGGCTTTTTTGACGGTTATCTGATGTTCAAGGTACTTTTTGGTTATTGTCTTTGGATGAATCAAGTCATTGCGGATACTTTCGCATTTTTGTACGTTCTGCCACTCTTTACACTCTCGAAATTTTTCAACGTCAACTGATGAAAACCTGCGTAATATGAAGAGTGTTCGTTTTAATGTGGGTGAATGTGATCGAATTTCTGTAAACGTCCCATCTTCCTTTAATTTTAATTCTCTATCGAGAAGCAAAGCCCGCTCATGCGATTCAATTTTGGCTTTAGAAAGTATTTCCGACAAATTATTAATGTACGCTTCAAGCAAAACCCACGAATTAATCATCACTGCAATGGAATATGATCTACGCTTTGTTGCATGTTTTTCGTCTTTTGCTAATATTAGAAATGATTTACTCGATGTATCCAAAGTTTTAAAATAGGAGTCTGTCATTCCAACGCCTTTTTAACCGCTTGGTCGGCTCTTGCTTTTGACTCGTCTGCGTGGTACTTTTGGATTGCCCCCATACTTAGATCTTTATCGATTTTCTCTTTCTTTGAAGTAGAATATAATAAAAACAACTTTAAGATTTTCCCTCGCTCGGCAGGGCTCGATCTCGTACCTAACCCACGGTATGTAATTGGGTCAATGTCTTCCAGTCGTGATGTCCTTAGTATCTGTACGTTCAAGGGATCTGATGATCCGGACTTATCGGGCAGACTGTACAATTTTTGCAATCGTATTTTATCTCTTTGTAACAGGCCTGCTGTAAAAGCCCACGCCGAAATAACAGATGGTGTAATGGCTTTGCTTCTGAAATCTTTTTTACTTTTAACCGTTTGCCCTTCAATGATTAAATATTGCTTTTTATGCAGTTTTACAAAATTTTTCCCTGCTTCAAGTAAATCTGATTGATCTGTAAATCTGGGTAATTTTCCATCTCGGATCTTTTTGTATATCTCTCTGTATTTCATTGAGCCTTGATCATTTGTGTTGGGAGTGCAAAGTTGTGGGCTGATAGGATCGTTATCGAAATCACCAGAGTAACTTTTCCCATCGAAGAAATTAATTATAAATGTGCGAACTATCCTTACGGGGACGTCGTCTTCTTCTGTTGATTTTCTTTCGGAGAAATCTTTCCCGTTTTCTAATAACCCAATCTCCCAAGCAAATTCTCTTAAGACATTCGGGGGTAAAAGGTTCTGTTCTTCTAACCGGTCTAATAAATCCGAAGGGACATCAATGTTGGTATTTGAAACAATGTACAATTCTGTTCGTTTGTCTTTATTCAGATTGAAATAAACTCTGACACCGTGGTATCGATTATTCTCGGGTAGCGACTCCTCTATTGCCTTGCTTCGGTGTTGCCCACCCAATATTTTCAAAGGTTTTTCCGGTCTTTCGTGCTTATCGTCATATTCTATAATAATATCTTCAAACTGCCTCCCGCTTTTACAATCATCAACCATTTTCAAATAGGTCCTATCAAATTCCCGAAACTCCCGATTAGCTCTGAACTGAGCTTGAAAATCCGGATCAATTGGGACGTCAATATCCATATTTTCAACAAGAGTTTTTGCTTGTACATGACAGGTTGTGTATATCGCATCGGTTTTTTTATCGTGATGCAAAATCAGGGTCCTGCCCAACTGTCTCTCCAAAGTCTCAATCTTATCGTAAAATTCGTTTGCCTGAGTCATAGTCTCCGGAGCGATTTTGATTTCCGGAGAATACATGAACTTATCTTGTGCGGTTGCAGGGCGTCTTGTTTTTATTAATTTTTCAATCTCGTTTGAAATAGCCCCTTTCACTAATTTTCCCTCTTTAGCTAAGTCATCTCTAAATTTTTGTTCCGTCTCATCGTTAAGAACAACTTGTATTCGTCCCATACTATACACATATACACACAAGTTTAAATACTTTACTCGCCCAATTAGATATACACATATACACACGTAAAGAGGAGAAAGTTATGACGTATGAACCCTTAACCACAACAAGAGAAGAACGCGGTAAAGCAATCACGGAGAAGAAAGGCCAGATTTGGAGATACAGCGACAGCCTGTACCGGGTCCAGTCGCAGTCAGGCCACGGCTCGTATCAGGTCAAGAAAACCGATCTCGGCTGGTCATGCAATTGCCCCGATCACCAGGTGCGCGGTGTCAAGTGCAAACACATTATCGCCGTGAAACTCTCGTTTGCCATCCGCAAACAGGTAGAGACGGTTAAGAGGATTGTACCGATCAACACCTCTGCGGATCTATGTGCGTATTGCGGTTCCTCTCTCATCATCAAGGACGGCGTAAGGCACAACGATTACGGCGACATACAGATTTACTACTGCAAGGAATGCAGACAGCACTTTGTCCTGAATGCAGGGTTTGAGGGCATGAAATCCACCCCCCAAGATATTACCGCCGCGATGCAGCTCTACTTCACAGGGCTGTCATTCAGGAATGTTACCAAGGCGCTGAAACTGCGCGGGGTTAAGGTCTCTCACGTTGCCGTCTACAAGTGGATTAACAAATACACAGCTCTGATGGAGCAATACATCGAGAAGATCCAACCGCAGGTCTCCGACACATGGAGAGCTGATGAGATTTACGTTAAAATTAAGGGTGACATGAAGTACGTTTTTGCCGTGATGGACGACGAAACCCGGTACTGGATCGCGCAGGAAGTCGCCGGTTCAAAGTTCAAGCACGACGCGGCAAAGATTTTCCGCGATGCAAAAGAGGTCGCAGGGAAGCGCCCCAACGTTATGATCACCGACGGATTACCGGCATACCATGACGCATTCAACCGCGAACTTTACACCGTTACAAACCCGCGCTCCCGACACGTCAACGCAATTAAACTTACAGGGAATGCGTGGAATGAGAACAACAATAAGATGGAACGGATCAACGGCGAGATCCGTGACCGGGAAAAGACCATGCGCGGGTTAAAGAAAGTCGATACAAAGGTTCTTCCGGGGATGCAGATTTACCACAACTTTGTCCGACCCCATGAAGCACTTGACGGCAGGACACCGGCGGAAGCGTGCGGGATTGTGGTAGAGGGTGAGAACAAATGGATGACGCTGATCCAGAATGCGGCGCAGGCAAAATAAATTTATTTTTTAATTATAACAAATGCCAAAATAACGCCGCATATCATTTAATATCTTTAAATATGCTTTAAGATGGTTTAATTATATTGAAATATTTTAAATGGTGTTATTTTTGCGCTGTCACAAACTCTTTGATTCTTCCACCAATGGGTTAACTAACCCGTTTGGGCTGCATGTATGTATGCATGTATAAAACGAAATTTTCCTGAGAAACCATTTATATAAAGCCGAGCTCCGGATCTATGGGAAGGGAGATCATGATCTCTTAATTAAGCCTGAAAAAAGGCAATCTAGAAACCCACGAGGGTTACCCGATTGGAAGACTCGCAATCTCCTTTTGGGCGGATTAAAATAAATACCTTCTGGTAACGAAGTCTGATTTAAATTAGCATACGCTTTCGAGAGGTGATTAAAATCCCATTAAGAGCGATACTACTCGGGATCCTTCTATGCATTATCGGAGGATTGCTCCTATCAGTACCTATGTTGTTCTGGGGAGCAATCCTTATGGTAATTGTAGGTGTAGCCCTGATCATTGTCGGCTTCCTGATGCTAGTATCTGGAACAGGATACCCGGCAAGCAACCGATAACCTCTAATCTCACCCCATTTTTTGAAAACCGCACATACTGTTTTTGACAGCACTTTTGGAAAGCAACCAACTGTATAAGATTTGACAGAACATAGGGACTCTGATCCAGAACGCAGCAACGGCGAAATAACAATCAAAACAAACAATTCTTAATCTTTCACCTGTATTATTAAATTACGGGTGTATATATGAAAAAAACTATATTAATTGCAGGTATCATCTGCATTCTGTTTCTGTATACCGTTCCTGTACCGATATATCCGCCGCCACATTCTGTATTGGGTACAACTACTTATATGGATTATAGTACCATGCAAACAAAATCGTGTCCCGATTACTCCTTCCTAACAATATCACAACTATCTGGTTCTGTCTCAGATCCTATCATTATGGGTGGTGTGAGCGCTTGTTCTACGATAATTGGTGGCCCGTCATATGAGTTATACACGGGCCTGTTTTTTATCATCTGGATTATCGGGATACTTTGTATTTTATCGGGTTTTTCAAAGTAGATCAAGTTGTTTTTTAAAACTCCCGTAGATTTGACAGAACCACTCGGCAACAGTTTTATTATTGCGCGGGAAAGAGGGGGAACTGATGCCGGAATGAAAGAACATACAATTTGGTTTTGGCTTTATTGGGGGGTATGGTTAGCAGCATCATTAGGGGCTATTTCCGAGAATGCATCCGGTGGCGATCCATTTAGATTGCTCGGCAATATATTAGGATTAATTGTATTCGGGTACATCGGTTATAGGATTTTAAAATGGATTTATGATTATTTAGCGAGACGCGAAATACCCCACTCTGGTTAACACTCTGAATCACCCCCATACCAAGTTAACAGAACCTTCAAACCAATATTTTATATACTATTTCATACTAACTTATGGTAAATCATTCAAAGGAGATTCACGATTATGACCGATAACAAAGGGGTAAAACTGACTGCGCAGGAAGCGTTGAACAATGAAGACGTAGGACGTAACATTGCGACACTTCCCTGGCGGGTGATTGACAGGCGAATCCTGTCCGGCAGGGGCGTGATCGGGATTGAAGACCTGAATACGGCCTGCACGATCACATACCCGTCACAGGGGACGGTATTTATCCATATCAATGGGTATACCCGGCATGCAGCCGGTGGAGGTACCAGGGAAGCTGTGATACTATGAATTTTAACAATTTTACCATCAAATCGCAGGAAGCCGTAGAGAAAGCAATGGAAATCGCAGCGGCGAAACAGAACCCTGCCATCGAGACTTCACACTTACTCAAAGGGATGCTGCTGGTTGACGAGTACGTCATTCCTCGTCTCCTGAAGAAACTGAATGTAAACCTTGATAGTTTCACCCCTGCACTCGACAGGATTATCGATGCTTATCCCAAAGTCAGTGGCGGGGAGCAGCACCTTTCAAATGATGCAACAAAAGCCCTGCAGAAGGCCACGGCACTTGCCCAGGAATTCAAGGATGAACTTGTCTCCATGGAGTCTCTTCTCCTGGGAATTCTTTCGGTGAACGACAGCACCTCACGGCTCTTAAAGGAGAACGGGGTTACGGAAAAAGACCTGAGAACTGCCATCAGCCAGATGCGGAAAGGTTCGACGGTGAACAGCCCGACCGCGGAAGAGACCTACAACTCTCTTGAAAAATATGCCCGCAACCTTAACGATCTTGCCCGGAACGGGAAACTCGATCCGGTCATCGGTCGTGACGAAGAGATCCGCAGGGTGCTGCAGATCCTTTCACGGAGAACGAAGAACAACCCGATCCTCATCGGGGAACCGGGTGTGGGAAAAACAGCCATTGCCGAAGGTCTTGCCCACCGGATCATTGACGGGGATATACCGGAGAACCTGAAAACCAAGCAGATCTTTTCCCTCGATATGGGAGCCCTGATCGCCGGGGCCAAGTTCAAGGGAGAATTCGAGGAACGGTTGAAAAGCGTGGTCAAGGAAGTGATATCCGCTGAAGGGGAGATCATCCTTTTCATCGACGAGATTCACACCCTGGTCGGGGCCGGCGGTGGCGAGGGCGCCATGGACGCGGCAAACATCCTCAAGCCTGCGCTTTCACGGGGGGAACTGCATGTCATCGGTGCAACGACCTTAAAGGAATACCAGAAGTATTTCGAGAAGGACAAAGCCCTCGAACGGCGGTTCCAGCCGGTGATGGTCAATGAACCGGATTCACAGGATGCCATTTCCATCCTCCGGGGAATCAAGGAGAAATACGAAACCCATCACCACGTAAGGATCAAGGATGAGGCGATCATTGCCGCTGTCGAACTTTCGCAGCGCTATATCTCCGACCGGTTCCTCCCTGACAAGGCGATCGACTTAATCGATGAGGCTGCATCAAAACTCCGGCTCGAAATCAACTCAAAACCGGAAGAACTCGAAAAGATTGAACGGAGGATCCGCCAGCTGGAGATTGAACGGGAAGCCATCAAACGTGAGAAAGACAAGGAAAAACTCAAGGCATTAAATGAAGAGATCGGGAACCTGACCGAGGAACGAAACCGGCTGAATGCAAAATGGCAGTCGGAGAAAGAGCTCGTTGAACAGATCCAGTCGCGGAAAACCGAGATCGAGAACTTAAAGTTCGAGGCTGAAAGTGCCGAACGCAGCGGCGACCTCGGAAAAGTTGCAGAGATCCGCTATGGTCGTATCCCGGATAACGAAAAAACCATGGTGGGATTAAAGGAAAAACTGACTGTAATGCAGAAGGATTCCGCGCTGGTGAACGAAGAGGTGGATGCCGAAGAGATCGCCGAAGTTGTTTCGCGCTGGACCGGGATCCCCGTGAGCAGGATGCTGCAGAGCGAGAAAGAAAAACTGCTCAGCCTCGAAGCCGAACTCCACAAGCGTGTCGTCGGCCAGGATGAGGCCATCGCGGCAGTTTCCAATGCAATCCGCCGTAGCCGTGCCGGGTTGCAGGACACAAAACGTCCGATCGGCTCGTTTATCTTCCTCGGGACGACCGGTGTCGGGAAGACGGAACTGGCAAAGGCGCTCGCAGAATTCCTGTTCAACAACGAGAACAGCATGGTGCGGATCGATATGTCGGAATACCAGGAACGGCATACCGTTTCGAGGCTGATCGGAGCGCCTCCGGGCTATGTGGGATATGAAGAGAGC
>Ga0187861_10002177_pt1 | contig 18674 bp, 22 predicted proteins | sample June2016WEW_10_1_3_FD_132986 | JGI IMG/M metagenome (GOLD analysis project Ga0187861, IMG submission 132986) | Peatland microbial communities from SPRUCE experiment site at the Marcell Experimental Forest, Minnesota, USA - June2016WEW_10_100 | ecosystem: Environmental > Terrestrial > Soil >...
ACCTACGGCTCCCTCGGACATATACACCTGGCGCAGGAAGTAGTCAAGGGCCGGAAGATCTCTGTAACCCGCATCGATTACCCGCATCCGCGGCGCATCAAGGCGGTCTGTGATTGGAAGGATGCCGACGAACCGCTGGATCATCCGATTGACGGCGTGCAGGTCTGGCAGGTCTACCGGGCAACGAAGGAGGAAGCGAAGGAGATCGATCCCGAGGAGATCCTTCACGACATGCGTAACTTCGGCGCGCTTGAAGGCTCCCGCGTGACGGTCGAGACTATCCTGACTGATGCTGTCCGTGCTCCGGAAATTGCCAGCAAGAACGCTCTGCGCGAAAAGGTGATCGTCTATGCCGAAGCCTATAGCCTGCCGGTGACAGAGAGCATCCTGGTCAAGGCCGATCAGCTCGAATGCGAAGCAGAGAAGCGAGGCGAGACACAGCGGACGAATATTATCATTCACAGCGTCGAACTTCGTGGGGCGAAAGGAATCTACAAAGGGCGCAAGCTGTTGCGTCGCCTGCTCAATTTGCCAGCCCTTCCCCTAGACAACATCAAGATAGATTTCGACAAGTACGAGCCCGGAATACTCGGCCTCCTCGGTCCGACCGGGGCAGGGAAGACAACAATCCTCGGTTTCCTTGCGCCTTACACTGACATGCCCGGGCGGCGCGGCCCACTTCGCAACCATTTCCGACTGCGCGATAGTTCGTGGCAGCTCATCTACTCAGACGAGTATACCGGCAATCTCTATCGTACGTTCATTGAGATCGATGGCGTGAGCAAGGATGGGAAAGCAAATTGTCATCTGTTCGTGAACGGCGAGCCCATCAATAGTGGAGCGAAACTCTCAATCGATGACTACGAACAGGCAATACGGAAGCTGTTTGGATCTCCTGAGCTGTTCGTCAGGTGCTCTAACGTCGCACAGAAAAATGGAAAGGACAATCCTGATCTGAGTGACGCAACGAAAGGCGAGCGCAGCGAGATCGTCGTCGAACTGGCGGGCCTTGACTACCTCCAATCTGATAGCAAGAACGCGAAGGAAAAAGCTGAAACTATTGAGGGCGCAGCCGCAGAAGAGGGAAGGCTCCTCGCGCAAATAGAAGGCCAGCTCACTGTGCTGCCCGATCTCACCGCGGATCGTTCACAGAAGGCCGCGGATCTGGAACAGGAACAAAATAACCTTCGCACTCTCGAACTCCGCGGGCTTTCGCTGAAATCAGACGTCGAGCAGCTCGCGCAGAAGGTAGCGGAGCAGCGGAGGCTGGCCGAGCGCATCGCAGGCCTTGAGGACCAGGTCACGCAGAAGCAGCGAGCCATCAGGGACGCCGCGGATTCCATCACCGAGTACCAGCAGGCCGTCGAGTGGGCGCCGGAAGCCCAGAAGGTAATCGTCGAGTGGGACAAGTTGAAGGAGCAGGAGAATGCCGAAACCAGACGACTCAGTACCATCCTCGCCGAAAATGCTCGGCTCCAGCGTGAGTACAACACTCGGCTCACGGCTCATCACGCAGATGTCCGAAAGGTCGAAGGTCAGCAGTCGCGCCTCCGAACGGAGAAAGCGGTTCTGGAGGGCAATCGAAAGGTTGTTCAAAACCAGATCGACTTCCTGGCCCGGGATCTGAATGCGCCTCTGACCGAGAATTGCCCTACCTGCGGGCAGCGACTTCCTGAAACAAAACTGGCCGAATTGCAACAGAAAAGGGCTGAAAGTGAGGCGAGAAAGGCCAAAGACGAGACGAATAGGGCAGAAATTGATATGCAACTTGCCTCCTTTGATCAGCAGTTGGCCGCAATCACACTTCCGCCCGCTCTCCCTCCGCTTTCCCTGCCTCCCGTAGACCAGGAGCCCCTGCGGCGCATCCTGACCGCGATGGCCGTCCTGAAGATCGACCAGGCGAGGAAAAACGTGGCCACGGCCCAGGAAGCGGCCACCCGCATCGAAGAGGCGAAGAAGCAGCTGGAGAAGGCATCCGGCGATCAGGCAGAGCTGGGACTATCGATTCAGGGCCTGCAATCTCAGATCGACCCCGCAATCCAGCCCGCCTACGACGAAGCGACCCGGAAACTCGAAGGGGCGCGCGCGGAGTACGGGGAGGCGCAGAAGGCCATCGCGGGCCTCGAAGCGCAGATCCAGGGATTCGATAAGCGGATCGCGGAGCTACAGGTCTCAGAGGAAGATCTCGGTCTGCGCAAGGTAAGACTGGATAGTCAGCAGGCCTGCGCCGCGGAGTGGCGATGGCTTCAACGCGCATGCGGCCGAGAAGGAATCCAATCGCTCGAACTGGACTATCTCAAGCCTGGAATTGAGGCAACGGCGAACGATCTTCTCTCTTCGGTTTTCGGCTCGCGCTTTTCTGTTGAATTTCGCACCGAACGCATGGCGGGGCGCGGCTCCGATATTCACGAGAAGCCTGATTTTTCGGTTTGGATAATCGACAACGAGGACAACGCCAGCGAGCAAGAGTTTTTCTCTCTATCGGGCGGGGAGTCGGTCCCTGTCCGCCTGGCGATTTATGAAGCATTCGCAAGGATGCGTGTGCAGAAGTTCAGCCCCATGACCATTGACGAGGCGGATGGACATCTCGATCCGAGTCTGCGCGCGGGCTACGTGGATATGATCGAACGCGCAAGAATAGTAAGCAGAAGACGCAACACGCTCCTCGTCAGTCATAGCGTTGAAGTGCAGGAGATGATCGCCCAGAAAATCGATCTCGCGAGGCTGGCGAAGGAAAGCCAACCCGAGACCGCGGCGTGAGCAATATCACGCACTCACCCGAGGTCCAGGAGGCCATCGGGCAGAAGATCGAGATGAGGCGCGCGGAATGACCTTCGCGTATGCGGATCCACCGTATATCGGTTGCGCCCGTCGATATTACAAGAATAGGTCTGACTTTGCCGGTGAGGTCGACCACAAGGAATTGCTCGAATGGCTCTATCATGAGTTCCCTGACGGTTGGGCTTTGAGCGCAAGCATGATGAGTCTTTGGGATCTTATACCAATGATCCCTAAGTCATGGAAATGCCGAATCGCCGCTTGGACGAAAAGCTATACCGGCAGACCTATGGATATAGCTCTGCGACGTCCAGCCTATGCATGGGAGCCGGTCATTTGGCGCGGAGGGCGCAAACTTCCCCCCAAGACATTCCTTAGAGATTGGGTCAGTGAAAACAACATCGCGGCATCACCCGGGCACCGACCGCACAAAGTAAGGAAGCAATTCCCCGGAGCGAAGCCTGACGGATTCTGCTACTGGCTCTTTGACCTTCTGAACATGCGCTCTGCCGATACATTCGTCGATCTTTTCCCCGGCACTGGTAGGGTCACGCGGGCATGGGAGCATTACAAGAAAGCAAACATGATTATTTTTGGTACGACGCCGCGCTTTTTTATGGCATGAGCTTTTCGGCCTATATGCCATTAGCTCATAGGGAGGGAAGAAAAGGATGGACCGTTATATCTATGATGTGGGCATCAACGGAAATTGTCTGTTTGGTCACGCTATCAATTCAGATGGATCTGTTGGCTATGAGGTGGGATTTCTAAATACAGGAATGTGCGATATTCCATTCGGTGAAATCATTGACATCGAGCGCGATGATAAGGGCTTCACCAAATCGATAAAACTCGCCCGAACTGGAGAAGAACTTTTCGACCGCGCTGGATATGAACGGCGGACAGAAGAATATATCGAGAGTACAAAGCATTTATTTCGCGGCGCATAGGAATAGGGAGGGGAATTGTGTTCTATCTCACGCCGATCGGGATCGTCATTCTTACGTGGGGCGGCTGGCTGCGCATCGCGCTTTTCCTCTTCACCTATGCCGTGCTCATCATGTTCAGCTTCGCCTTCATCCTGCGGGCCGTGGAAAACACGAAGAAGGCTCGGGCGAGGCGCGCAAGAGAAGTGCCCATCGAGGCCCAGCGGAAGATCGACGAACTCTACCGCGAGCGCGACGAGGCGAGGGAAGAAGCGGCCGCGGCGAAGAAGGAGAATACGGCGCTGAGAAGGACGGCGCAGGAGCGGATCGCGTTCAATCGCTACAATGACTCGCGCACGAAGGCCGTGATAGCGGGGAAGCCGGAATGAGGAGGAGTGGGGTGAGCCATGAGTGAACCGATGAAGGAGCAAAACCAAATGAACGAAGACTACGCCAAGGCGGGGATGCAGGAGGAGCCGGGGCTGGAACAGGTCATCGACCAGCATTCCCACCCCTCCCCCGAGCGGGAAGGAGGAGCGGAAATGAGAGTCTACACTGTAAAACCAAGCAAAGCTTTTGGCGAAAGTATCGAGGACGGAAACGGCAAAAGACTCTTCTCAAACTTATCACGTGACGAGATTGCACTTGCTATCGAACTACTCAAGATACGTGACTCCGCCTCGCCTCCGGGGGATGTGTTGAGGAGGACATTCGTAGAGGGGGCTAACTTTGCGTCTGCCAAGTATGAGGAGCACGGGCAATTTCCTCCCAAGCCTCTGTGTCTTCCCAATTGGGAGGAAATTGTCCGTTGGGCAGACATAGAGGCACAGAAGCGCTACCCCGAAGCTGCCCTCCGGGGCGTGCCGCAGAGAAGCGGGGAGGTGAAGCCGTGAGCGAACAGGGATGGTTGATTGAACTTCCTACAACAGTTGGCAGAGATCCTTATTGGTCTCATCTTGATCGATCATCGCCAGAATGGTTATCGGCTGAACGTGGCTTCTTTCACTGGTCGTATGATAGTCGCGAAGCGATGCGATTTGCTCGCAAGAAAGACGCCGAAGATTCTTGCGCTGCTACGCCCGTCCTAACTATAAGGCAGTTCAGCCACAAGCAGGTATCCACGACAAAATGGAGGCCATAGTTACCGAACACGGATGGTCTGATATGGAGGAGCCCGCCGCGTCCGAACCTCCCGTCGAGGGGCAGGCTAGTGAATATCTGGCTGGCCATAAAGGGTCTTGCAGATTGAGACATTGGGACCGGAACACGCCATGTGTCTGTGATTGCAGCTTCGATCCCCCACCCGCGCCAGCGTCCACGCCCGCTGCGCCCGAGCCTCTATGCGTGATTTGCAACAAGCCTGAGACCGACGATGCACACAACCAAGATGGTCACAATTTCCAATCGCCCGCCCCTGCCGCGACGCAACGGTGGAGGTGCAAGGGGTGTGGGGAAGACATTCCTGAAGCGCGGGTAAGCGAACCCTCAACGCTACTGAATCGCTACCACAATGTAGGGAATGCACTTGAAGAATGGTGGTGTGGTCCCGTGGTACCCGAGACCCCGGGCAAGGAGGGGGAAGCGCGCCCCGCCGGCGGCACCGAAGCCCTGCAGGGATGACGTCACAGCTGGGCGAGCAATAAGGGGAGGGGAGCGTGGGGCGAAAACTGGGAGCAATCGGTTGGAATATCGGGAATACCTAAAGACGCTGCACTGGCAATCGATGCGTGCATGGGCAATTGAACGAGCTGGAGGGCATTGCCAGATTTGCTGTTCACGGAAACTCTTGGAAACCCATCATAATAACTATGACCATCTCGGCGCCGAATGGCCCGAGGACCTCTGCGTCCTGTGCAATGAATGCCACGAATTATTTTCGGATCGCTTTCCACCCGAACCTGCCGGGGATGTAGCAATTTTAAGGGCAATTTCGAATTTGGCAAACGACGACACTTTGTCGCGGCTCGAAGCAGTGAGCCAAAGAATGCGGGCCGCCCGCGCGGAGAAAGCAAGATGAGGGAATTCCCTCCGCTTCCACACGATCCCATTCAATCCGAATTCGATCAGCAAGCAAAAAGTTGCGATGAGTGGAAGAAATTCTTTGCCAGAAAAATTCCTTTGGGTGAACGCATGATCGAATTCTGCCGGGACCTCATTTACTTCGCGGCGTCTGATCTTGCCTACATGGACCACGATGTTATCCCGCGGCCGGAGATCGCGGTTGTCCGCTCGATCGAATATGTGGCCGACCGGTTGGATAGTGACGGCGACTTGTTGTATGCGCTCTGGCTTCAGCGAAGGCATTTCGACGGGACCCGTGAGTGTCGATGGATGCTTCAGCACAATTCCCTGAACCGCATGAGAGAGGAGCAGAAGAGTGGACAGCGTTGAACGTGCGGTAGCTCTCGCGAAACTGGCAGGAGACAAACTCGACGGGAAGGAGCCTGAGAAAATAGATGCACTCCTGGGCAAAGCGCGGGGCCTGGGGAACATCGCGCTGGCCGAATATCCTGCGATAGATTGGACGGTCACGAATCTTCTGCCGACAGGCTTTACTATTTTCTCTGGCGGCTCAAAACTGGGGAAGACTTGGCTCTGCCTGCAACTCGCTTCCGCTGTCTCTCTCGGCATGGATTTTCTTGGCAATGCTGATTATCCATGCAAGAAGGGCGACGTTCTTTTGCTCGCACTTCAGATATCCGATCGCGTGCTTCACAACCGCATGGAGGTAGCGGGGATTCTTGGAGATGATAGGTGCAGCGTGTTACATGCTTTCCCGCGCGGGGATGAAGCGCTCTCTACCGTGCGCCGCTGGAAGGAGATGCACCCGGGCACACGGCTGGTGATCATCGACATGCTCGAACAGGTCCGCGACCGGGATCCAGAACATGAGAATACCTACTCAGTGAATGTACAGGAGATCTCCAAGTGGGCCCAGCTCGCCGACGAATTGAAGACCACAATCATGGGCACCACGCACGACAGGAAAGCTGTAGCGTCGGGTGATTTCGTCCATGACATCATGGGGAGTGTCGGCTCAGTGGGCAGCGCGTCTACACTTTGGAGCCTGAAGAGGGCCAGGGGGAAGGGATACGCAACGCTTTTTGCGTCAGGTTGGGAGATAATCGATCAGGAATTGCCTCTCGAATTCGACAAAATGACCGCCTGGCGTTTGTGCGAAGGCACAGTCGAGACTAACAAACTAACAAGAGAGAGAGGGGAGATACTCGATCTGCTCAATGAGCAGGATGAGCCAATAGGGCCGCGTGATATCGCAGATGCCCTAGGCAAGGCTGCGGGGCAGGTCAGATGGCTGCTTTCCATGCTCAAAAAAGAGGGATATGTCCAAAATCCCTCCCGTGGCCTCTATATCATTACAAACAAACAAACAAACAAACATGCAAACAACACTAACATACTAACAAAGAGCGCGCAAACGCCATCGCGCGAGGGTGATTGTTTGTTTGTTAGTGATGTTAGTGAGGGGTCTGGCGAACCCCCTAAAGCCTCGGAGAGCGACAAAGGTAGACAAGCCGATCCTCCCGACACCTTCGACGACAGCTTCCCCGAGGCGAGCTCGTGAGGGTGCAACGGCGAGTCGCGCACTGGTCCTCCGCGTCATTGCTGCCGAGTGAGGCCGACGTTGAGCGCGATATCCTGACGTACTTGGCGTACAAGCACTACTGGTTCCTGCAGACGCATAGCGGGAAGAAGCGGCCAGTGAAGAAGGGCGCACTCGATATCGTATTTGGCAAGGGCGCCGTCTGGGGATGCATCGAGACGAAAGGAGAGGATGGCATGCTGTCGGATGCACAACTCGAAGAGATGGAACGCGTACAGCGGGCGAAGGGAATTGTGATTGTGGCGCGGTCGCTTCAGGATGTTGTGGATGCTTTGCAAGGAGGAGAAACTTGAAAAGACTTGATCTTATTGGCAAGATATTCGGAAGGCTTCGCGTCACAACAGCGATGAACAGAAAAGGAGAAGGGTATGAAGACGTGTGGTAATTGTTATTTCTGGAAGCCCGAGACGGCAGGCGTTGATGCCGGCAATTGCATGGTGGATCCTCCGAAGATCTACCCGCTGCCGAAGCAGGACAGGACGATTGTCCTGCAGAACATGTACCCGACGACGACGCGGGATGACTATTGTCACTGGCACCAGAGGCGCTCTTTGCTTGCGCGCTTCCGCTTATGGTTGGCCGAACGCCGGCGGATCATTCCGTACGTGGAACCGATTGAGGTAGGTGCAGCGCCGGGCATCCAGATCGTGAGCAAGCTCCCGAAGATATGATCGACAACTCGAAGGCGCGCGGGCTCCAGGAGATCTACAAGGCGCGTGGCAATGGCGCACTCAATGCTCTTGCTGTTGAATGCGAGGGGATCGCCTTTATCATCGTCAAAGCGCAATGCCGAAAATACGGATTGCGCTTTGAGCGGGAGAAAGTCCTAGAGTTCGCGCACGATGCCGCGGCGCAATTCATCTCGCAATATCTGAAGCATGCGGATTACAACGTGCGCTCGTTCTCAGCCCGCATCCGCCGAGACGTGCTCAACGTGATGTTCGGTCGCAAGCGAAACAAACAGAACGCTTTCGAAGATGGGTTGGTACAGATGCTTTCGCCTTATTCGAGGACCCAGATTATAGACGGTCAAATGCTACAGCAACATATGAACTCCTCAACTGCCCTCGACGAGCTCATTGCCGACCATCCGCAAGGCATGAAGATCGCGGCGGATCTTGCCCGCTCGAAGTCCTATTCGCAGGCGATCAGGAGGATAGCGATCTATGTCGGACGCGAATGGATCTATGAGCATGCCGAGAAAATGCATCACGTATGGAAAACGTTCAGGTGGAAGCCGAAGACGAAGGGTGGCATTCGTCGAACAGGAGTTGGACGACTATGCCCTGGCCTTCTGTGCAGCGAACCAGCAGAGCTACAGCAGCCTGATCAACGATCTAATAAGATACCTCAGAGACGAAATCGGAAAGGAGGAGGAACATGACTGAAGACAACAAAGAGATCAATCATCTGAACATCGACGCCATTATTCAGGACATCGCATCGAGGCGGACCCGCATTCTGGAGGACTTCGCCCGCGCGTATCTCGCGGAGTTCTCCGGACTCATGCCAAGCCAAATTGAGTTTTGCTTTCAGAATGATTACGAGAACGGCATAGAAAAGGTGTGGATAAGAAAGCTGCCGGACGATAAGGGCTCTGGCATATGAACGGAGCCGCACTGAACTTCACGCGCCGCGATTTCAGGCATGCCCGCCAGCGTATCGGCGCCGAGAAGTTGCAGGCGCGAATACTGCGGGAGATGGCGCGCGAGATGCCTCCGACGCAGGCGATAGTGTTTATGTCCTATTTCCACCAATTCCCGGAGTTCGCGCATGGCAATGACAATTACTTCAAGCCGGCCTGGGCGCGCACGTGTGGCCAGCTTCAGATCAGGCGCCGGGCATTCTGGAAGATGACGCGCGCACTGATAGATCTGGGCTTCCTGGAACGCCGCTGGTGTGGGCTCCTTCGCGGGTGGTGGGAATATCGGATCGTGTTCGAGAAGCTGGAAAAGTACAGAGTAGATCCGCGCAAAGGCACTACATAAAGCGTGAACGATCAGGAACGCCACGAGCAACGCTTAGCGAATATTGAAAAACATAAATGGCAAAAGGGAGGTCCCTCTCCCAACCCAGGCGGACGAACTGCAGGCTTCCTGCATTTCTCTGCAAAGCTCATGGCTCAAATGCTTGACGCCCGAGTTGATGAGAATGGGAAACCGGTCCACAAGGATGATCCGAATTATCACTTAGCAACGCCTTTTCCTGTGGCTGCCTTGAGTCTCTATATGGAGCGAGTTCTCTCAAAAAGTGCTAGGCAAAGCGAAACTCTATTTGATTTCGTTGATCGCTTATTGCCACATCTTGATAAAGTTGATGGCATTCTCATGCATCAGCGCGAGCACGACATAAAATACCTGACTTACCTAGTCTATAAATATTGCTTTGATGAACAACAGCAGGTCCTACTTACGAAGAAACCGCTGATCGTGATGATTTGCGGACGTCGCGCTGGAAAGACCATTGCCATAGCCGCACTTCTCATTCTGGTGGCTATCAGCCATGAGAGGGGCGATGTCATTTATCTTGGACGGACTGCGAAGTCAGCATATGATATTGTCTGGAAATCCCTGATCGATATTCTGGATTATCTTGGAATCCCATTCATGCCGCACATAGCTGATCAGCGCATCGAATTCAACACAGGCGTCAACATCTACGTCAAAGGCACGAACACAAAAGAGGACATCGAGAACATTAGAGGCAAGGGCTTTCGGCTAGCAGTAAAGGACGAATGCCAGGGCGACAGCCATTCAAAGCTGAAGATGCTCGTCGAGGAAGTTCTCGGTCCCACCCTGAAGGACTACGAGGATTCAAGGATTGCGCTGCTCGGTACCCCGCCGCGGATCCAGGGGAGCTACTTCGAGGAGAAGTACCTCGAAATAAATCCCTTGATCGCGCGATGCAACTGGAATCTCTCAGTCAACCCGCATATTCCAAATCACGAAAAGATCCTGGCAAAGATTCTCGCGGATGAATTCGGAGGCAATGAGAACGATACCGTCTACCAGCGGGAGTATTTGGGCCGGGTGGGAGCTTATGATACTGAGGCCCTCATTCTCCGCTTCACGGATGCCAATCACTACACGGACGCACAACTCGCCGAGTGGATCAACTCGCAGCCGCCCTCGGATATCTTCCTGTCCGGCGGAATCGATTATGGCTTCGATGATTTTGATTCCTGCACGATCACGCTCGCCTCAGAGCGGAAGCCGGGCCGGTACAATATCTACGAGTACAAGGGCAACAGGACCGGCACGAGCGATTTCGTGAACCGGATGAAGCTCGGGATTACGCAGACGGCCTCCAATCCGATCCTGGCGAAGATCAACAAGAACTTCACCTGGTTCTGCGATACCGAGGGGCTGGGGAAGAAAATCACGTACGATCTTGCCTCGCAATTCGGAATAACCGTAGCGCCAGCATATCAGGGTCAGCAAGATCTCTTGCTGGAGATGTTACAGGATGAGGTAAAGAATGGCTGGTATAAGACGCGAGCTCCTCAGACCATAGCTGGCAAGTTGATCATCTCGGAGATAGAGCAGGAAGCGAAGTATATGGTGTTCGCGCGAAACGAAGAGTTGCCCGGCCAACCGCTTACTCGCCGGATCGATGATGATGTCTATCATCCCGAGATCTTGAAAAGCGTGTTATACTCGCTCAGATATATTTGGCTAAGGAGTAAGGCGAAGCTGGGAAATACGAAGTGATGACAATTAAGCCCAAGAAATGGTGGTGGCGCTTTTCTCCGCATAAGCGTAAGATCGTAAAAGCAGCCGAGTTCTATCTCAATCAAGAAGAGATTCAAGCTGCTATCAGGCTCGAAATCGTAAACAAATTGATGAACAGATGAATCGCATGGACTTCAACGAGATCAGAGCCAAGGCACGCGCCACTCAGAATATTTACAAAACGATCCGCATTCTCTATCCTTGGGCAGAATTTCGCGAAGGATACATATTGCGAAAGTCAGTGATATTCATTTTACGGCAATGCTGGATAGAAGTAGGCTACTGCTAATCTTCGGGAAAGTCCCATAGAATCGCACTACATAATGCGTGGCAACCTTCATCGACGCATGGAAGCTCATTCATGATGAACTAAAGGCCCGGCGCGAAACAGAGAAGAAGCGCAAGGCTTTCGGGAAGCTCACCGGGAAAACCCTTGACATGCAGATGCTCGAATCTATCGCGCAAGAGGCCGCGAAGCTGCGCCCGGGATTCTATACGCGCGTGACGATTGAAGGAGCCGTGATCGAGATGGGCGTCAAAGAAGGCGCGAAGCCTGCACCGCGCCAGGCTGACGAGACATTCTGATGATTCATGTTTGCGATCAATTCTGTTCCTGCCCTCTTTGCGGTGCACATCTACAATCCGCGCCGAGTGAACGAATTGATGATACGCGGTGGCGTTCATTCATGGTCTGTCCACAGGGACATTTTAAGAAGCCCACTTCGATAACGACGATGTGTAGGACTTCCTAATGCCCGAAGAAAAGAAGCTCAGCGAAATAGAGAAACCCGATCTTGTTCATCATTACAAAACTGATGAGCGAGATATCATAGCCGACGCTCTTCAGCTTGAGAAATGGCTCATGCGCCGGGATATGAAATATCTGCGTAATCTGAATCGCTACAACAACAATGGGCAGCGCGTCGAACAGATCTATGATCTCTACAACAACCCTGTCAGCTATTACTTCCAGGCCTCTGATGACAATCGCATCCCGTGGCCCATCGAAAATGTGATCAAGAGCTGCATCGATACAAAAGTCTCGAAGATGAGTCAGGTAAAGGTGCGGCCGTTCTTCAATCCGGTCAATGGATTGTGGAAGACCCGCAAATGCTGCCGTGTTGCCCAACAGTGGGCGGATGAATGGTACCAGCGCGAAGGCATCTATAAGTCCGGGAATATGGCCTATCGCGATGCCCAGATATTCGACGTTGGCCATGTGTGGGTCAACGAAGTTACGCGGCAACCCGTGCGTATCATGCCGTGGGAATATTATGTGGATCCCGCAGAGGAAACATTCAAGAAGCATAGCCGGTGCATGGTGAAGTTCCGGCAATATCCTTTCTTCGCCTTGAAAGACATCCTGAAATCCGGCGGGCGCGCAGAAGGCGCTTATAAGAAAAATCCGTTCTATCGCGCACAGGATTACCGTATCTATTACCATCTGGCGGAAGGGAAGCGTTATGACATTGTGGATGGCGAAGTCCAGAAAATCAGCACGATCAAGTTCAAGAAGCCTCCGGTTGCCACGATCCATTATTGCCCGCCGGTCAAAGGCATTTGGACTCCTTCCCTTGTCGATGACCTGATCACTCTCCAGAAAGAGCTCGACCTCGTAAACGAAAAGATACACGACGCCGAGGAGAATACACCGGCCAACCTGATCCTCGTTCCTACTATGAGCAGCGGCGGCATTAAGGCATCAATCATCGACGGTGGGAAAGCCGCGATGATGTACGAATACGAACCTGCTCCCGGGTCTACCGCTCCTGCAACGTGGGTGACGCCGGCATCGGTGAATCCACAGCTCCTCACTAGGCGGGAAAAGATCATCGAGAGCATGTACAACATCTCCGGTGTCTCGCAGCTCTCCGCGCAATCGAAAAAGCCCAGCGGGATCAATAGCGGCGTCATGCTGGATACGCTCGAAGATGTGGAAAGCGAACGCTTCAACTTCGAGCTGCAGAACTTCGAAGGCTTCTGCATGACGATCAGCGAGATCGCCATTGACGTCTTCGATGAGGATGCCGATATCCTGCCAAAACGCAAGCAGCGGCCGACCGTCACTTGGAAAGAAATCAAGGCAGAGCGGGACTTCTTCTCGATTCAATTCTCCCCCGCCTCTGCACTTTCCAATACCCCGAAAGTGAAAATGGAGCAGGTCGAGAAGCTCCAGAAGATGGGTCTGATTGGACCCGAATGGGCCGCCGAGATGCTGCAATTTCCGGACCTTGAACGTTCCTACGGTATCGCCACGGCCAACCGGGACGATATCGAGATGATCACCGAGCGCGCTGCAGAATATAGGGAGTTTGATTTCTATGACGTGGTGAATGTAGGCGATCTCTACAAAAACGTTATGAACGAAATCATGCGCCTAGACGCGGATGAGGAGAATGAATCGATCCTCGATAACCTCATTGCGTTCTTAAAAGTCATCAAGAGCAAGATGGACGCGCTGAGGCTCGCGGCTACTCCAGCTCCACCGCCCCCGGGGCCTCCCGCAGCAGCTCCTCCAGTTGCATTGGGCCAACCTCCAAATCCTCCGAGCCCGCAAGTACCGAATGCTCTTGCCGGAGGAAATGGAAATACAGCGGCAGCTATGCAGCAGGCTCCCGCATGAGAAATTTCTCTCAAAATCGCACTACATATCAGGAGTAGAGCAAATGAGTGGTCAGCAACTTCCCAGCGCAGAAGAGCAGATCCCATCAGTCGAGGAGATTTTCCAGTCTCTCGAAGGCCATCCGCCCGAAGAGCAGGTCCCTGCCCTGGCCGCGATCATGCAGGCCATGCTCGGCCAGATGAGCGAGATGGAGAAGCGCCAGGAGGAGTATTGCCAGCGCGTGGATGATCTCTACAAGGAGATCTATGACCCGCTGAAAAAGGGGTACCAAGAGAAAGTTCGCGGTCAGGGACTCGAATCCCTGAAGGGGAAATACGGATCTCTATTCGATCCCATTCTTGAACCGCTGAAGGGCTTCGGGATCGAGGATCCCTATTCGACCCTCTATGACATGCTGGAGCAAATGAAAAAGGATGGCACCTATAATGAGGCCGACGAAGGGAAATACATCGGCGATCAGCATGCGGATGCTATGAAGCACATCACTGCTGTCCGCGGGACGCCGCCGGCTGAAGAAGTGGCCGAGACGCCGGCTCCCGAGGCCGAAGTCGAAGCCGAAATCAAGAAAGAGGAAAAGCCGGCAGAGAAGAAGCCGGAAGAAAAACCGAAATCCCTCGCCCAGAAAAAGAGATCCATGAGGGACGGATACTAATGCACCCCATAATTCAGGCCATCCAGGATGCGCTCAAGCCGAAGGTTATAGAAGTTCCCCCGCCGGCCCCATGGCCTCAGCCAGCAGAGGAACCGCGTGCCGAGGAGCTGACTGATCTTCAGTCTGAGATCGAAGAGCATTCCGACGAAGAAGAGAAATCCGAAAACATCGACTTTTGAAAATCGCACTACATAGGGCAGAGGAGAAAACAGACCATGCCCGTATCGAGTGCACAACTTCTTGCAACCTTCAAGACGTATTACACGCCGGACCAGATGGAGAATCTCCTCTGGCGCAACAGCCCCGCGGTGAAACGGATCAAGAAGGTCCGGGTGAGCGGTGCGAACTACGTCTTCCCGATGGTCACCGGCCGCGGTGGTGCGGTCTCTGGAAGCGGCGCAGTGGCCGTTGCCAAATCCGCAACTACCTCGCGCACGAACGCGATGACCGTCGATCATGGAAACCTCTTCAGCGCCTTCCAGCTCACTGATAAAGAGGCCCGGGCATCTGTGGACGACAAAGGCGCCTTCGAGCCCGTGGGGGTCACCAAGCTCTTCACGACCTCGGATGCGCTTCGAAAGACGATTGCTGCCGCCTTCTACGGATCCGGCTTTGGAGAGGTGGGCCGTGTCCAGGGCGCGGTGATCGCCGGAGCAAACCAAGTCATCGTCGACAGTGCCACCGTGGCGAAGATCGACGTGGACACGGATTTCGTCGTCACCACGGGCCCGGCCATCGGAAATGATCTTCCCTCTGATGCCCTGATCGGAGGCGGAACAGGAACGGTCTATACCGTGCAGCAGGTGGATGGTGATGGAAGTGGAAACTACACCGTCACTTTCACGCCGGTCGCGCCTGCCGCGGGATTCGTCGATCAATCCTGGATCTGCCTGAACGGCTTCCGCGATGCGACGACCCTTGCGGCCATCGGCCCGCAAGGCCTCGGTGGAGCGCTTCCCTCCTTCGCCAACAGAACAGGCGCCAACTGGGCTACCTACATCGCTATCGCTTTCCAGGGGCTCGTGCGGAACGTCTTCACGAACAGGCTTGCCGGTGGATTCGTGCTGCAGAACACGGCAGGCGGGGAGACCAAGACGCAGGCTGTCACTCGCGCCGTGCAACTTGCACGATTCCAAGGAGGCGAGAGTGACCTGATCATCCTGAATGACAAGAACTTCAACGAAATCCTTATCGAGCTCAACAGCTCGACGCTTCTCTGGAAGGATCTTCAGGGCGGAGCTCCGAAGAATGAAGTGGCTCTCGGCATCGATAGTATGTCTTACATGTTCAGCACGAGCTGGGTGAAGACGGCCATCGATGATCCCTACTGCCCGTACAACACTTTCTATGTCCTGGAAGAGCGGACGATCAAATGGATCGGGCTCACGGACATGGAGCGGGCCACGCAGGACAGCATCTCCGACAATCAGCCTGGAGCGCCCCCGGTCACGAAAGACGGAGAAGTGCCGACTGATCGTTATGGGCTGAACATCGATGACATCCTCACACTGAACCCGTCCGCAGTCGGCCAGGACGGCGCGGGAATCCAGGGACTCCTTTCGATCTTCGGGGCCTTCGTCGTACAGAATCCCGCACATTGCGTAGTCGGCCGCTTTGTTTAAAATAATACCAGCTTGACAATAAGGCACCTTTTGGAGTAATCTAGACTCTAAGAGGTGCCACATGTTACTCTATAAAAAGATTACAGTATCTCATCCCCTGACAGGGGAAAAATTGAATGTTCAAGAACATGTGATGATATGGCTTTTGAAAGAGGGTCTCTGGCAAAAAGGCATTGTAGCGCTAGAAAATGGATTCGATGTTCATCATAAAGATTTCAATCACAAAAATAATGATCCATCAAATCTCATAAAGCTCAGTCGTGCTGAACACCGCAAATTACATTGGGAAAAAGATGATGCTTATCGAATGAAAGCTCTTGAGATTCTCAAAAAGGGAAGAGAATCAAGAGATCCTCAAGAAAGATTGGCATCGATTAAAAAAGCAAAGACCATGGCTGTAGAGAAGATGCTCCGCGATGGTCCTTCACCAGCACAGCTTGAAGGATTGAAAAAAGCACGGGCTGCAAGGATATTTCGGAATGGCCCTCTGAAGGAATTGACGAGCGAAGAAATAGCGGAGATCAAGCGCCTATATCCAAAGGCAAAGGGAAAGTACAATCAAGCTAAGGCTCTCCGGGAACGTTTTGGAATATCGAGAGGCCGATTGTCAAGAATCGCTGGTTGTTGACGATTTCTTTCCTGGCATCAGGTAACGAATAATTCCTAAGACAATCGTGGGCGCGATTCCAACAATGGCCCATGTCAACAGGAAGTTATTCCAATCTCTTTCTGTTGCAGGAATCAGTTCAGGCTTTATCCGATCTGAAAGAAACTCCACGGTATGAGCGGGTATCGGACGGGAATCATACCAACAAAGAGCGAACGATCCTATCAACCAGAGCCACATGAGAATCTTGATTACCCTTCGCAACTTTATCCAGAACATGTTTTGCCTCCTCATTGAAGTCTATCGCAAATAGGCACACTTCGCAATCTGCAATTGTGTGCACACAATAGATTTCCGCACTACATCTCTTGATGAACGTATCAGCAATGGTCACATGGGCCAGATCCCTGGCGAATCTGTCCACTTCAAAGGCGATCAGCCAAGACGATGAAGACAAATCCTTCAACGCGAGCTGGAAGGATCTCTATGCGCGTATCCTGGAATCGGATGACGACTACTTCACAAAGACGGTCCAAATCGCGCTCACCACACCGATGCTTGTCGGGACATTCGAATGGCTCGTTCCGATGCCTTCGGACTTCTACCAGCTCCGCACCGCGGAGTACCAGGATGGGACGACGAACGGCCAGTGGATCCCCCTGGAGAAGTTCCCGCTTTCCTCCCGGACAGATCAGGGAATTGCGGATCCCGGCTACCGGATGGACAACTCGAACCTCTGGATCAAGGGCCAGGGCATCAGCACCATCCGGATCAAGTACTATCCACCGCCGGCGCAACTCACGCATCCCCAGCCCGATCTCCAATATGGAACGAGCTATGCCCCGAATGCCTTTCCCCTCATCACTTCCCCAGCGTATGCAGCGTGGAAGAACACGGGTCTCTACATCTACAGCGCGCAGAACATCGTTGAAGAATCGATTGACAGCAATTCCGTTGTAACTCCCGTGACGCTCTATGCCGTGGGAGCGAACGTCTCCAACCTGGTCTACTACAAGGGCTATCTCTATTGGCTTCAGGCGGGGAGCATCAAGCGGGCGCCCACCGATCTTGTCACGCCATTCCTAGTCGGAGTTGTGACGACACCTATTGGAACCGGGACTGTGACCAGCTTCAGCGTGTTCATGAATAAGCTCTACTACACAGATGCGGGATCGATGAAAAGCGCGAATCTCGACGGAACGGGATCCGCGCTCCTCCTTGCTGCGGCAGGATCATGGCTCTCGCTTGCCGGCGGAATCGTTTTCTACATCGATGGCGCAGCGAACCTAAAAGCGATAGGAGGCGGAACGCTTATCATCGGGACCGCCGCAGCTTGCACAAGCGATGGAACGAATCTCTACATGCTGGACACATTGAATCAGCTCCATCTCCTCACATTGAGCGGGTCAGCCCTCGGCTCTGATACGATCATCCGGACAGATGTTTTGACCATTGGTCCATGGGCCGGAAGCCGGACGCCTTGTCTCACCGGTGAGGCGCAGACATTGATTGCCGATGATTCGACGGTCGACAGCAATATTACCTATCCTGCGAATGTTGTCCTGGAGATCATGAGCTATCAGGCGGCCATTGATTTCAGAACGAAGATCGGAGGGGAATTTGATTTCGGTCCCCTTTTCGCGAGGCTTGGCCATCCAACAGGAGCGAATGGAAAGGCGACGGGCCTCTGGGCGCGATTCGAGAGCTCGGTCCGGCGCGATAGCTACAAAGCCGTGCGCGTAAGCAACAGCCGGCGCGTGGCGGGGAATTGGTAAATGGCTCGTAGCGCGAAACTCAATCTTCAGCGTTCAATCCGCACGGACACACCAACCGGGGCGGATCTCTTCCAGATCGGCGACGATAATGCCAAGCATCTGCAAAATACCGGCATGGAGCGCAATGGCGGCCTCACTCCGATCTATGAAAAGGAAACGACTTTCCCGACTGCCGGCGTTTCCACGATTATTGCTAAAGATGGAACGGTCGTGCAGGTGGACGCATCGAATAATGTCCGCTTGAATGATCGAGTGATAGGAAATGTGGGACCGCTGGCAATAAAGAATCGAGGAGTACTCTCTGGATATCTTGATGCGGCATGGACAGCAGATGAAAC
>Ga0187861_10002178_pt1 | contig 18673 bp, 31 predicted proteins | sample June2016WEW_10_1_3_FD_132986 | JGI IMG/M metagenome (GOLD analysis project Ga0187861, IMG submission 132986) | Peatland microbial communities from SPRUCE experiment site at the Marcell Experimental Forest, Minnesota, USA - June2016WEW_10_100 | ecosystem: Environmental > Terrestrial > Soil >...
GCAAGGGAGGGATAGTACTGTGAGCATGATGGCATTCAAAGCCGATATTGACGAAGAAACCGAGATCGATACTTACCGGAAGGCCCGCCATTTCAAAGATCGGCCCTCTTTTCTGAGGTTCGCTGTTTTTGCCTATATTCGCCAGAATAAACCCGGAGGGCATAGGACGGTAAATAATGTGAAATCAAATAACGAGGCAGGGCGGGGCGGCCCGCCCCTCGCCACGACAAGTTCTGAAGGCCAGTCGTGATGGGGAAACGCTTCCGCGACACTGAGATATGGGGAAAGGAATGGTTTGTCGGGCTGACATGCGCCGAGCGGTGCGCTATCGACTATATTCTGTGCCGCTGTGACACCGTAGGAGTTTGGCCCCCCGCTTTTTCTGTGGCAGAACGACTGATAGGTGAGAAGATTGATTGGGAGGCGTTACCTAATAAAACCAACGGAAACATCAAGGTATTGGGTAACGGCAAATGGTACGTTACCGACTTCATAACCTTTCAGTACGGAAAGTTAAGAGAGAGTTGTGCTCCTCATCGCTCTTATCTTTCCCTTCTGGAAAAACATGGGTTATTGGAAGGGTACTGCAAGGGTAGTCATACCCTTAAAGAAAAGGAAATAGAAAAGGAAAAGGAAAAGGAAATAGAAAAGGAAAAAGAGCAAGGGTATCAATACCCTTCGGGAAGGATAGAATACCTTTTCGATACTGGCATTTTCAGGAACATAAGTGATGAACAGGTTGAGTCGTGGGCTGCTGCTTATCCAGCCTTAGATATTGAGACAGAACTTGCAAAAGCATCAGCATGGTTAAGAGCTAATCCCAATAAGAAAAAGCAGAACTATCACCGATTTCTAGTCAACTGGTTCTCGCGGGCGCAGGAGAGGGGAGGGGATAAGAAGTATGCCAGAAAATAAGTGCCCTGATTGCTTGAGCACGAATATCGAGGTACGAGGCGATTATATCAATTGTTCGCTGTGTGGATTGCGTGGTGACAGAAAATATATGAAGTTCTGCGAGCGTGTTCCTGTTTTTCAGACGGTAAAGGATGATTTGGTCTATTCCGTCAAAGAACAGCTCTACAAATATCGGGACACGTTTTATACGCTAGCAGGATTCTCTCCGGGATGCGGCCGTGTGGTGAGAGGAAGTTACTGCCCAAGTTGTTTGGCATATATGCCGGAGAAAACGGAATCAAAAGTGAAAAGAGGAAAAGTCACAGTCCGGGAAAGAGAAGAGAGTGTATCCGGTGCGTGACCTCTGCGGGAAGGTGTGTGAGCGTGACAAAGTACAGTCACTGGACGTGCTTGGAGCATGGGAGAAGGGAGACGGTGTCATGAGTCAATCAAAAACCAATAAACTCTGGGTAGACTTTATGAAAGCGGGGAAAGAGATAGGTTTCCACGTGGTGGATATCTATTGCCCTAAACATATCGTCAAGGGTGTCCTGTTTGCTTTTACAGGGCGGGATTTTAAAAACTTTTGGCGTTCTCGTAAGGCAGACCCCAATCACAAACCAACGCTTAAAATCCCGGCGCATGGCAGGAGAGATGTATCGTGACTCTTTGTCCGCTTGGTTTCGCTGAGGCTAAAGCTTTTGTTGTTGGCCATCACCGGCACCATCAGCCGCCGCAAGGACATAAGTTTTCGATAGGAGCGATGGAGGGTGACAAACTTGTGGGTGTAGTGATTGTTGGCCGTCCTGTGGCACGGGGATTCGATAACGGATGGACCGCAGAGATTACCCGCTGTTGTACAGACGGGACAAAGAATGCGGCCTCGATGCTCTATGCAGCTGCGTGGCGGGCGGCGCGGTCCATGGGATACAGAAGGCTTGTCACTTACACACTCATCGAAGAACAGGGGACAAGTTTGCGCGCGGCGGGGATGAGAGAAGTGGGGAAAACCAAGGGCGGAAGTTGGGATTGTCCGGCAAGGCCGCGAACAGACAAAGCACCGGTTGGACAGAAAACGCTATGGGAGATTGTTGGCAGGAGAGAGAAGGTGATGGGATGAACTGGATAAGTGACGACATCAATGCTCTTTTTGCTCTGTATCTTCACAAGCTGGAACAAGTAGAACCGCTTGTAGTGTTCAAGTTGACCCTGCTTGCGGGATGCTTGATAGCGCTCATTGTGGGCTTTTGGGGGGGCATGGCACCGCTGATTGTAGCGTGGACAGAAGAGTGGATAAGGAGAAAAGAGAAAGAGAAAGAGAAAAAGGGGGTAAGCCATGAAAAGCGTTGATTGGTTGAAAATCCCCGGCTACGGTCAACGTGGCGTTGATATCCTCGCTGACCTCGCCGCTGTGGAATCCGAGCGTGTGAAGGGCGCCGCTAATCTATTGCATGAGTTCATCCGGGCCGAGACCGCCGAAGCGCTTAAAGTCGCCCTCCTCGGGCTACAGGGACAGGGGAAGGCTGGCGGGTTGCGGTGCATGAGATGCCGCGAGTTGCTGACGTGGGGACTCTGTAGGGATTGTTCCGACGACAAGGCAAATACCACGGTGCGTCTCAGGCTGGAAGAATACAAGAGTACATTCCCGAAGGCGCAGAGGGCGGAGGGGCTGCGGGGAGCGTTCGTGGCTTGCGTGCGGTGGATTGCCTCACATAAATCAACAGGGGGGACATGGTTCCCACTGATTGAAGAAGCAGAGGCTGAGGCGAAGCGTCTCTATCCCGAGGCCGAAGCGAAAGCCGCCGCCCCCACCGAGAAGGAAAATACAAATGGGTAAACATAACCTATGTTGGGCCTGCTCTGGGGAAATAGTATGGTCAGACGCCGACTTTGACCGTTGGTGGTCAGAGAAGAAAGGCAATCTGTATGAGCGCAGTTTCGAAGATGCTGAAGCGGAGCGCGCCCTGGCCTCTGCGCCAAGCGAGAGGGTGCAGGAAGCAATTCGTGGCCGCATGCGCCTCTACGATTCCCAAATCGATCCCGACTGCATAGGGACTGGCTATGGCGTCGAAGATATCATCACCATGTCAGAGCTGGAGCAACTTGTTGGATTCGTTCGCCAGTCCCCCGAACCCCCGAACGAGACGGGGCTGCGGGAGGCGCTGGAGCAGCTGGCGAAGGAACTTGAAAGCAGGCGTGCGAAGGACGGGTCTCCCTACGAGTGCGGCCTACAAAATCAGGCACAACGACTTGCCGTGAAGCTCCGCGCGATCATTGCCGCCGGAGAAGGAGAAGAACGATGAGTGATGGTGTAACTACGAAATCATGTGAGAATTGTCAGAGGATATTTCCTAAGGGCTGGTGGCAGTCGGAACGGCAGGACGCAGTGAAAGGCAACGCTCCATTCGAGACATTTCGTTATTGCCCGTTTTGCGGCAAATCCCTGGCCACTCCCGCCGCGCCGCTAGCGCCGGTGCTAAGTGAGAACGAACAAATCGCAAACGAGCACGGGATCGACCTTCCAACGCTTGCTGATCCCCCCGCGCCGCCAGTGGGGAAGCGGTGTACGGAATGCGGACTATACAATCCGGTTACGCACGAATTAAGAGATAGGGCAGGGCTATGGCATTGGGATGAAGGGAAGGGGAGATGGAAAAGAGATTATTGGTGCGGTCCCGTCGTCGCCCAGGAGGACAAGCCGTGACTAAGACAGAAAAGGCGATCATTAAGGCGGCGTATGCATGGTGGGAGGAACGGTATTGGGAGGTGGCCAAACATTGGGGCCGACCCGGGGCAATTTTTATGACTCGGGATAAATTGATTGGCGCCGTCCTTGCTGACAGACGGAGCAAGCGCAAGGCCGGGGGGAAAGAGTGAGCGGTAAGGGTTCTTACAGGGTAGGGAGGATGAAATGGCGAAAGAACTGATACTCGGCCACGGTTTCAGTAGGCCGCTTTCTCAGGATGAACAGAAGGATCATATCAATGTTCTCATGGGTGGACGGCGAAGTGGGAAACAACTTGCAGAAGTATCGGCCATTCTCAAGGCGGGAGAGGACCGAATACGAAAAGATGAACGAGACAAAATCCTAAAGGAATTGGCCCGTCTCATGGATTGCAGTGAGAGGCAAGCCCAAGCATCGAAAGATGGTAGCCATCAACAGAAAATGTTTGGAGCGGAAGCCTATGTCCTGGAGAGTGTCATCGAAAGAGTAAAGGCATTGTATGAGCAAGTACAGGTCCGGGTTGAACCGCATGAGAACTCCCCCGCGCAGAAGCGGTGTGCATGTGGATATACCGGCACCGGCCAGCATGTGCAGACGACAGGGTGCGGTCCCGTCGTCGCCCAGGAGGACAAGCCGTGACTAAGACAGAAAAGGCGATCATTAAGGCGGCGTATGTACAGGCCAAGGGATGCAAAGAGACAGAGTTGTGCCTCAAGGGGCATTGCGATGAATGCGATACTGTCCGCGCCGTGTTTGCCGACAAGCGGAGTAAGCGCAAGGGAGAGAAGATGTGAGGAACCGAGTACCGATTTTCAAGTTCGACACGATGTATAAACAGATGGCTGAGGCCGCTGGCATTTCCGAAACGAAAGTATGCTGCCGAACATATGGAAAAGAGCAGACCGTAAACGGCGCTCGCTGTATTGCTCACGGCTTGCCAGAATGTCATGACGAGACGATGAGATTGGTAAAAGGTCAGTCCATGCGCGAGCCGGGAGGCGGGGCATGACCTACCATCTCGCCACTAAGGGGAAAAGTTATCGAGATCGTGTCGCATGGTGGAGGGCGCATCCCTGCCCGCGTGGTGAAAATGAAGGGGTACCGGGCCGGTTCATGTGTGAATGCGGACCGGATGAAAGGCGGCGGGACGCACTCAATGATGAGGAAGTGGGGGAGTGGTATCATCAAGCAAGTTACTATGGCGGTCTCAGGCCACTTTGCACACTGATGATTGGGAATTATAATTCAAGGAGAAGAGATGAATAACAACTCTTTTTGTAGCAATTGTCTTTTCTGGAAGCCGCCCGATGCAGGACAACCAAATCCCATGGGGCAGTGTCGTCGCTATTCACCGAAGGCTTTCATGGTGATGGCACAAGCCCCGGGCTCAGGAAGGATAGCCGCGCCCGGTCCGATGCAGACTCAGCAGATACAGCCTATATTTCTTTCAGCGTGGTCCCCAGTGCCCCCCGATGGATGGTGTGGCCAGCACGAGGCTGTGGATTTGTGCGAGAAGCGTCGCAGCCTTCCAGCCGGGTAGATAGGTATGGCCAACAAGCCCCAGCCCGGTCAAGCTATAGGTAAAAGGGACTCTAAGACCTTAAAACGTAACCGCCATATAGATATGGAGCTCCCAGACCGTGCGAAGGAAGCCAAGAATGAAGACCGGGTGGCTGCTGAGATTGCGGCAAAAGGAAATACGCATCCAGGCCGGGGTGGTTATCCAGAGGAGATCAAGCAGACCATTATTGAGCTTCGGCGTGATGGTCTGAATGCCTCCAAAATCTGCCAGATTGAAGGTATGCCGGAAAGACATACGATTTACGTTTGGAGAGATACTGATCCTGATTTCAAGGAACTATGGTACAACTCCTACAACGACGGCGTGCGTGAAAAGGCAGAGGATACTTTGATCCTTGCTGATGACATGCTGAAGGTCAAGGGTCTAGTAAAGCAGCACAGAGTTAATGCAATAGACAAGGTGGTCGGGAGAAGGCTTCAGATAGCCCGGGCCAGACTCAAAGAGTGGGGCCGTCAGGATGAGGAGGAGACTGAAGTCATCGTCATTGAGGTAGGTTCCGAGGGCTGGGATTCCGATCCTGCGACGGCAACCGTGGACGATCCGCACGGCCAGGGGCCGGAAGCGGCGGCAGCGCAGGAGCGATGGAAGAAGATTCGAGATGGAGCGGAGGATGTGTGAGCTCTATATAGGCCATCTGTTGCGCATCGGTTGTAGTGGGCATTGGCGTAGGTGGGTGCTTGTCGAAGTTCACGGTTTAGTCTGTTGTGTGAGTCTTAACTGAGGCGACCGGCTTTTTGCAAGTAATAACCTACAAGCCCGCTTCTCCTACCGTCGCAGCTTTCCATCGGTGTGACGCCCCTCGATCTGCGCTTATCGGTGCCATGGGGACAGCTAAGACTACTACAGCTCTCTGGCAGATAGGGTTCAACCTTCCCAGCCGTATCTACAACCTGTATGGGATAACGCACACCAAATGGTTTGTCGTCCGCAAGACATACGGCGAGTTGATGGATACAGACTTCGAGACTGCTGTGTCTTGGTTCATCAAGCACGACTGGCACTATACCAACAAGACGCTCACTCTCCACTGGCCCGCCCGTGAGCATTGCAAGTCACCGCTTGTTGTAGAGCTGCTGTTCCGTGCCTGCAACACACCTGACGCGGAAGAGAAGTTCAGGTCGTTTGAGGTTACCGGTGCGTGGATTGACGAGGCAATAGAGATTCATGTCCATGTTAAAAACATTATCAAGGCGCGTATCGGTCGGTTTCCCAAGCGCAAGGATTCACCGTGCGACTACGTGCCTGCCTACATGATCGAGACATCAAACCCGTGTACGATAGACCATCATATATACTACAACTACCTTTGGATGGGTCCGAAGATTCTGCAAGAGCCGCAACGGGACGAGCAGGGCAATCCTATTTGGCAGACAGGGAGATACGATACTCGTGTATTGGTTCCCAAGCGGCCGCCGGGGCCAGTACCTGCGAAGGCACCGCTGAAGCGTTACGTTGGATTCTGGCAGGAACGCGGCGAGAACAAAGAGAACCTGCGAGAAGGTTACTGGACTGACATAGAGGCAGACTATCCAGAGTCGCCCGAGATGGTGCGAATGATGGTCAAGGGGGAACCTGGCAAGAAGCCGGAGGGTAAAGGAGTGTATCGAAACTTCGAGATGAAAGATCACATGAGCGAGACGCCGCTTATGTGGATGAAGGTATTGGATTCGGCCACGGGGTTGATACATGGTGCGCCGCTTTATGCGGGATGGGATAATTCGGGCAACTTCCCTGCGTGCGTGGTAGGCCAAGTAGTAGGGTCGATGTCACTGCAAGTACTCAGGGAATACCACGACGCGCGGATGAACATCATTGACTTTACCCGGGCTGTGATGAGCAGTCTTGAACAGGCATATCCCGGGAATGTCTGCACGCACTACTGCGACCCCGCAGGGTTCAATCAGTTCAGCTCTGGTAAAGGTGGATTCACTAGCAACGCGACATTGCAGAAAGAAATGTGCGGTGTGACCATGATAGCGTCCCGGCAGGAGCTTGACCTTAGAATCAACTCAGTGGACGAGATGCTCTTGCGCCGCCACGGCATACTGATTGACCCGTCGTGTATCATGCTCATCAATGGGTTTCAAGGTGGATATGTGTACGAGGAAAACCCGAGGATGGGTATTGACGTGTTCAAGGTGAAGCCGAAAGAGAACAACTTCGAACACTTGCACGATGCGTTACAATACCTTGTGGTTTCGCTGTTCTACCCGGCCATGGTGAAAGAGGTTAGACAAACAGTGGAGAGTAGGAAGATAATAGACCCATGGGCGCCGTTGCAGCAGGCGTACAGCGGAGGGAACGAGGCGGTGGTGAGCATAGATTCGAGGTTTGGGAGGTAACGTGGCAACAGCTATCCAGATGTGGAAGTGCAACGACGGATTTCTTGCCTACTCTGAGGCCGAGGCGCTTGCCTACGAGGTCAAGGTAGCAATCGAGATGCTTTCCAAGACCTACGCGGGGAAGATCAAGATAAACCAGTTCGGGCAGGTGGACGTGGAGTCTGCGCAGAACATCACGCGAGAGATCGTTGAGGATCTTATCAAACGTTCTGAAGCCGTGCGGGTTTCGATTGAGGCTTTGCACACCTTTGGCTAATCTGATCCACTCTCGCGACAAGCCTGACCCGGGCTTCAATCCATCAAGCAAGGAGCTGTGTTATAAGTGCATGGAACGTGGGACGCGGTTTGTGTTCATCGACGGTCGGAGACGGTATGCTTGCTTTGAACACTTCCACGAGTGGGAGCGGGCGTGTTTACACAATCAGCGAGACCGCGATAAAATTCTTGGAGGTGATATATGAACTGTCTGAAGTGCGGGGGCCCTGTCACGGTGAATCTCACCGCTGATCCGTACACCCCGTTCAAGGGGTATGGAGTCTGCACGAATCCCAAGTGCGGCGGGGTGGTAGTCGTCAAGGACGGTACGACGGTGAGGGTGAACTGATGCCTGAGACTTTACAGTCGATCATGGGCTCAGTGCAACCGCAGGCCAAGAAAAAGCTGCGGAAAGTGGGCGACCATTACGAAGATGAGCAGGGCAACAAGTTTAGCGATGAGGCGGGCACGCAACCAGTTCAAGATAAAACCGCTGCAAGCGCAATGGACGTGAAGGCAGAAGCGCCAATAGCTTCCGCGATGGATAGCGCGACCACGGGTACCGATGAGTACAAGGCCGTGCGGGACGCTTATACCTCGGGGGACTACCAAAAGGCATACGACCTGTCAGCGGGGAAGATGAAAGATCCGAAGTACTCGGGCGACCCAAACTGGAAACAACTTTTCAAGCGCATCCAAGTCGCGCTCAATCTGGGGTAAGGCATGTCGTCTGTCGCCTATGCAACCAGGGCACCTGAAACCTCGACGCATGATGCGGAAGCTACTCCCTTTCAGCAGCCCTACGTCGAACAGTCGCGCGATGATGCGAAACTTGCGGAGAAGATAGTCAAACGTCAGGGCCAGCTCGAAGATGAGCGGTCTCTGATCGATGCCTTTTGGAACCTCGTGGATGAAATAATCACCCCACGGCGGGCGGTGTGGGATCTTGGGTCACGCCGGGGGATGATGCCGGGTGAGAAGCTGGGAGCCGAAGTTTACGACCAGACTTGTTCCAGCGCGGGGCAGGACTTCGCGGATGGATTACAAGGGCAAACGGCAAGCGCGGGGCTTGTGTGGTGGGCTATCCACTTTCAGAACAAACTGGCCCAGAAGGACTACATGGCCCGGCAGTGGATTGATGAAGTCCAGGAGCTCGCCGCTATCGAGATGGCAAACAGCAACTTCTATAGCCAGTACAACGAGGCTTGCCAGGACGGAGTATTCTTCGGAATCGCAACGATGGCCAAGCCTATTTGGCTCCCCTTTTCTCATAAGCTTTCCTATCAGGCGCACCACAACAGGGAGATATTCGTCGCCCGGGATGACAATGGAGAAATCAACCTCTGGCATAGAAAGTTCCCCATGCAGAACCGCCAGATTGATGAAAAGTTCGGTCTTGAGCGGCTTGACTACAAACTGCGCCAGGAGATCGAGAAAAATCCTTTCCAGCGCAGGATGGTCATCCATTCTCTGTACCTCAATACTGAGAGAGATACGCGCAAGTGGACGAGCGAGAACAAGCGTGTCGCTTCGGTATATGTGCTGGAAAATGAAAAACTCATTTTGCGCAAGAGTGGCTTTGACGATTGGCCGCTTTCCACGTGGTGCTTCCGCCGAAACTCCCAGGAAGATTACGGGCGTGGCCCGGCGATGGACAGCATCTTCGAGGCAGCATCGGTAAACTCGGCGGTTCATTACCTGATGGACGCCGCGCAGTTGGCAGTAATGAAGCCTCTTGTTGCGCAGGAATCACTGAAGAACAAGATCAAAATAAGTCCGTGGGGAATCACATGGTTGCAAGCAGGAGAGCCAGCACCTACAGAACTATTTCACGGTGCGGGGAAAGAGTACCCCATCGGCGTGGACCAAGTGATGAAGATGCGAGAGGAGCTGCGGGAGAAGTTTAAGGCGAAGACATTCCAACTTTTGAGCTACCTTACCCAGATGACTTCCCGGATGAACCAGATGCAGATCGCGGAGATCCAGGGTGAAAAGGCAGCAGCGCTCATCCCGATAGTAGGGCCTGGGCAGTCAGAGCTTTTGATCCCCATGATCCGTTCTACGCTTCAAGTGCTTTTCGCAAACGGTAGACTACCCCCTCCGCCGCCGTCAATCCTTGCGTATGACCCCAGCACGTACTTCGAGTTCTTGGGGCCGATTGCTGTGGCCATCAAACGCTACTTGCAGATGCAGGGAATTAATCCTTTCCTTTTGAGACTCATCGGGGATAGACCGCTTATTGACGTGTGGCCTGAGCTTAAGGACAAGATGAAGGCAGATGAATTGTATGACTACCTCTTCGAAGCGGACGGCGCGCCTTCAAAAATCGACCAAGACCCCGATACGCTCATCAAGATCCGTCAAGCCAAGCTACAGCAGATTCAGCAGGAACAGAGGATGCAGCAACTTGAGAGACTTGCGGGTGGGTACAAACAAGTTCAAGGCGCTCCTGAACCTGGAAGTCCCGGTGAGAAACTAATGGGTGGTCAGGGAGGCCAGCAGTGAGATACCTCTTCCATGGGTACATGGTGGAAGCCAAGAAGCTCACTGTCCGCGATAAGGAAGGCGTTGATTGGGACTGCGACACTGGGAGCATCGACGGCGCATTTTATATTCGAACGACGGTGGGCCGTGAGAACTTTGTGCCCGGTGATTATCTGGTTTCTACTCTCGATGGTGCATCCGTTCGTATAAGACCAGCTAAAGATTTTCTTCCATTCGCACAGGAGGTGCTAAGTGAACCCGTTCAAGAAGCCGGTAGAATCAATGGGACCGGAGTTGGTGTCAACGTTTCTGGGCAGGGCATCTCCGGAGATAGCGATGCAGGCGTTCGGGTACCTGATGGCAAAGCTGAAACTCTGGGGGAAGCTGGAAAGCTCAGGAGACGTAGAACGGCACAACGCAGCGATGGAAATACTCGCAGAGATGCGCGCAGCTCCGTCTCTCGGGCTAAAGAATCTCGAAAAGCTAACATTCGTCATCGAATACGCAAGGGAAGGTGAGGTGTAGAATGAGACTTGACTTGTATGCTATCTTTAGGAGAAGGAAATAACAATGGCTGATGCAATGGCATTACCTGTTTCAGAAGTAGCTCCTGCCAGCGTTGCTGCGCAGCCGGGCTCGGCAGAACCATCCAAGGCGTCGCTCCCCGGATACACGGGCCAGTTTGAGAAGGAAGCGATGGCGGACCTCCAATCGAGGATATCTAAGGACTCGAAGTTTGTTGAAAAACTTCCCAAGGGCCTCTCGGATATGTATCGAGAGTGGGCCACGTCATCTGACCTCAAGGACCGAGTTACGGTACCCGACAAGAACGCACCGAGGGAAGCATGGGACCGATTCTACAAAGCAATCGGCCGACCAGACAGACCAGACGGATATGCTTTCAACAAACCTTCGAATTTACCCAACGGATTGCCTTACGACCCGAGTCTGGAAGCATGGTTCCGTCAGAAGATGTGGGATGCTGGTGTTTCGAACGATACGGCGAAAGCCATATTCGAGGACTGGAACAATACTCAGGCACAGAGATTCACGGCCGCGACAGCCGCACGGCAGAAAGCCGACGAGGCTTCCCGCGCCGCCGCAGCGAAAGCCGCGGTGGAGACGTTGACCGCCGAGTACAAGGATGAACTGCCCAAGATGATGCAACTGCGGGATGCCGCAATCGCACGCTTTGGCGGGCAGGAGCTTGTCGATGCTTTCAAACAGGCACGGCTGCCTAACGGACTCACCTTCGACAACGACCCGAGAGTCAACAAAATGTTGATAGAGGTCGGGAAGAGGATGGACGTTGACAGCATCGTGACCGGCGCGGGCGGGAGTGGGAATGGGGCACAGGTAAGACCCAACATGCCTAAGACCCCTCACGGCTATGCGCTCACTTTCCCCGACATGGAGAAGGACCCAAGGCTCAGAGTGAAGGCAGAATAATCCGCTGGGGGGAGTACCCCTATGGCTTCGGGATTTGGCACCCAGTACACAATGCTGGAAGTGGCCAAAAGTATCGGAGCTGACGGAAGACAACTGGCTGTCGTAGACACAATCTCCTTTGAAACTCCCATGCTGGAAGAGGGAGCATGGTTTGAAAGCGATGACTTCAACAGTCACCACTTCAACCAGGTTCTTTCCAAGCCGCATGGAACCGATGTTCAGGTGAACCTTGGATACAACTGGGAGAATCCTGTCTTGAAGCCCGTGACGATCACCCTTCAGGGTGTCGCCGTCAACACCAAGATAGACGTGGAGATACTTGCGACCAAGCGCGACCCGCAGGCGTGGCGCGCAGCGCAGGAAATGCTCACCGTCTCAGGAATCAAGAACACGGTCCACGACCGGTCTCTGTATGGGAACAGCTCTATGTTCCCCCGGCAGATCGACGGATTGTGGACGCAATTCCCTCTCCTCGCATCGGGCGGGCAGATGGGGCCAAGCGTTACCGACAACGGCGGACGTATCTCGGGAGTGAACACCGGGCAGTCCTCGACGTACAGCATGAAGTGGGGACCCGGGGCCTGCTACTTCGTCTATCCGCGCGGAGGCCGGGGATTCATCTCCATCACCGATGGCGGCAAGCAGCTTGTGCCTGATCTTCAGACGCCTCCTCAATACTTCTGGGCCATGGTCACTACCTACATGATCCGCTTCGGCCTGGTGGTGGAGGATCCGCGCTACATGCAGCGCCTTGCCAACATCGACACGGTTGCCACGTGGGGAACGCCGAACCCGGCGCTCTTCCCTGGTGCGCAGGCCAACGATGCGGCGGGGCAGATCACCGCTTACTCACAGTTCCCCGGCGGACTGGACGGGGTGGTCAGCTATGCTCCGCGTTCAGTGTGGACGCAGATGAATGTCGCATTGGAACGCAAGCAGAACGTGTGGCTGGGGATGGAAGAGGCATGGGGACGCAGAGTGCTTCACTGTCACGGAGTACCCGTGAAGTTGTGTGAGCGCATCCTGCCTCTGAACTTCGTCGCAGGGGACATCAACCCGTTCACCGGTGTCGCGTACACCACGCCCACGACTCAGTACGAGCCGGTGGCAAGCTAAAGGAGATCGCAATGCGTGATGATGCAACAGTATTTTCGGACAATCAGGCCATCACCGTATCGGCGGCCTCCAACAACCCTCGGACGGGTTTCGGGTCGTTTGCGGCGGGAGTTCTTGACACCGGAGGAGAGGATGCTCTTTCAGAAGCAGTCAAGAAGTTCCCGATGGTTGTGAGCGTCGGCATTCCCTTTGCGGGGCCGGTGGGTTCAACACTCACCGCGGCGCTTCAGGAATCCAATGATGGAACCACATGGGTCAATTCGGAGCTCAACAATGGCGTAGCGCAGACGTTTACCATGTTGCAGCAGGCCGGGCTTCTCATTCTCAAAGGTTCGATTCCTATCTCGGGAAACGGACCGACCGGGAAACTGGGAAGGTACCTGCGCGTGTACTACACCGTGGGCGGCGGTCCGTTTACGGCGGGGACGATACACGCCTGGATTGATACCTACTAGTCAATGAATGGGGCGGGCTCTCAGCTCGCCCCTCTTTAGGAGGCACCGGTGTTCTCCCTGACTGACGTGATGATCGTGAACAAAGCCCTCTCTCGCATCGGCCAACCCTATGACGTGGTGACTTCTGTGGATGGGACGGGGACGGGTAATGCTAAGTGGGAGGCATGGGCGGCCCTTGAATATCAGTCAACGCGCAACGAGGAACTGCGGATGAACGAGTGGGGCTTCGCGGTGAAACGCGCGGTGCTCGTGCTGAACACCACCGCCCCCAACATCACGGGCTACATCTACGCTTACAACATCCCCACCGACCTTCTTTTCACTTGCTTTCTCTATGCGGTCGACCCCCAGTGGATCGTCACTTATCCACTGAAGTACCTGCACATCATCAAGGCACCTTTCATCCATGAAGACATGTACTACACCGACTTGACACCCGAGAGCGGGAACCCGAATGTGAAGTACATCAAGGAAATCCCCATCGGTTTCGCGTGGACGGAACCCCTCTTTACCGATGCCCTGGTGATACGGCTGGCAAGCAAGATGATCCCGGCGGCGACGGGGCAAATAAGCGGGATAGCTGCGCCCTATCAAGCGGAGTACGGTGCGCTCATCTCCCGGGCAAAGGGGCGGAATGCGCTTGACGTGGAGGACGATCTACCGGATTCGGGCAAGGAATGGTGGTCTTCGAGAAGTCGATACGTCGGGGGCTGGTAGATGGTCAGTAGCGTCCTGATATCCGACTTCACCGCGGGCGAGCTTTCATCCTGGCTCTGGGGACAAGACGAACAACCGGTTTATCGAAAAGGTGCCTCGGTCATGTCGAACATGGTCCCCAAGCAGCAGGGGGGGTTCTACAAACGGCCGGGCACACTCGTTCTGGGTCACACGCAGGGAGATGTCGCGGCTCGACTCGTCCCGTTTGTCATCTCACAGGGCACGGTGTACGTCTTCGAGTTTACGAATCTCCTTGTGCGGGTTTGGAAAAATGGCGTTTGGATGGGGGCGGGTGCTAATATCGTCACTACCTACACCGCCGCAGAAATATCCAACCTCCAGTTTTATCCGTTCTTTCCCGATCTTTTTATCACCAATCAGAATCACGCCCCCGCGCGTATCCATTGGGTCACACCCGATACTTTCGATCTTGCGGGGCTCACTTTCCCCACGCAGACACTCACATTCACAGGCACAAGTACAAATGGGGCCGCTACCATTCCCGATGCAAATACCAACCTCCTGCCCGCAGAGGCCACATGGTTTCTCACGGGACCGGGCATCGTAGCGGGAACATACATCGAGACCATCGTGCCCACGACAGGAACAAACCCCCTCGTCTATACAGTGACGATGAGTGCAAATGCAGGAGTCGGGGCGGGCGCGGGTACATTTACTCTCACGTTACAGCCTAGGGTGTTCGGTTCGGCGGGGAATTACCCCCGGGCTTGCGCTGTGATCTCTCAGCGGTTGTGGCTTGGCAATACAGCCGCCGGTCCCCAAGAAGTATGGGAAAGCATCGTGGGTATCTGGGATGCCTCGGATGCCAACCATACGGCAGTAGGGATGGCGTGGAGTGATGTGTCCACGTTCTCCGTTCCCGTCATGCAGACAAACGCCAACGGCACTCCCACTACGACACCACCCACCTTCATTCCTACACCATCTTTCCAAGACCAGGTGAATGATGAGGATGCCGGGGACTACACTCTTAATTCGGAAACCGATGATGAGGTTTACTGGTTAAGAAATGTCCAGGACATACTGGTGGGCAGCGCATCGGGGGAATGGATAATCCCGGGCACCGCAAACCCCAACACCATCCAGGCATCGCAGATTTCAAACATAGGGGATTCTCCGATCCCTCCTACCGCCATGGCAGGGGGCGTGATTTTTGTTCAGCGGCTCGCGCGACGTGTCTACAAATTGCAGTGGCAAAGCGTCTACATCCCCTATGTGCCTCCGCAAAATCTCAACTTCTTCTCTGACCAGATGTTTCTCAACAATCCCATCACGGCCTATGATATCCAGCGTGCCCCGGACAACTTGCTTTGGTTCCTTCGCACAGATGGAACGCTGGGAGTGCTCCACTACGACATGGCCTATGGCACATTGGCATGGTGGAACTTCGTGACAACGGGGACCGTGTTGAGCGTGTGCGTAGTCCCTGGGACGGACTTCCAGGGTCTTACCGACCGGGACATTGTATACCTTTGCGTCCAACGTGGGGCAAGCGTATTCATCGAACAGGTGGCCACTCCCTTCTGGACGGACCAACGACAGGCGATATTCTCCGACTGCGCAACCTACAGGTACAATGCAGTCGCCTTCACGACAATGACCGTGGACACAGGGCTTAACGGCAGGACGCTGGAAGTAGTTGCCGATGGAGTGTATATCGGGACCGCCGTCCCCGCAGGGGGCGTTCTCACGCTGCCCGGCGGGGTGAGCGCCAACTATGCGGTGGCGGGGCTGAACTACACTTCCACGATGACCACCATGCCACTTGTCCCCCCGTCTCAGTCGGGGACAAGCCAGTTGAAAAAAAAGAGCGTCCCCAAAGCACGCTTCCGCGTCTTGAATACGTTGTATTTCAAGTGCGGCCAGTTCACCGCGCCGAACGCGGGGGGTCTTTCCCCGCTGTCAACCGTGAGGATGGGAGACTCCGGGATCGGTGGAGTGGTGATAGATTCAACTCATCCCTCGGCAAAGAACCCCATCCCCTATTCTGGATATTGCAGGAGCTCGATTCTCGAAGCTCTGCGCGAGGACGCGTTCTTGACAGTGTACAGCGATCTTCCCCTTTCCTGTTCCATCACTGCCATAGTGCCCGACGTGGCGGATGAGGAGGATGCGGGATGATGCACTTTGTTCCTTTCGAGCCTGAACACATGCTATTTGTGATGGATGTGAATGAGCATGTGATGAGTGAGCAAGAAGGGCTTGATCTATTGGAACTCGGGAAGAAATCGAAAGAGGCGGGCCCATGTCTTACTCTCATTGACGGAGAGGCCATTGCCTGTGGGGGGATAAGGATCATTTGCGAGGGGTCGGGGTCGATATGGCTTCGGGTCTCAAAACGAGCGGGGCCGCATGTACACAAAGAACTGAAGGCGCAGATGCATCGCTGGATTGAACAGCATCATCTTGACCGTCTACAGGCTCTTGCTCCTGGACAGTGGGGACAGGATCATAAGTACCTTGAATGGATGGGGATGAAGCGCGAGGGGGTGATGAGGAAATACGGCCCGCATGGTCAAGACCAGGTGCTTTATGCATGGGTAAGAGAAGATGGGCCAAGTACTTGACATCGTAGAAGTTGTCGCGGGGGTTGTACTCGCGCCTGTAACTGGTGGTTGGTCTCTCGGCTTATCTGTGATGGGTGCGACAAACCTTGTTGCTGCCAACGAGGCAAGCCAAGTCGCACAAAAACAAGCTGCCGAGCAATTGGGGCAGGTGGCACCCGGCGGGCAGGGAGTTCCCACGGCGGGAAGTACGACCACCCTTCCAGATGTATCGGCGGCCGGAGGAAATGCGCCCGGCGGGACCGGTCCGCAAACCGTCCCTTATGGCACGGACATAATTCAGGAGAGGGCGCGGGCTGCCAATCTTGCGCAGGTGGCTTACGAGCAGCAGTCTCTTGAGCAGATTCTCGGACTGAAGGAACAGGAGTTGTCTGCTGAAGGTTCTATCAGCGCATCATTTGCCGCCCGTGGAATAAAAACGGGCCAGGGTACGGCAGGTATCAAACTCGCCACACAGAAACAAGCCGGAGAACATATCATAGGAGCCGCAGAAACTCAGCAGACCCTTCTCGACAAATCACAAGTTGAAATGAATCTCGCCTCTTACAATGCGGGGCTCTTGAATCTTTCGAATCAGACATTGGGGATAAATCAGCAGCTTCAGACGACGGAATCAAATATCTGGCTTTCTCAATTCACCAGCACGGTCCAGTGGGGCACTGCGGCGATTTCAAAGTTCTGGAATCCCACATCGGCCATGGGCGGAGCTGCGGGTGCAAGCGGCGGGTCTTCCTGGGAGACGGCTAGTGGTCAGCCGTATTACTACTGATGAGTGACTTCCGCCCCTCACCCAGCGCAATCATGGAGGCGGGCAACGCCGTCACCGATCTCTTTTTCACGATAGCCGATAAACTGTACGCGGCAGAGGCAACGACGCAGTTCAACAACGTGCAGGAAAGTCTACGCCGAAGTGTAAACGACTTCTCTCTTAATCTTCAAAGTGATCCCGACTGGAAGAGTTATCAGGAAAAGGGTGCGAAGTTCATCGATGAGCAGAACCAGATAATCGACAAGATGGCCACGAACGGCCATGCCAAGCAGGCCCTTCAGCAGTGGTGGATGAGTCAGCGTGATACCCTGATGGAGAAGGTAGGCCAGGCACAGTGGAATGGCCGTGCCAACGAGACAATCGGGACTGCGAACAAGAGCATCAACGATACGATGCAGTCCGTTGTGTCGGGTACCCTGTCCGCTGATGAAGGAAAAGCGAAACTTAGAGTTCTTCAAGATCCATTGGTGAGAAGCAATCTCGTAGATAAGGCGACGGCAGAGGCTAACTACAAAGACTGGGACCACAAGATAGACCAAGCTGCGGCGACTCATGGTGCATTCGCTCTCATCCGTCAAAAAACCGCCGATGGCTTGCCAAACTTTCAGGCAGCACATGACTTTCTTGCCGACCCCAAAAATACTTTGGGACTTTCAGACGTGGAAGTCGAGCAAATAGATACTCGTGTCACGCATCTTGAAACTGTTCAGGATTCTGAGGACAAGCGGACTAACGACAAATTGGAAGCTCCTCTCGGGGATGTGTATTCGAAGGTAATGCTGGGAGATGCAGGCTTGCCTGAGTTCAAGGCGATCATCGAACAGTCACGCGGAAAATGGGTGGGGAAGGAGAAAGGGGAGCGCGACAGGAAGTGGGCGGGATATTATGAAAGTGAAATACGATCACTAAGAGCAGACAAAAAGGCGGCAGAGAAAGACAATTCTGTTTTTGATGGTCTTCTTGCCGACTCCACAAACGAGAACATAGATCAATCTGTCATCATAGATAACGCACGGGACTTGATGGCGAAACATGAAATAAGCGCAACCCAATACAAGCAGGTACTTGCGGCGGTGAGCCCACGGGTGAAGGCACGTGTGAAAGCATATGAAGAGGTTTTCAAGACTGACCCGAAGAACATGACTCCTGAAGACATCAAAGGAATGCAGACAGCTCTCGGATACTATCGCTCATGGGCCGCTGACAATATGGACGCTACTGATAAGGAACTTTCAAGCCAAGCGCAATTCTACAAGAACCAGGCCGTCAACAAAGTCTTGAAGAATCTCGATTCCTACTA